>WNGK01006332.1_pt1 | contig 12467 bp, 12 predicted proteins | sample 5400601 | NCBI WGS metagenome assembly WNGK01 (sample SAMN13153376, study PRJNA577476) | soil metagenome | isolation source: 60 cm soil or saprolite under Garry oak tree replicate 1 | place: USA:California | collected 2016-06-15 | reverse complement strand
AACGTCGTGTACGCGCCGACCGGGTTCTTCCTCGGTTACCAGGCGTGGCGCAAGAACGTGACGGGCGTTGTGAAGGGGCCGATCCCGTTCTTCTGGAACGTCAGCAAAACCGCATAATGCGGTAGTCTCAAGCTCATGTTCACTTACGTCGTCAGGCGCATTCTGGCGACCATCCCGGTGATGGTGGTGGTCGCGCTGTTCGTGTTCAGCCTGCTGTTCATCGCGCCCGGCGATCCGGCCGCGGTGATCGCAGGCGATCAGGCGACGCCGGCCGATGTCGAGCGCATCCGGCAGAGCCTCGGGCTCGACCGGCCGTTCCTGGTGCAGTTCTCCGACTGGGCCTGGCGGCTGCTGCATGCCGATCTTGGCCGCTCGATCTTCACCAATCTGCCGGTCACCACCATGATCGCGCAGCGGGTCGAGCCGACATTGTCGCTGATGCTGATCACGCTTGTTCTGTCGGTCGTCGTGGCGGTGCCGATCGGCGTATTGGCCGCATGGAAGGTCGGCACCTGGATCGACCGCGCCATCATGGGCTTTGCGGTGTTCGGCTTCTCGGTCCCGGTGTTCGTGGTCGGTTACCTGCTGGCCTTCATTTTTGCGTTGCAGTTCGAATGGCTGCCGGTGCAGGGCTACACGCCGATCGCCCAAGGCTTATGGCCGTGGCTGCAAAACCTGATCCTGCCCGCGATCGCGCTTGGCTGCGTCTACATCGCGCTGATCGCCCGCATCACCCGCGCGACCATGCTCGAGGTGCTGCAGCAGGATTACATCCGTACGGCGCGGGCCAAGGGCCTCGCGCAGACGCCGATCCTGTTCATCCATGCGCTGAAGAATGCCTCGGTTCCGATCGTCACCGTGATCGGCATCGGCATCGCGCTGCTGATCGGCGGCGCCGTCGTCACCGAAAGCGTGTTTGCCATTCCGGGGCTCGGCCGCCTGACGGTCGATGCCATCCTGCGGCGCGACTATCCGGTCATCCAGGGCGTCGTGCTGCTGTTCAGCTTCGTCTACGTATTGGTCAATCTGGGGATTGATCTTCTCTACACGGTGATTGATCCGAGGATCCGCTATTGAGCCCGCCCCCCGCCATAGCGGAGCCGATCGAGGACGTCGCCGCCGCGCCGTCGCTCCCCGATTTGTGGCCGCCGGTCAAAGTGCGCCGCGGGTTCATCGGCTTCCTGCGCCGCAATCCCACCATCGCGGTCGGCGCCGCGCTGCTGATCCTGATGCTGCTGATGGCGGTGCTGGCGCCGTATCTGTGGACCGTTGACCCGACGGCGCTCAACACCTCGCGGCGCACGCGCGCGCCCTCGCTCGTCTATTGGTTCGGCACCGACATGCTCGGCCGCGACATCTACTCGCGCGTCGTCTACGGCGCGCGCGTGTCGCTTGTCGTCGGTTTCTCGGTCGCGATCCTCTCGTCGATCGCGGGTCTTGCGATCGGGCTCGTCTCAGGCATGGTGCGCTGGGCTGACGGATTCATCATGCGGGTGATGGACGGCTTGATGTCCATCCCGCCGATCCTGCTGGCCGTCGCCCTGATGGCGCTCACGCGCGGCAGCGTCGGCAATGTCGTCATGGCGATCACCATCGCCGAAATCCCGCGCGTCTCGCGCCTCGTGCGTGGCGTGGTGCTGTCGTTGCGCGAACAGCCCTATGTGGATGCCGCGGTCGCCGCCGGCACGCGCGCGCCGATGATCATCCTGCGCCACATCCTGCCGAACACGCTGGCACCGATGACCGTGCAGGCGACTTACATCTGCGCGAGCGCAATGATCGTCGAGGCGATCCTCTCGTTCATCGGCGCCGGCGTGCCGCCGATCACGCCATCTTGGGGCAATATCATGGCGGAGGGTCGCGCGCTCTGGCAGGTCAAGCCGTTCATCGTGTTCTTTCCTGCCGTGTTCCTGTCGATCACGGTGCTCGCCGTGAACCTGCTCGGCGACGGTATGCGCGACGCGCTCGATCCGCGCCTGGCGAAGGGGCTTTGAGCATGGCGCTGCTCGAAGTCGAAAATCTGCAAACGCACTTCCGCACGCCGGACGGCGTCAACCGCGCCGTGGATGGGGTGTCGTTTGAAGTCGCCGAAGGCGAGACCCTCGCGGTGGTCGGCGAAAGCGGCTGCGGCAAATCCGTCACCGCCAATTCGATCCTGCGCCTGATCCCGGAGCCGCCGGGCCGGCTTGCCGGCGTGATCCGCTTCCAGGGCACCGATCTGCTGCAGCTCGATGAGCCCGCGATGCGCAAGATTCGCGGCAACGACATCAGCATGATCTTCCAGGAGCCGATGACGAGCCTCAATCCCGTGCTGTCCATCGGGCGGCAGCTCGGTGAAACGCTGCGCCTGCACGAGGGCTTGAGCAAGGACGCCGCGGAAGATCGCGCCGTCGAAATGCTCAACCTCGTCGGCATCGCGGAGGCGAAGCGCCGCGTGCGGGAATATCCCCATCAACTTTCCGGCGGCATGCGCCAGCGGGTGATGATCGCGATGGCGCTCGCCTGCAATCCGAAACTGCTGATCGCGGATGAACCTACCACAGCGCTGGACGTAACCATCCAGGCGCAGATCCTTGACCTGATGCGCGACCTCAAGCGTCGCGTTGGCGCCGCCATCATCCTGATCACGCACGATCTCGGCGTCGTCGCGGAGGTCGCCGAGCGCGTCATGGTGATGTATGCGGGCCGCAAGGTGGAAGAAGCGCCGGTTGCCGAACTCTTCCGCTCGCCGCGTCATCCCTACACGCAAGGCCTGCTCGGCGCGGTGCCGAAGCTCGGCTCGTCGGTGAGTGGCGAGGCGACGCGGCTTGCCGAGATTCCCGGTCTCGTCCCGAGCCTGAAGAACCGCATTGTCGGCTGCGTGTTCGCCAGCCGCTGTCCGCTCGCGACCGATCTTTGCCGCCAGGTCGCGCCGCCGCTCGAACTCAAGGCGCCGGCTCATATCGCTGCCTGCCACTATGCGCAGCGCGAGGAGATCGCCGCATGAGCGCGGCACTTCTCCAGGTCAACGATCTCAAGAAGCACTTTCGCGTGCGCGGTGGCTTCCTTGGGCGCACGCCGGCCTACGTCTATGCGGTGGACGGCGTGTCGTTCCAGATCGCGCGCGGCGAGACGCTCTCGCTCGTCGGCGAATCCGGTTGCGGCAAATCCACGGTCGGCCGCGCGATCCTGCGGCTGTTCGACATCACCGGCGGCCAGGTCATCCTCGACGGGCAGCGGATCGATGATCTCTCGGCCGGCGCGCTGCGGCCGGTCCGGCGCCGCATGCAGGTGGTGTTTCAGGATCCGTTTTCGAGTCTCAATCCGCGCATGCGGGTTAAAGACATCGTCGCCGAACCGATCCGCAATTTCGGCCTGGCATCATCGTCGGCCGATCTCGACGCGCGGGTCGCGGCGCTGATGGACAAAGTCCGCCTGCCGCGCGAGGCGGCGGGGCGATGGCCGCATGAGTTCTCCGGCGGGCAGCGTCAGCGCATCGGCATCGCCCGCGCGCTCGCCGCCGACCCGGATCTGATCATATGCGATGAGGCGGTTTCGGCGCTCGACGTCTCGGTCAAGGCGCAGATCGTCAACCTGCTGCAGGATCTGCAGAAAGAGCTCGGTCTTGCGATGCTGTTCATCAGCCACGACCTCGCGATCGTGGAGCACATGACGCATCGTGTCGCCGTGATGTATCTCGGCAAGATCGTCGAAATCGCACCAAAGCGGCGCATTTTCGCGGCGCCGCAGCATCCCTACACGCAGGCGCTGCTCTCGGCGGTGCCGGTGCCGGAGCCGGGCGCGAACCGGCAGCGCATTATCCTCAAGGGCGACGTGCCGAGCCCGATCAATCCGCCGAAAGGGTGCAGATTTCACACGCGCTGCCCCTACGCGTTCGACCGCTGCCGCGTCGAGGAGCCAGCGCTACGGCTCACCGGCGAGGCTCATCTCGCGGCCTGTCATTTGCTGGATGGCGAGTCAGCGGCGGCCGCTTCGCAAACGCCCGCCATGGTGGGCGCCTAACTCAATTCGTGGCTACCCTCACCGCGCTGCTGCTCGAATGATCGGATCTGCATCGATTTATGTGGCACTTCTGACCGACGAGGCGCCGGGCGGCCATATCGCCGGTCAACTCCAATGGGCAATCACGAGGACGACATGCAAGGGAACCTGTTCCGGACTTTTTCGATAGCTGCCATCGGCTTGACCCTTGTGGTCCTTGTGAGCCCGGCATTGGCCCAGGGCGCGGGCCGTCTGGACAAGATTCGCGAAACCGGCGCCATCATATTGGGGCACCCGGAAACGTCGGTCCCGTTCGCTTTTCTTGACGGCAACCAGAAGCCTGTCGGCTATACGGTGGAAATCTGCGAGCGTGTGGCGCAGGAGATCAAGGCCGCGCTCCAGCTGCCCAAGCTCGACATCCACTATAATCCCACGACCTCGGCTACGCGCATTCCGCTTCTTGCCAATGGTACGATCGATCTGGAATGCGGCAACACAACGAACAACGTCGACAGGCACAAATTCGTCGCCTTCGCGCCCACCACATTCGTGGCGCAGGTGGTCCTGGTCGCGCGAAAGGATGCTGGCGTCGACGTGAACGAGCCCGCATCGTTTCGCGGCAAGACCGTCGCCGCGCAAGCGGGCGGACAGACCTTCAAGGTCATCTCGCAGCTCAATGCCAAGGGCAATCTCGGCATCACCGTCGCTCCCGCCAAGGATACGGCTGAAACCTTCCTGATGCTCGAGACAGGTCGGGCCGCGGGCACGGCCAATGATGACGGACTCGCCTATGGGGTCGTCGCCTCGTCCAAGACGCCCGATGCCTTCGTGATCGGAACCAAGAGCCTGGAAATGGCGCCGTACGGCATTATGCAGCCCAAGGACGATCCGGAGTTCAAGCGAGCGGTCGATGCGGCCGTCGTCAACTTGATCAAGAACGGAACCGTGGCGGCGCTCTACGACAAATACTTCAACTCTCCCATCCCGCCGCGCAGTCTCAATCTGAAGTACCCGATGAGCGCGGCACTCAAGCGGGCACTGGCCAATCCGACCGATTCCGGAGATCCGGCCGTTTACGAATAGTCGGCGCCGCATCAAGACCGCGAGCAACACGACCCGCCATTCTGGATTTTCGTTGCGATGAATTACGACTGGAGCTGGAGCGTCTTCCTGGATCTGTCGCCCGACGGCGTTCACAGTTATCTCGAAAACCTCCTGCGCGGGGCGGGATGGACGCTGGCCCTGGCGCTGAGTGCCGCGACGTTCTCGCTGCTTCTCGGCTCCATTCTGGGCGTGATGCGCACGGGGCGCTCGCCGGTACTGAATGCGCTCGGCGCGACCTATGTCGAGATCTTCCGGAACATCCCGCTGCTGGTACAGATGTTCCTGTGGTATTTCGTTTTGCCCGAGATCGTCCCGACGACACTGAGCACGGCGATCAAGCAGATGCCGTCCCCCTGGAACTCCTTCGTGCCGGCTTTGCTGTGCCTGGGGTTTTATGGCTCCGCCCGTGTTGGTGAACACTTGCGCGCCGGCATCCAGTCGCTGCCGCGCGGCCAGTTTCAGGCCGGTACCGCGTTGGGTCTGACCGATGCCCAAGTCTATCGCTACGTCATACTGCCCGAAGCTTTTCGGGTCATGATCCCGCCGCTGACCTCGGAATTCATGGGGACAATCAAGTATTCCTCGGTCGCGCTGACGATCGGCATGTTGGAACTGACCGGCCACGCGCGCTCGATGCAGGAGTTCAGTTTCCACATCTTCGAGGCATTCAGCGCCGCGACCGTGGGCTATCTGGCGATCAATGGCGCGATCGTCATGGGCATGCGAACGCTGGAGCGGAGCGTGGCCGTTCCCGGCCTCATCGGCGCCAATACCAAGAGCTGACGCCAGAGGAATGTAAGCTCCATGGGAACGTTTGATTTCTCCGCGTTGGCGACTTCGCTGCCGTACCTTTTCGCGGACGGCATGGTGCTGACGTTGAGCCTGACGGTGCTCGCGGCAGTCATGGGCCTCCTGCTGGGCATCGTGCTTGCCCTTATGCGCCTGTCGCGCTTGAGCCTGCTGTCGGTCCCCGCCGGCCTATATGTCAACCTCATGCGTTCGGTGCCGCTGCTGCTGGTGATCTTCTGGTTCTACTTCCTGGTGCCCTATATCGGCGCCTGGATCGTCGGCTCGCCGCGTCCCATCCAGGTCGGCGCCTTTCGCTCCGCCGTCGTCAGCTTCACCTTGTTCGAGGCCGCCTATTTCTGCGAGATCATGCGCGCCGGTATCCAGTCGATCTCTCGCAGTCAGATCTCGGCCGGCATGGCGCTGGGCCTGACCTACCGCCAGACCATGGTGAGCGTGGTGCTGCCGCAGGCGTTGCGCAACATGACGCCGTCGCTGCTGACGCGCGTCATCATCCTGTTCCAGGACACCTCTCTGGTCTATGTGCTGTCGCTGACGGATTTCTTGGGCGCCGCCTCCAAGATCGGCCAGCGCGACGGCCGTCTTACCGAAATGTACCTGTTTGTCGCCGCGGTTTATCTCGTGGTGTGCTTCACCGCGTCACGGCTGGTGAAAGTCATGGAAAACCGAATGCAGGTGGTTCGATGACCTTTGTCTCACGAAATGCTTTCTCATGATCGAGATCAGGAACGTCAGCAAATGGTATGACAAGGCCCAGGTTCTGGATGACTGCTCGACCAGCGTCGCCAAAGGTGAGGTCGTCGTGATCTGCGGCCCGTCGGGCTCTGGCAAGTCGACCCTCATCAAGACCGTCAACGCACTCGAACCGTTTCAGAGGGGCGAGATCCTTGTCAACAACCTGTCGGTCGGCGATCCACGTACCAACTTGCCGCGCCTTCGCGCGATCACCGGAATGGTGTTCCAGCATTTTGAGCTGTTTCCGCATCTTAGCGTCATCGACAATCTGTGCCTGGGGCAAATCAAGGTGCTCGCCCGTAGCCGCGATGAGGCGCGCACGCGGGCTCTGACGCTGCTGGAGCGCGTCGGCCTCTCCGCCCACAAGGATACGTTTCCAGGAACGCTGTCGGGCGGCCAGCAGCAGCGCGTTGCAATCGCGCGCGCTCTCTCTATGGACCCGCTCGCCATGCTCTTCGACGAGCCGACTTCTGCGCTGGATCCCGAGATGGTCACCGAGGTGCTCGACGTGATGACCGATCTGGCACGTGAGGGCATGACCATGATGGTCGTGACCCATGAGATGGGCTTTGCCCGACGCGTCGCCGACCGCGTCGTCTTTATGGATGCTGGCAGGATCATCGAAGACTGCCCCACGGCAGAATTCTTCGGCAACATCGGATCGCGCGCCGAGCGAACGCGCCTTTTCCTCTCAAAAATCCTTCATCAATGAAGGCTTTGGGGTGCACACCAGGATGAAGCGAACCCGACGCGTGGCGGGCTGCCACCTGTCGACCTGCGCAGCGACACGGTCACTCGCTCATCATTGGCGCTGGCTGATGCGCGACCTGCGCGTGCCTCAACGCAGATCGCCCCTTACGCGACTTTCGCATTGCGGCGAACAATTTCTGCCGATACCGTGCGGATAATCCCCGGTATCCTTTCAATCGCCGCATCGTCGATATGGCGGTGCGTCACCAGCCGCAGCGATTTGCGACTCCAGGCACCGGCTTTCAGGCCGTGCTTGTCGAGCGCCGCGATCCAGGTCTTGGCCTCGACGCCGCTGTGTCCGATTTCAAGCATGATGATGTTGGTCTCGACCGACTTCGGATCGGTCAGCCGCGGATCGACGGCATGCACGCCCTCGGCGATCTTCTTTGCACGCTTGTGGTCGTCCGCGAGCCGATCGACCATGGTCTCGAGCGCCACGATCCCGGCCGCCGCCATCACGCCGGCCTGACGCATCGCGCCGCCAACCATGCGGCGATAGGCGCGCGCGCGTTCGATGAAGGCCGACGAGCCGCACAGCACCGAACCGAACGGCGCGCTCAGGCCCTTGCTGACGCAAAAGCCCATGCTGTCCGCGTGGCGCGCGATCTGCGCGACCGGAACGCCGAGCGCGACCGCGGCATTGAAGATGCGCGCACCGTCGATATGCACCGGAATGTTCTTTTCGCCGGTCAGCGCGCGCAGCGTGGCCAGATAGTCGAGCGGAAGGACGGCGCCACCGGCGCTGTTGTGCGTGGTCTCGACGCACACCAGTGCGGTCGCGAGCTTGTTGGCCGCCAGCCGTTCATTGAGGCATGCGTCAAGTTCCTCGAGATCGGGCGCGCCGCGCGTCGACGGGATGGTGCGATAGAAAAGCCCCGCGAGCGAGGCGATGCCGCCCATCTCGCTGCGCATGATGTGCGACTCGGTGTCGAGCAGGACCTCGCCCCCGCGCCCCGTGTGGGCGAGCAGCGCAACAAGGTTCGACATCGTCCCGCTCGCAACGAACAGCGCCGCATCCTTGCCGGTCATCTTGGCTGCGGTGTCTTCGAGGCGGCGGACGGTCGGATCGCCCTCGCGGGAATCGTCGCCGAGTTCGGCGCGGTGCATCGCCTCGCGCATCTCGTCAGTCGGCATCGTGATGGTGTCGCTTCGCAGGTCGATCATTGGTGTTGTCCCATCATGTCATCGATAATTCATGCCGCCGCAGCAGGCGGTACACGAGCGCAACCGGCAGCAGCGTGCAGACAATCAGCACCGTCGCGGCCGCGGCCGCGATGCCGGGGCTGGTGCCTTCGAGCGCCTGGAACATCGCGATCGTCATCGTAGACCACGGCCCGCTGTAAAGCACGATGGTGGCGCTGAGCTCGGACGCGATCGTCACGAAGGTCAGTACGAAACCGCCGACGATGCCACCAAGCATCAGCGGCACCGTGATGCGCCAGAACGTCAGTGCGGGCGGCACCCCGAGATTGATCGATGCTTCCTCGAGGCTCGGATCGATCTGTTGCAGGATCGCGCCGGCTGAGCGAACGGAGAACGGCAACTTGCGCACCATGTAGGCCAAAACCATGATGATCCAGGTGCCGGTCAGGATCAAGAAGCCGCTGCTGTAAGCCATGACCAGACCGATGCCGAGTACGGTACCGGCAACCGCGAATGGTGAGGTCGCCACGATATCGATCAGGGCCGAGAGGCGCGAGCGATGGCGCGACACGATATAGCCGATCGGGACGCCGATCAGCGTCGCGCCGCAGGCCGCGAGTGTCGCCAGCAGCAGCGTATTGGTCAGCGGCCGGTAGGAGCGCTGGAACAGTTGCGCGAAATTGTCGGTCGACAGGCCGAGTTGCAGCACCGGCCCGCTGAACTGCATGAACGAAATCACCACGACGGCAACGAACGGCACGATGGCCACGCCGACAACGGTCCAGCAATAGGCGGCGGCGAGGCGGCGCAGGGCAGGGCTGACCTCCAGCAGAGGGGCGGAGCGCCGTGCGCCGGTGGCGTAGCGGCGTCGCGACAACATGGCGCGCTGGATCAGCAGTGCGACGATGGTGCAGACCACCAGCAGCACGCCGAGCACGCCGGCCGAGGCCGGATTGTCCGTCGTCTCGCCGACGAACAGCTTGTAGGCCTCGACGGACAATATCGTCTTGTCTTCGGCCAGCACGAAGGGCACGCCGAAATTCTCCAGCCCCTCGATGAATACCAGCAATGCGCCGGCAAGGATCGATGGCAAAACCAGCGGCAGCGTCACGGTGCGCAACATGCGCGCACGCGATGCGCCGAGATTTTGCGCGGCCTCCTCGACCGAGGTGTCGACCGACTTGAACGCGGCCGTGACCGGCAGCACCACGTAGGGATAAAGCGTGAGCGTATAGACCGCCACGATGCCCTTGGCGCCGTAGATCGACTCGAACGGAATGCCGAGCGATTGCAGCATGCCGGTCACGATGCCGGATCGGCCGAACAGCAGCACCAGCGCATAGGCGCCAACGAACGACGGCAGCACGAGGGGCAGGGCGGCGAGCGCCAGCAGCGCCGGCTTGCCGCCGATCGGCAGCCGCGCGAGGCAGAACGCGAATGGAACGCCGACCAGCACCGTGCAAACGGCGGCCGCCGCCGCGATGGTCAGGCTGTTGGTCAGGCCATTGAGAAAGAAGCGGTTCGACAGGATGTTCACATAATTCGACAGCGTGAAACTCTTAGCCGATGCATCGAGGACGCTGGCGCCGAACACCTTGAGCAGCGGAATGAGGAAGAACAGCGTGAGAAATACGGCCGCGATGGCGCCGATCGCCAGCGGAAAAGCATTGCGCCCGAGGAACAGCCTCACGGCGGCGCTCCCATGACAACGACACGCTGCGGGTCGTAGGCGACGGTCACTGCGCCGGATGCGGCTGGTGGCACGAAGGTCATCAGGTGGATCAGCGTGCCGTCGGCGAGCGCAACCGCGAAACGCGTCACCGGACCGAGATATTCGATCTCGCCGAGCATGCCGTTGAGCGTCGCCCAACCGGACGGCGCAGCTTCACCCGCGCCGAGCAGGCGCAGCGTCTCGGGGCGCAGCGACACGACGACCGCATCGCCGACGTTGCCGCGCGCGCCGTTGGTCCGCATCGTGGTGCCGGCGAATGCGATCTCGGCCTCGTCGCCGTTGCGGCTCTCGATCGCGCCATTCAGCAGATTGGTGGTGCCGACGAAGCTTGCGACGAACGGCGTTTCGGGCTGTTCGTAGATTGCGCGCGGCGTCGCGATCTGTTCGACACGGCCGGCGCGCATCACGGCGATGCGGTCGGAGACGGCGAGCGCCTCCTCCTGATCGTGCGTCACATAGAGGACCGTGATGCCGAGCAGCTTCTGCAAGCGGCGAATTTCACCACGCATCTCGACGCGCAGCTTGGCATCGAGATTGGAGAGCGGCTCATCGAGCAGCAGCACGTGCGGCTCGATCACCACTGCGCGCGCGATCGCGACCCGCTGGAGCTGGCCGCCGGACAATTGATGCGGCCAGCGCTCGCCGTAACCGGGAAGCTGGACCAGCTTGAGGGCGCGCTCCACGCGCGCCTTGATTTCATCGCTGCGAATCTTGCGCGCGCGCAGGCCGTAGGCGACATTGTCGCCGACCGTGAGGTTTGGGAACACGGCGTAATTCTGGAACACCATGCCGGTGTTGCGCTTGTGCGGCGGCAGAGTGTCGATGCGTTGCTCGCCGAACAGGATGCGGCCGGCGTCAAGCTCGCTAAAGCCCGCGACCATGCGCAGCAGCGTGGTCTTGCCGCAGCCGGACGGCCCGAGCAGCGTGAAGAACTCGCCGTTGCGGATGGCGATCGACACATCGTCAACCGCCCGCACAGCCGAAAAGCTGCGCACGACGCCATCGATCGTTATCGCCGTCACCCCAGCCCCACTTGTTGCAAGCGCTTGCTCTTGAACGTCAGCGTGTACGCCGGATGATGTCCTGGATCTTCTGCGCGGTTTCGACGCGCTTCTCGACCCAGGCGTCCTCGTCATAATCGACGAGCTTGACGTCGTTGAGCTGCGGCATTTGTCCGGGCAGTTTCGACAGGTCGAGGTCCTGGCGGGCGGCGCGGCGGAACGCGAACCCCAGGATCTTCTCGCGCACGTCTTTCCGCGACACATAGTCGGCAAACCGCTTGGCGTTCTCGGTGTTCGGTCCGCCCTTGATGACCGCAACGCCTTCCATTTGAGCGACCGTGCCGTCGGTCGGATAGATCACTTTCACGGGCGCGCCATTCGAGGACCACTGATAGCCGGCATATTCGAGCGAGATGCCGAGCGCGAACTCGCCGCTGCCGACGCCTTGGAACACGAGGCTGGAGCGGTTGAGCACTTTGGTATTGGCGAGCAGCTTTGCGACTTTTTCCCACGCCGCATCGTTATTGCCCCAGTGCTGCGCCAGCATCGTGAGATTGGAATAGGCCGAACCGGAATTCGCCGGATCCGTGAAGGCAATCTTGCCCTTCAGTTTCGGGTCGAGCAGGTCTTCCCAGCTCTTCGGGCCGGCGTCGGCCGGTATCAGCTTGGTGTTCTGCAGGATCACCAGCAGATGCACGTTGGTGCCGAGCCACAGATCGTCTGCGTCGCGGAACGTCGCCGGCACGGCGTCCTTGTTCTTCGACGCGTAGGGCGCGAGCAGCGCCTTGTTGGAGCGCAGGAGGGTCCGGCTCACGCCCCAGACGATATCGCCAAGCGGGCGCTCTTTCTCGGAGTTGATACGGCGGAAAACGACACCCGATCCGGCTTCGACCGGCTCGACCTCGATGCCGGTTTCCTTGATGAAGGCCTCGAACACGAAGCGGTTGAGGTTGGAATCGTTGGCCGTATAGACGATGACCTTGCCGGCGGCCCGTGCGCCGCGACTGACGATGCCTGCCGCCCCGGCCAGCATCAGCTTCGCAATCATCCGTCGTGTGAGCATTCTTATCTCCAATTATGCTGGCGGAACCGTATACCCATCAGTACGGAAGACAATAAGCCTGCGGCGGGAAAGGGTTATTGCGCCAGCGCCGCCGCGGCCGCCTGCACGCCCGCGCCTTTGGCGGGCGAACGCCCGAGATCGCGCAGGGTGC
>WNGK01014178.1_pt1 | contig 12469 bp, 13 predicted proteins | sample 5400601 | NCBI WGS metagenome assembly WNGK01 (sample SAMN13153376, study PRJNA577476) | soil metagenome | isolation source: 60 cm soil or saprolite under Garry oak tree replicate 1 | place: USA:California | collected 2016-06-15 | reverse complement strand
GCTATCTCAGTGACGTGCCATCGACGGTGCTGGCTCCCGCCTTGCTGCTGGGCGACGTAACGGTTCGCCGCGCTAACGAAAAGAACGACAAGCTGCCGTTCTATCCGCCGCCTCATTAGGGGCCGCGCGATGTTCGCATACAGCGATTCTGGCAACTGCTATTGACAGCTCCTCTTTCTTAAGTTACTTTGCATTGTAAAGTGAAGTCGGCATGAATGATCTGCACAAAGCGCTCGGAGACATCAGCAGCATCCGCAGGCAGGTGGCCCGTACCACGGAGTTTCGCGGTTACGGCCCCGCAACTCTGGCTGCCACAGGTGGCATTGCGATCTTGGCGGCGGTTCTACAGGCGGTCTGGCTGCCGAATCCGGCCAATCGCATCCCAGTCTACCTGGCAATCTGGATTTCGACTGCCATCGTGTCGGCTGCTTTGATAGCTGTGCAGACAGTCACGCGCTCTCATCGCATGCATTCAGGCATGGCCGACGAGATGATCAAGATGGCCGTCGAGCAGTTTTTGCCGGCGGCAGGCGCGGGAGCGCTCTTGACGATTGTGCTTGTAGGGTCTGTTCCGTCGGTTCTGTGGATGCTTCCAGGACTCTGGCAGATCACATTCAGTCTCGGTGTGTTTTCGTCGTGCCGGTTCTTGCCGCGCCCAATGGCCGCAGCGGGCGCCTGGTATCTGCTGACTGGATTGACATGTATCGCTCTGGCAGACGGCCGTGCTCTTTCTCCTTGGACGATGGGCGTTTCGTATGGAGTTGGACAGTTACTCGTCGCAGGCATTCTGTTCATTGCCGCAAGGGAGGGTAGCGATGAAAGCTAAACCTCCCGGCACGGCAGAGCCGGTCAATGAAGGCCGCTTCGCATACGAAGGGCTGGACCGAGTGATTCACGAGCGCGCTCGCCTCAGCGTGCTGACGTCTCTGCTGACGAATCCGAAAGGACTTACATTCGGCGACCTCAAACAATTGTGCTCTCTAACTGACGGCAATCTGAGCAGGCACCTGAGCGTGCTGGAGAGTGCAAAGCTTGTTGAGATTCTGAAAGGGCATGATCGCAATCGTCCTCAAACGATCTGCCGCATCACGCCCAATGGCCGCAAACGCTATCTTGAATATCTTTCAACACTTGAGCAGGTAATCAAGGATGCGGCGAAAGGAACGAAGGAAGAACCGTCATCCACCTCGATACGCCGCCTGACACCGCGAGAGGCATGAGCCCTTTTTTTGTGCATTGACTTTGCAATGCAAAGCAAAGTTTAGAACCGGAGAGAGATCAATGAACGATACTTCAACGCTGCTTCCGAACTTGCAAGCCAGATTCAATTCGCGATCTATGGGCATGAAACTCATCGTAGTCTGTGGGTTGGCTCTGGTAATGACCATCCCTGCCCTGTTTGTTGGAGGATTGGTTGAAGAAAGAACTCGACGAGCCGCGGATGTCACAAGAGAAATCAGCACCCATGTAGGCGGCCAGCAAACTTTCCTGGGACCCACGCTCGCCATTCCTTACATCGTGCCCGCACAAACTACGGGAGGCACACCGGAGCACGGCATTTATCTAGTCTTTCCTGTACAGGGCGGAGCCACAGTCAAGACTCGCACAGAAGAGCGACGCCGTTCGCTTTTCAAGGTCCCTGTATTCGAGGCCGATCTGCGATTCGACGCCGGCTTCGACCTGACAGGCGCGCCTTTGGCTGCTCCATTGGGCGCCGTGCTCGACTGGAGCCAGGCTGAACTCGTCGTTGGGGTCTCCGATGCCCGGGGAGCGTTGGCCGACGGCACAATCACTGCCAACGGAAAAACAGACTCATTCGTTCCGGCAGATGTCATCGACGGCCTATCGCTGAATTTGAACGGCAACCAGAACCAGCGAACTCCGCTCACACTCTTCGGAGTTACGGTCGCTAAACTCGCACAACCCAATGCAAAGTTTCAGGTGAACACTGCATTGCGCTTCTCAGGAGCGCAAAGGATAGCCATACTCGCCTATGGCAAGACCACACACCTCAACATCGAAGGCGATTGGCCAAATCCCAGCTTCGATGGCGGCTTTCTTCCCATTAAGCGCACGGTATCTACGCAGGGCTTCTCTGGAGAATGGTTGGTGCCCTGGATTGCCCGTGGAATCCCGGCCGAGGGTCGCAGCTCTTCAGTCGCAGGACTCGACGCAACGGCCCTCGGAGTCTCATTTGTTGAGTTAGCTGATCCGTACCAGTCCGTGAACCGGTCACTCAAATACGTGCTACTGTTTCTCGGCCTGTTGTTCCTGTCCTATTTTGTCTTTGAGGTAACCACGGGCAAGCGGGTCCATCACGCTCAGTACATCCTTGTCGGCGTCGCGCAAATCATCTTCTATCTCCTGCTGCTCTCGTTCGCTGAAAGAATCGGCTTCGACTTCGGCTTCCTGCTCGCTGGCGGGGCCACGGTCATTCTTCTATCTGCAAATGCCGGATGGATCTTTGCAAGTCGCATTCAAAGCCTCCGCGCTTTTCTTTGTTTCGGCCTCCTCTACGCCCTTATCTATATGCTGTTGCGCCTTGAAGACAACGCCCTTCTTGTAGGCGCGATTGCCAGCTTCTTGGCTGTCGCAGCTGTCATGTACTTCACCCGTGGAATCGATTGGTATAGCCAACTCGCTGTGTCAGGCGCCCAGGAACAGCAGACGACGCTCCTCGTACGGAAGGACCCGGCCTAATGCAAACTGAGAACCCACGAGGACTGCACGTGGCCATCATCATGGACGGTAATGGCCGCTGGGCGATGCGGCGCGGACTGCCTCGCATCGCCGGTCATCGTGCCGGAGTAGCCGCCTTAAGACGTGTCGTGGAGCGTGCACCTGATGCAGGTATCAGTTGCCTCACGGTCTACGCCTTCTCCTCGGATAACTGGCGCCGGCCGACTTCCGAGGTGCAGGGCATCTTCTGGCTATTGCGCGCCTTCCTGCGTTTGGAAACTGAACGGCTCCGTCAGCGCGGCGCGCGGCTCCAGATCATCGGCCGACGCGATCGATTAACGGAAGCGGTCCTGCGCGAGATCGACAAGGCAGAATGTGCAACTGCCGCGGGACGCCGCCTCCATCTGCGCGTTGCCATCGATTACTCATCCCGCGACGCCATTACACGTGCAGCCGCCGACGCCACAACCGCCCTCTTGCATGAAGGGCTGCCCTCGTTCGATTCGCTTGGACCGCTGCTTAAGCAGGGCTTCACCGCACAAAGCGGCGACGTCGATCTGTTGATTCGCACAGGCGGTGAAAAGCGTCTTTCGGATTTCCTGCTCTGGGAGTCCGCCTATGCCGAACTCATCTTTACCGACAGAATGTGGCCCGACTTTGACGAGGGTGATCTTGAAGCCGCCCTCCAAGAATTTAGCCGCAGGGAGCGCCGTTTCGGCGGGATACCGGAAAGCATGTTGCGCTCAGGATCGGAATCGATGGGAAGTACCCCATGATCGCTTTCAGTGAAGGCATGGTTCATTCCGCGGTCCTCTCAGCATCCGGGTCGACGTTCTGGTCAATAACTAGCTTAGCGAAACACTCGAAGACTTTTGCTTCTTTCTGAAGATCATTCCGCGTTTCGATTTCGAAGCCCCTTTTGACCTTCACAAAATTGCTCTTTACGATCGGTTCCATTGCGCTCCCTGTGGAGCAGCAGCGGACTTTTGGCGGATTTTAGATACGTTATCGACAAGCGAAGTTTTCGGCCTTCTCAGTATCCCCAGTTCCGTTGTACTGGGCGTGTTTGGGATAGGCGCAGAGCGGCCGGCTGCGGCCCGGGAAGGCTTGTCCTGTCGCGGTCACCTCGTCCGGCGCCGTTCCCTTCTCGACCCAGTTCACCACAGCATTCAGCATGTCAAAATTGTCGAGCGCCGGGCCGCCCCCGCAGTGCGCCATTCCCGGCACCAGGAACATCCGGCTCCACTCGGCCACTTTGTCGGCTCCGCCGTTGGCCGCGGCCAGCAACTTGTAATACTCGAGCGTATCGAGGGGTGAGAACCATGGATCGCTGTCCCCATGAAAGAAGAGGATCTTGCCGCCACTTGTTGAGAACGTAGAGAGGTTTGTTGACGCCGGCTCGACAAGCGGGTCGGAAGCATGCAGCGCCTCCTTGTCCACGTCGATGTCGGTCGCGGTGGTATAGGGGCCGAAGATGCCGCCGCGACCGACCGCGAGCAGCCCCGGCACAAAGGTCGTCGACGCGATGCCCGCATCATACAGAAAGCCCGGATACACCTGGGTTCCGTATGCGTCCTTCGGTCCCGCAAACGCCTTCTTGATGGCCGCAATCTTTTCGGGGGCGATGCATTTCTCGCTCTGTCCGGCTTTGCAGTCCAGCACCGCGGGATCGAAGTCGCATCCCAGCGGATCGAAGATCATACCATCCGCTAGGCCGTCTCGCGCATCGCACGTCTTCATGAGCGAGTCCATGAACAGCTTGCGTTCATTGTCGGAGAGCAGCTTCTCGATCTGCGGCCTGCCCGATTCGTCTTTGGGCGCAACCTGATTATAGGCAACCGGAATCCAGTTGCCGATGGCGAGGTTCGATAGCCCGGTACGCATCGCCGGGTCACCGGAAACGATGCCGTTGAATACGGTGGGATAGCGCTGCGAAAGGATCATGCCTTCGCGGCCGCCGGTCGAGCAGCCGACAAAGTAGGAGTACGACGCAGGTTTCGCATAGTAGTGCGCGATGATTTGTTTTGCGACACCGGCGACCTCGGCATTGGCCTGGTAAGCGAAATCCAGATAGGCCTGCTGATCGCGCATGAACGAGAAATCGAAGGGGCCGGTCTTTGCCTGGTGACCTGTATCCGTACTCGCCACCGCGAACCCGCGAGTCAGGGCCGGCTTTTCGCCGGAATAGGACGCCCCCGTCGGATAGGCAACCACGCCATTGCCTCCGCCTCCGCCCTGCATCATGAAATCACCGTTCCAGGCTTCTTTTTCCGGCAGAGCCAGCGCGAACCCAATCCCGAACACTTCACCTGCAGCTCCCTTGCGGCGATGCATCACACCGTCTAGACGACAATGCGCAGGCAAGGGGCCAATGCTGGGAGCACCGGGATACTGCGGCGGGACGGTTGTTCCCGCAGGAGCCGGTGCAGCTTTGGTGATCTCAACGCCATCAATTCTGAGATTGGCGAGGTCTACACAGGCGCTCGCCGAGTGGCCCTGAGCAGCAAGAGACGCACAGGAGGCTGCGATGACGAAGAACAACAGTTTCGGTTGCTTCATTCCCTGCCTGCTTTCTTGCGGGTCCATTCTGAAGCGTTGAACCCAACTACTGCACCGCATACGGAGTTTGCACTTCATCGTCAACACGCTGCAGAGTCGTTTCAATGTACCAATCCCGAACCGTTTTTGGTTTCCGCGCGTGATGGGCCGACAGCCAAAGAGAGCAAGAACACAATGGCGCTCAAGGAAGACGCCCATCAGCTCGGTCAGCAACTCGCCGCGTCTAATGGCCGGACTCTGGGGTAAGTAGCCTGGTGAACGACAGCGAGGATAACTTTCGAGTACTGCCCTCTTGCACATACACCTCTGCGACCATGAACGGATTGGTGAACCTCGGGCTCCGATCGCACCTCGAGCATACGCATTGCGGTTTGACTGGGCGCGCAACCATCCCAATCAGGATCATGTATATGCCAACCAGGCGCTCACACATAAGCTGAACGAGTTTGGTTATTGCGCACGAGGCCGAGGAGTACAACGGGGGCTGGGGCGGCGGCAACTGGGGCGCGGATGGGCGCGTGGCTACCGAGGTGCTCCCGTTCTTTGCGCGGACGCTGCTGTTTGAAAACAAATGATTCAGGCTAGTTCCTTGCTCCGCAGGCCTAACTCAGAACTGCAGCGCTCCGATACGATAATAGAGCGATTCATTGCCCAATCCTGGACTTCCTGTGGGGAAATAGCAACGGAAGAACTCTACAAGGCTATTCCTCCCAAAGGATTACGTGGCCAACACTTGAGGTTCTGGATCTCGTCTCTATTCGCAGCGGAGCGCGGTTACGGGATTTACTTTGGCTGCGCGGCGCGCCGGGAGCCACCCGGCTATCACTGTCATCAAGCTTACGACTCCAAGCGCCGCCGTGAACGAGATCGGGTCGATTGCGTCCATTGCGAAGAGCTGATGTTTGATGATCCTTGTGGCCATCAAGGCAAGGGGCAAGCCGAGGCAAGTACCGATGGCAAGCAGGAAGAGAGACTCACGCAGAATCATGTGCAGCACATTTGTCCCCTGTGCGCCGAGGGCGAGGCGGATACCGATCTCATTGGTGCGGCGAGCAACGTTGTAGCTCATGACGCCGTAAAGTCCGATGGCTGCCAGCAGCAACGCGAGGACCGAAAAGACGCTGGTGAGCGTGGAGATGAGCTCATCGTGGGAGATCAGGTTAGAGACTTGGTCGTGAATTGTTGTGACATGCAGTAATGGAAGGTTGGGGTCAACGGCGGCAACGGCGGCGCGAAGGTCTGCGATGGTCTTCGCGGGATCGCTGGAGGTGCGAACCAGTATTGTGTGCGCGTAGCAATCGTTGTTTTCTTCATGAGACGCCGGCCTGGCGCTGGTGTTGGCAGGAGCGGCCGCGGCATTGACAGGAAGAAACGTGTCGATCTGAACCAGCGGAATATAGGTCATTCTGACGGGATCCGTCACGCGCGGATCGCCTGATTTAGTGTCGCGGGCGATTCCGACAATCTGCCAAGGCCCTTTAGCCGAATCGATTCCGATGGTCAGTTGGCGCCCGATCGCGTCGCCCTGCGGGAAATATTTCCTCGCCAGAGCCTGGCTGACGACAGCGACCTTGAGACTATTCGCAGTGTCGGCGGGAGTGATGCCGCGCCCTGCGACGATCGCAATCCCCGATGTCTCAAAATACTGCCCGGAAACGCGATTGAGAATGGAGACCATGTTTTCTTTGGGTGCCGGCATGTAACCGGAGAGTGAAATGTTTGAACTCCAGGAGCCGCCACTGATGGGCGGCGTGGCGGCGAGCGCAGCCGAGCGGACGCCTGGTATCGCGGCAAGATGATCGAGAAGAGCCTGGTGAAGCGTCGCGAGCTGGTGGGGCGCATAGCCGGCGAGGTGCTCGTTCATGTCGGCGAGCAGGAGGTGCGTTCGCTCGAAGCCATAGTCCTGACCCTGAAGATTGCGCAAGGTGCGCAGATACAGGCCGGCAACCACCAGGAGGACGAGCGACAGCATGACTTGAATTGTCACCAGGGCTTTCGGCCAGAATCTGGCGCCTTTGCCGCCGCCGCTCTGAACCGTTCGCGTGCCGGCGCTCAGAGTTCCACGGGATCCGATGCGCGCGGCATGGATGGAGGGAGCCAGCCCGAAGAGAATTCCCGTGACGAGGGAAACGCCCAGCGTGAAGAGCAGCACGCGCAAGTTTGGTGCTGGACTCATGGCGATGTATGCGTTGCCGCGGCAGACAAAGGCAATGAGGGAGCGCGTTGCAGCGAATGCGACTGCGAGGCCCATGAGCCCGCCGACGATGGAGAGGAGGAATGTTTCGATGAGTCCTTGGCGCACGATCCGCAGGCGACTCGATCCCAGGGCGAGACGCGTGACGATTTCGTGGCGACGCGTTGCGGCCCGCGAGAGAAGAAAATTAGCGAGGTTGGCGCACGCGATGAGCAGCACCAAAGCGACCACGATCATGAGGATCTGCAACGAGTCGCCGTACTGGCTGCGGATGAGGGAAACGCCATGCGCAGCGGGAATGAGAGGGATGTTGACGCGGCTGATCTCCAGTTGGCGATCGGAGGAGAGGTTAGCACCTTCGCGCTCGTGGATGCCATTGCGGACTTGCTGGTTGAGCCAGTTCTGGCACTGCGCGAATTCCGTCTTGTGAACTGCCGCTGCTTCGCTAAGGCGCCCGAATAACTGCAGGAAGTACAAATGGATCTTCCCACGATGTGCGGGTCGGCAGAGAGGGACTGCTGCCAAAAGTGATAGCTCAACACGGCGACTGCACCGCTTCCCGGGATGGCGTCATCGGCCGGCAGGATGACGCGACCAAGTAGAGGTTGCGCGCCCAGGACGCTGAAGTAGTTGCCCGAAACGAGATTGGCGGGCGCCAGCAGAGCGGGTGAATTTGGGTTGGCAGCGCCACCGGTTCCGAGGGGTCGGACGCTCACCTGTCCGGAAAAACTGCCGTATGCGGCGATTCCCTGAAATGGGCCGGGATTGGCCTGCATCTGACGCGCGAAATCCCAGGGAAAATAGCCGCCGAAGGCGCCAAGATCAATGCCACCGGCGATGCCACCGTATTCAGAATTGCTGAATGCGACCAATTGTTCTGGGTCGCGAACGGGGAGATTGCGGAGCAGGACCTGGTTGATGAGAGTAAAGATGGCCGTGTTGCCGCCGATGCCGAGCGCCAGAGAGAGGAGCGCGACCGCAGTGAATCCGGGGCTCTTCAAGAGCGTGCGCACGCTGACACGAAGGTCCTGAAGAATTCCTTCGACGGTCGACTCCCAGCGCGAAGACCAGACCTGGTGCTTGACGGAATTACTGCTGCCTAATTCCACTCGGGCCGCACGGCGAGCTTCGTCGCGGGCCATGCCGAGATGTCGTTTGTGGGCGACCGAAGCATCTAGGAAGCCTTGCAGTTCCTCGTCTAGCTCGCGTTCGGTGCGCTGCCGGTGAAACAGTGAAGAGAGCCCTTGGGCGATGCTGGTGAACCAATGCATAGTGGTCCTCGTGGTCCAAGATGCGGGGAATTCAGGCTTCGAGAATGCGCGCGACGGCGCCCAACTGACGCTGCCACTGTTCTGTTTCCGCGGTGAGTTTCCTGCGGCCCGTTACGGTCAGCAGGTAGTATTTTGCGCGGCGATTGTTTTCCGTGGTTCGCCACTCGGATTTCAAATTTCCGGCCCGTTCCATCCGGCTTAGCGCCGGGAACAGGGAGCCAGCGTTGACCTTGAAGACCCCGCCGCTGATCTGCTCGATGCGAAGTCCAATCCCGTAGCCGTGCAATGGCTCTAACGCCAGCGTCTTAAGAATGAGCATCTCCAGTGTTCCCTGGATAAGATCGCTCGATTGCGATCCACCGGGGCCGGCTAGATTTGGCGATGAGGGCATGACAATCTCCTCTAAATCATCTATAGGAGATTACAGGCGTTCCTCTAGACTGTCAAGAGATAGAGATAATTACTAGCTGGATGAGCAACGGCGTTGGCAAGGGGAGAAATCAATCCTGCTTCCGCAAAATCACCGATGAATTCAACTGCTCATCAAACTCATCCCGCCGGGCATGATGGATGGCATGCCTTATCTGGCAGGGCTCGGATTGAATGGTCATGTGATCGCGTTTGCAGCAGTGATTGCTGTGCTAGCAGCCATGCTGTTTTCCATCGTTCCCGCCCTGCGCTTGTCCCGCGACGATTTGCGGGGGGCCTGGCTGAAGGTGGCCGCGCTTCCGCCGGAACATTTTGGCGGCACTTCGGCTCCAAACTTGTGGCTCTGGAACTGACCACCGCCGTGGTCCTGCTCGTCGGGGCGGGCCTGCTCGGCAAGAGCCTCTACCGTCTTCTCCATGTCGATATCGGTTTTGATCCCGATCACATCGCAACTGTATTGATCACGATGCCGAACTCGTACCAGGAGAGCGAGCAGGTGATGGTGCTGGAGAGGCAGTTGGTGAGCCGGATCGGGAGTCTACCCGGTGTGAAATCCGTTGGCATCTCTACATCTCTTCCTTCAAATAGCTGGAGCATGGCGACCAATATCCACGTGGCAGGCCGGCCATGGAACGGCGAGCACAATGCTGTGCCCGAACGGGATGTCAGTCCGGATTATTTGAAGACACTCGGGGCGAAACTTCTGCGCGGACGCTATTTTATCGAAGCGGAGGACGATCCCTCGAAGCCTCATGTCGGGATCATCAACGAGACGTTTGCAAAGCAATACTTCCCCGGCGAAGACCCGATCGGCAAGCGGCTCTTGTACGAAGGATCGAAAGCGCCAATCGAAATTGTTGGCGTTGTGGCAGACATTAAGGAAGGCCAATTGGATACGACCACATTGGACAGAGCAAAAGGAGCTTTGAGGCTGTCATCGCGACACAGATCATCGACACAAAGTCGGGACCGCCGCATGTGCTTCATCTGACTTGCTGGTGAAATCTGGAGAAAGCCCTTTTAGTCACGATTTTCGATAATGAGCAGGTCTGGTGCCTTTATCGAGAATCCTAAAAGTATGCCGTCCAGGTAGCGATGAACTTGAATGCACTTGGAACTCGTGGAGCGATTGCCGGTCCATACACATGGCTCATTGCGAGGCTCAGATAATTGCCTGACGAAGCACGCATCGAGTAACTACCGGTGAGCGTCGTTCCGCCCCGCCATACCGTCTTCCCCTCCGCAGCGAGATTGTCTGTGAAGTACCTGCTGTAGCCCGTACGCGAGGCCACTACGGAGAGAAGATCGGCCGTGCGGCTTCGAAATGGTGCTTCTTTGTAAAGCCTCGCTTCGTAGTAGCGAGCGTAGGGATTCAGCGAATCCGGCACCGTCATGAAAGATCCACCGACATACAATCCGTGACTTGGATGTTCATCGTTGGACTTTCGTAACTGATAGTCCATCAAAACGTATCCGCAGTAATTGCCAGACACGCTCTGACCCGTCTTAGCGCTTGTGTACGCGGTCGTGTTGTACATGTAACCGGCGCGAAACCACGATTCATGGTCATCTTTGTTCGCCTTGCGCAGGTAACCTCCCTCATTGACTAGCAACAGTTTGTCGCCGTGGGGAATGAATCGAAAGCCGGTGTGATTGCGCGCAACCTCGATTGGTCCTCCCTGAGAATCGATGCTCCGCTGCGCCGCAGACTTAAAGTATGTCCTATTCGGTCCTCGCACCCGTATGGTAAAGGCGGGCGTCGTTAGCGGAAAATAGGACATTCCGGCCTCGTACGGTAACACGGCATAGATGCCCTGTGCTCCTGTCGCCGTTGAGCCACCAACAAACAGTCCGATGAAATCGAGATTCATCGATATGTAGCCCGCTTTTATCTCTGCCCGATCCTCGCCAAAAGCCTTGTAGAGATAGAGATCCCACAGCTGAAGCGACTTCGGTCCTGCGCTATTCCAGCTGACCCAGTTCCAAACAGCGCCCATATACAGCTGCGCATGCCGCAAATGTAGCTGACGAAGATCGGAGGTGAGGATGGGTTGCACCAACGCGCTCTCAAACGGCCGCTGGCCCACATAGACCTGCTCATCCGCTGGAACCGGAGCATCCAGCATGTTCTGCGCATACTGAATCTGCGCAATGACGCGCAGCGCCATTCCCTTGCTTAGCAGCTTCTGTCGGAAAGAGGAATTGGTGTCAATGATGCTGTCCGACAGAGATGGCATGGCCGCATCTCCTCCGAGGTAATTCAGGTCCTCAATGGAGCGCATGGATGCAGTCGGAGCCTCGGGCAGATTCTGAACATCCTTTGTGGATTGGGCTGTACCGCTTATGGATGCGAACAGCACAATTAGAGCTGGGAGCGGTATCCGGGGCATTCGATCGTTCTTCATACTCGTTGTTTCGGTCACTTTGGTCCAATCGCGTTGGTCTTGCGGGAAAAGCACGGTTGCGGGAGCTATTTGGCAACCTGGATCATCACGTTTACTGACCCCGGCACTTTGAAGGCTTCTGCACCAGCATCGATTCTTGCAATGGATATAACTCCGGGCGCGGGTATTGAATCACCATCTTGGCGGTAGTAATCCCGGTTTAACATTCGCTGCGCCGGCTGCAAACCAGCCGGTTCCGAGAACATCTGAAATCGTGAGAAGGCTGGGGAGCAAGTCGTCCGGCGGAAGCTCGGGTGTGGGCACGAGCGTGCCGTCAGCAAGCGGAACCCGAAGCAACGGTGCCTGCGCACTGCTCATGAATTCGAGGTTCTGGCATCCAGACTGGTAGCCAGCCTGACAGTTGGGGCAAGTATTGTCAGAGATACAGAACGATCCGATCACGAATTGGCCGGGCCTGACAGTCTTTACCGAACTGCCGACCTCTTCGACGATCCCGCAGTACTCGTGCCCCATCGGCGTGGGCTGCGCAATCTTCTGAATGCCGCGATACGGCCACAAGTCGGATCCGCACACGCACGTGGCCGAGATACGGATGATGGCGTCCGTTGGGTTAGTGATCTTCGGGTCTTCCCGATCTTCGAAACGGATGTCGCGCGGTCCGTATAGAACAGTTCCCTTCATGTTCTCTCCTCCTTGTACTCGCATTTCTTAAAGGCGGGTGAGTGAAGTCAATCGCCGGATTCGCACTGACAAGCGCCGGGCTGCCGGCTCAGTTCGATGGAATCCGGGCGGGTCCTGTTGCCATCGGAACTGCTCGATCTGATGCGGTTGCCATTGCCAATGCTCAGGGACGCAAGAACCAGAAGCGATGTGCCTCCGATCAGCGTGGCTGCGACTGAGATGTGGTCCAGGAGTAATCCGCCAAACCCTGC
>WNGK01006876.1_pt1 | contig 12470 bp, 11 predicted proteins | sample 5400601 | NCBI WGS metagenome assembly WNGK01 (sample SAMN13153376, study PRJNA577476) | soil metagenome | isolation source: 60 cm soil or saprolite under Garry oak tree replicate 1 | place: USA:California | collected 2016-06-15 | reverse complement strand
CATCCACGTTCCAGTCTCCAGCTCGAACCAACGATCGCGGCAGCCACAGCGCCCGGTTCCGGCAAGCCCGATGCCGCGCCCGAACGCGCACTTCTTTTCTCGTGGCGAGTGGATGATTGGGGACACCCGCCTGTGCGGCGGGTCGTGCATACCCCCGCCGCGCATCGAAACGCAGCAGGAGTCATCAGCCTCGACGGCGGTTTTGGGGGACTCCTTCCCCTTCCTGAACTCTATTGGCATCCCGCTGCACCGTCAACGGCGCACCGGGTCCGAACGTCCGGCCGACGCGGCAGGATCAATCAAGCCGATAATTCGTGCCACCGGCCGCCTGTTCCGTAACACGCCATTCGGTTCACTCCGGTGTTTCGGGAGATTGCTAGAGCTGCCGGAATCGGTTACATCGGGACCGAGGCTGCGAAGCCGAGCACGCCTCGATCCGGCGATGGAGTCCGCCGAAACCGCCCTGCTAGGCTGATGACTCCTACGGTTTGCGCCACCTGCCCTGTGAGAGGCGGCGGGACGTAGGACACGAGCAGAGCAGGAGCTGCGATGGACATCGCCGTCATTCCCGTTGCCGAGCATGACTTTGACGACCGCGCCCCCGCCGCGGCTTCCCCCACGGCCTTGAATTCCAGGCTCCGGGGCTGATCATGCTGGAGCGGATCTTTTATAACCTTCTTCAGGTCGTCACGGTTCTGGCATTCGCGCCGCTGGTCGAGGGTGTCGTCGGCTGTCTGAAGGAAAATCTGCAATCGAAGCGCGGTCCGAGCATCTTTCAGCCGTACCGCGACATCTGGAAGCTTCTGCACAAGGACGAGATCGTTTCCGAGCACAGCTCCTGGATCTTCCGCGTCGCGCCGTACGTCGCGTTCGCGGCCCCGGTATTCGTCGCCCTGCTGATCCCGATTCTGACGCGCTACCCGCTGTTCTTCGCGTTCATGGGCGATATGCTCGGCGGCGGCTTCGTTCTCGCCCTCGGCGGATTTTTCACGACGCTCGCCGCAGTCGACACTGCCAACCCTTACGGTCCGATGGGCGCGAGCCGCACCCGGATGGTGGGGTTCCTTGCCGAGCCGGTTTTCATCGTCGTGTTCCTGACCGTCTCGTTCGTCGCCGGCTCGACCATTCCTTACATCGTACAGACGCGCTGGGTGACGCCCATCGCGAACTTCTTCGAGCCTTCTCACGTCCTGCTGATGATCGCCTTTCTGATGCTGATCATCGCCGAGGACGGACGTATTCCGGTCGACAGCCCGTCCGGGCAATTCGAGCTCGCCATGATCGAGCGCTCGAAATCGCTGGAATATTCCGGCCGCGGCGCCGCGCTGATCAAATGGGCAGGGTCGATGAAGTTCTTCGTTCTGATCTGCATCTTCCTCAATGTGCTGGTCACGCCCTGGGGGCTGGCGCAGGGCACGGGATTGCCCGAGGTGCTGCTTGCAATCCCGCTCGTGCTCCTGAAGATCTTCGGTTTCGTCCTGGTGCTGGTCTACATCGAATCCTCACTCGCCAAGCTGCGGCTATTCCGCATCACGGAATTCCTCGGCGCCGCTTTCGTGACCTCTATCGTCGCCATGATCACCCGGCTCTCCGAAATCTGACAGCGAGAAAACGATGGACAGCCCGTCCTTCTCCATCCTGTCCGCGCTCGATGCACTGACCGGCGCGCTCTTCCTGCTTACGGCACTCGGGGTCGTTGCCACCCGGCAAGTGCTGGCGTCCTTGCAGCTCTTTATCCTGCAATCGCTGCTGCTGACGCTCTCGGCGGTGCTGCTCGGGATCGCAGTAGGATCGCTGCACCTGTTCGCCGTCGCGGTGATCACGATCGGCACGAAGACCCTGATGATTCCCTGGTTGCTCCGGCGCACGGTGAGCGCCGAAGTGTATCGCACGCGCGAGATCGAACGCGTCCTCAACATTCCCAGTTCGCTATTGGTGGCTGCGGTCCTCATCGTGCTCGCCTACGTTGTCGCCACGCCATTGCTGGGCGTGGTTGAGGCGCCGTTCACGCGGATCAACCTGCCGCTCGGGATTGCCGCCATGTTCCTCGGCGCATTCACCATCGTGGTGAGGCGCGAAGCGGTCCCACAGCTTCTCGGCCTGCTCGCGGTCGAGAATGGTGTCTTCTTTGCGGGGATCGCCATCGTGCCGAATCTGCCGGTCATTGCCGAGCTCGCCGCTGCCGTTGATGTCCCCGTGATTACGCTGGTGGTGGGACTGCTGACCCGCCGCATCCACACGCGGCTCGGGACTACAGCGGTCGGGCAGCTCACCGCGCTGCGCGAACATTGAGGCGACCATGGAGCTCGCGGCCCTTCTCGTCATTCCGGCGCTTGCCAGCGCGCTATCGTTGCTGCCGCTCGGCCGGCGCTTCGCGGCTCCCATCACGATTGTGTCGTCCGCCATCGTGCTCGGTCTCGCAGCCGCGGTCGCATCGCAAGCCGCCCGTACCGGACGCGTAGATGCCCTGGACGGATGGCTGACGTGCGATGGGCTCGCTGCGCTCGTGCTCCTCCTGGTGGCCTTCGTCGGCTTTACGGCGGCGGTGTTCTCGTGGGGCTACATTGCCCATCGCACGCCGAAGGCCAGTTCCCGCGCGGTGCAACGATATTATTCCCTCTACAATTTGTTCGTCCTCTCCATGCTCGCCGTGCCCGTGCTGGCGAATGTCGCCTTGATGTGGATCGCGGTCGAGCTCACGACGCTGCTGTCGGCGTTCCTCGTCGGCTTCGAAGACACGGCGGAAGCCCTCGAGGCGGCGTGGAAATACGTCATGCTCACGACGCTCGGCGCCGTGCTCGCGCTGCTCGGCTTCCTGATTCTCTACTGGGGGGCCCGCATCGCCGGGTACGAGGTGTTCACCTGGGTGGGACTGGTCGAAGCCGCGCCCCACATGCCCCCGGCGCTGCTGTGGCCGGCCTTCCTTCTCATCCTGGTCGGCTTCGGAACCAAGGTCGGGCTTGTCCCGATGCACACTTGGCTCCCGGACGCCCATAGTCAGGCGCCCGCCTCGATCTGCGCGCTCCTGTCAGGGGTCGAGACGACGACCGTTCTCTACGTCATCCTGCGGCTATTTCCGGTCGTGGATGTCGCGCCGGGGCTCGACGCGAGGCCCTGGTTCATCGGCTTTGGGCTAGTCTCGGTCGCGATCGCGACGCTGCTCCTCGTCTACGTGCGGGATTTCAAGCGGCTGTTCGCGTTTTCGACGGTCGAGCACATGGGGATCATTCTGGTCGCGGCCGGGCTGGGCGGCGCCGAAGCACATCTCGGCGCCGCTTACCAGATGGCCGGCCATACCATCGCGAAATCGTTTTGCTTCTTTGCGGCGGGAGTCACGGTGATGGCGATCGGCACCCAGGAGATTGCGAGCGTGCGTGGCCTCATTCGCTCCTCGCCGCTCTCGGCGCTCGCCCTTGTCGTCGGCGCATTCGCGATTGCCGGAGCGCCGCCGTTCGCGGTGTTCGTCAGCGAATTCGTGATTCTGAAGGCGGGGCTCGCCAGCGGCCAATACATCACCGTGGGGCTGTTGGCCTTCTTCGTCGTGGTCGCCTTCTGCGCCGTCATGCTGAACGTGAACCGGATGGCATTCGGCGTCGGCGAATCCGAGCTATCCGCAATCACCGCGCCTGTGTCCTGCAAAGCGACGCTGGTGCTCGCGGCAATCCCCTTGCTGGTGATCGGGATTTACGTCCCCGCGCCGCTCCAGGACCTGCTCGCGGCGGCCGCCAAGGCCATGGGGGGCTAGACGAGGTCGAAATGACGATTCTCGACCAGACGGCTGAAGATTCATCCGCTTCCGAAAGCCTGCTCGAGCTGTGCAGGACCGCGTGGCGTGGACGCGTCGTCGCCACCCTCGATGATGACGCGCGGATCTGCCGTCTCGAGTGCGGACTCAATGATCTGGTCCAGGTTTGTCACAAGCTCAGCCGCGATCTCGGTTTTGCTTTCGCGACTCTCATCGTAGAAGAGGAGCCGAGCGCAGGCTGGTCGCTGACGTACATCTTCTACCGGGACGTCGCCTCGCCATGGGTTTACGTCGAGCTGCAACTCGATCCGGGCGCTACGACGGTGCCGTCGATCAGCGGATTGAGCCATGGGCCTTCGGTCGATTGGCACGAGCGCGAAGCCGAGGACCTGTTCGGGTTGAGGTTTGCAGGACATCCGCGCCTGGGCGAGTTCATCCTGCACGAGGACTGGCCCGAAGGCGTGAACCCGATGCGCCGCGACTTCGATGCACGCCAGCGGCTCGAAATGCGGGAGCCGGATCCGAAATGGGAGCCCCCGACGGTGGTGGAGGCCCCCGGGTCATTCGCGATGCCGATCGGTCCGGTGTTCTCGGATTTTGCTGAATCGGCTCACTTCCTGCTTGAGACCGTCGGCGAGGACGTTATCCACACGATTCCGAGGTTCTTCTACAAATATCGCGGGGTCGAGAAGATCGCCGAAGGACAGCAGGCGGATCGCGCCTTGCTGCTCGCCGAGCGTTTTTCGGGGACTTCCGCCTTCGCCCACGGAATGGGATTCTGTCAGGCGGTCGAGGCAGTCTGCGGAACCACGGTGCCGCCTCGCGCCCGGGCACTTCGCACCATCCTCGCCGAGCTTGAGCGACTGCGGCATCACGCTGCGGCGATCACTGGAATCTGCAATTCGACCGCGTTGGCGGTCGCAACCAGCCAGGCAGCGCTGATCGAGGAGGACCTGCTTCGTCTGACCTGCGCGGCGACCGGCCATCGATACCTGTTCGGCGTGGTGGCGCCCGGCGGTCTCGCGCGCGATCTCTCTGACGAGACATGTACCGAACTCGCCACGGCCGTCGAGAGCATCGCCAAGAAGCTCCGCGACCTGCATCAGATGCTGCGCTATTCGAGCAGCTTTCTCGATCGGCTGGAGGAGGTGGGAATCATCTCGAATGAGACCGCGGTCTCCTACGGGCTGGTCGGTCCCATTGCGCGAGCGTCGGGGCTATCGCGCGACATCCGCAAGCTATTCCCCTATGCCGGTTATCGTGCCGTCGAATTCGAAGTGCCGGTCGAACAGGAGGGTGACGGCTATGCCCGGCTTCGCATCCTCTTTCACGAGGCGGAGCAATCTGCGCGCACCATTCGCCGAACTGTGCCCGGTTTGCCTGCAGGGCCGGTCGGCTCCCGTGCCGAGTGGAGAGCCGGAGCCGCGCTCGGCACCGTGGAGGCTCCGCTCGGCGCTGCCTTTCACTGGGTGAGGCTCCGCGAAGACGGCACCGTGGCGCGCTATCGGATCACTCCGCCTTCTTTTGCGAATTGGCACGGTTTCCATCTCGCAGCCGAGAACTTCGCGTTCCAGGACTTTCCCATAATTCTGGCTAGCTTCGGGCTCTCGAACGCCGAGTGTGATCGTTAGGAACGCATCATGGCGAATTGGGTGCTCAAAGGGCTGCGAACTGGAATCAGGACCACTGCGTATCCGCAGCGCCTGGACGGCGCGGCAGGCGTTTCGCCCGGCCTTCCCTGCGGGACGTTGCTGGCATCGACCGAACAGGCGCGAAGCCTGGCGGAGCGGTGTCCCACCGGCGCAATCGTCCAGCAGGGCCAAGGTGTCGATATCGACGAGGGCAGATGCATTCATTGCTTCCGCTGCCGCCGAGACACCGATAACGGCGTCGCAGCCTGGGAAACGGGCTACGAATGGGCGGCTTACGCAAACGAAAGTGCGGGAGCCGCTGACAAGCTGGAGGCGGCGTTCGGTCGATCGCTGCACATCCGATTCGTCGATGCCGGCGCGTGCGGAGCCTGCATGAGCGAGGCGCGGCAGATCAACAATCCATACTACAACATGCATCGGCTCGGGTTTTTCATCACGCCGACGCCGCGGAACGCCGACGTGTTGCTGGTGGCGGGCCCGGTCTCCGACGCCATGCGGCTTCCACTGCGCAAGACCTACGAGGCGATGCCACCGCCCAAACGCGTCCTGGCAATCGGAGCCTGCGCAGCATCCGGCGGCATTTTCGGACCGAGCTTTGCCGCTTCCGGAGGCGCTGCCGAGATCATACCGGTTGATGTCGTTGTTCCCGGATGTCCGCCGCCGCCGCTGGCGATTCTCCATGGGCTCCTGCTGGTGGTCCAGAGAAAGCCGCCCTCGCGGCTAGTCTCGCGCGTGCCCTCCCCGCCGAGCTCGGAGCAGGCATGAACGCCAGCGCCCAACTGCTCTCTGTCTTTTTCGCCCTCTGCGTGATGGGCATCGTCGCCGCATTGCTGGTCGCGGAGCGATGGAGCGCGATAGCTCTTGCCATTATCGGCTCGCTCGCCGCGCTCGTGGTCATGGTCGCAGCCGGCGTGCTGCTCTTCACCGACGCGACTTTCCGCGTCGAACTGTGGCCGGTGCTTACGCTCGGAAAAATGGTTCTCGCGGTCGACCGGCTCTCCGCATTGTTCGTCTTCGTAACCGGCATGGTGTTCCTGCCGGTATCGGTCTTTTCGAGCATCTATCTAGGCAAATACCGGGCGCACTACAGCTTGACTTACTTCGGCATTCTCTATCATGGCTTGTTTGCTGCGATCGTGCTGGTCCTCATCGCACACGACGCGATCTCGTTCCTGGTCGCCTGGGAGCTGACGTCGATCGCCTGCTACTTGCTCGTCAATTTCGAATACGAGCGGCAGGAAAGCTCGCATGCGGCCTTTGTCATGCTGGCGATGAGCGAGGCCGGGACGATCCCGGTTGCGATCGCCTTCATCCTCGTCGCCGGCGTCGCCGGGACGTTTGAGTTCGATCAATTGCGCTCGGCCGGAGCCGGGCTCGGCAGCACGCTAGGGTGGGCAGTTTTCCTGCTGTCGTTCTTCGGTTTCGCGGTTAAGGCTGGCCTCGTCCCGCTTAACAGCTGGCTCCCGCTCGCCCATCCGGTGGCTCCGACCAACGTTTCCGCGTTGCTCTCGGCAGTGATCGTGAACTTGGGCATCTATGGAATCATCCGGCTCAACTTGGACCTAGCACCGGTGACCGGGAGCGGCCCCGGGTTGATCATTCTGATCATCGGCAGCCTCTCAGCACTGATCGGCATCCTGTACGCCACGGCGCAACCCGAGATGAAGCGCCTCCTCGCCCACAGCACGATCGAGAATATGGGGATCGTCGCCGCAGGCATCGGCGCTTCGATGGTATTTCTGGCGATGGGTCACGGGATCGTCGCAGGCGTCGCGCTGATCGCGGCGCTCTATCACCTCGTCAATCACTCGATATACAAGGCCTTGCTGTTCATCGGGACCGGAGCCGTCGAGGCCGGAGCCGGCAGCCGAGATCTAGACCGGCTCGGCGGCATTGCTCGGCGTATGCCGTGGACGAGCGTTTTCTTTCTCGTCGGCGTGCTGTCGATCTCGGCGTTGCCGCCTCTCAACGGCTTCGTCAGCGAGTGGCTGATGTTGCAAACGGTGCTCCGATCGGTGCTGCTCGCCTCGGTGCCGATCAAGATCGCCTTCGCGGTATGCGGGGCGCTTCTGGCGCTCACGGCGGGGCTTGCGGTGACGTGTTTCGCCAAGGTGTTCGCGATGGGCTTCCTGGGCATGGCGCGTTCGCAGGGCGCCGCCACGGCTACGGATGCGCCCGCCGGCACCCGCGCTCCGCTGGCGTTGCTCGCGGCCGTATGCATCGGGTTGGGCGTGCTGCCGACCTACGTGATTCCCCTGCTCGATCGAGCCGCAACCCCCCTCGTGCATCAGAGTGCAACAGCCGCGCTGGTACCGCCGTTCTTCAGCGCCGAAACCCAGCAACAGGAAGGTCTCCCTCCCGCATTCGTTTCAGAGTTCCACGATCTCGGTGCACAGGTCGGGAGCGGCGTATTGCCTGGGCGCGGCCTTGTCGTCTTGCACCGAGGTGAACAGAGCAACCCCGTCGTGTTCGCCATGTCCACGTCCTATATGCTGATCGCGCTTGCCGGGATTCTTGTGCTGACGTTCGCCGCATTTGCGTGGCTGTCGCGCCATCGCGCAGCCGTGCGCGGACCCGTGTGGGCCGGCGGCCTGCGCCACCTCTGGCCCGGGATCACCTATACGGCAACCGGATTCTCCAATCCGGTGCGGGTCATCTTCGACGCGATTCTGCGGCCCACCACGGGCGAAGACAACGTCGAAGCGGTTGCTCGCCATTTCAGAACCGCCATCCGGCGCGAATATACCGAGGTCCACATCGTCGATCGGCTGGTCCTCGAACCGCCGGTCGCCGCCTTGCAGCGACTCGCCGGTCTGGCACGGAAGATGCACGTCGGAAACGTCAACGCCTATGCAGCCTATGTGCTGGTGATACTACTCATTGTAATGATCATCGGTGCCGGGATTTTCTGACGAGCTCCGGGACAGTCCCCGCACTCAAGCTGATCCCAAACCATCAACAGAGTCGACGATGACCTACGCCTGGAGTCTCGCTGCCCTGTGGCTCGGATTGGCGCTCGTTGCCACGCTGTTCGCGCTGTGGTTCCGCGTATCGACGGCTCTCACGGAGATCATCGTGGGAACGCTCGCGCAGCTGATCCTGGGTTCTCTGTTCGGCTCCGACGTGCTCGGGGGCAACGAATCCTGGGCCAAGTTCCTGGCCGGCGCCGGCGCCATCGTGCTCACGTTCCTGGCCGGCGCGGAGCTCGACCCCGTCGTGTTCCGGCGCAATTGGAAGGAAGCGACCGCCGTCGGTCTGATCGGGTTTCGATCTCGGCGCTGTTCGGGCTCTCGCACGGCATCATCGATCAGGCGCAATACTCGGTCGTCGTCGCCGGCGTCGTCGCCAGCGCGGTGATCCCGACCCTGATTGCCAATTGGTTCTTTCTGCCGCATCATCTGTTGCCGCAGGAGGAGCCGGAGGTGGCTGCCGATACCGGTCCGACCGGCCACGGGTCCAAGAAAACCGACTAGGGAAGGAGGCCAGAATGTTTCTCCGGTCCTTTTTGAGCCACAGGCAGGACGACCACTGCACGTGCCCGGTGCGCTGCTATGGCGGCGGCAGATCGGCCTGGGGCCAGAGCGGGAAGCATTCGTTCTCCTGACAGCCGGGAGTTGACAAATGCTTTTCGATCCCAAACGCAAACCTTTCGAACGTCCGGAGCTTCCTTTGTTCAGCAAGATCCTGCATGCAAACGATGGATCAGATCACGCATTCCATGCGCTGGCATTAGCCATCCGGATCGCCAAACAAATGGGTGCGGAGCTCCATATGGTCTCCGTCGAGGAGGTTTCCTACATCCCCGAATTCATTGAAGAAGTAAGAGAAGAAACCGGAGTCGCCGCTCGTCGCTTTCATACCGTGGTCAATCGAGCTCGCAAAATGGCTGAAGAAGGCCAGGTGAGGCTCAAAACTCATGTATTGGCGGGGCACCCGGTGCGCGACATCATCGACCTTGCCGGCGACCTGAAAGCCGATTTGCTCGTCGTCGGTGCGAGCGGTCATTCGGAGCTGTATGGTCGCATGATCGGCAGCCGGGCGGACCGGCTGGTGCATCTCGCCCGCTGCCCGGTCCTGGTCGTGAAGTAACCAGGACGTACACGCAGGTATGTCCGCAACGGGCACACAGCCAGGGTCAAAGGCGGCGGTCGGAGCATGTCCGCAATATGTCCGCTTACCCCCCAATACCGGCTGGACACCAGACATCGCAGCAGGTCGGTTTGGGTAGAGTCGAGGATGGGCGCGGTAGCTTGGGCCATTCGGCAACGCTCCGTTTCCCATCCCCGCTCATCGAACCGGACGTGCCCAATTAAGACATCCGGCTCTCCGATTGGCTTCACCGAGAGACACACGGGGAGTGAACCAACCGCGCGCGGAGGTCGGCACGTGAGTAACTCTCCTTCGTCCCTCGACACAGCAACCTCGGACAGTTCCGGTCTTCGACGGTGTTGTCAGGCTCATCGCCAATCACCTCGACCTCCCCATCTTCGGAAGCACGCCAAAAGTCAGGGCCCTTTGCTCCGCCGGCATTACCCGGCCTCAACGCTCCTACGACCCTGTCCGACTCCCGCCATGGCCGCCGCCTGTCGCGACGTTGAGGCCGCTACTCTCGCCCGTGACGGGTCTCCCCCGATTACCCGAACCACCTTTCCGACGTGCCGTGCCCACTACCCCGGCGGATCAAGCGGGTGCACGTGTCGATTGCTTCCCCGCTCACGCGGCCTTCCCCAAATGGCAGGAGGGTCGCCATCCGCATTGTCACTTTCGAGGCCTGCTCAGGCTTCACTCGCGTTACGGCCCGCCGGATCGCTCAGCCGCCTAAAGCGGCCTTTGTCACGAGGCTTCAGCCCTTCCGGTTACCCAGCCGAGCCGCTCGTCAGCTACCAGATCAATCGACAATTCTCTGGGTGGAATCTTCCTCCACTGGTGATCCGCGCCTTCGGGGCGCACTGCCAAAAGGCGACCTTCCGTGACCCGCGATGACAGTCGGAGGACTGTCCCAGGATACCCCGTGTAGGCCAAGCCTCTAGCCTCGGGCCAGGCCATCCATCCTGCTGCTGTTCTGTGTACAATGGGGCGCGGAGGGCAGCGCTATGCCCGCTCCGGGGCAGAACCACCTAGAACGCCGACTTCCCGCCATCCTGGCCGTAGAGTTGAGGCGGCGGGAGTTTATCGCTGGTTCTTTGTTCGCAGGCTTGATGGGCACCGCGCAAGCTCAACACCCCGCAAAGGCCTACCGGATTGCTGTTGTGCACCCGTCAAACCCGGTATCCGATCTTACGGAGACCGGCAGCATTCCGGCCTGGCGAGCGCTGTTCCAGGAGCTTCGCCGACTCGGTTACACCGAGGGGCAGAACCTGATTGTCGAGCGATACTCCGGTGGAGGGCGCACGGAGCAGTATGCCGAGCTTGCCCGTGATGTGGTCCGATCGAAGCCAGACCTTATCCTCGCGATCTCGAATACCATGCTGCAGCATTTCAAGGTAGCAACGACGCACATTCCGATCGTCGGAAACATGTCCGATCCGGTTGCCTTTGGGATTGTGACTAATCTCGCCCGACCCGGTGGCAACATAACGGGTACTAGCACCGACGCCGGCGTAGATGTCTGGAGCAAGCGTCTCGAAATTCTTAAGGAGGCTGTACCGAGCGCATCCAGGGTGGCATTTCTCGCTTCTAAGTTCATTTGGGAAGCACCCATGGCGGCAGTGTTACGAGACGCGGCCGAACGAATGCAGGTATCGCTCATCGGCCCGCCGCTTGAAAGCCCGGTGGATGATGCAGAATATCAGCGGGTGTTCGCGGCAATATCACAGAAGGGCGTTGACGCGCTCATCGTCAGTGTAGAGTCCGAGAACTTCACGCACCGGCGGCTGATCGTTGAGCTGGCTAATCAATATCGGCTGCCTGCGATTTACGCTTTTTACGAATCGGCGGAAATCGGAGGACTAATCGTCTATTCCGCCGATTTCGTGGAACTCTGGCGTCATCTCGCCGAATACGTCGACAAGATTCTCAGAGGCACCAAGCCCGGCGATCTCCCAATTTATCAACCGGCAAAGTTCAAGCTGGTCGTGAACATGAAGACCGCCAAGTCGATCGGACGGACCATTCCCGCCACACTTGTCCTCCGCGCTGACGAAGTGATCGAATAGGCCCTGCGGCGGCTGCCAAGGACCGCTAAGGGTCATTATCGCCATTTTCGGAAAGTCCGCTCGTTGTCTGCTTAGGCCCCGAAACTCACCGTAAGAGCGGACATGCCGGATTGGCAGTTCAGTGCCAAATCCAGACTCATGCACCGCAGCAAAGTGCATCTTCATTCGATTATCGAAACTCTATCGGCAAATCGGAGGGCTTCGCGCCTTTGAGTATCCGGTCGACGTAATACGCCGTCCTGTGAAAACACCAGTCGAGGTTGGCACCGTAACTGATCAAGCCTCCCACCTCGACATGCTCGCGATACCCATAGACCGCGGGCAGCTTCTTCAACGCCGCTTGTTCGGCGAGCTTGTCGCGCGCAAAGAGTAGCATATTGCTCTGCTCCACCACGACAATCTCGACACCCGCGGCCGCCAAGGCTCCGTACGCCGGGCCAATGTCGTCCGCTGTCCGCACCTCCGCAAGCACGATCGTGACCTCCAAGCTCTTGCCTGCGGCCTCGATCTCCCGCCGTTGCGGATAGGCCTTTGGATCGGCGATATCGTTCACTAGTCCAATCCGCGTGGCGCCGGGGACAAGCTCGCGCGCAAGCTCGAGCTGCTTTGCCGGCAGACTCTCCACGTACGGCGTTATTCCCGTGACATTCCCGGTCGGCCGAGCGTTGCTTGTGGCAAAGCCGACCCCGACGGGATCGGCCAGCGCACCGACAACGATCGGAATCCTGTCCGTCGCTTTTCTGGCGGCAGTGGCTTCGAGAGTTGCCCCCGCCAAAATAACGTCTGGAGCGAGCTCCACCAACTGTGCTGCAACTCGGGGCAACCGATCCGTATCGAAATTGGCCATTCCATAAACCATTTCGAAATGCCGACCCTCGGCATAGCCAAGCTCCCGCATGCCTGCGAGAAATCGACCCG
>WNGK01007136.1_pt1 | contig 12472 bp, 10 predicted proteins | sample 5400601 | NCBI WGS metagenome assembly WNGK01 (sample SAMN13153376, study PRJNA577476) | soil metagenome | isolation source: 60 cm soil or saprolite under Garry oak tree replicate 1 | place: USA:California | collected 2016-06-15 | reverse complement strand
GCCGCGCTCGTTGTAGTCGCCTCGCTAATATATTTGATACCCGCGCGTCGCGCGTCTCAGAGACCCGGCTACAGCGAGAGGCTTGCCAGGCAAAGGTGCAGGTGCCAAGATTTGGAACGATGAGGCGGGCTGCTATTTTGTGCGCGACGTTATTTTTTGGTTCCTCGCTCCTTTCGACAGTGTCAGCCCAGACGCCTGCACCGGAGCCCCTCAAATCGGCTGACGCCGGTCAACTTGAAGCGCTGGCGAAAAAGATAGACGAGCAAAACGCCAAGATTGACGCGCTCTCTCAGGAAATCCTCAAACTGGAGCAGCAGGTTTCGCACATCCGCCCCGGTGTAATGGTCGGAGAAAGTACACCATCCGTGCCGACGTCCGCCGCTCCCGCGGAATCGCCGCCGCACACGATGAGCGGGAATACGCATACAGTCACACGCGGGGAGACGCTGACATCCATCGCCAAGATGTACAAGGTGAGCGTGGACGAACTGCAAAAGGCCAATAATATTGAAGATGGCCGTAAATTGCAGGCCGGACAAACGATCGTCATTCCAGGTTCGCCTTCGCCGGCGCCTTCTGCTTCGCCGCAACCAACTGGTTGATGCTGCGCGCCCTGAGTTGGTGAATTAGACCGGTAATTGTTCGTCGGGAGCGGAAATTGGCAAAGTCGCTACTTCTTCTGCGGGCGTTTCTCGTTCAGGTTGCGCCGAAGCTTCGAGGAAACTCTGCTGGCACAGCAGGAAACTCTGCTGGCACAGCCGCGCATATTTTCCGCCGAAGGCGAGCAATTCATCGTGCGTGCCGCGCTCGATAATTCGGCCGTGATCGAGCACTAGGATTTGATCCGCGTGCACAATGGTGGAGAGGCGATGGGCGATGACGATGGATGTGCGGTGAAACATCAGGCGTTCGAGCGCTTCTTGAATCAGCCGCTCCGTCGCCGTGTCCACGCTCGCCGTCGCTTCGTCGAGAATCAAAATCGGCGGATCCTTCAGCAGCGCGCGCGCGATCGACAACCGCTGTTTCTCGCCGACGCTTAACTTCACGCCGCGCTCGCCGACGATGCTTTCCAAACCAGTCGGCAATCGCTCGATGAATCCCCGGGCATTGGCGGCATCCACTGCGCTCCACAATTCTGCGTCGCTCGCACTCGGCTTACCCATCAAGAGGTTCTCTCGAATCGACCCATTGAACAAAAAGCTTTCCTGCGTCACCACGCCGATCGCTTCGCGCAAGCTCCGAAGCGCGTATTCGCGGATCGGTCTTCCATCGACATAAATTTCGCCAGAGCTGAATTCGTAAAATCGAACAAGCAAATTCACCAAGGTCGATTTGCCGGCGCCTGTCGCCCCCACCAGCGCAATAGTGGCGCCAGGCGGTGCGTGAAAGGAAACGTGCCTGAGCGCGGGCAGTCCTTCCGCATAGCTGAAGCTTACGTCCTGGTAGCGAATATCGCCCGCGATTCGCGCGCGGCCGGGATCAGCGAGCCCGGGTACAAATCCCACCTCGGCAGATTCATCGAGAATCTCGAATACGCGTTCGCCCGCGGCGCGCCCGGCTTGCACAAGCTGATTGAGTTGATGCAAGCGGCTGATTGGATCGTAAAGAAATGCTGTCAGCATAAGGAGCGCGACCAGATCGCCGATTTGCATCGCACCGGTCAAAACGGCGTGACTGCCAAACCCTAGGACAAGCACAGCGCCGAATGCCTCAAACATCGACATCGATGGGCTGTAGATTGCCCAAACCCGCATGACGACAAGCGTGGCATGCCGCAACTGATCGCTTACTCGATTGAAGCGCGCGTGCTCTTCTCTCTCGCGCACGAAGCTCTTGATTTGACGAACCCCGGAAAGATTGTCGTGCAGAAGCGCATTCATGGCCGATGCCGCCCGACGCTGCAAACGATAGCGGCGATGTGCTGTCAACGTGTAAGTGAGAGCGCCGGCGATGAGCAGCGGAAACGGCGCCAATGCGAGCAGCGCAAGCTTTGCGTTCAAATAGAACATCATCGCCATCACGATCACGACCTGCAAAACCGCGACCACGCCCTGCTCGATTCCATCGATCAGCACGCGCTCGACGGAGTTCACATCCTCGATCACGCGTGTCATGAGATCGCCGGTGGCGCGATTGTCGAACCAGCGAAGCGGCAGCAGTTGAATGTGCGAGTATAAATCGCTGCGCAGATCGAAGATTACCTTTTGCTCGAACGTGTTGTTCAGTACAATCCGCAGCGCGTTAAAGGCGTGCTGAAGCAGAAACGCCGCGGCCGCCAGTAAAATCAACGGCAGCAATTCCTCGGGATGATTCGCGCGCACGACGTCGTTGATAATCCATTTCGTCACGGTTGGGAAAATGATCACCATCAGTGTGCTGAGAATCGCGCATGTCAGCGTCCCCGCGGCCATCCACGGGTAGCGCTTTAAATAGGCAAGAACGCGCCAGACCGTTTTCATTGTGCAATTAACTCCCAAAGCTTTCGCGAGCAAACCCCGACGCACGCCCCATCAGGTCAAGGTAACGCACTCCGGCGGGCGCCGGGCGAAAGAGTGTTGCTCTGATCCGCGGTATAGTAATCTTGGCCGATGCCCAGCGAATCGAACCCTTTCTCCGATCGGATTCACATCAAGGAACTCGAGGTTTCCACTCACATCGGAGTTCCCGAAGAAGAGCGTGCCGCCCCGCAGCGATTGACTGTCAGTATTTCCTTTTGGCCATATCACGGAGCACGCGAGCTGGCAGATAAGATCGAGAGTACGATCAATTATTCGGCCGTTGCCGAAGAAGCAAAGAATTTCGTGCGAAATCAGTCGGTAAATCTGATTGAGACATTGGCGGATCGGCTCGCAATGCATTTACTGAAGACTTTCCGGATGCAGAAGGTCACCGTCGAACTGCGAAAATTTCCTCGGGATGACGCGAAATACGTCTCCGTGACCGTAACGCGTACTGCGTCCATAGGTTGAAAGCCACTCACAAGCAGCGGCCAAGGGATTAACCACCAATCAACACGATGGACACGAATAATGAGGAGCTGTCGTGATGGGCCGAATCAAGCGTTGGCGCGCAAGTCTTCACAAATAAGTCGCCACCTTTTGTTCGCTTTTCGTCGCACGATTCATAATCTTTCCCGCGTGAAACAGGACGGATGGGAGACCATATCAAGTGAGCGGCATTTCGCTAATGCGCATCTCGAAGTTGTGACAGACCAAGTGCAAACGCCGACTCGGTCTAAGCCCCGTTGGTGGACAGTGGTGCACCGTAAAGCAGCCGTCATCATCGCGCCGATGACACGCGATGGCAAAATCGTTCTCATTTGCCAGGAGCGCATCCCAATTCGCACAACGATTTGGGAAATGCCTGCCGGTCAGATCGACAACTCTGTAGCCGGGGTCGGTGACCCCGGCCTCCGCGCGGCCAAAAAGATCGAGCAAGTCGCGCTGCGCGAACTTCGGGAAGAGGCGGGTTACGAACTCGCCAAAGATGGCGAGCTCACGCGGCTCGGCTATTACTTTACCTCGCCCGGGTTTACGGACGAACGCGGTTACTTCTTTCTGGCGCGCCCGGTGGAGCCATGCCCGGATTATGTGCGTGACGAAGCGGAATCGATTTTGGACTGCCGCGCATTGAGTGTTCCCGAGATTCGCCGGATGATTGTCGAGAGCGAAATCCGCGATGCCAACACCTTAAGCATGTGGGCGCTGCTCTCGGCGCGTGACCTTCTTCCGGTTAAGGAGCGCTAACGGTCTCCTGCAGGTCCGTTTGAGGCAAAGAGTGCGTTAAACCGATTATCGATCCAATGGCGCTGCGAGACATTTTCAAATTTCGAGAGCTGCCGGAAAGCGAAACAAGCAAGCCATTCCTCGAGCACTTGGAAGACTTGAGATGGACGATCGTGAAGATGTCGATCACGCTCGTCATCGCGATGATCATTTGCTTTGCATTTCGATCAACACTGGTGCGCGTTTTGCAGGCGCCATTGCGCGACGTGGGTTCCCAGATCGGAACACTCAAAGCACTCGGTATCACCGATTCCATCGTGATCTCATTTCATCTCGCGTTTTACGCTGGCATCGTTCTCTCCTTTCCGTTGCTTCTTTATTTTCTGGCCGAATTCGTACTCCCGGCGCTTACCGTTATGGAAAAACGCTTTTTGCTTCCGGCGATTTTCGTCAGCTTCGCGCTGTTCCTTCTTGGCGTGTTTGTCTGCTATTTTTGGTTGTTGCCCAAAACGATTCTCTTTTTCTTTCACGACACCGAGTCGCTCGGCTGGGCGCCCACCTGGACCGTCCAACAGTATTATTCTTTTGTGACGCGATTTACGCTCGGGTTCGGGTTGGCTTTTGAATTGCCAGTGGTCGTTCTGGCGCTGGTTCGATTTGGATTGATCACTTACAGATTCATGGCACGCACCCGGCCCTACGCTGTGGTGCTGGTCTTTATCCTGGCGACGATCATCACGCCTACGCCCGATATCCTGACGTTGGTCGCAATGGCGCTGCCGATGTGCCTGCTTTACGAAAGCTGCATCTGGATTGCGTGGTTCATGGAGCGCCGCAGCTCTAAATCGATTGCTTGATCCGCGTGGACGGTTTCCCTTACGAATTTCTCTTCCGCGCGTTCGCTTTTATTCTCGGCGCCGCGGTCGGCTCGTTTTTGAACGTCTGCATTCATCGTCTCCCGGTCGATCTCTCGATCAACAAGCCGCGCCGCTCTTTTTGCCCGGCGTGCAAGATACCAATCCCCTGGCATCAAAATCTGCCATTGATCAGCTGGCTTTTGCTCCGCGGTCGCTGCGCAAACTGCGGCGGCAAAATCGCCTTTCGCTATTTTGCCGTGGAACTGCTCACGGCGCTTCTTTTCCTCGCGATCTGGCAGGGCTTCACCTGGCAAATGGCGATCGCATACTGGATTTTTGTTTCGTTGCTTATCGTCGGGACATTTATCGATTTCGAGCATTTCATTATTCCAGACAGCGTGACGATCGGCGGGATAATCACGGGCGTCGTTTGCAGTGTGACGGTGCCAGCTTTGATGGAAACGGATTCACGGATTGCCGCGGGCGTTCGCTCCATGCTCGCGGCGGCATTGGGCTACGTGATCCTTTTAATTGTTCTGGAAGCAGGCAAAATCGCCTTTGGAAGGAAGAGAATTCGTTTCGACACGCCGACGCCGTTCACGTGGACAAAGCGCGAAGACGATGCGGATTTCGTGGTCGGAAGCGAACAGAGCTTGTGGAGCGACCATTTCGCCCGGGAAAAGGATCGACTCTTGCTTCAATGCGGCGAGGTGAAGATCGACAATCACACCTATGATGGGGTGACCTTAGATTTTCATTATGACCGCGTCACCGTGGAGGGCACAGAGTTTCTGCTTGATCATCTAACCGAAATTTCTGGTGTCGCATACGAGCTGCTGATTCCTCGGGAGGCGATGGGACGCGGCGATTTGAAATTTCTTGGCGCGATTGGCGCATTTCTTGGGTGGCGCGCGGTGTTGTTCAGTCTTTTTGCAGGATCGCTTCTTGGATCGATCATCGGTTTGATCACACTGATCGCAGGCAGGCGCATGTGGTCGGCAAAGCTGCCGTTCGGGCCGTATCTGGCGTTCGGCGCGATAAGCTGGATGTTTTTTGGCGATCTTTTTCTGCGTTGGTATGCCGGACTGCTCAATCCGTAGCGCCAACGGCGCGCCCGGCGGTCGCGCCTACCAGGCTTCAGTCGGAACGGTCGCCGAAGGTTGGCTTGCCTGGAGCGTTGCTCGCCGGCGTAACAGCAAACCCAAATTAACAAGTTCACATTTCCACCAGCGCCGCAGCCCCAGCCAAATTTGCTTGCGCAGCCGCGCATCCGGAACAAATCCATCGTAAAGGTCGCGCCAGCCGGTATTTCTTCTGCCGTAGTATCCGGTGGCCCATCGCCGCTTCGCCAAAGCCACAAGACGGCGATTGTAAAACGACATCATGTTCGCGGCGATTCTGCCCCCGATGCCGTTGAACGGCAGGTTAAGAAATTCACACTCTGGATCACGATACGCCGCCCTGACCAAACCGATATAATAGCTGCTCACATCAAGAAGCAGCGCAGCCGACATCAGCTCGGCGTCTCCCATGTAGTAGTATTTGTCTTTGTACAAACTTTCGAACCAGTAACGATAGGTGATCAGATATTGCTGGTTGTAATGACGAAGCCGGTCGGCCACATCTTCGCCCGCTAAACTGCGCGCCATTAAATCGGCGACGTAGTACGACGTGTAAGAACAAAAATCGAGACCCGGACTGTAAAGCGGGTCGATGAAGCCGGCTGCGTCACCCACCGCGGCCCAGCCGTCATCGCAAACCTTTTCGCTGTGATACGGCAACATCGACAAGGCATGCACGTCCCCCTCGATCACGCGTGCCGCGCCGAAAATTTCGCGACCGACGGGATTGCTAAGAATGTGCGCATAGAGCCGTTGAGCCAGGCTCGATCCTTCTGGAAATTTGAAAATGCGGCTGTCGTACACGATGCCCGCGCTCACGTCGCCGCCGCGAAGAGGAATGATCCAAACCCACCAGCCGCGACCAAACAGATGATTGGTGGCCCATTCACGCCCAACGCGACAACGATTTGCGTAATCGGGAAAGCGTTCTCGCCATTCATAGCTGTCCCATTGCTTGACGCCGGTGAATCGCGCCCAAACCGCGTTGATGGGATGCTCCGTGTTCTGACGAAAATGCCCGAGCTTCCGGGCAAGCATGGCCGCGCGTCCTGTAGCATCGACAATCCAACGGCAAGTAGTAGTGCGTTCGTCAAGGTCGACAACGACGCTCACTCGTTGCCCGTTGGCATTGTCCAGCTCGCAGTTTGTTACTTTGGCCGGACGCCATAGCTCGCAGCCTGCTTGCACCGCGAGTTCGAGCATGTGTGAATCGAGTTTTGCGCGGTCCACTTGAAAACCCGGCAACCGGCTGTGGTAGCGTGTACCGACCTCGACGCAATCGTCAAAGGGCTGATCGGGCCGGTTCGAAAACCATAAACGCAATCCCTGTTTTACGAGTTGATGATGACCGAGATAATGGGTCAGACCCAAAATGCGCGTCATGTAACAACTGCTCACCTCGGTGGTCGATTCGCCCACCTTGCGATCGAACTCGACAGTTTTTTCAATGATGAGAACGTTCGCTTGGGGCCGTTTGCGTTTGAGCATCATCGCGGTCGCGGCGCCGGAAAACGCGCCGCCGATGATTACGACGTCGTATTCGAAATTCATCGCAACTGGGAAAGTGCACGCTGCGCGTCCTAAACGCAATCCGTTCTGGGAGCGCCATGAATATTGGACGTTGGACGTTCGGCATTGGAGGTTGGACGTTGACCGCGTGATTTTCACAAACGCGCGCCTTGTTTTCCCGGACGGAATTCGTGAAGGCCTGGAGATCGTAGCGGAGCGAGGAAAAATTGCGGAGATCCGGCAACAAACGAAGGCCGCCGCAAACGATGTTATCGATCTTGGTGGCAATTATCTCGCGCCCGGGTTTGTCGATCTGCATGTGCACGGCGCGATTGGCCGCGACACGATGGAGGCTTCGACGGAAGCATTTCGCGTGATCTGCGATTTCCACGCGCGTGGCGGCACTACCTCGCTCCTGCTCACAACAGCGACAGCGCCGATGAATAACATCCTCGGCGTTCTCAATGCAGTTCGCGATTGCATTCGTCGGCGCGCCCGGCGGTCGCTCCCTACCATCGAACAGATTGCCGGCGTTCATATCGAAGGGCCGTTTATTTCAAAAGCTAAATGCGGCGCGCAACCCGAGGAATTTATTCAAGAGCCGTCACCGGTCGCGGTGCGGCAGTTGCTTGAACACGCGGACGTGATCAAACGCGTGACGATCGCGCCCGAGTTGCCGGGAGCGCTCGAGGCAATGGAAAATTTTCACGCGCGCAAGATCAGCGTGAGCGGCGGGCATAGCGATGCGTGGGATGAGGACGCCCGGGCCGCGTTCGGCCGCGGGATGCGCAGTGTGACGCATACATTTAATTGCATGTCATCGGCGCGCCGCCGCGGAGTCTATCGCGTTGGCGGTTTGCTCGAGTTTGCCCTGAGCGAACCGCAGATCAGTTGCGAACTGATTGCGGACGGCCACCACGTTTCCGGGACGTTGATGAAAATGTTGTACCGCGCGAAGGGCGCAGGCGACATTTGTCTCGTGACCGATGCAAGTGCCGGTGCGGGGTTGCCGAATGGATCTCGATTTTCGCTTTTCGGCAGAGATTGCGTTGTGGAAGGTGGCGTTTGTTTGCTCGCCGACCGTTCAGCGCTGGCGGGCAGCGCCTCGCGCATGATCGATCTTATCCGGACGAGCGTCCACGATGTCGATCTACCGCTGCATGAGGCGATCACGATGGCGACAGAAAATCCCGCGCGCGCAATTGGTCTGGAAACGAAAGGCCGATTGGCCGTCGGCGCCGACGCGGATTTCGTCGTTCTCTCTGCGGATTTGCAAATCTTGCGAACGTTCACCGGCGGCGAGGAAATTTGGTCTGAGTAACCACGAATCCGACCGCTGGCGGACCAATGAACACCAATTATTCGTGTCGATTCGTTTCCATTTGTGGTTGCAAACGGATGGCCTCTAGGACGGCTAAAGCGACATCAGGAATTCCGCGATATCGAGCGAGGCGCGTGGTTTGCTCAAACGGCTGATGTTCGCTGCCCATTCGTGCCATTGTTTTGCGCCGTCGGCAAAGGCGCGCTGAACTTGGGCGGCTACCTCGGCAGGCGAATGCGCGATCACGCCCGAATTCGTCTCAACGATGAGCTGGGCATTCCCTTCCTCTTGACCGGCGACGACGTGATTAATGATCATTGGACAACCGGCAGCGATCGTTTCCTGCACCGTCGCGCCTCCGGCTTTTCCGATGAGCAAATGACTGGCCTGTAGAATGCGTGGAAGTTCGGTGGTCCAGCCGAGGACCTTGACGTTGCGATCGGCTGCCGCCGTTTCAATGGCCGGCCGGAGTCTATCGGCGCGGCCAATAGTCACCGTGAGATCGACGCCAAGATCGGCAAGGCGTTGCACGAGTTCGGGCGCGCCACGGGTTGCCGCGTGGATCATGTAGAGGACTCGGCGTTTGGAATTGGCCGAAGGGAGTTGTCGATCTTGCGTGGAATCCGCAAACTTCGGACTAACGGGAAATCCGAATATTTTAATTTTTTGCAGCGGCACTCCCCCGGTCCGCAAAACTGCGGCGCTCTGCTCGTTTGGAACAAGAAAGTAATCGGCGACGCAGCGATACCAAATTTTGTTGACGGTGATCGAGTCGGTCACGACGGCGACGCTTTTGCAGAGTCTGTCCGGTCCCAAAATCTGCTGAAGCAGATACGGATAAGCGGGGAAAGAGGAAGCGACTACGTCTGGTTGAAAGCGGTCGAGCAAAGCAGCGAAGTCCTCCTTGAGCCGGGAGAATCGCTGGAAATTTTTATCATAATCCTTCTTGCGATCGATCCATCGGTAAACGCTTCCCCAAATACGCGGCGCAAAATCAACCACCCAAAGATAACTCCTTCGGACTAGCTCGTTGAGCAGGGGATAGGTTTCGGCGAAGAGATCGTGCAATTCGACTTCGGTCTGCTCCGGGGCGACCCGCGCCAGTCCATCACGCACTCCGCGGGCAGCGCTATTGTGACCCTCTCCAAAACCGGCGGTGAGGATCAGGATTCTTTTTTTCACAACTCGTTAGGCGATGCGGGCGAAACTGATGTGAACACAGCGGACGGAAGTTTAATGGATATTTGTGTCCGGCAAAGTAAACTCTCGGCCGGGGATGAAATATCTTGGATTTGTCTGGCGAGTGTTGCGCCGCCTGGTTTGGGAAACCGCGACCGATACTACCACCGGCCTGGCCGCGCAGATGGCCTATCTGCTCCTTTTCGCTCTCGCGCCCGGTCTGCTTTTTCTCTGGCATCTACTTGGTCTCTTCGGTACCGATCCAACGAAACTGCATCAAATGTTTCTTATCTTGCAAAGCTTCATGCCGCCCGACCCAAAAGTGCAGGATATTCTCGACACCGCGGTCGCCAGCGTGGTCGTGACAGGCTCGAGCGGGATGCTCGCGAACGCCGGCATCATTCTCGGGATCTATTTCGGCACCGTCTTTATCGCGACGATCTCCCGCGCCCTGAGCCAAACGCACGGGGTGCGCGAAGATCGAAATTGGTGGTCGAAATACATCATCTCGTTTTTCATGCTCTTTTGGTTTGGCATCGTCATCCTATTTTGTTTTAACGCGATAGTATTCGGCGAAAAACTCGCCGGCATCGCGGAAGTCAATTTTCAGCTCGCGATCCCGCTGCAAACGTGGATCGGAGCGCTCAATTTGCCCTTCATCGCGCTGGCGCTGATCGGCCTCGCGCTGGCCGTTTATCTGCTGACCCCGGAAAATTATCTCACAATCCGCCAGGCGTTGCCGGGCGCGATTTTCTTTTCGATCGGTTGGATCATCGCGACCAAGCTCTTTCAGCTTTATGTGGCAAGGTATGACCGCTACAACCCGACTTATCTCGCGCTGGCGTCCATTATCGTCCTGCTAACCTGGATGTATCTGACCTGTTTGCTCTTGCTCCTCGGCGGCAAATTAAACGCAATTCTTCGTCGCGAACGCGAAAGGATGCGCGAAGCCGCGCCGCGGGCGCCTGCTCCTGCCGCGCGTGCAGCCTGACTTCGGACCGCGACGATTTTCGCCAGATCCAAGAAGTTAAAAAGTTGAAAGTGTTACAACGTTAAAAGAGTTCGCCCTTTGTAAGCGTTGTAATTTTTTTAACGAATCACGGGAGGAAGCTTCAGGGTTGATCACGTTTCGCACTCTGATACGCTCCGCTGCAGTGGTGCGCTTTCGCCTTTGGCTCGCAACTGCACTCGCGCTCGGCGTGATCGCCGGCAGTCTCCTTCGCGCCCAAGTCAGTGATAACGAAAAAAGCCAGCGCGACGAAGAGACGGGACAAAACGAAACACAGGCTGCCTCATCTCCCGCACCAAAGAAGTCGCCGAGCCCGGTTGCGAAAGCTAAAGCGGCAGCAAACAAGTCGAAGAAGAAACAAGGTGCTTCCGGGACACCAGAGGAATCATCGCCTCCGATTCGGAAGGCAAAGCGAGCAACAGACGAGTCGATGGAAAAGAGCGGCACCTCTGCCACAGCAAAAGAATCACCCAGCCCAATCCCGAAAACGTCCGGGACAGATAACTCGGCGAACGAAACCAGCCCCTCGCCTTTAGCAGGCAAATCGCCGCGTCCTCCTAAATCAAATTTGGTGAAAAAATCCGGTGAGAAAGAGGAGGCAGCCCCAAAGCCAAAGCCCAGCGAAACGCCCGAACCGACTGCCGCTTCAAAGAAATCGAAAAAATCTGCGAGCCCGACGCCAAAGCCGAAATCAGCGAAGAAAAAAACGCGAAAGAAAAAAGAGCCCTCAGAACACAAGAAAGCGGCGAAAGGGAAAGGAACTGCGAAAGAAGAAGAGACGCCGAAGCCGGAAAAAACTCCGACCCCACCTCCGGTAGAAAATACCGCCCGGTCCGAGAGCCCAACCCCATCGCCGCCGCACGCGGTTGCCGTGCCGGCGCCGACAGCATCGCCGCCGTCCAAAATTCCACGCGGTGGTCCTGTGGAGGAGCGAGCACAGGTTGTAATCGAAAAATCCGGCGTCGAGGAGGAGCAGGGTCTGGAGCCTGCCCCATCCCCGCCACCGCGCAGAGGTTTTTGGCCGTGGTCCAGGAGCCGTTCAACCGCAACTCGCTATCTCACAAGGTCGGTGATCGAAGCGATCCGCCGTGCGCCAGTGAAACGAAGGCGCTGGCAATTTATTGTCGTACATAATAGCGGGACACGGCAGGGGAATGCGCGCGCCTTCGATTATTATCATCGGCATGTCCGCCGGATGCAGAATGGCCTAGCCTATCATTTTGTGATCGGCAACGGAACATCGAGCGGTAACGGCCAAATCGAAGTAGGGGATCGCTGGCGCCGTCAAATCAACGGCGGCCACGTGCACAGCGATTATCTGAACAACATCTCGCTCGGCATCTGTCTGGTGGGCGACTTCAATCGCAGCCAGCCGACGCGCGCTCAGCTCGATTCGTGCGAAGAACTCATCCGCTACCTGCGAGAACGCTGCGGCAAGACGGACAGGGGCGCCATTCCTGTGCGCCCACATCGCGAAATGAATCCGCCGCGCTGGGCTACTGATTGCCCAGGGGACGATTTTCCGTATTCCTGGTTTCGTCGATTTTAGCGGCGAGGAAAGATTGAAGCGTTGAAGCGAACGAGGACAGCTAGTGAAATCCCTTGCGTTCTGCGACCATCAAATTGGCTTCTTTGTAGTTCCAGCGATAACCGAACCCGAAGTCAAGCGGCGGCGGATTGGTTTGCGCGAAGAGCTCTTGCAGTTTGGGCTGGTAATGTTGTTTGAAGAGCTCGATCGGGCCGAGGTAATT
>WNGK01006329.1_pt1 | contig 12472 bp, 11 predicted proteins | sample 5400601 | NCBI WGS metagenome assembly WNGK01 (sample SAMN13153376, study PRJNA577476) | soil metagenome | isolation source: 60 cm soil or saprolite under Garry oak tree replicate 1 | place: USA:California | collected 2016-06-15 | reverse complement strand
GCGGCGAGTTCGTTTCGAACTACGAAACGCGAGATGTCGAGAGTGCAAATCTGTAGGGGAAGCAGTTTGCTTCCCAACAAAGAAACGGGACGCTTGCAGCGTCCCCTACAGTTATTATGAATTGCAGCGGAAGCGTTCGGGTTTAAGCTCCGGTTCGCCACGGCGAATCCGTCCGGTGGCGGACTCGCTCAAATTTTCCAATGCTGTTTCTATTCTTAGCTCAAGCACAGCCAGCCGCGCCTGCTCCGGGTCCCGCCGGCGGCATCGGGTTTTTCGTCCCGTTCATTTTTATTTTCGTCATCATGTATTTCGTGCTGTTCCGGCCGCAAAAAAAGCGGCAGCAGGAGCAGCAACGCTTGATTTCCAGTTTGAAAACGGGCGACCGGGTTGTGACAAACGCCGGCATCCACGGATTGATCGCGAACGTGAAGGAGACAACTGTGATCGTGAAAGTGGCCGATAACGTGAAGATCGAAATGGAGAAATCGGCGATCACGAATGTTTTAAAAACGGAATGACTGAAATAGTAAGAGATGTCTCGACTTCGCTCGACATGACAAAGACATGACTCCCGCACTGACATTTTTTGCCGGTCTCGGACTGCTTGTTTTGTTCGGCTGGTATTTTGCGACCGACGTCGGTCTGCGAAAACGATTACTGGCTACGACTTTGGTGATGTTGTTGGTCGCGTTCAGCATCGCGACAATCTTGCCGCCAGACAAGAAAATCACACTCGGTCTCGATATTCAGGGTGGCACTTCGTTCCTGATTCGACTCATGGGCGGCGATAAAGAAGTGAACAAAGGAATGCTCGACCAGGCCGTTGAGGTCATTCGGAAGCGGGTCGACCAGTTCGGTGTCAGCGAGCCAGTCATCAGTCCGGTCGGAAATGATCGGATTTTAGTCCAAATTCCTGGTCTCGACACGGCCAAGATCCAAGAGGCACGCGAACAACTATCTCGCGTAGCCAAGCTCGAATTTCGCATGGTTTATCCCGACAACGGCGATCGTTTGAGAGCGATTGATGACGGCAAGGAAGTAATCCCGCCGGAGTATCGGATCGAGATCTACAAACACGCGGCGGAAGGAAATGAAAAGCCGGTGGAAGAGCATTTACTCGTGAAAAAGAAAGCGGACCTCGGCGGAAACCACGTGAGCAAGGCGAGTGCCGGCTATGGAAACGAAGGCTGGGAAGTTAGTTTGGGCTTTGACAGCGAGGGCGCAAAGAAGTTTGGCGAAATCACAGCAGCCAATGTGAATCATCGTTTCGCGATTGTATTGGATAACGTGATTCAATCGGCGCCGAACATTAAGGAGCCAATTTACGGAGGCAGCGCCCGCATCTCGGGCAGGTTCGAAGAAAAAGAGGCTCGTGGTCTGGCGAGCGTGTTGGAAAACCCGCTTCAAACACCGGTCAGCATCGAAGAAGAGCGCAGCGTTTCGCCAACACTCGGCCTCGATTCGATCCGCGCCAGCATCATGGCCGGCTTGCTAGGACTGGCAATCACGTTGGCGTGCGTACTCATCTATTATCGACTGCCGGGATTGGTCGCGAACCTCGCGCTCCTGGTAAACCTCGTCCTCCTGATCGGCGCGCTCACAATGTTTCGATTCGTTCTGACTCTTCCTGGAATTGCCGGCATCATTTTGACAATTGGCTTGTCGGTTGATGCCAATGTGCTGATTTACGAGCGCCTGCGCGAAGAAATGGCCCTTGGGAAATCGCTCAGGGTGGCGATGGAAACGGCTTATCAAAAAGCATTCAGCTCCATTTTCGACGCGAACGTGACCACGCTGATCACCGCACTCATTTTATTCTGGCAGGCCGCTGGTCCGGTCAGGGGGTTCGCGATTTCGTTGACCTTCGGCATCCTCGCGTCGCTCTTTACCGCGCTCATCGTCGGCCGGAACGCACTCGGCTGGCTGGTAGACACGGGCCGGGTGAAAAAGATCTCGATGCTGCATCTGATCTCGTCGCAAAACATCAATTTCCTCGGCAAAGGATTTTTCGCCTGCATGTGCTCCCTCGCGCTCATCCTCGCTGGAGCCACTTCGTTTTATATCAAAGGCGAAAAAAACTTCGGCGTCGATTTCCGAGGCGGCGATTTGGTGACGCTGAGCTCGCCGGCCACGATCGACGTCGGACAGGTCCGCGATTCATTGAAACCGATCGGCTTGGCGGACGCATCGATCCAGGAATCGGCCCAAAGCGGCAAATACTACATCACTGTTCGCAGCCCGTTGAACACGAGTGACAAAGTGGAGAAGCAGATCATCCAGACCATGCCGAGCGCGAGTTTCAAAGTGGAGCGCTCGGAGCGAGTCGGTGCTTTAGTTGGCGGCGAACTGGCCAAGAGCTCCCTCGTGGCCCTCGGACTCGGAATTCTTGGCATCTTAATTTTCGTCACGTTCCGGTTTGAACTTTCATTCGCGGTCGGCGCGATCGTTGCATTGCTGCACGACGTCATCATCACGGTCGGCGTCTTTTCGCTTCTCGGACGGGAGCTGACCCTGACCATGGTCGGAGCTGTTCTGACTATCGCCGGTTATTCGATCAACGACACAATCGTTGTCTACGACCGTATTCGAGAAGGTCTGGCCAGCGGACGACGCGGGTCGATCGAAGAGATCATGAACTCGAGCATCAATCAGACGTTGAGCCGCACCATATTGACCAGCACGGTCACGCTCATCCCGATTCTGTGTCTGTTCCTGCTTGGCGGCGCGGTCCTGCGCGATTTCTCGCTCGCGATCATCGTCGGTGTCGTGGTTGGCACGTATTCGTCTATTTTTATCGCCTCACCGATTGTGCTCTGGTGGACCCGCGCTCGGGGCCAAAGCACCAGCACTTTGCGTCGGGAAGTCACGCAAAAGCCGACGGCCGCGAATCCGCTGGCCCGTTAGTGGGCTCATTTGACGAAGTCGGCCTGCCCGATTAGGCTCCGCCTCGCCATTTGGGCACAAAATTTGCAAGTCAGGAGTTGATTATCGATGCCAGAAGTACTCGTTCGCAAAGGTGAGCCGGTAGATCGCGCACTCAAGCGGTTGAAGAACAAGCTTGATGCCGAGGGCATTCTCGAGGAAGTGCGCCGGCTGCGCGCGTTTGAGACGCCATCGCAGAAGCACCGCCGCAAAGCGAAGAACAACGCCAAGCGCGGCCGGACAAAGTTCCGCTTTACCGCCTGAAACCGACAGGATTAGCACGATTATCCTGATTCCTGAGTTCCGAAATCCTGTCGATCTTGTAAATCCTGTCTAGTCCGCTTAATCACCCTCGCAAACCATCCGGAAGCCGAGATCGTTGCAGGAAAAACCGGGCACGTTCGAGCTGCGCGCCGTTGTCCGTAAACTGCTGAAGCGCGATTTCCAACTGCCGCCACGATGCACTCGCTTGGTGCCGGCAGTCGGTCCGCGCGGGTTCGTTTTCGGTCCCGGCCGATACAGGTCGTAATAATCGAGACACCATTCCCAGACATTTCCGGCCATGTCTTCGATTCCAAATGGACTGGCGCCAAGCGGGAACGCACCGACCGGCGAACTTTCCGGATAACCGTCATCGATTTCGCGATCGCTCCAGGCAAAAACGGTGTTTCGATCGGCAAAATTCGCGAGATCGCCGCGGCCGTCATAATTTCCCCACGGGAATTTGCGCTGGTCATTTCCTTTGGCCGCGTACTCCCATTCCGCTTCGGTGGGCAGACGATATTTTCGGCGTTCGCGCGTGCTCAACCACTGGCAAAATTTCACGGCATCGAGATAACTCACGTACACGACGGGATGGCGATCCCCCGCGCTGGGAGCCCGCTTGGCCTGGTGCGCACGATCGAATTGCTCGTACTCGGCGTTGGTGATCAGGCATCGCGAGATATAAAAGCGGCTCTGGGCAACATGCGTAAGCGGACGCTCATTTGGCGCGGCGTCCTCCGCGTCACTTCCCATTGTGAATTCGACGGATGGAACAAAGATCATCATCCCACCGAGCGTGTTTGTGAAATTGCCGTAACGCGAGCGTTCCAGCTCTGGGTTGTGCCCGATCTTTACCGGCGGCGGTTTTCCCTCAACCGGAGACGGCGTCGAAACAGGCTTTCCTTCAGCGCGCGGTGCAGGCGCGGTCGGCGTTGCGCTCGGCGAAGCTGCGAGCGATTTGTCGTCCGCTTCTTCCAGGTAACGATCGACCAGATCCTCGGCCTCGCCCGGGTCGAGCCCGAGGTTTTCCGCCATGTCGATGAAGGTGTCGCGTTGATCGTCACTCATGCTGAAACTGTCGAGGTTGCTCAGGCGCATCAGGTGCAAGAATTCTTCCTGAGGATTAGCGGACGAAGATTTCACGGGCGCTTCGGTGTCTTTCTCGACCGGCGGAGGCGCAACTGCTCGACGTTGCCCGCCACTTTTGTGCAGCGCCTCTTCGATCACCGAATTCATTTCAGCTTCGGTGAGGGCCCGCTCGGCACCGAAGCGCAGGAGATTTTTTTCTTCCTCGGCCGTGAGCACGCCGTTGGAAAGGACGAACTCGAGATATTTAAGAAATTCAAATACGGCCGCTTCGTGTTGCTGCACCTCCAGTTGTTCATCGAGAACCCGGCGGTGTTCCGGATCGAGAAGTTCCACCCGCGCCTCGGTCAGAAATCGAGATGATTCCTCTAGCCCCGAGCGAAGCAGCTGGGCAAGTGGATTGCTCGGCTGATTCTTGAGCGGCAGTTTTTTTTGCCACCACCGCATGAGCTCGCGGCAGTGCTCTTCGATCAGCTCGTTGCTTGGATTGGCGTGCGGATCGAGACAGAGCCGTTCGTAGTAGTTCGGCGACCGATAATTATTCCATCCCTGCCACTTTCGCGGATCATCGGGCAGCGGAAGCGGAAAGCTGATATCGCACTTGGTCATTTCTAGCTGACCTGCAGTTCGCCCAAGCCGGAAGCGGCTTGTTCGATCTCCTGCGGAGCCAGACCGGTGTTGCGATCGATAGTGACTTTGGCGTTGTTGCCGGCCGCCTGCACTTCGACTTCCAACACCTGATTGGCGTTATACTGATAAGTGAGCTTTACCGGCGAGCCCTTCGGCAAATACGGCGGCAGCTGAATGTCGCAGATCCCGAGCGGCGTACACTCACCTGGCACCGTGCTTTCGCCTTCCACTACTTTAACGACGGCGCGCTGCATGTTAGCATCAGCGGTCCCGAATGAGTTTTTAATTACGGCGGGAATCGGCGTCATTTTCGGGATCATCGGAAAGACGTATTCATGAAGCTGCCTCTCATCCCAAAGGACGACGCCGAGGGTGTGGGACGTGATGTCGGTAACTTCAATCAATCCGCCATCGAGCACGGAAAACTGCCGGCGGACGCTGTCATCGACTGTTCTTTCTCCCGAAATATCTTCATCGTTCAATATCGACAACATGCCCTGAATAGCGGCGCCTCTCGCCACCACCTCATCCGGATTTACCTGATCGACTTGCGCCACAGAGGAAAAACCTGAAATCATCGCGCGAATCATCGGCATTCGCGTCATACCGCCGGCCAGCAGCACCTTGTCGATCTTGTCCCATTTCATTTTCGCTTCTTGCATCACCATTTCACAGATGGTTTTGCACTTCTCGACCAGGTGCCGCGTGCGCTTCTCAAATTCCTTCCGGGTCAAAGTCAGCTTCACGCTCTTGCCGTCGTGGTGGTAAACGATGGTAGTATTGTTGCGGCTGGAAAGCTGAATCTTCGCCGCCAACGCGCGGTTATGCAGCTCCTGGTAGCTGTGCAAATCAAGTAACGGGTTTTCGCCGTGGAGCCGGTCGAATTCTTCGGCGATGAGATTAACAATTACGTCGTCCCAATCTTTTCCCCCAAGCCGGTGATCGCCATTGGTCGCGATCATCTCCATCTTGTGATCGATAATGCGCATGATCGTTACGTCGAACGTGCCGCCCCCGAGGTCGAAAACGAACACCGTCTGGTTCTCGTCCAACTTATCGAGGCCGTAGGCGAGCGCCGCCGCGGTCGGCTCATTGATGATCTGGAGGACGCTCAAACCGGCAAGCTGGCCGGCCGTGATCGTCGCGGTGCGCTCGGCATCATTGAAGTAAGCCGGCACGGTAATGACTGCGTCGGTGACCGGCTGATCGAGATACTTCTCGGCATCAGCCTTTAACTTTTTGATGATGAGGGCCGAAAGCTCTTCGGCGGAATAAATTTTACCGCCGAATTCGCGATGGAATTGATCCTTCGGCTTGCCCATCTCGCGCTTCACGAAGTCGACAATCTTTTCCGGCTCGGCCACGGCGTTGTTCTTGGCCACCGTGCCGATGATCACCTGACTGTCGTCGAAGAAAATCACCGATGGCGTGATGCGTTCGGTTTCTGTATTGGGGATGATTTGCGGTTTTCCGTAGGCATCGATATGTGCGATGGCCGAGAAGGTCGTGCCCAGATCGATTCCGACTACTTTGCGTTTGCTCATGACTGAAAAAAGTTGGACGAATGCCTTGGGTTCGGCGCCGGCTCGTTAGTGCAGTTTTCGTGCCCCGGAAGGGATAGAATTTGCGCAAACTGCGGAGTTGAAATCGCGACGGCGAAGCGCCAATCAACCACAGCGTTTTGCGATCACTTCCTCGGGGCGAATTAGCTTGCCCCGCCAGACGAAGCCGCGCTTCACGCGCATTACGATGGCGCCATCTTCTTCCGGAAAATCGGCCGGCTCATAACTGATAACTCGATGACAAGCCCGGTCAACGCGCTCTCGCGGCTCAATTTCCTTTACATCGAAGCGGTGCAGGATTTCAACCAGCGAATGAATGGCGTTCTCCAAATTATCGCGCCACTGGGACACCCGGCTGCCCTTCCCCTTCTGTTGCGCAGCACTTGAGAGCTGTTCGCAAAGTCCATTCAAGTGGTCGTAGAGATAAACCAGATCGTGGATGAACGGTCTCTGGAGCGATTCGTGCAGAAAATTGTCGCGATACTTGAGCAACTCGGCGTGGAGCGAGTCGAACAGCTGCTGATTCACACTTTCCGTGTTGCGAATCAACGCCAGCTGCTCATCAATTTTCTTGAAATGTTGTGCAAACACGGCCCGTCTGGTCGCATCCATATCAGCCGAGAGCTTTTCGATACGGCCGAGCAAATTGTTCTCCAGGGTTTGTAATTGTTCGGCTAAAATTTCAGGCGGCGGCGCCGATTCCCTTTGATCCGGGCTCTTCGAAGAAGAATTATCCGTAAGGATCGGCCTCGCCGGCCGGATTTTCTCCGCCTCGGCGCTTAATTGCTGCATCGCGACCGTGAAGTCCTTTTCTTGTTCGACTGCGTTATTCGACATTTTTCGTTCCAAGAAATTTCCGGATCGCCTCGACCAAACCGTCGATGTCGTGGCGTCGCGCTTCGATGTCGATCTTTAATCCACGATCGGATGCCGTTTTCGACGTGATCGGGCCTATGCTTGCGACCTGCATTCCCTTCGGCCATGGCAAACCCAGATCGAGAAAGTTTTCCACCGTGGAGGAACTCGTGAACGTGATCAGATCTGCCCCCTCTTCCAAAAAGCGGCGGCGCGCGCCAGTAATGTCGCGCGTTTCCGGAACCGTCCGATAGGCAAAAGCTTCATCAACGATCGCTCCCAGCTTCGACAACTCCTTCGGAAGCACGTCCCGCGCCTTTTCCGCGCGGGCCAGCAGGATTCGCAGATTTTCTACGCCGCCTTGTTTTTGAAATTGTCGGACCACCGCCTCGGCCACGAATTCCTCGGGCTGAAGATCGACATGGAGACGGAAATCGCGAACCCGTTGAGCGGTCGCCGGACCAATCGCGGCAATTTTTGCGCCGCCGATTTCGCGCGCGTCATCGTAAAGTTTGTAGAATATTTCGAAAAATGCGTCCACCCCGTTTGGACTGGTAAACACAATCCAGTCGTATTGGTGTGCGTCCTGCACGAGCTCAGCGAACTCGCGCAAATCAGTCGGCGGCTCGATCCGAATCGTCGGCAATTCAAAAACGTCGGCGCCGAGCGCGCGAAGCTGAGCCGTGAGCGCGCCCGCTTGTTTCCGCGTCCGCGTCACCACAATCCGCTTTCCTGAAAGCGGCCGGCGCTCGTACCAATTTAAATCTTTTCGCAATGTAACGACATCGCCGAAAACGGCGACGGCCGGCGCTTCAAATCCAGTTTCGGCTACTCGCTTGGCAATATTCTCGAGCGTGCCGGTCAATGTTTCCTGGCGTCCCGTTGTCGCCCAACGAACCAGCGCGACCGGAAGATCACCCCGGACGCCATTGGCCATCATTTCTCGGGCAACCGCCTCGATTTTCTCGACCCCCATCAGCATCACCTGCGTGCCGCCGAGCTTTGAGAGCGCGGCGTAATCAATCGCACTTTTTGTTTTCGACGGAGCTTCATGACCGGTAAAAAAAGTCACGTGCGAATTTTCCGCGCGATGCGTCACCGGAATTCCGGCATAAGCCGGGCCTGCAATCGCCGACGTAATTCCAGGAACGATTTCGAACGCGAGGCCGGCATCGACAATCGCCTTGGCCTCCTCGGCGCCGCGACCGAAAACAAACGGATCGCCGCCTTTTAAACGCACGATCTCTTTTCCAGCGTGCGCTTTTTCAACGAGCAGCTTGTTGATTTCCGCCTGACTTAACGCGTGCTCGCCCGCTTTTTTGCCGGCATAAATAATTTCGGCCTCCTCCCGGGCCCAGCTCAACATTTCCGGGTTGGCCAAATGATCGTAAACGATAACGTCCGCTCGCTCGATGCATTCCTTCGCACGCAACGTTACCAGTCCAAGATCTCCCGGACCGGCGCCGACAAGATAGACTTTGCCGCTCTGGTCCTTACTCGTGCTCTTGCTCATGCTCGCTTGCCAAGCCGTAGCCCTTGGGCGGAGGCTGGTGCTCGAATCTGCTCTAACAATTGCGCCGCCAACTTCTCTGCGTCCTCGCTCGGCCCTTGCACAAGACCCTCCCGTGGTGCTGTCGCTCCAAGATCGAAAATCTGTCCGCGAATTTTCATGATCGGTCCATCGACAACGGCGAGCACTCCCACCGGTTGATTGCAATCCGCATCCAGCAAGCGCAAAAACTCGCGCTCCGCCCGCAAAGCCAGCCGCGTATCAAAATCGTTGATCGCGTCGACAATCTCTCTGAGTTGTTCGTCTCCTGAACGGATCTGCATCGCAATCACACCCTGTCCACCGGCCGGAACAAAAACTTCCCGGGGAAGCAGCGCCGTAAAAAATTCGCTTTCTTCAAACTTGATTCGCGCACGACCCGGGTCCAGCCCAAGTCGCTCCAACCCGGCGCACGCGAGAATGATCGCGTGCCATTGGTCGGTCGCGAGTTTGCGTAATCGCGTCGGCACATTGCCGCGAAGATCGACAATCTCCACGTCCGGCCGTTTCCAGCGCAGTTGATGTTTCCGTCGAACACTTCCCGTGGCGACAATTCCGCCCACCGCCAGCGAATTTAAATCGCAAGGCGTTGTCGCCACTAACACATCGCCCAGACCAGCGCGCGGGAGCACGGCGGCAATCTCTGTCCCTGGCGCCAAGTTGCTCGGCAAATCTTTCGCGCTGTGCACGGCAAGATCGACGTCGTCCGCGACGAGAGTGCGCTCAATTTCTCCGGTGAACAACCCTTTGCGACCCGCGCGAACATCGGGAATTGCCGTTTTTGAATCGTCTCCCCGAGTCTTGATGACTTTCACTTCGAATTTCAAATCCGCCCAACGTGCCTGCAATCCCTGCACGACCAGCTCTGTTTGGATCAGCGCCAGCTCGCTTCCACGCGTGCCGACGACGATTTTGATCCGGCGTGGACGCTTCATACAATTGAATGGGAACCTAGCAGGTTCCCCTACAAATTTCGTGTTTTCCCCTGTAGGGCAAGCTGTCAGCTTCCCTGCTCAACAATTCCGACTGTCGGATGCTCCGATGATTGCACCGGACAATTCAGTCCCCGCGTGATCATTTCATCAAACTCAGCAACATGTTGGGAAATGATCTGCTCAGCCGCGGCCACTTGTGCCCGGCGGGTGGCCAATGATTGTTCGGCGATCGATTGCAACGAATCGATGTCGTAAAGATAAACGCCGTCGAGCGCGTTCACATCGGGCGCGACATCACGCGGCACGGCGATGTCGATGATGAACAGCGGACGATCGATTCGTTCTCGCAGCATCGGAGCGAGTTTTTCCTGCCAGAGCAACGGAACTTCAGAAGATGTCGATGTAATCAGAATATCGACCTCGCGGCATTGCTCGAGCCATTGCTCAAAGGCAATCGCGCGGCCATTGACGGCGAGCGCGAGAGCTTCGCCGCGTTCTGGGGACCGATTGCTGACGCGCAAATCGGCGACACCGCGCGAAACAAGCGCGCGAATCGTTCGGTCGCTCGTTTCGCCGGCGCCGAGCACCAGGACTTTGCAATTCTGGAGATCACCAAAGATTTTGTGCGCAAGATCGACCGCGACTGAGCCGACCGAGACTGCGCCGCGCGTAATCTCGGTGTGGGTACGAACTTGCTTGGCCACTCGAAAAGCTCGCTGAAACAACCGATGCAAATATCGACCGGCTGCGTCGGTTGCCCGTGCCGCTTCGTACGCCTTTTTCGCCTGGCCGAGAATTTCCGTTTCGCCTACCACCATGGAATCGAGCCCTGATGTCACACGAAAGAGATGCTGCGCACATTTTTCGCCTTCGTAGCGATAAAATGGCGGCGCGAAACGATGAGGCCCGTCGTCGCGTACGAGACAGCGTGCGATCTCATCAGTCGACACTCGCTTCTCGCATGCAGCATAAACTTCGACACGATTGCAGGTGCTGAGCACCAACGCCTCATTGCAACCGCAATTCCGCAGCGCGCGGTCGGACTCGACATGGCCGGCAAAGTATTCGCGCGCCTCGACGTCCGCGTTGTGATGACTGAGACCGACGCAGAATAAATTCATGGCGTGTGCGTTTGGGCGGTGAAGGTGATGCCCCAAAGAAGAGTCAACGCGGCGCTAAAACCAATGATGCAAAGCGCGGCCACCCGTTTTGGCGCAAACCAGTGCAAATATCGGCCTTGTAAGATCAGTCCATACAGAAACCACACTCCGATCGCGCACGTGATTTGTATCCACGGCAGCGCTTCGCCCACAAAGAAACCACTGATCAAACCGAGCGTGTAAAGTGCGAATCCCCACCAGAGCAATCGCGTGATCGCCGCAAAAAGATCCGTCAGGGGCGGGAGGTGATAAAAAATCGAATGCAAATGGTGCGTCTTGAGCTGCCGCTCCTGCACCAGGTACATCACGCCTGCAATGCAAGCGAGAGCAAACGCGCCGTAGGCGACGAGCGCGATGGACGCGTGAAATTCCAGCCACGAGTTCGCACGTAAGCGGACGGGGTGTGGTTTATCAATCGGCGCGAGCAGCGCAAAAAGTTGAAGCAAAACCACCAGCGGCGCGGTGAAGGCGCCCATCAGTGAAAGCCGATACCCGGGACCAACCACCATGTAGAAGAGCGCGATCGACCACGCGACGAAAACGATGACCTCAAAGAGGTTCGTGATCGGACAACGGCCGAGCGCGTGACCGCGGATCGACAAGAACGCCGTTTGAAAAATAAAGCCGAGTCCGACGGCGAAAAAATTGAACCGCACCGGCCGAAAAATCCCACCGCGCATTTCGAGGGCGGTGTGCCCAATCGCCACGAGAAAACAGACCGTTGAGACAATGAGAAGATATCGATCCACCGGGAGCTTTCTATTCTAGATACCCCCTCACCTTTGGCAATGCCTCGCTTTCCGCGCGCAGCCGGATGCTTTTCAGGATTTCAAGTCCGGATAGCCGGTACGGCCGGGTCGTTATCGCCCAGCGCGCGATGTTATCAACGTCGCGCGCGTGTGCCTCCGGCCGCACCGGCGGACTTATCCGCGTGTGAGAAAACCATTCCTCACACCAGCCAATACGGGATTTTAAAACGAAAGTTTGCGGCAGTCGGTTTTTTTCCGGAATATTTTCAAGCGCGGCCCGCGTCGCCGTTGACCTGAAACGCGCGCCCGCTAGCATCGGTTTGGTGAATTCCGATGTAATCCAAAAACTCCGCGCCGGCGTCCGCGACGTGCCCGATTTCCCAAAAAAGGGAATCGTCTTTAAAGACATCACGCCGATCTTGAAGGATGGCACACTTTTTCGGGCGTCGATCGACCTTTTTCTCGAACGCTTTCGCGGAAAAAGGATCGACAAGATCGTAGGAATCGATGCGCGCGGATTCCTTTTCGGGTCAGCTGTGGCTTACGAACTCGGCATCGGTTTTGTGCCGCTGAGAAAAAAAGGCCGGCTGCCCTACAAAACCGAGAGCGCGAAATATTCCCTCGAGTACGGCGAAGCGGAAATGGAATTGCACATCGATGCCATTACGCGCGGCGAACAAATCATTCTGATCGACGACCTGCTTGCGACCGGCGGGACCTCAGCTTCGGCGGCGACGTTGATCAAAAAAGTGGGCGGTCA
>WNGK01014244.1_pt1 | contig 12473 bp, 9 predicted proteins | sample 5400601 | NCBI WGS metagenome assembly WNGK01 (sample SAMN13153376, study PRJNA577476) | soil metagenome | isolation source: 60 cm soil or saprolite under Garry oak tree replicate 1 | place: USA:California | collected 2016-06-15 | reverse complement strand
CCATATCGACTGGCGCACGGAGAACGTCGCCAAGAACTGGGCGACGGGCTACGATTTCCCGGCGGTCAAGGAAAAGCGCGTCGTGCTCGAGGAATTCCCCCAGCGCAATCGGGGGATCATGCAGGCTTTCGCCTTCAATACCCGCCGCGACAAGTTCAAGGACGCGCGGCTGCGGCGCGCGTTCAATTTCGCCTACGACTTCGAGGAGATGAACAAGCAGATCTTCTTCGGCCAATACACGCGCATCAACAGCTACTTCGACGGCACCGAACTCGCCTCGTCAGGTCTGCCGCAAGGCCAAGAACTGGAGATCCTGGAAACGGTGCGGGACAAAGTACCGCCGGAAGTGTTCACCACCGCCTACACAAATCCGGTGGGCGGAAACTCCGAGAACGTACGCGCCAATCTGCGCGAAGCGATGCGGCTGTTGAAAGAGGCCGGATACGAAATCCGCAACCAGAAGCTGGTCAACCCCAAGACCGGCGAAGCCGTGAGCGTCGAAATCCTCACCGAGGACCCGAGCATCGAGCGCATCATCCTGTTCTACAAGCCTTCGCTCGAACGGCTCGGCGTCACCGTGAATGTGCGCACGGTCGATGATCCGCAATACGAGAACCGGCTGCGCAATTGGGATTTCGACATCATCGTCGCCTCCTGGCCCGAATCGCTTTCGCCCGGTAACGAGCAGCGCGACTACTGGGGCTCGCCGGCCGCCGACACGCCGGGCTCGCGCAATTACGTCGGCATCAAAAATCCGGCGGTCGACGCGCTGATCGAGCGGGTGATCTTCGCCAAGGACCGCGCCGGGCTCGTCGCCGCCACCAGGGCGCTCGACCGCGTGCTGCTTTGGAACCACTACGTGGTGCCGCAATTTACCTTGGATAAAAGCCGTACCGCGCGCTGGGACCGTTTCAGCCGGCATGATCCGCTGCCGAAATACGGCGCGTCGGCGTTCCCGACCGTGTGGTGGTGGGATGCGGAAAAAGCCTCCAAGACAGGGACGCGACCATGAGCAACATCTGCAAGGTGACGCGACGCCACACGCTAGTACTCGGGGCCGGTGCGCTCGCATCGACGATCGCTCGCTCGGCGCGGGCGGAGGAAGGTCCCGAGCGCCACGGCATCTCGTCGTTCGGCGACCTCAAATATTCTGCAGGGTTCAAGCATTTCGACTACGTCGACCCCAACGCGCCCAAGGGCGGCACGTTCTCCCAGGTCGGGTCGAACCGGGTCTTCAATCAGAACTTTCTCACCTTCAATTCCCTCAACATCTTCATCCTCAAGGGCGACGGCGCGCAGGGCATGGAGCTCACCTTCGCGGGCCTGATGGCGCGCGCCGCCGACGAGCCGGATGCCCTCTACGGACTTGCCGCGCGCGCGGTGCGGATATCCGCGGACGGGCTCACGTATCGCTTTCTGATGCGGCCCGGCATCAAGTTCCACGATGGCAGCCCGCTCACCGCCCACGACGTCGTCTTCTCGCTCAAGATCCTCAAGGAGAAGGGCCACCCCATCGCCCAGCAACTGCTGCGCGACTTCGTCGGCGCGGAGGCGACCGATGACGCCACCGTGGTGCTGCGCTTCGCGCCCAAGCGCGCGCGCGACGTGCCGCTGTTCACGGCCTCGCTGCCGATTTTCTCGCGCGAATACTACTCGAAGCATGCCTTCGACGAGACGACGCTCGAGCCGCCGCTCGGCAGCGGCCCCTACCAGGTGGGGCGTTTCGACACCGGCCGCTACATCGAATACGAACGGGTCAAAAATTGGTGGGGCGCCGACCTCCCGGTCGGGCGCGGACAGAACAATTTCGACGTCATCCGCTACGAATTTTATCGCGACCGCGATATCGCCTTCGAAGGTTTCACCAGCAAGAGCTATCTCTTCCGCGAGGAATTTACCTCGCGCATCTGGGCAACGCGCTACGATTTTCCCGCGATCCGCGAGGGCCGCGTCAAGCGCGACACCATCCCCGACGATACGCCGTCGGGCGCGCAGGGCTGGTTCTTCAATACCCGCCGCGACAAGCTCAAGGATAAGCGACTGCGCGAAGCGTTCATTTACGCGTTCGATTTCGAATGGACCAACAAGACTCTGATGTACGGGAGTTACAAACGGACCCATTCGGTGTTCGAGAACTCCGACATGATGGCCGTCGGCAAACCCTCGCGCGAGGAGTTGGCGCTGCTCGAACCGTTCCGCGGCAAGGTCGCCGACGAGGTGTTCGGCGAGCCGTTCGTGCCGCCGGTCTCCGACGGCTCCGGCCAGGACCGGGCGCTCCTGCGCCAGGCGACCGCGGTGTTGCAGGAGGCCGGCTACGTGGTCAAGGAGGGCAAGCGGGTGACGCCGCAGGGCGAGCCGATCAGCGTCGAATTCCTGCTCGACGAGCCGTCGTTCCAGCCGCACCACATGCCGTTCATCAAGAATCTCGGGACGCTGGGCATCGAAGCGACTCTGCGCCTCGTCGATCCCGTGCAGTATCGCAAGCGGGTCGATGATTTCGACTTCGACCTCACGGTGCAGCGGTTCGGATTCTCGGCCACCCCCGGCGACTCGTTGCGAACCTTCTTTTCCTCGCAGGCGGCGGCGATGAAGGGCTCGCAGAATCTCGCCGGCATTTCCGATCCGGTCATCGATGCGCTCATCGACAAGATCATCGCAGCCGATAGCCGTGAGAGCCTGACGATGGCCTGCAGGGCGCTCGACCGGGTGATCCGCAGCGGCCGCTATTGGGTTCCGCACTGGTACAAGCCCGCGCACTGGCTCGCCTATTGGGACGTGTTCAGCCGGCCCGCGACCAAGCCGCGCTACGCGCGCGGCGCCCCCGAAACCTGGTGGTACGATCGCGACAAGGCGGCAAAACTCGAGCAGCGAGGATAGCGCGTGCGCGGCGCGTGCGCTGGCCGGCGTCAGCGCAAGCAGCGAACTCGGTCTGCTCCCTCCCCCGCGCGCCCCGGGCTTGCCCGGGTCGCGTCTTATGTTACGCAAGTCGGGCAAGCCCGACTTGCGGTGGGGGAGGGATGGGGAGGGGGTGGTGCGTGGCGCAAGGTGGTGCGCCAATCTCACGACCCCCACCCCCAACCCGTCCCCACAAGGGGGAGGGGAGCACACCGAGTGCGTAGATAGCGACCGAACCGGAGTAGGTCCCGAGCTCGAAACCGTTGCGTCACAGTCGACGGGAATTGTGAAATTGCTCTAGCGCGGACGCGGACACGACATGACCGCCTACATCATCCGGCGACTGCTGTTCATGGTCCCGACGCTGTTCGGCATCATGTTGGTCTCGTTCGTGGTGGTGCAGTTCGCCCCCGGCGGGCCGGTCGAACGCGTGATCGCGCAACTCTCGGGATCGGACACCGGAGCGACCTCGCGCATCTCGGGGTCGCCGGGTGGCGATCTCGGCGCGCGCGGGCAGCCCGGCGGCGGCGCCGCCATCGACGCGGCGACCTCCAAATACCGCGGTGCCCAGGGCCTCGACCCTGAATTCATCAAGAGCCTGGAGAAGCAGTTTGGCTTCGACAAGCCGGCCTACCAGCGCTTTTTCCTGATGCTGTGGAACTATCTGCGGTTCGATTTCGGCAAGAGCTATTTTCGCGACACCACCGTTCTCCAGCTTATCAAGGAGAAGCTGCCGGTCTCCATTTCGCTCGGCATTTGGCTCACGCTCTTGACCTACCTGATCTCGATCCCGCTCGGCATCCGCAAGGCGATCAAGGACGGCTCGCAATTCGACGTGTGGACTTCGGGCGCGATCATCATCGGCTACGCCATTCCGGGATTCCTGTTCGCGATTCTGCTCATCATTCTGTTCGCCGGCGGCTCCTTCTTCAACATTTTCCCGCTGCGCGGGCTGACCTCCGACTATTGGGCGCAATTGTCGCTGCCGGGAAAGATCCTCGACTATTTCTGGCATCTCGTGTTGCCGATCTTCTCCATGGGGCTTTCCGCATTCGCGACCATGACGCTGCTCACCAAGAACTCCTTCCTCGACGAGATCCGCAAGCAATACGTGCTCACCGCGCGCGCCAAAGGCTGCGCCGAGCGCCAGGTGCTCTATGGGCACGTCTTCCGCAACGCCATGCTGATCGTGATCGCCGGCTTCCCGGGCGCGTTCGTGCACGCGTTCTTTGCCGGCTCGCTCCTGATCGAGACCATATTCTCGCTCGACGGCATCGGGCTGCTCGGTTTCGAGAGCGTGCTCAACCGCGACTACGCGGTGGTATTCGCCACGCTCTACATCATGTCGCTGGTCGGGCTGGTGGTGAACCTGTTGTCCGACCTCACCTACACCTGGGTTGATCCGCGCATCGACTTTGAGACCCGGGAGGTGTGAGCTGGACGAGCGAACCACCATCACGGTGCCGGAGACGACGGCGCAGGCGCCGATGGGGCTTGCCGTTCCGCCCGAGCGGCATCGCTTGGCGCTCTCTCCGCTCAATCGCCGCCGCTGGCAGAGCTTCAAGGCCAACCGGCGCGGCTATTGGGCGTTCTGGATCTTCATGGTGTTGTTCGTGCTCTCGCTGTTGGCGGAGTTCATCGCCAACGACAAGCCGTTCTACGTGCGCTTCGAAGGAAAATCGTATTTTCCGGTGTTCGTGACCTATCCCGAGACCGCCTTCGGCGGCGAGTTCGAGACCGCGGCCGACTACCGCGATCCGTACCTGGCGAAGCTCATCGCCGAGAAGGGCGGCTATATGCTGTGGCCGCCGATCCGCTATTCCTACAACACCCACAATCTCGACCTGCCGACGCCGGCGCCGTCGAAACCGACCTGGCTTTTGACCGAGGCGCAATGCAAGAGCGTGGTCGAGCATAAGGGCCTCAACGGCTGCAGCGACCTCGAATACAACTGGCTCGGCACCGATGACCAGGGCCGCGACGTGGCCGCGCGTCTCATCTACGGCTTCCGCCTGTCCGTGGTGTTCGGCCTCGCGCTCACCATCATATCCTCCATCATCGGCGTGGCGGCAGGCGCCGTGCAGGGCTATTTCGGCGGCTGGACCGATCTCCTGTTCCAGCGCTTCATCGAAATCTGGACCTCCATCCCGGCGCTCTACCTGCTGCTCATCATCTCGTCGGTGCTGGTGCCCGGATTCTTCGTGCTGCTCGGGATCTTGCTACTGTTCTCCTGGGTGTCGCTGGTGGGGCTGGTGCGGGCCGAGTTCCTGCGCGGGCGCAATTTCGAATATATCCAGGCCGCGCGCGCGCTCGGCGTGTCGAACCGCACCATCATGTTCCGGCACCTCCTCCCCAACGCCATGGTCGCCACCATGACGTTCCTGCCGTTCATTCTCTCCTCCTCGGTGATGACGCTGACCGCGCTCGACTTCCTCGGCTTCGGCCTGCCGCCGGGCTCGCCCTCGCTCGGCGAGATGCTCTCGCAAGGCAAGGCCAACATTCAGGCGCCGTGGCTCGGCATCTCCGGCTTCCTGACCGTCGCGACCATGCTCTCGCTCTTGATCTTCATCGGCGAAGCCGTGCGCGACGCCTTCGACCCGCGCAAGACGTTCGGGTGAGCGCGATGGAGGCACCTTACGAAAAGCTGCTCGAGGTCAAGGACCTTTCCGTCACGTTCCGGCAGGGTCAGCGCGAGACGCTCGCGGTCGATCACGTCTCTTTCGAGATCAAGAAGGGCGAGACCGTCGCGCTGGTTGGCGAATCGGGCTCGGGCAAGTCGGTCACGGCGTTGTCGGTGCTGAAGCTGCTGCCTTACCCGGCGGCGCACCATCCCTCCGGCTCGATCCGCTTCAAGGGCCAGGACCATCTGCGGCTGACGGAAGACGAGATCCGCCGCGTGCGCGGCAACGACATCACCATCATTTTTCAGGAGCCGATGACCTCGCTCAATCCGCTGCATACCATCGAGAAGCAGATCGGCGAGATCCTGTTGTTGCATCGCGGCCTCACCGGGCAGGCGGCGCGTGCGCGCACGATCGAGCTCCTCGTCCAGGTCGGCATCCCCGATCCCGAGACGCGGCTCAACAGCTACCCGCACCAGCTCTCCGGCGGTCAGCGCCAGCGCGTGATGATCGCCATGGCGCTTGCCAATGAGCCCGACCTGCTCATCGCCGACGAGCCGACGACCGCGCTCGACGTGACCGTGCAGGCGCAGATTCTCAACCTGCTGAAAGAGCTGCAGCGGCGTCTCGGCATGGCGATGCTGTTCATCACCCATGATCTCGGCATCGTGCGCAAGCTCGCCGACAGGGTGTGCGTGATGAAGGAGGGCAAGATCGTCGAGCAGGGGCCGGTCGAACGCGTCTTCACCGCGCCCCAGCATGGCTACACCCGCGCGCTGCTCGCCGCCGAGCCGAAGCCCGATCCGGCGCCGGTATGCCCCGACGCCCCGGTCGTGATCGAGACCAAGGATCTCAAGGTCTGGTTCCCCATCAAGCGCGGCGTCATGCGCCGCGCCGTCGGCTACATCAAGGCGGTCGACGGCGTCAGCATCGAAATCCGCCAAGGCGAGACGCTGGGGGTGGTGGGCGAATCGGGCTCCGGCAAGACGACGCTGGGCTTGGCCATTTTGCGGCTCATCTCGTCGGACGGGCCGATCGTATTTCTCGGCAGCAAGATCGCCGGACTGACGTTCAAAAAAATGCGGCCGTTCCGCCACCACATGCAGATCGTGTTCCAGGATCCTTACGGCTCGCTCTCGCCGCGCATGTCGGTTTCCGACATCATCGAGGAAGGCTTGTGGGTGCATGACCCCAACCTGACGAGGGCGGAGCGCGAGGCGCGCGTGATCCGTGCGCTGCAGGACGTCGGACTCGATCCCGACACGCGCTTTCGCTACCCGCACGAATTTTCCGGAGGTCAACGCCAGCGCATCGCGGTCGCCCGCGCCATCGTGTTGGAGCCGACCTTCGTCGTGCTCGACGAGCCGACGAGCGCGCTCGACATGATCATCCAGGCGCAGATGGTCGAGCTTTTGCGCGCGTTGCAGAAGCGGCGCAATCTCACTTACATGTTCATCTCCCACGATCTCAGGGTGGTCGCCGCGCTCGCCTGCCGCCTCCTCGTCATGCGTCACGGCAAGGTGGTGGAGGAGGGACCCGCGGCCGAGGTTTTCGCCCGTCCCAAGAGCGACTATACGCGCGCGCTGCTCGCCGCCGCCTTCAACCTGGAGACGGCGCCCGAGGGCGTGGTCGCGCAGTAATACGAACGGCCCGCAAACTCGGTGCGCTCCCTCTCCCCAGTTGGGGAGAGGGGTGGGTGAGGGGGTTACCGGCGGAGCTGATGGATCCGAACCCCCTCACCCATTCCCTGCTGACGCAAAAGAGAGTAGCCCTCTCCCCGGCGGGGAGAGGGCACGAGCGGCGATAATGCGCCCGCGGCATGACACCAAATGAGTGACATCGTTCGTATGGAGAGGGTGCCCGGTTCCGAGATATCGAGAGACGCTCCCATCGCCGATGAATCCGCGGACGTGGTGATCGCGGGCCGCGAAGTCCTCGCGCCCGGATTCCGTCCCTACGAGCGATTGCGCGCGCGCCGCACCGGCGAGGAGGTCGAAGTGCGCGACCTGTTGCGCGCTGGACCGGCGGTGGCCGTGCTGCCGATCGATCTGAGGCGCGGCGAAGTCGTCCTCATCCGCCAGTTTCGCCTCGCGGCCCACCTTGCCAACGAAAAAGGCGATCTCGTCGAGATCGTCGCCGGGCACGTCGAGGCGAATGAAACGCCGCTTGCGACCGCGCGGCGCGAATGCGTCGAGGAAATCGGCGTCGCGCCGGACGTGTTGGTCGAATTGTTCAGCTATTTGCCGTCGCCCGGGCTCATCGACGAGGAGATCACGTTATTTCTCGGCATCGTCGATGCGTCGCGCGCGGCGGTTGGGGCGCCCGCCGCGGCCGAGCACGAGGTGAGCGCGCTGTTGCGCGTGCCGATCGACGCCGCGCTGGCGGCGCTTGCCGGCGGCGCCGTGCGCAACGGCCCGCTCATCGTTGCGCTGCAGTGGCTCGCGCTCAATCGCGGCCGCCTCGCCGAGATCGCGCGCGCGGGCACGACCTCGCGTTGGACTTCCAACACATGCTCCGTCCCCACTGCGACATTCGCGCATCTTGAATGTGAGTCATCTTCAGAGCCGAAGGCGAAGTCATGATCCGAACGCCGGTATGTGACCTCTTGCAAATAGATCACCCCATCGCGCTTGGCGGCATGGGCTCGGTGTATGCGCCTGAACTTGTGGCAGCCGTGTCCGGTGCGGGCGGTCTGGGCGCCATGGGCTGCCATTATCTGACGCCCGAGCAGGTTCACGCCGGGACGGCCGCGATTCGCGAACTTACAAATCGGCCGTTTGCCTTGAACTTCCTGCTGTTCGATATCGAGGACGATTCTTTCGCATCGGCGCTCGCGCTGCGGCCCTCCGTGATCGCCTTTGCCTGGCCCTCACCGGAGCAGGACCTGAAGCGGTATGTGGAGCGCGCCCATGCCGCGGGCTGCAAGGTCACGTTCATGGCGGGCGGCGTACCCGAGGCAGTGCGAGCCGCGCAGGCCGGGGCCGACGTGATCATTGCGCAAGGCACGGAGGGCGGGGGGCATGTCGGCTGGCAAACGACCATGACGCTGGTGCCTATGGTGGTGGATGCCGTCACTCCCGTTCCGGTGCTCGCGGCGGGTGGAATTGCCGACGGGCGCGGGCTGGCGGCGGCAATAATGCTCGGCGCCGACGGCGTGCTGCTCGGAACCAGATTCCTGGCCAGCCGGGAATCGTCGCTGCATCCCAATTTCAAGCAGGCGATTCTGGAGAGCAACGGGCACGACACGCTTCTCTCCGAAATACCGGATATCGCGGCTGGGCTGGTCTGGCCGGGGGCGATGTCACGCTCGCGGCGCAACCGGTTCATCGAGCGATGGGCGGGACGGGAATGGGCATTGCGTCAGCGCCAAGCGGAGGCAAAGGCAGCATTGCAAGCGGCGCGCAAGAGTGGCGACGTCGAGGAAGCCGTCCTGTCGGTGGGGCAAGATGCCGGGCTCATTCACGATATCGCGCCCGCTGCCGAGATCGTCAGCCGGATTGCGCAAGACGCCGAACGCATATTGACCGAAAGGGTTACGCGGTCCATCAGAAAGTCCTAGTGTCCCGATTCCGAAGTTCGCATCATTGTGCCGCAGCCTCGTTTGCGAACTTCGGAATCGAAGGACACTAGCAACTTATTGATCTAGTGTGGCTTTGGTTCAGAAGTCGGACTCGCTGCAAAAATGATGCGGACTTCTGAACCGCCACACTAGTGCCGCAGCGAACAGGAGGCATGCGATGTCAGGGCAGTGGATCAAGGTCCGCTCGAGCGAGGGCGGCGACTTCGATTGCTATCTGAACGTTCCCAAGATCGGCACACAGGTTCCGGCGGTTGTGCTTGCTTGTGCGGTTCACGGCGTCGATGCCGATATTGTCGCGATCGCCGATGAGTTCGCCGCGCATGACGTCATCGCGGCCGCGCCGGATCTGTTCTGGCGCACGGTTCCGGGCCCGCTCTCCCACGACGATGGGCGCGCCCAGCAGCGTTCGCAGCCGCGGCTCGAGAAGATCAAACAAGGCGAGGCCGATATGGCCGATACGCTGGCGCGGCTCGGCGAACTGCCGCAATTCAACGGCAGCGCGGTGGCGATGGGCTTCTGCTACGGAGGTCCCTACGCCATCCTCGGGCCGAAACGCCTCGGCTACGCTGCCGGTATTTCCTGCCACGGCACCCAGATGCTCGACTACCTGCGCGAACTCGAGGACGTCTCCGAGCCCGTTTGCGTTCTATGGGGCGATCGGGACCACCGGGCTCCGGAGGACGTGTTGAGCGCCTATCGCGCCCTGGCATCAAGAAAGAACAATGTGGAGTTGCATATCTTTCCGGGCGTGCAGCACGGCTACATGATGCAGGGAATGCCCAAGGCCTACGACGCGCGGGCGCGCGAGTTTTCCATGCTGCGCGCGGTGGCGATTCTTGACGGTTTTCGTTCAAGGAATGTGCAGAAGGCCATACGCGAGGCTTCGTGACAGCCTACGTGCGGAGCCCGGGCCCCGACCGCTCGATGCGCTATTGAACCGTCGGCAATTAACGTCCGTCTCGGGGAAACGTCACCGCGGGAACGCAAGGGGAGGGGGTGTCCCGAGTCCGCTGCGGCAGAATTGAGCGAACCGGACTGTGTTCTCATGCCGGCCATCCTCCTCGCCGTCACCGGACTCGATCCGCAGCCGTGGGAGGAGCGCATGCGCGCGCTGGCGCCGCAGCGCGACATCTACCTATGGCCGCAGCGCCCCGGCGATCCCGCCGACATTGCCTATGCCTGCGCCTGGCACGCGCCGCGCGGGCTGTTTGCCCGCTTGCCCCGTCTCCGGGCGATCTTTTCGCTCGGCGCCGGCGTCGATCACGTCATCGCCGATCCGGATCTGCCCGACGTGCCGGTCGTGCGCATCGTCGATCCCGATCTCACGATGCGCATGACGGAGTACGTGGTTTTGCACGTGTTGATGCATCACCGGCGCCATCGTCTCTACGATACCCAGCAGCGCGAACAGGTGTGGCATGAGCATGAGCAAGCTCCCGCGAGCGCGGTCGCGGTCGGCGTGATGGGGCTCGGCGTGCTCGGCCGCGACGCGGCCTTGGCGCTGCGAAGGCTCGGCTTCCGCGTCGCCGGCTGGAGCCGGACGCCGAAGACGCTCGCCGCCGTCGAGACCTTTCACGGCGATGACGGGCTCGACGCCTTTCTCCGGCGCACCGAGATCCTCGTCTGCCTGCTGCCGGTGACGCCGGCGACCCACGGCATGCTCAAGCTCGAGCTCATCCGCAAGCTCAAGCGCGATGGCGCCGCTGCCGGCGCCTACCTCATCAACGCCGCGCGCGGCGCGCTGCAAGTCGACGCCGATATCTTGGCGGCGCTCGAGGAGGGTTCGCTCGCGGGCGCGACGCTCGACGTGTTTGCGAGCGAGCCGCTCGCTCCGGCGAGCCCGCTCTGGCGGCACCCCAAGGTCACCATCACGCCGCACAACGCCGCCGCCTCCGACCCGCGCGCGCTCGTCGCCAACGTGCTGCGCCAGATCGAGCGCTTCGAGGCAGGGCTACCGCTCGAGCATGTGGTCGATCGCGCGCTCGGGTATTAGCGCGTGATCAGAAGGGTTTGCGCCTAGCTTGACCCAGAATTGCTGCGTCATTGCCGGGCTTGACCCGGCAATCCATCTTTTTCCCGAAAAAGCTTCTTGCGAAGAAGGATGGACCACCCGAAATCGGGTTTACCTGATTTCGGGCTTTTGAGTACGCAAGTCGGATAAATCCGACTTGCGCGGTCAAGCCCGGGGGTGACGCTCCTTCATCCCAACTCAGAACGATTCAGGTCTCTTTAAGGACTTGGGCCGAGCGCGCGGGCATACTCGATGCTGCGGACCTGCCTGCGGCGTCCCTAAGCGCTGAGATGGCCGATGGGAGCCGGTTATCCTATTGTGAAATCACCGGTATCGTTCGCCGCGACGGGGCAACAGATGGTACTGGGCCAGATGCAACGGCGGCAGTTCATCACCCTCCTCGGCGGCGCGGCGTCTTTGTTGCTTTGGCCGCTTGCGGCGCGCGCGCAGCAGGGCGACCGCGTGCGGCGCGTTGGCGTATTGATGGGAATTGCGGATGACTTGGAAGGGCAAGCGCGGGTCATGGTTTTCAAGCAGGCCCTTCACGCCCTCGGCTGGATCGAGGGCCGCAATGTCCAGTTCATCTATCGCTGGAGCGCGGGCGACGCGGTGCATGCGCGCCAGTTCGCCAACGAGTTGCTCGATTTGCGCTCCGACGTGATCCTGGCTAACTCGACGCCCATCGCCCTCGCGGTGAGAGATACGACTCGCACGACGCCCACGGTCTTTGTTCAGGTCAGCGATCCTGTCACCGCCGGCGTGGTCCACAGCTTGGCGCGACCAGGCGGCAATCTCACCGGTTTCACCAATTTCGAGCCCTCGATTGCCAGCAAGTGGCTGGAACTGGTGAAAGGCGTCGCTCCGAACATCACGCGCGTCGCATATCTCTTCAACCCAAACACGGCGCCGCTCTTTTACGCAAGGGCGGTCGAGACCGCCGCGCCGGTGTTGTCAGTAAAGCCGTTTGCCGCAGCGGTTCGCGATGCGGACGAGATGGAACGCGTGATCGAGCAGTTTGCGCGCGCATCCGATGGCGCGCTCCTCGTGCTGCCGGACCTCTTCACCGCGACGAACCGTCGATCGATCGTCGCGCTTGCCGCCCGCCACCGCCTGCCGGCGGTCTATCCGTTCCGTTACTTCGTCGCCGGCGGCGGCCTGATGTCCTACGGCATCGAGATGCTCGAGACCTACCGGCAGGCGGCCTCCTATGTCGATCGCATTCTCAAGGGTGAAAGGCCGAGCGACTTGCCGGTCCAGCAGCCGACCAAATTCGAGTTTGTCATCAACCTCAAAACCGCGCATGCGCTCGGGCTCGACATGCCGGAGAAGCTCATCGCCACCGCCCATGAGGTGATCGAATGAGACG
>WNGK01006326.1_pt1 | contig 12473 bp, 4 predicted proteins | sample 5400601 | NCBI WGS metagenome assembly WNGK01 (sample SAMN13153376, study PRJNA577476) | soil metagenome | isolation source: 60 cm soil or saprolite under Garry oak tree replicate 1 | place: USA:California | collected 2016-06-15 | reverse complement strand
GAACGGGCAGCGCCCTCTCGTAGCCGCCGATCAAGGCCGCACCGCTCGTGAGAGCTTCCCCCTTGTGAATGACGCCGGCTTTGGCCGTGGTGCCGCCCATATCGAAGGCGATGGCATTTTTCAGTCCTAGTGCCCGACACAACGCCTGTGTACCGATGACACCCGCCGCCGGTCCCGATTCCAGCATGTGCACGCAGTGCCGCTTGGCCTGCTCCGCTTGATAGAGACCGCCAGTCGACTGCACGATTAAGAACGAGCCGGAAAAGCCCTTGCTGCGAATGTAATCATCGATCTCGCCGACATACCGTCGAACGATCGGTCCGATATAGGCGTTGGCGGCTACTGTCGAGCAGCGTTCGAACTCGCGATATTCTTCCGATAGTTCATGCGAGGCGGAGACGAACATGTGCGGGTGGTTTCGCTCCAGGATCGCCTTCGCTCGCGCCTCATGCTCATGCCGCGCGAAGCAGTTGAGAAACAGGATTGCGGTTGCCTCGACACCGAGCCGCTCCAGCATGCGTCCCAACGCATCAATCTCCGCATCGTCGAGCGGCGTTTCGATCTCGCCGTCGGAGAGCACGCGCTCTTTGACCTCGAAGCGCAGCGCCCGCTCCACCAGCGGCTCGTGTTTGCGGAAGAACAGATTGTACGCATCCGGCCGGTTGATGCGGCCGATCTCGTAGATGTCGCGGAATCCCTCAGTCACCAGGAGCGCGGTCTTGGCGCCCGTGCGCTCCAGGATGGTGTTGATGGCGATCGTGGAGCCATGCAGAAACAGCCCGGCGGATTTGTAAGAGCTACCCGCTTTAACCACGCCGGCATTGATCCCCTCGACCAGCCGGTGCGGCGTCGATAGCGCTTTGCCGAAGCTCAGGTTGCCGGTCCGATCATCGAACACGGCAATGTCCGTGAAAGTCCCGCCGATATCGGCGGCAAGGCGAAGGCGTGAGCCGTTCCTTTTTTCTGCAGTGCGGCGCGTCATGCTTTACTCGGGGCCGGGGTCAGGTTCGAACACTCGTTCCCTGGCCTTTTATAGGGGTATCGACGGGGCCGGTTGGCACGTAGCGCGGGTTCCGGAGGGAAACTGGGTGGATAATTAGCCCCCATCCTCGGCCGCCCTCTCCCTAGGGTCCCCGTATCGAGCAGCTAACTGACTGATTCTAAACATGCTTCGAGAACAGAAAAAAATTTCCGGAAGCCTGGAACGAATGGATCGTCTCGGCGTTTGGGGCGTCAGGTGGTGGTCTGACCTGGACCACCGAGGGGTATAAGCACATGGCCGGATCCACCGGTCGGAGGGTCGTCCGTAAACGGTCTAGGCACCTCGCGCGCCAAAGGGCTCTGGCGGCGGGCCTGATCGGCGTGCGGCACCAGCCCGCACGGAGGGTTCTGCGTATCGCTCTCCTCGCCACTTCCCGTCCGCGGCCTTTCGGTTTACCCGTCCTAAGATCACAGCAGCGTCGGCCTGTCGCCGTGACGGCGGCGCTGCGCTCGTAACATCGTGCCGGTTCATCGGGCCGGGAGGAAACCATGCAACCGAACAAAGAGCCGGTCGGCGAACTGAAGACCAATGGCCCGTCTCCAGGCGCGGTAGCTGCGGAAGCGCCCGATCGTCATGTCGACGGCGGCGCATCCCCTGAGCTTTACGATCTGTTGAACGTGCTGCAGTCGATGCGCGTGGGCGACTTCTCGGTTCGCTTGTCCGGCGGTCAGATGGGCGTCTTGGGCAAGATTGCCGACACTTTCAACGAGATCGTCGCCGCCAACGAGCGCATGGCGCAACAGCTCGAGCGAGTCGGCCAGGTCGTGGGCCGCGAAGGCAAGACGCGCCAGCGGGTGAAGTTCCCACTCTCCCATGGCGCCTGGGGCGAGATGGAAAGCTCGGTCAACACGCTGATCGACGACCTGCTTTGGCCGACGACCGAAGTGACTCGCGCCATCTCCGCCGTCGCCAAAGGTGATTTGCTGCAGACCGTGCGGCTCGACGTCGACGGGCGGCCGCTGCAGGGCGAGTTCCTGCGCGCGGCAAACATCGTCAACACCATGATCAAGCAGCTCAGCGTGTTCACCTCCGAGGTGACGCGCGTGGCGCGCGAGGTCGGCACCGAAGGCAAGCTCGGCGGTCAGGCGCAAGTGCGCGAGGTGACCGGCGTCTGGAAAGACCTGACCGAGAGCGTCAACTCGATGGCCTCGAATCTCACCGCGCAGGTCCGCAACATCTCAGACGTCACCATCGCGGTCGCCATGGGCGATCTTTCGAAGAAGATCACGGTCGACGTGCGTGGCGAGATTTTACAGCTCAAGGAAGCCATCAATACGATGGTCGATCAACTGCGCTCGTTCGCGTCGGAGGTCACGCGCGTGGCGCGCGAGGTCGGTACCGAGGGCCGTCTCGGCGGTCAGGCCATCGTGCCGGGCGTTGCCGGCACCTGGAAGGATTTGACCGATTCGGTGAACGCCATGTGCGGCAACCTCACCGACCAGGTGCGCAACATCGCCCAGGTGACGACGGCGGTGGCGCGCGGCGATCTCTCGCGCAAGATCACCGTCGACGTGAAAGGCGAAATTCTCGAGCTCAAGAACACCATCAACACGATGGTCGATCAGCTCAACGCCTTTGCCTCGGAAGTCACGCGCGTGGCGCGCGAAGTCGGGACCGAAGGCAAGCTCGGCGGCCAGGCGCAAGTGCCGGGCGTCGCCGGCACATGGAAGGACCTGACCGACAACGTCAATTTCATGGCCTCCAACCTGACCGCGCAGGTCCGCAACATCGCCGACGTGGCGACCGCGATTGCCGGCGGCGACCTCTCCAAGAAGATCACCGTCAATGTGAGCGGCGAAATCCTGCAGCTCAAGGAGACCATCAACACGATGGTCGACCAGCTCAATGCGTTTGCCGGCGAGGTGACGCGCGTGGCGCGCGAGGTCGGCACAGAAGGACGTCTCGGCGGACAGGCAAACGTGCTCGGCGTCGCCGGCACCTGGAAGGACTTGACGGACAGCGTCAACTCAATGGCCTCGAACTTGACCGCACAGGTCCGCAACATTGCCGAGGTCTCGACCGCCATCGCCAGCGGCGACCTTTCCAAGAAGATCACCGTCGACGTGCGCGGCGAAATTCTCGAGCTCAAGGACACCATCAACACCATGGTGGACCAGCTCAACGCCTTTGCCGGCGAGGTGACGCGCGTGGCGCGCGAGGTCGGCACCGAAGGCAAGCTCGGCGGCCAGGCGATGGTGCGCGGCGTCGCCGGCACCTGGAAGGACTTGACAGACAGCGTCAACTCGATGGCCTCAAACCTGACCGGACAGGTCCGCAACATCGCCGAGGTGGCGACCGCGGTCGCCCAAGGCGACCTGTCGAAGAAAATCACCGTGAACGTGAGCGGCGAAATCCTGCAACTCAAAGAGACGCTCAACACGATGGTGGACCAACTCAACGCTTTCGCGGCGGAAGTCACGCGCGTGGCGCGCGAGGTCGGCACCGAAGGCAAGCTCGGCGGTCAGGCGCAGGTGCCGGGCGTGGCGGGCACGTGGAAGGACTTGACCGACAGCGTGAATTCCATGGCCGGCAACCTCACCGATCAGGTCCGCAACATCGCCGAGGTGGCGACCGCGATCGCCGGCGGCGACCTGTCCCGCAAAATCACGGTCGACGTGCGCGGCGAGATCCTTCAGCTCAAAGAGACGCTCAACACGATGGTCGACCAGCTCAACCGCTTCGCCGGCGAGGTCACCCGCGTGGCGCGCGAGGTCGGCACGGAGGGCCGTCTCGGCGGTCAGGCCAACGTGCCCGGCGTGGCGGGCACCTGGAAAGACTTGACCGACAGCGTGAACTCGATGGCGGGCAATCTCACCGCACAGGTGCGCAACATCGCCGAAGTGACGACCGCGGTGGCGCGCGGCGATCTCTCGCGCAAGATCACCGTCGACGTGAAAGGCGAAATTCTCGAGCTCAAGAACACCATCAACACGATGGTGGATCAGCTCAACGCCTTTGCCTCGGAAGTGACGCGCGTGGCGCGCGAGGTCGGCACCGAAGGCAAGCTCGGCGGCCAGGCGCAAGTGTCGGGCGTGGCCGGCACGTGGAAGGACCTGACCGACAACGTCAATTTCATGGCCTCCAACTTGACCGCCCAGGTCCGCAACATCGCGGAGGTCGCCACCGCAATCGCCGGCGGCGACCTTTCGAAAAAGATCACCGTGGACGTGCGCGGCGAGATCCTGCTGCTCAAGGAAACGCTCAATACGATGGTCGAGCAGCTGCGCTCATTCGCGGCCGAAGTCACGCGCGTGGCGCGCGAGGTCGGCACCGAAGGCAAGCTCGGCGGCCAAGCCGTGGTGCCGGGCGTCGGGGGAACGTGGAAGGATTTGACGGACAACGTCAATCTACTTGCCGCCAACCTCACGACGCAGGTTCGCAACATCGCCGAAGTGACAACGGCGGTGGCGCGCGGCGACCTTTCGAAAAAAATCACCGTGGACGTGCGCGGTGAGATCCTGCTGCTCAAGGAAACGCTCAATACGATGGTCGAGCAGCTGCGCTCATTCGCGGCCGAAGTCACGCGCGTGGCGCGCGAGGTCGGCACCGAGGGCAAGCTCGGCGGCCAAGCCGTGGTGCCTGGCGTCGGGGGAACGTGGAAGGATTTGACCGACAACGTCAATCTACTTGCCGCCAACCTCACGACGCAGGTCCGCAACATCGCCGAAGTGACAACGGCGGTGGCGCGCGGCGATCTTTCCCGCAAGATTACCGTCGACGTAAAAGGCGAAATTCTTGAGCTCAAGAACACCATCAATACGATGGTGGACCAGCTCAACGGCTTTGCCTCGGAGGTGACGCGCGTGGCGCGCGAAGTCGGCACCGAAGGCAAGCTCGGCGGTCAGGCGCAAGTGCCGGGCGTCGCCGGGACTTGGAAGGACTTGACCGACACCGTGAACGTGATGGCGGCCAATCTGACCGAGCAGGTGCGCGGCATCGTCAAGGTCGTGACCGCCGTGGCCGACGGCGATCTGAAGCAGAATCTGACGGTCAAATCGAAGGGCGAGGTGGCGGCGCTCGCCGAGACAATCAACAACATGACGGACACGCTGGCGACCTTCGCCGACCAGGTCACCACCGTCGCACGCGAGGTGGGCGTGGAAGGCCGTCTCGGCGGCCAAGCCAACGTGCCAGGCGCAGCCGGCACCTGGAAGCATCTCACCGGTAACGTCAACCTGTTGGCTGCGAACTTGACCACGCAGGTGCGCGCCATCGCCGAGGTCGCGACCGCGGTGACGAAGGGCGACCTGACTCGGTCGATTCAGGTCGACGCGCGCGGCGAGGTGGCCACGCTCAAGGACAACATCAACACGATGATCAACAACTTGCGGCTCACGACCGACCGCAACACCGAGCAGGATTGGTTGAAGACCAATCTCGCCAGGTTCACCAACATGCTGCAGGGCCAGCGCGACCTGATTACCGTGGGCCGGCTGCTCTTGTCGGAGCTCACGCCGCTGGTCAACGCGCAGCTCGGCGTCATCTATCAGGCGGCGAGCGAGGAAGCGCCCAGCCTGCACCTGCTCGCCACCTATGCCGACGATGCCGAGAACGGCTATCCCGAGCATCTCACGCTCGGCGAGGGCTTGATCGGGCAGTGTGCCGCGGACAAACGGCGAATGCTGATCAGCGAAATGCCGCCAGACACCGTTCCGATCGGATCGGCACTGTTCAAGGCCGTGCCACGGAACATCGTGGCGTTGCCGGTGCTGTTTGAAAGTCAGGTCAAGGCGGTGATCGAGCTCGCTTCGCTCGGTGAATTCACTGAAATGCAGCTCACTTTCCTCGACCAGCTTACGACCAATATCGGCATCGTGCTCAACAGTATCGAAGCGACGATGCAGACCGAAGGATTGCTCAAGCAATCGCAGCAGCTCGCGGGTGAGTTGCAGACGCAGCAGCGAGAGCTGCAACAGACCAACGAGCAGCTCGAGCAGAAGGCGGAACAACTCGCGGAGCGCAACGTCGAGGTGGAGCGCAAGAATCGGGAAATCGAGCTGGCGCGCCGTGCATTGGAGGAGAAGGCGAGCGAGCTGGCGCTGACCTCCAAGTACAAGTCGGAGTTCCTCGCCAATATGTCGCACGAGCTGCGCACGCCGCTCAACAGCATCCTGATCCTGGGGCAGCAGCTCGCCGAAAATCCGGAGGGTAACCTGCTCGCCAAGCAGGTCGAATTCGCCCGCACAATCCATGGCGCCGGCACCGATCTGTTGAATCTGATCAGCGACATCCTCGATCTGTCCAAGATCGAATCCGGAACGGTTACGGTCGACGCCGAGGAGATTGCGTTCGCGAACCTTCTCGACATGGTCGTGCGTCCCTTCCGTCACGAGGCGGAGACGCGGCAACTCTCGTTCGAGGTCAATCTCGATCCGCATCTCGGCCGCACGATCACCACCGACTCCAAGCGTCTGCAGCAGGTTCTCAAGAACCTGCTCTCGAACGCGTTCAAGTTCACCGCCCAGGGCGGCGTGCGCTTGAGTGTTTCCGAGATCCAGAAGGGCTGGAGCGCCGGCCACCCGGTGCTCGAGCAGGCGCCGACGGTGGTTGCCTTCGAAGTTTCCGACAGCGGCATTGGGATTCCGCACGAGAAGCAGAAGGTCATTTTCGAGGCGTTCATGCAGGCCGACGCAAGCACCAGCCGAAAATACGGCGGCACTGGGTTGGGGCTGGCGATCAGCCGCGAGCTGTCGAATCTGCTCGGCGGCGAGATTCAGTTGCGCAGTGCGCCGAACGTGGGCAGCACTTTCACGCTCTACCTGCCGCTGCGGTACGTCGGATCAAGCGCCGCGCCGAAGCCGGCGCCGATGCGTCCGCCCGCCGCGCTCGTCGCGCCGGAACGCCCGATCGAGCAAATTCCCGACGACCGGCTCGAGATCCGGCCCGGCGAGTCGATCCTGCTGGTGGTGGAAGACGATCCGCACTACGCGCGGATCATGGTGGACCTGGCGCGCGCGAAGGGCTTCAAAGTGCTGGTCGCGGCGCGCGGCATCGACGCGCTCGAGCTCGCAAAGCAATACCAACCCACCGCCGTGTCGCTCGACGTGTTCCTGCCCGACATGCTGGGCTGGACCGTGCTGAGCCAGCTCAAGCAGAATCCGCTGACCCGGCACATTCCGGTGCAGATCATCACGCTGGACGAAGATCGCCAGCACGGAATGGCGCGCGGTGCATTCTCCTTCGTCACCAAGCCGACCTCGACCGAGGGGGTCGAAGCCGCATTGGCGCGCATCAAGGAATATGCCAAGCCGCGCCGCAAGCGCCTGCTGGTCGTGGAAGACGACCGCGCCGAGCAGAAAAGCATTGCGGAACTGCTCGGCCACGACGACATCGAGATCGTCCCTGCAGGCACCGGCGCCGAAGCCTTACGCGTGCTGCGCGCACAGCCCTGCGACTGTGTCGTGCTCGATCTGCGGCTACCGGACATGTCGGGCTTCGAGGTGCTGGAGGAGCTGCGCGGCGACGCTAAGCTCTCCGACGTCCCCGTTGTGGTGTTCACAGGGCGCGAATTGTCGGCGGAGGAAGACGCAGAGCTGCACACAATGGCGCGGAGCATTGTGGTCAAGGGGGTCGAATCGCCCGAGCGTCTGCTCGACGAAACCGCTTTGTTCCTGCACCGCGTCGTTACCGAGCTTCCTCCCGAGAAGCAACGCATGCTCGAGCGGCTCAACAGCTCGGACGAGGACTTGGTGGGCCGCACCGTTCTGCTGATCGATGATGATGCCCGCAACATTTTCGCGCTCTCCAGCGTGCTGGAGCGGCGCGGCATGCGCGTGCTTACCGCCACGACCGGCAGCGAGGCGATCACGCTCGTCGATTCCACCCCCGATCTCGGCATCGTGCTGATGGATATCATGATGCCGGAAATGGATGGATATCAGACCATGCGCGCCATCCGACAGAAGCCGGCTTTCCGGCGGCTTCCGATGATCGCGCTGACGGCCAAAGCCATGAAGGGCGACCGCGAGAAATGCATGGAAGCGGGTGCGTCCGACTACCTGGCCAAGCCCGTCAATACCGAACAGCTCTTGTCGGCGCTGCGCATGTGGTTGCATCGCTAGCAGCGGAGACGCGCGATGGCCTCTGACGACAAAGTCAACATCCTGCTGGTCGACGACCAGCCAGCCAAGCTCTTGAGCTACGAGGCCATCCTCGCCGGGCTGAACGAGCGGCTGATCAAAGCGGCTTCGGCCAAAGAAGCGCTGGAACACCTGCTCAAGCAGGAGATTGCGGTCATCCTCGTCGACGTGTGCATGCCGGAGCTCGACGGCTTCCAGTTGGCGGCGATGATCCGCGAGCATCCGCGGTTCCAGCGCACCGCGATCATCTTCATCTCTGCCATCCATTTGACGGACGTCGATCGCCTGCGCGCCTATGAGATGGGGGCCGTCGATTACGTGCCGGTGCCAGTCATTCCCGAGGTTCTGCGCGCCAAGGTCAAGGTTTTCGCCGAGCTCTATCGCAAGACGCGACAGCTCGAGCAGCTCAATCAGGAGCTCGAGCGTCGCGTCGCCGAGCGAACCGCGGAACTTGAGGCCTCGACCGTGCGGCTGTTGAAGAGTGAGGAGCGACGCAGCTTGGCACTGGCCGCCGGCCAGATGGGATCCTGGGAATGGGACCCAGTCGATGGCCGGTTCGTGTGGGACGACGGACAGTACCGAATTTTCGGCGTTGATCCCGCGAGTTTCAATCTGACCGTGGATAATGTCAGGGCATTGATCCATCCCGAGGACTGGAAACATCTGCAGAACGCGATCAAACCGGCGGCGCCCAACACGCCGAGTTTTCAGAGCGAGTTTCGGGTGTGTCGTCCGAACGGCGAACTGCGCTGGTGCATAGGAACCGCCGTGGCAAGCGTCGATGGAATCGACAATGTCGTGCGCATCAGCGGGGTGACTGTCGACATCACCGACCGCAAGCAAGCCGAAGAGCGCCAAGTTCTATTGGCGCGCGAGGTCGACCATCGCGCGCGCAATGCGTTGGCGCTTGTGCAATCGATCGTGCGGTTGACCCGCTCCGAGGACATCAAATCCTATACTGCCGCGGTCGATGGGCGCATCGGCGCGCTGGCGCGCGCCCACACGTTGCTCGCCCAGAGCCGGTGGCAGGGCGCCGATCTCGCGCGCCTCGTTGGCGAAGAACTCGCCCCATTCCGCACCGACGGCGCGGAACGGATCGCGACTGCCGGTCCCGAGGTATCGCTGGAGCCGCGCACGGCACAGACGCTCGCCCTCGCCTTGCACGAACTCTCCACGAACGCGGCCAAATACGGCGCGCTGTCGGTCACGTCAGGCCGGGTGGCGGTGAGCTGGGACCTGCAGCCGCAAGGCTTGGTGCTGCGCTGGATCGAGAGCGGTGGAGCGCCCCCGCAGATGCCGGTCGCGCACGGCTTCGGCATCCGGCTGATCAGCGCCAGCATCGAGCGCCAGCTCGGGGGGGAGGCCGCTTTCGATTGGCGCTCGGAAGGCCTGCACTGCCTGTTGCGCGGCCCGCGCCGCGACTACGTCGACGCGCTGGCGAATCGTGCCGCTGCCCAGTGGCGCCTCGGCGAGGACAGGCCTGAGCTGCCGCTTCGGCTCGAAGGGGGCAACCGCGTCCTGCTGGTGGAAGACGAGATTTTGGTTGCGATGATGATGAAGGACATCCTGACCGAGCTCGGCTTCTCGGTCATCGGTCCCTTCAGTCGGCTGTCCGAAGCCATGGTCGCCGCGGTGCACGAGGACATCAATGCCGGCATCATTGACGTCAACCTCGGAGGCGAATTCGTTTATCCGGTCGCAGACGTGCTGGCGGCACGCAAAATTCCATTCGTCTTCATCACCGGTTACGGCGTCGAGAGCATCGACAGCAGGTTCGGATACGTACCGATCGTGAAGAAGCCGGTGCAACGGCAAGTGCTGCAGAAGATTTTCGTGCGCGCCGAGGCCGCAGAGCCAGCCAGATTGCCCAAGCGGCGATACGCCGCCGAGCGCGTTCCTCGCGCCGCGTCTGCCGGTCAGTCCTGACGCTGTAGGCGGGCGGGTCCTGCTAAAATTGACGCCAGTTTGGCTGCATAGAAATTCAACTTGAATCGCCGCAGCCTGCCCAGGCCGACGCCGAAGTCCGGCCGGCGGAGCAAAAATTCTTCAGCAAAAACAATAGGGGAGTGGTTGGCACGCTCTTTGCTGCTTTGCAGCATACCGGGCAAACCACAGCCGTTTGCGCCGGGATTTGAGGATGCGCGCCGCTCAACAAAGAAGCGATACGAAAGACCCATGTCCGGCGGAGATCGCCGGCATGAAAGCCGCCGACGCGCACATTTACGTCTGCGGCGATGCCAAGCGCATGGCCAAGGACGTGGAGCGCGCGTGGGTCGAGATCGTGGCCGCACATGGCGTGCGCACCACGGACGAGGCGATTGCGTTCGTCGCCAACCTGAAAAAGTGCGGACGTTATCAGCAGGACGTCTATTGATGCGCCGGGTCGAGCTTCACCCCCCTCCGCAGCCGCCGCGCTCGGTGCGCATGCAGCCGCTCGCGCGGCTGCCGATCTTTCTTGAGCTCGCCGGCAAACGCGCAATCATCGCTGGCAACGGCGCGCCGGTGGCGTGGAAGGCGGAGCTCTTGTCGGCGGCCAGCGCAAATGTCGAGGTCTTTGCCGAGCGCCCATGCCAGGAGCTCTGCGCGCTGGCGTTGGAAGCTCCGGGCACCTCCCTCACGCTGCGGCATCGGGCGTGGCGGACTGAAGACTTTACCGGCGCTGCCGTTGCCGTCGGCGGCTTCGAGAATGAAACGGATGCCGCACGTTTCGCCCGCGCCGCGCGCGCTGCCGGCGTTCCGGTCAATGTGATCGACCGGCCGGCGCATTGCGATTTCTCATTCGGCGCCATCGTCAACCGTTCCCCGTTGGTCATCGGCATTTCGACCGACGGCGCAGCGCCGGTTTTCGCGCAGGCGATCCGCGCCAAGCTGGAAGCGATGATCCCGGGCGGCTTTTCCCGCTGGGCGGAGGCGGCGCGCCGCTGGCGCAAGGCGGTGCAAGCGTCCGCGCTTTCGCCGGCCGCTCGGCGCCGGTTCTGGCAGCTGTTCACGGCTTTTGCGGTCAACCATCCGGCGCATGAACCGACGCAAAGCGATTTCGACGCGCTTTTCGGCAAGACGAACGAGCAAGGTCCCGAGCCCGGCACCGTCACGCTGGTGGGCGCTGGCCCGGGCGATCCAGAACTACTCACGCTGCGCGCCCTGCGCGCGCTGCAATCGGCGGACATCATCCTGATCGATGACCTGGTTGCGCCAGAAGTTCTCGACTTCGCACGGCGCGAGGCGAAAAAGATGCTGGTTGGCAAGACCGGCTACGGGGGAGCTTGCAAGCAGGACGAGATCAACACGCTGATGATCGCGCTTGCCAAAGCGGGCCGGCGGGTGGTGCGGCTCAAGGGCGGCGACCCCCTCATTTTCGCCCGCGCCGGCGAGGAGATCGCCGCCTGTCATGCTGCCGGGATTAGGGTCGAGATCATCCCCGGCATCAGCGCGGCGCAGGGCGCGGCAGCAAGACTTGGTGTTCCGCTGACGCAGCGGCGCGATGTCCGCCGCCTGCAATACGTCACCGGTCACGACGTGCACGGTCGTTTGCCTGAAGATATCGATTGGGCAAGCCTCGCCGATCCCGCTGCGACCACCGTGGTCTATATGGCGAAGAAGACGATTGGCGAATTGGCGATGCGCGCAATCGCGCACGGCCTTTCGCCTGACATGCCCGCAGTCGCGGTTGCGGCCGCCACGCGGCCAAAGGAAACGATCGTCGCCGGAACCGTCTCCGATATCGCCGCAAAACTAGAGGCCCTGGCGCCCAGCGGCCCGGTATTGGTCTTCATCGGCCGCGTCTTTCAAGGCATCGCCGCGGTGGGCGCGTATTCGTGCGCGGTGGAATCAGCATGAGCAGCGGAAGGCGGAGGAGGGCAGGGCGGCCACTCGCTTGAGAAGCGCTGCTTAAACGCTAATCGAGAGCAGCGAGCCCTGCGGCAGGCACGGGCCATTGCGCGGTGGATCTTGGCTACTCCTGGAACGCCTCTTCCCGCTTGCTGCGGATAGCTGGCAGCGCCACCAGCACGCAGAGCGCGAGCGCCGCGATCAACAGACCGAGACTGATCGGCCGCTCGATGAAAATGGCCGGATCGCCGCTCGAAATGCGCATCGCGCGGCGGAGATTCTCCTCCATCAACGGGCCGAGCACGAAGCCGAGGATCATTGGCGCCGGCTCGCATTCGAGCCGCGTAAAGACATAGCCGAACACGCCGAAGAACGCCGCCAGCAGCACCGCCGCCGCGCTGTTGCTCACGGTGTAGACGCCGATAGCGCAGAACAAAAGAATCGCGAGATAGAGAAAGCGATACGGCAGCTTGAGCAATTGCACCCACATGCCGATGAGCGGCAAGTTGATGATCACCAGCATC
>WNGK01006325.1_pt1 | contig 12473 bp, 20 predicted proteins | sample 5400601 | NCBI WGS metagenome assembly WNGK01 (sample SAMN13153376, study PRJNA577476) | soil metagenome | isolation source: 60 cm soil or saprolite under Garry oak tree replicate 1 | place: USA:California | collected 2016-06-15 | reverse complement strand
CAGCGACCAACCGTTTTCCGCCCGCTCCGGCAGGGTGGCGCACCGTTACACCGAGAATCGTCCGTCATATGGCGGACGCGGGCCGATGGTCCGCACACTAACGCCATTCCGACGCTGGACCCAAAATCAACCGAAGGGGTGGGCATCTTCGGCAAGCGCAGTATCCCACGGGTGCCTATTGTAGAGAGGGATGCATGCTATTCAGATCTCGCACCGGTGCTCTTGTCTTGATCATCGTAGGCACGCTTTTTCTAGTGTCGAATCTAGGTTGGATCCCGCAGCTGGGCCCTTTCTTCCATCGATGGTGGCCCCTCATACTCATCATCGTGGGCATCGTGATGCTGGTCCAACGATCATAGCGAGCTCGTTCGTGCACTGTCGGGCCGCACGTCGCGATTGACATGCCACGCATCGCCAATCTTGTGGCATGGATCGTCGGCGCAACCGCGTCGGGCGTGGCTTATCGTCGACCCGGACAGCGGGCCGTCGGCGCTGGCGCGGCTTCGGGCAGGCGTGAGCAGCTGCAACTTTTGTTTCTGGCGGTGGCCTTACGACTCAATGGCTGCTACTCTTTTCGGATACGTTTCCGGTAACGACATGGTTGAGGCAATAACAGGAGATTGGGTATGAAGACGGGTCTTCTCAAGGCGTGGCGCGAATACAGGGCTTTTGTCCTCTTCATTGTCCTGATGGTAATTTTCCGCAGCGCCCTGGCCGACTGGAATGTGGTCCCAACCGGGTCGATGAAGCCGACGATTGTCGAGGGCGACCGGATACTTGTGAACAAGCTCGCCTACGACTTCAGGGTTCCTCTCACGCACATCGCTCTCTACAGGTTTGCAGATCCCGGGCGCGGCGATATCGTCGTCTTCGATTCGAAGGCTGCCGACACCCGTCTCGTAAAGCGCGTGATCGGTCTGCCGGGCGATACCGTGGAGATGAGAGACAACCGCCTCACGATCAACGGCATCGAGGCCCGATATACCCGCGTTGAGCACGAGGCGGATGCGACATTCGCGATCGAGTCGTATCTCGACATGTCGCACCGAATCGAGCTGGCGCGCACCGGCGTGGGCCGTTTCAGCACGTTCGGACCCGTCACCGTTCCGAAGGACCGTTATCTGGTGCTGGGCGACAATCGGGACAATAGCGCCGATTCGAGATTCTACGGGTTCATTCCTCGTGACGAGATCGTAGGGAATGCAAAGACGATCGTGCTCTCGCTCGACTATGACGACTATTACATCCCGAGAGCGGACAGATTCTTCCGGGCACTGTGAGAGCTGATCTCTCGCTCGACCCGAGCACCTCGCCGGCAGTCCCTGCACGCCTTCCGCTCCACGCCGATTAGCCCGATTCGTCAGGCTCAAACGTCTCCCGATCCGGACCCACGATGAAGGCAGCACTTCTCGTCATCGACGTCCAGCAGGGCTTGTGCGAAGGCGAACACAACGCCTTCGAATCTGCGGATGTCATCGGTCGAATCAATCGGGTCTCGGCCAAGGCACGCGCGGCGGGCATTCCCGTGATCTTCATCCAGCATGAGTCAGAAGACGGATACCTGGAGTTTGGCACCCGAGCATGGCAGCTTGCGCAGGGGTTACACGCCGAACCATCGGATCTTCGCATCCGAAAGACCACCCCAGACTCGTTTCTACGTACAGAGCTTCAGGCCACGCTGCAGAGCGGCGGTATTACCGACCTGATCATCTGCGGCATGCACACCGAATTCTGTGTGGACACGACCACGCGCAAGGCGCTTGCGCTCGGCTACCCGGTCATCCTGATCGAAGACGCCCACACCACCGAGGGCAATGACTACCTGACTCCTCGCCAAGTGATTCAGCATCACAACGCCACCCTGACCAGCATCTCGAGTTTCGGGCCAAGGGTCCACCTCGTCTCCAGCGAGGCCCTGCAGATTGGGGCCTGACTCGGAAGCGGTGAAGGCGAGACATTGCGCCGCCCTCGAAATCGGCATTGAATATCGCCGTTCGGTGCTATCTTTTGCGCTGTACTGCCACACCCCACCAGGAGCCCAATAATGAGTCAGCCGACGACTGCCCGGGAGCCCTCACGCAAGGATCATTTGCCCTACGAGGCGCGACATATCGATGACATCGAATGGGAAACCATTCGGTGGCCTGGCGAAACCGGGAAAATGCTTTTTCATCCGCGTCCCGAGCGTCCGACGGAACCCAATGCCGGAATTCTCCGGCTGGAACCGGGTGCCTACCATCCGGAGCACTATCACGGCTTTGCACAGGTCTGGTACATCCTTTCAGGGGAGTTCGTGATCGATGGAACTTGCTATAAGCCTGGCACAATGCTTTTCCATCCCGATCCGCATTTCGAGGGCGAATTCAAGACGGAGACGGGTGGCGACATACTGATTGTCCAGTATCCTGGCCCGACTACGCGCGACAACCCGATCTATGCCGGTCGGTTCAATATGAGCGAGCGCAAGAACATCGCAGACGAGCGCATCGATTTGTAGCCCCGCACGTCTGAAGGCGCAGGCGAGCCTGGGCGGAGGCGCATTTCTTCTCTACGGTCAGGACATCAGCCCTCATAAGCAGACCCGCGAGGCTTTGATGGGAGATCAGGTGTATCCAGTCGCTGTCGTTGCAGCTCAAGCACCCCCGAGAGCCAAGCCGTCGAACTATCCGGAGCCTTTCGCCTCTCGAATGACGGGAAGGAAGAAGCACCCGCTGGGTGACCTGTTCGGGCTGACCAACTTCGGCGTGAACCTTACGACGCTTGCGCCAAACGCGGCTTCAGCGCTGCGTCATGCTCATACGAAGCAAGACGAGTTCGTGTACATCCTGGAGGGTCACCCCACGCTGCATACCGATGAGGGACGGACCAGGCTCTCGCCAGGCATGTGCGCCGGTTTCAGGGCCGGGACGGGCAATGGTCACCGACTGGTCAATGAAACCGAGGAAGAGGCCGTCTACCTGGAGGTGGGTGACCGTACTCCGGAGGACGAAGGCAGCTACCCGGACGATGATCTCCACGCGATGCGGGTCGAGGGCAGCTGGAAGTTCGTGCACAAGGATGGCACGCCCTACTAGCGAACGGTCAGGAAGGCGCGTTGGCTTGCGTCAGGCATATCAGAGAAATCGCATGCGCACATTCGACGAAGAGATCGCGCGTCGCCTACAGGAAGCTCAAGAGTCCGGCGAGCTCAGTCGGGCGAAAGGCTACGGCAAACCTCTGCCCAACGATCCGGGGTGGGACGCGACACCCGAGGCGCTGCGCATGCCCATGAAGATACTCAAGGACGCAGGCGCCACTCCACCCGAGATCGAATGGTTTCACGAGCGTGTGCGCCTGAAGGACTCGGTCGAGACTGCGACAGACCCGACCGAGCGCCAGAAATTGCAGCTCAAATTGACCGAACTCGAGCAAAAGATAGCGCTTCGTCTCGAGGCGCTGCGCATGAATTCGCGCCTATGAACACCGTCGGTCGATCATGGAGCGCTCGGTTGGTTCGTGGATCCGGAACGCAACAAAGTCGAGCTCTGGCGCCCGAGCGGCAATGAGACTCGAGCGTTGGGCCTCATAGAGAGCGCACCGGATGCTCGCCGCGACCTGCCACTGTGGAGCTGTTCGGGTTGAAGTGCCGCGCAGACCGCGCACCCTGACGAACTGCAACTGCTCGATCTGCCGCCGCTACGGCACGCTATGGGCGTACTACAAGGCATCCGAAGTACGGATCACCCGCGCGCCCGGTGCAACGAGCGAATACTCCTGGGGCGATAAGTCTTTGAGGTTCGTCAGGTGCAGCACGTGTGGTTGCATCACGCACTGGGAACCGATTCGTCCAAGGGAAGGCGGCAGAATGGGGATCAACGCGCGCAATTTTGATCCCGGTTCGCTTGGGTCGGTCCGCATTCGTTTGCTCGACGGAGCGTCCACATGGAAGTACCTTGACTGAATGTCAATAACGACCATCCCATGCCATTTGCAGAGCCCGACCTGAGACGAACCTGGTTGTTCGGACCTGGAGCCGACGTCGAAGCGCACGATGCGATGGAGCGCAGCGGCGCTGACGCGCTGATCGTCGATCTCGAGGACTTCACGCCGCCTGCGCGCCGCGATGAAGCGCGCCGCGGGCTGGCGATTCTGCTGCAACACTGGCGTGATGCCGGCCGGCTCACCGCGGTGCGCATCAATGCGCTCGACGCCGACGGTCCGATCGACCTGGCCGCCGCCATGCCGGCGCGGCCCGACGTGATCGCCTACCCGATGGCGACCGACGCTGCACAGATGCACGCGCTGCACGCGGCGCTCACGCATTGGGAATCCGCCCTCGGCGTCGTGCCGGGCACGACGGGTATTCTGCCGGTGTGCGAGACCGCACTCGGTGTGGTCAATGTGCGCGCCATTGCGGGCGGGAGTCCGCGCATCTGCGCCGCACTGCTCGGCGCCGAGGATCTTGCCGCCGACCTGTGCGCTGAACGCCAGCCCGACGCGGTGGAGTTGGACTATGCGCGGCGGCGCTTCGTGCTCGAATGCCGGGCCGCGTCCATCGAACCGATCGACGCCCCTTACACCTTTAGCGATACCGAAGGCGCCGTGCGTGAGGCGCGCTATGCTCGCCGCCTTGGTTACCGGTGCAAGGCACTGGTGCGCCCCGAGCATGCACACACGCTCAACGCCGCGCTGACGCCCAGCGCTGACGACGTGTGCCGCGCCACCGCGATCGTCGACGCATTCGACGCAGCACGAGCGCGCGGCGAAGACCGGGCGCTCGTCGACGGCCTATGGGTGGAGGTACCGACCTACCGAAACGCGCGGCGCCTGCTCGAGCGCGCTCGTCGCCTGGATCGCCGGGACACCTCGCCAGTCGCGGGTGCCCGCCGTCCGGTCGGCACCGCCTAGCCCGATTCGTTACGCATGGACAACGCCGTGCAATTGCCCTCGCTCCACGAGTACGCGGTCGACACCTATCGTGTCGATGGCGAAAGGCGGACAATCCGCTTTTCTCTGAGGGCACCGGAGAGCTCTTCGAATCGACGCGGGTCCTCCGAGCTGGTTTTCAGCGACGTCGAGGGTTATCTCTTCGAGCGCGACCTCGATACCGCCATTGTCCTGGCTGCCGAAGAGCTGCCGCTTGACACGTTCCTCACCGAGAACGAGGACTACTTCGCACACGAATCCCAGTGGGGCTGGCCGCAGTTCTGGCGCGGATCCGCTGACCTTACCGCCGCCTGGCTCACTTCCCGCGAGTGCCGTGTCTGGAGGATTGCGACGTCGTACGGCTTGTCGGGCTGGGTCGTCGCCGGCAACGCCACGTTTCACAATGGTCATGCCTCATAAGCGCACATACCGAAGAACCCGGCCGTGACCATTTTCCTGATCAGTGTGATCACGGGCGCCCTCGGCGTTGCTTATATCGCCTATGGCAGGCGTCAAACAAAATTCGTACCCCTGATCGCCGGCGTTTTCCTTTGTGCGTATCCATACTTCATCGATAGCCTGGTATGGCTTTGCGTCGTCGGCGCCCTGCTGCTCGCCGCGCCTTTCGTCATTGATTTCTAGTCCCGCCACGGTTCGGGTCGCCGCACAGGATGGACAATCAGCCGCCAAACTCGCGCGAGCCACCCACCGACGCCTCCGTCAATTGGCGTAGTGGCGCTGCGACTGTCGTTGCAGCGGCGCTGGGTGCCGTTGCGGGTGCAATCGCTGCGGCGAAGCTGCCAAGCGACAAGTTTGCCTGGACCGGATTCTTCATGTTTCCCCTTTTCGCCCTGCTCGAGGTCTTCCTCAGGCATCTTGTATCCCTGTTCGGTGGCGATCAAAATGCCGCACGCTTCGCGCTGGCCGGCGCACTCGTGGCGGGGTTTTACGGCGCCTGGTTCGGTGTTCGATACTTGTGAACGGCTCTCGCGCCCAACCTGGCTAGCGGCGTTCGCTAGGCATCCTCGCGGCAACAAGCGGAGGCACCTCTGAAAATCTCGATCCAGGCGACGATGGTTGTTGCGGCAATTTTTGCGGTCATATGCCTTAGCGTTGCGATTACCGGCTTTACTTCGCTAGGCAACATTACAGATCCGGCAGAAGTAGCCGATGCGAAAGGGTTCGCCTGGTTCTGGACCTTTCTCGCGAGCGTGGCGATCGGGCTTGCACTGCTGGCGTGGTGGGTGGCGCGAAACCACAAGGAAGACGAAGACGCGTGACCTCTATATGCACCCGCCCCCGGCCGACGGCGCTGTCGCGCCCTCCGCTGGACACGGCTGGCTTCGTCCCTTGACTTGCGCATAGAATCGGGTGTCATCGTAGCCCAGGCGCTGATCTGGCCGCCTGCGCAACGCAAGGTCGCCTAGCCTCCGGACAGTCTCGTTCGCCAGGGGTCGTTCGTGCCGCAACGAGAATTCACGATCGGGCTGATCTCCGACACTCATGGCCTGCTTCGGCCCGAAGCAATAACGGCCCTTGCAGGAAGCGACTACATCCTTCATGCGGGAGACATCGGTCGCGCCGGGATCATCGAGGAACTGTCGGCGATCGCCCCGACAACTGCCGTTCGTGGCAACAATGACAAAGGAGCGTGGGCATCGCGTATTCCCGAGACGGACGTCCTCGAGATCGGTACCGCGATCCTTTATGTCATTCACGATATCGCCGCACTCGACATCGATCCGGCCGCCGCCGGCTTTCACGCGGTCATCTCCGGCCATTCGCATCGTCCGAGCATCGAGATGCGTGAAGGGGTTCTATTCGTCAATCCAGGCAGCGCCGGCCCTCGTCGCTTCAAGTTGCCAGTATCCGTGGGGTGCCTTACAGTTTACGGTACGTCGATCAAGCCGCAGCTCGTGGAGTTGAACCTTGGCGGCACGACCTGACGTCGGCCATCCGGAAGGATACGCGGCGGCGATCAGATAGCTTCCAAACGCCCATGCCTACTGCTGAAACGCTCGAACGATTCATAGCGCTCGTCGAGCAGAACGCACACGTAGAGGCCGTCGAAGGCTTCTACGCGGTGGATGCTACGATGCAAGAGAATCAGTCCGCGCCGCGCGTCGGCCGCGATGCTCACGCAGCGAACGAACGCCGCGTCCTGTCGAGGGCGAAGGCCTTGACATCGACATGCGTCCGGCCCGTTTTTGTCAACGGCGACAAGGTCGTGATTCGATGGATATTTCACTTCGAGTGGCTGGATGGGACGGTGACCCACATGGAGGAGCTAGCCTACCAGCGCTGGGAGGGCGAACGCATCGCCGAGGAGACCTTCTTCTACGACCCCGCGCAGCGTGTACCGAAAAAAGCGCCTGCATAGCCGGCGGTCAAGCGCCTGTTGCCCCGGAGATTTGCATGCTTATCACTGGCAAGTGCCACTGCGGCAATATCGCCTTCGACCTTGACTGGGAAGGCGAGTCGCCCGAGATACCTGCTCGCGCATGCGGTTGCTCGTTCTGCGCCAAGCACGGCGGCGTCTGGACCTCCAATCCAAGAGCCACGCTCGCTGTGGATGTTGGCAATGCCGCGCTCTTGTCGAAGTACGCCTTCGGTACTCGCACGGCCACGTTTTACGTCTGCTCGCGTTGCGGCGCGGTGCCGGTAGTTACCAGCGAGATCGCGGGCCAGCTCTATGCGGTCGTCAACGTGAACGCTTTCGAGAACATCGAGCCATCGTGGCTTCGACGGGGCGCCGCAAACTTCGAAGGCGAAGACGTTGAATCTCGCCTCGCGCGCCGAAGGCGCAACTGGATTGCCGATGTTCGGATCACCGAAGGCGCTCGTTCGCCGGACATGTATGGCCAGGAGCCGACTCGATGAATGACGGCGCGAGCGGCGCGTCGGCGACGTTGGCGCGGGCAGAGCGCCTTGGGCACGCTCGCAATACCGGGATGAGCCGTGCGCTCGAGTGATCTTTTTCCGATTTTCGCTGCTGTCTGGCTCGCCCTCGGCATCGGATTGTGGCTCTTCTCCCGGCGCGGCTCCTATCACCGCAAGAAGCAGTGGCACCTTGTCCTCGTCGCCGGCGCGGGAGTGCTGTTCGTCTGTTTCGCGTACGCATTATCCCAGAGGGCGGAAGTGCTGTATGTCGCCGTGCCCGCGGTCATATTGATCTCGTTCCTGAATTACAAGCTCACGCGCTTCTGCCCGCGCTGTGGCTTCACCGTGCCTCGTACGGGTTTGTTCTCGCGCGCGACCTACTGTCCAAGGTGCGGCGGAAAGCTCGATGAGGACACGCATCTCTGAGTCTCGAGGACACTCATGTCGGCCACGGCGCCGGACACTGACCGATCAGCGGCACTGAGTCAGGCGATGTCGACCTCCACGAGCGTCGGAACGGTCGCCTTCAGCGCTTCGATGAGCACATCGCGCAACTGTTGCGCCCGGTTCACGTTCACCCCGCGGCAGCCCTGGCCACGCGCGAGGGCTCCGAAGTCGATATCGGGCAACTCGGTTCCCGCCAGCGGCTCGTCGGGCGCGAAACCGAACGTCGGCGCGAACTCCTGCAACGCGGCGTAGCGCCGGTTCTTGAGAACGATGAACGTGATCGGCAGCGCGAGCTGAGCTGCGCTCCACAGCGCCTGGATCGAGTACATGCTCGAGCCATCGCCGATCAGGCCGATGACCTTCGCGCCGGGCTTGCCCAGCGCAACGCCGACGGCCGCCGGCATGGCGTACCCGAGGCCGCCGCTGCACATCGTGTAGAACGTTTCGCTGCGCACGATCGGCAGATAGCTCTGCATCGCAGATCGCGAGCTTGGCGCCTCCTCCACGATGATCGATGCGGGATCGCGGACCTCGGCAAGCGTTTGCATGACGAACGCTGCCGACATCGGGCTCGAGGGCTCGACGCGCGGCGGTTGGCTACGCGCGGCGGGCCGCTGGCGCGAACGCGGCGGTGCCCGCGCGAGCAGATCCAGCACACCGAGACGAATGCTTCCGACCGCGGACGTACCCTCCGGCGTCCACGCCGCGATGTTCGGATCGTCGATCAATTGCACCAGTCGGGCGCCCGACGGAAGGTGCGGCCCGGTGCCTTCGACGTGGTAGGTGAACGCGGCCGCGCCGAGCGCGAAGATCACGTCGTGTCCTGCGAGAAGGCTCACGATCTTCTCGCGCAACGGGGGAAGGAACCCGGCGAAGAGCGCGTGATCTTCGGGGAAGCTGCAGCGGCCCGACATCGGCGCCACCCAGACGGTTGCGTTGTGCCGCTCGGCGAGTCGCACCACGTCGCTCCAGGCGCCGTCGCGATCGACCGCCGCACCGACGACGAACGCCGGGCGCAGTGCCGCATCGAGCGCTTCGCCGATCGCGTCCAGCACGCGCGGTTCGGGCCGGATCCCGGTACTGACGACGCGCGCGGGCACCGGGTCGCAGGGCTTCGTCCAATCGTCGGCGGGAATCGAAACCAGCACGGGTCCGCGCGGAGGCTGCATCGCGAGGTAGTAGGCACGCGCGATGGCGCGCGGAACATCCTCGGCGCGCGCCGGCTCGCAGCTCCACTTGACGTACGGCTTCGGAAGCTCGGTGGCCTGTGCCGAGAACAGGAACGGGTCGTATGGGAGGATCGAACGCGCCTGCTGGCCCGCGGTGATGACAAGCGGCGTGCGGTTCCTGAACGCGGTAAAGATATTGCCCATCGCGTGGCCCACGCCCGCTGCAGAATGCAGATTGACGAACGCGGCGTGGTGCGTCGCCTGCGCGTATCCGTCCGCCATGCCCACAACGACGGCTTCCTGCAGGCCGAGCACGTAGCGGAAGTCGTTGGGAAACTCTCGAAACAACGGCAACTCCGTGGAGCCCGGATTGCCGAAGATCGAGGTCATGCCGAAAGCGCGCAAGAGCTCCAGGACGGCGGTGCGGACGATCATCGGATATCGGTGTGCGAACGAGCGTTGCAGATGATACGTCAATTGACATCGCCCAAGCGGAGGGCGTCGCCCGTGCTCGTTGCTTCCGGCAGTCCGCTGGCGTAGATTGGCTGCGCACCTGGGCGTCGATCTTGTGGGTCAAGAACATTCGATTCGACGGAGGAACCAATGAGTGGCACAAAAATACTCGGGATCGTTCTGCTGGTCGCCGGCCTGCTGGGACTGCTTTACGGTCACTTCGACTACACGAAGGAAACGCACGAAGGCCAGATCGGCCCCTTCAAGTTCTCGGTCGCCGAAAAGGAGACGACCGTGATTCCGAGCTGGGCCAGCATCGCGGTCATGGTGGCGGGGGTCGTGCTCCTGGTCGTCGATCGCAAATAGCCAGGTTCGATTGGACCTGCGGGTGCGTGACAAGGGGGGAAGGCCAATGACGAGAATCGGATTTGCACTGTCGCTGCTCGTCTCGCTGCTGGGAGCGTTGCCGTCCCCGATCGCGGCGCAGCCCTACCCGGTGCGGCCGATTCGGATCGTCGTGCCCTACCCCGCCGGCGGCACATCCGACATCCTGGCGCGTTCGCTCGGCGAGAAACTCACGGGCGCCCTCGGCCAGCCGGTAGTCGTCGACAACAAGCCGGGCGCGAACGGAAATCTCGGCGCCGATCTCGTCGCCAAGGCGCTTCCGGACGGCTACACATTGCTGCTCGGCGACATCGGCGCACTGGCGATCAGCCCGAGCGTCTATCCGACGTTACCCTTCGACCCCGTCCGCGACTTCGCGCCGGTGACGATGGTCGCCTATTCACCGCACATCCTGGTCGTGAATCCCGCCGTTCAGGCCAACTCGGTGCAGGACCTGGTGGCGCTCGCCAAAGCCAAGCCTGGCAAGCTCAATTTCGCGATCTCGGGCGTCGGCGGCGCGCCGCATCTGGCCGGCGTCGAATTCGCGCTGCGCACCGGCGTGAAATGGGAATATATCCCGTATAAGGGCGGCTCGCAGGCGATCGCCGACGTCGCGGCAGGACAGGCCGACGTCACGCTGAATGGAATGCTCGCGACGTATCCGCTGGTCAAGGGCGGCAAGCTCAAGCTCCTCGCGGTGTCGAGCCCTCGGCGGGTGGCCGCGATCCCGGACGTTCCCACTATCGCGGAATCCGGCTTGCCGGGCTTCGAGACGGGCTCATGGCAAGGCGTGGTCGCGCCACCGGGCACGCCGCGCGAGATCGTCGCGCGCCTCAACGCCGAGATCGGCCGCATCCTGGCGACGCCGGAGATGCGGGACAAGCTCGGCAATCAGGGCGCAGATGTGCGCACCAACTCGCCGGAGGAATTCGCCGTGTTCATCCGGGCCGAAAAGGACCGGTGGGCCAAGGTCGTCAAGGACGCCAACGTCAAGGTCGAGTAGTGGCCGACAAACGACCTCGTTCCATGAAGCGTTGGAGCGTTCGTGCCAAGAACGAGGCTTTCAGCGAAGAACCCGCGGCGATGCCGCCCGACCTGGCACGATGAGGCTGCTCGCCGCCGCCATGGGCGTGATCATCGCCGTCGTCGGCGGCGTCGGTGTCGTCGCGCCGTCGGTCCTGGTCGAATTCGGGCGCTCGTTACAAACGCCGGATACGTTCTACGTCGTCACCGGCATCCGCGTCATATTCGGCGCGATACTCGTTTGGGTCGCGGCCGGGTCGCGCATGCCGATAATTGTAGGACTCGTCGGCGTCCTTATCATCGTCGCGGGCCTGCTCGCCCCATCGTTCGGACTGGAGCGCTCGCAAGCCTTGCTCGATGCGTGGTCGAGTCGCGGACCCGTTTTCATGCGAACCTGGGCGGCCGTGGCGTTGCTGTTCGGTCTCTTCATCGCCTATGCCGTGGGTTCGGCCCGTCGCGGCGCCGGCTGACGCGCGTTTGAATCGGCGGGAGTCCCGATGATATCGAGACACTGGAACGGACTTTGCAAGCGGGACTCCGCGGATCGTTACGTGGAACACCTCGAGCGCGAGACGTTTCCGCAGCTCGCTGCGCTCCCGGGATTCATTCGCGCCAGCATACTGCGTCGCGAGCTCGCTGCCGGCACCGACTTCCAGGTGGTAACGCTGTGGGAGTCGCTGGCCGCGATCGAGGCCTTCGCCGGCCAGGACGTCGACACTGCCGTGGTGCCTGCATCGGTTCGGGCGATGATGCTGAGCTATGATCGCAAGGTGGCGCACTACGCGGTTGTCCGTACATTTCCGGCGTTCGAAGAGCGCGCGGCCTGACCTGGCGCGCCCGAGAAACAGACCGTGAGCGCGTCGGGCCGACCCTGCGTCGTCCGAATTCGCACGGGAAAGGAAGTCCGATGAATGAAGCTCAGGAGCATTCGTACGCGACGTTTCTCAACGTGCTTTATCCGTCGCTCAGCGTAATCGATGTTCCGTCATTGGCCGCGGCATCCACCGAGCGCTGGTACAACCAGACGTTATGCAAGGTCAACGACTCGGTCGTGCGGCTGGGCGTCATGCAGGGTGAGTATCACTGGCACAAACACGACCACGACGACGAGTTCTTCTTTGTCCTCGATGGCCGCTTCATCGTTGACCTGGAGGATCGAAGCATCGAGCTTCAGCGGCAACAGGGCTTCGTCGTGCCGAAGGGGGTCGTCCA
>WNGK01014585.1_pt1 | contig 12474 bp, 10 predicted proteins | sample 5400601 | NCBI WGS metagenome assembly WNGK01 (sample SAMN13153376, study PRJNA577476) | soil metagenome | isolation source: 60 cm soil or saprolite under Garry oak tree replicate 1 | place: USA:California | collected 2016-06-15 | reverse complement strand
GAGGCGTCGAGCGCATCCCAGGTAAAGTTGAGCTGGCTGCGATAGTGAGCCGTCAGGCACAGATACCGGTACGCCATGGGGTCGTAACCGCGGTCGATGAGCGCCTGCAGGCGCAGGAATTCGCCCGCCGACTTGGCCATCTTGGCGTTGTGCGAGAGCAGAAAATAGCCGTGCATCCAGAAGTTCGCCAGCCGAGTGCCGACTCGCGCTTCGGTCTGCGCGATCTCGTTGGTGTGATGCACGGGGATGTGGTCTTCGCCTCCGCAATGGATGTCGAAAAAGTCTCCGAGATATTTCTGCGCCATCGCCGAGCATTCGATGTGCCAGCCGGGAAATCCCCTGCCCCACGGGCTGTCCCACTCCATCTGCCGCTTCTCTCCCGGCGGCGAGAACTTCCACAACGCGAAATCGGTCGGATTTCGTTTTTCGCCCAGCTCCACGCGGTGGCCCGCGTCGAGCCCCGATTTGTCGAGACGCGCGAGGTAGCCATAGTCCGGCTGTCTGCTGGTGTCGAAATAGACGCCGTCCGACGTGCAATACGTGTAGCCGTTCTTCTCGATGTCGGCGATGAAATCGATCTGCTCGCGAATATGATCGGTCGCCCGGCACAGCACCGTCGGCGGCTCGAGGTTGAGGCGCCGCATGTCGTCGAGAAAAGCGCCCGTGTAGAGCTCGGCGATCTCCCACGCCGACTTTCCCGTGCGCCGGGCGCCTTTCTCCATCTTGTCCTCGCCGGTGTCGGCGTCCGAGACGAGGTGGCCGACGTCGGTGATGTTCATGACGTGCGTGACGCGAAAGCCGTTCCATTCCAGCACGCGCCTCAACACGTCCTCGAAAAGAAACGTGCGGTAGTTTCCGATGTGCTGATAGTCGTACACCGTCGGCCCGCACGCATACATCCCGACGACGTCGCCTTGCAGCGGCTCGAAGGTCCGCATGCTTCGCGTGTAATTGTCGTACAGCGCAAGCAGCCGTCGCGGCATGATGGTGCTCAAAAAAAGAGCCGCCAGTGTCGTTCTGGCGGCTCGTCGTCCGTCGTGATGACTCAGGCGAAAACGCGGGTCCGCCGCAGCGCGCGGCAACACGCGCTCGTCTCGCGGCGATCGGCGCGCAATCGCGTCTCGGGCATGGCGTGCATGGTACGCGAACGCGTGTGAGAGCGGCAAGCGGTCCCACCCGGGGACTCGACCTCCTCGACGGCCTGAGCAACGCATGAATGACGCGTCAGCCTCCAGCCGCGATTGGCCGCGCGCAATCCCCGCGCAATGCGCGGGGCCCTCGCTGCGGGCTCACCCGCCGCCCCAGCGCCCGTCGGCCGCACGAACGCGGTAAAATCGCGCCCTTCTGCGATGTCCGCATCTCTCACCCTGCCCTCCGCCGCTGCATCCTCCGGGTCGCTTCGCCGCCGCGGCGCGGTCGCGTTGCTGCTCGCGTTCGCACTGATCTGGTTTTCGAATCTCGAGTATCGGCGGCTCGTGCATCCCGACGAAGGGCGCTACGCGGAAATTCCCCGCGAGATGGCCGCGAGCGGCGATTGGGTGACGCCGCGGCTCGACGGCATCAAGTATTTCGAAAAGCCTGCTCTGCAATACTGGCTGACCGCTGCTGCGTACGAAGCCTTCGGCGTGCACCATTGGACCGCGCGCTTGTGGCCGGCGCTATCGGGATTTCTCGGCGTGCTCTTCATCGGATACGTGGGCTTTCGTCTGGGCGGCGCGACACTCGGCCTGTACGCCGCTGCGGTGCTGGGTGGTTGCGCGTGGTACGTTTTGAACACGCACGTGCTCACCCTCGATGCGGGTCTGACCTTCTGGATGAGCTGCGGCCTCGGGGCGCTGCTGATTGCGCAGCGGGCCGACGCCACGCCGCGCGAGGAGCGCGGGTGGATGCTTTTTGGCTGGGCGGCGCTCGCGCTGGCGGTGCTGTCGAAAGGTCTCATCGGCATCGTGCTGCCCGGGGGCGCGCTCGTCGCCTATAGCATGCTCACGCGCGACTGGGCGCTGTGGCGGCGCCTGCGCCTGATGGGAGGCGCCGCGTTATTTCTGGCGATCACCGCACCGTGGTTCGTCCTTGTCTCGCTCGCTAATCCGGAGTTTTCCGGCTTCTTTTTTATCCATGAGCACTTCCAGCGATTTCTCACCAACGAGCATCACCGCGAAGGCGCGTGGTGGTACTTCATCCCGATTTTTCTGGTCGGCTTGCTGCCGTGGCTCACCGTTTTCGCGTGGACTGCCCGCCGCATGTGGACCGATGCCGCCGATGACCGCAACGGCTTCAACTGGCAGCGCTTCACCCTGGTGTGGGCTGCGTTCATCTTCGTTTTCTTCAGCGCGTCGGGCTCCAAGCTGCCGTCGTACATTCTGCCGGTGTTTCCGGCGCTGGCGCTCACGATCGGCTGGCAACTCGCCGTCGCACGCGACGAAACGCTCGTGCGTCTGACGCTCCCGCTGGTTGCGATCATGGCCGTGATCACGCTGATCGTGCTCTTCGGCTACGACCGGATCGCATCGCGCTTCGCCGATGCGCGGCAACCGATCGGGCCGCTCATCGCCTATGGTGTCTGGCTCAAGGCGGGTTGCGTGATCGCGCTTGCCGGCGGCACCATCGGCCTCACATGCCTTCGTGCGCAAAGACGGACGGCCGCGATCCTTGCCGTGGCGACGACCGCGCTCGTCGCCGAACTGATCGTGCTGACCGGCCACGACGAGCTGGCCGACTCGCGCTCGACCGCGCCGATTGTCTCTCGCATCGTCCGCGAGCACGGACCGCTGCGGCACGACGTCCCCTTCTACTCGGTCAGGATGTACGATCAGACCTTGCCGTATTATCTCGAGCGCACCGTCATCCCGGTCGAGCACTACGACGAACTTGCGATGGGCATCGCAAGCGAGCCCGACAAGTCGATCGCGGCCCTGCCCGAGTGGAGGAAGCGCTGGGAGAATGCCGATCAGGCGTACGCAATCATGCAGCCCGACGAATACGAAGCGCTGCAGCGCGACGGCGTGCCGATGCGCGAGCTCGGGCGCGATCCGCGGCGGGTGATCGTCAGCCGCCGGTAGGGCACGGGGTGGATAAGGACCAACCATGACCTTGTGCCACAAGAAGCTTCGTACCTGATCCGATGAGCGCGTCCGGATTCTCTTTCCTGATCGCCGGCGTGCTGCTCAACGCGGTCGCGCAGCTGTTCCTCAAGGCCGGGACCAACGTCACCGGCGTCATCACGCTGACGCGCGACAACTGGACCGGCGAGCTCTCCCGAATGGCCGTCGAGCCACATTTCATCGCGGGAACCGCTTGCTACGGCGTGAGCCTCATCGTATGGATCATCGGGCTCTCGCGCGTGCCGGTCTCGGTTGCGTATCCCATGTTGTCGATCGGATACATCGTCAACGCCATCGCCGCGCACTACCTTTTCGGCGAGGCGGTCACTCTCACCCGGTGGACGGGCATCGCCTTCATCGTGCTCGGTGTGTGGCTGGTGGCGAAAACCTGATGGATCAGCCGTTCCTGAAATTCGCGAGCCCCGAGATCGACGACGCGACGATCGCCGGCGTCGCCGAGGTTCTGCGCTCCGGCCAGATCACGAGCGGTCCGTGGGTGCGCGCGTTCGAGCGGCAGCTTTCCGCGCTCTGTAGCGGCAGGCCCGTGCGTGCTTTGACCTCGGCGACCGCGGCCATCGAGGTCGCGCTGCAGCTCTGCGGCATCGGGCCCGGCGATGAAGTGATCACCGGGGCACAGAGTTTTTTCACCGTTCTCAACATGATCGTCAAGGTCGGCGCCTCGCCCGTCTTCGTCGATTGCGATCTCGTCACGCGCAATCTCGACCTGGCGCAAGCTGAGGCCGCGATCAGCTCCTCGACGCGGGCGATACTCCCGACGCATTATCCGGGGTCGCTGGTCGACATGGACGCGCTCCTCGCGCTGGCGCATCGGCACAAGCTGCGCGTGATCGAGGACGCGGCGCTCGTGATCGGATCGCGATGGAAGGGTAGGAACATCGGCTCGTTCGGCGACATCGTGAGCTTCAGCTTTCACCCCAACAAGAACGTGACGGCGATCGAAGGCGGCGCGCTGGCCGTGAACGACGACGCCGAGGCACAGCGCGTCGAGGCGCTGCGCTTCCACGGCATCACGTATCTTCCCGATCGCACGCGCGACGTCGCGTTCCCCGGCGGGAAATTCAACCTGCCCGACGTCAACGCGCGCATCGGTCACGCCCAGCTCGCACGGCTTCCCTCGTTTCTCGCCAAGCGCCGCGCGCTGGTCGACCGCTATTTTGCGGGCTTCGCGACCGATCCGCCCTGCGTTCTCCCGCCGAAGTCGGACGCGACCGACGACGGTTATTCATGGAACATGTTCTGCGTGCTGCTGCCGCTGGATCGGATGTCGATCGACCGGAAGCAGTTTCGTGACGCGCTGGCGGCGCGTGGGATCGCCACCGGGGTTTCGTACGAAGCATTACACCTTTGCAGCCTGGGGCGAAGGCTCGGCGGCCGCGAGGGCCAGTTCCCGAACGCGGAACGCATTGCTCGCGAGACCGTGACTCTGCCGCTGCACACGTCGATGAGCGACGCCGACGTCGACCGCGTGTGCATCGCCTCCGCCGAGGTAATTGCCGCGGCGCGGAAGCGATGATGACAGCGCCCCGGCTTTCGGTCGTCATTCCCGTGTACAACGAGGAAGCCGCGCTGCCAGCGCTCTTCGACCGGCTCTACCCCGCGCTCGACAAGCTCGGCGTTAACTACGAAATCGTGTTCATCAACGACGGAAGCCGCGACCGCTCTGCGGCGATTCTCAAGGACCAGTTTCTGCGGCGGCCCGACGTGACGAGGGTGATCCTGTTCAATGGCAACTTCGGCCAGCACATGGCCATCGTCGCGGGTTTCGAGCATTCGCGCGGCGAGCGCGTCGTCACCATGGACGCCGACCTGCAGAACCCGCCCGAGGAAATCGGCAAGCTGCTCGTCGCGATGGACTCCGGCCACGATTACGTCGGCAGCATCCGTCGCGTAAGACAGGACTCGTGGTGGCGGCGCCTCGCGTCGCGCATGATGAACCAGGTGCGCGAGCGCATTACGCGCATCAAGATGACCGACCAGGGCTGCATGCTCCGCGCCTACAGCCGCGATATCGTGCGCGCCGTCGCCGCTTCGCGAGAGATCAGCACCTACATTCCCGCGCTTGCTTTTACCTTCGCGCACAACCCGACCGAAGTCGAGGTCGAGCACGCCGAGCGCGCCGCGGGCAAGTCGAAATACTCGCTCTACAAGCTGATCCGGCTCAATTTCGATCTCATCACCGGATTTTCGCTCGTGCCCCTGCAGATGTTTTCCATGTTCGGGATGCTGGTTTCGGTAGCGGCGGTCATTACGTACCTCATCGTGATCATCAACCGGCTGGTCTTTGCCGGATGGCGCGAAGGCCTCTCCACCCTGTGGGATCGCGACATACTCGCGTTTTTTCTGGTGGGCATGCTCCTGTTCGGGCTGGGTCTCGTCGGTGAATACGTTGGACGCATCTACCAGCAGGTGCGCGAGAGACCCCGCTTCACGATACAGGCGGTGCTCGAGCAACCCGAGGCGTCTACGCGCTCCGCGGAGATGCACAGGCCGCTCGCTTGATCTTTCCTCGGCAACGCAGCTTGCGCTAGGGTGCCCCTTGCCAAGCGCGGTCGTCTTCGCCTATCACAATGTGGGCGTGCGCTGCCTCAAGGTGCTGCTCGCGCACGGGTTCGACATTCCGTTGGTGGTCACGCACGAGGACAATCCCGGCGAGCACATCTGGTTCGACAGCGTCGCGCGCACCGCCGCGGAATACGGGCTGTCGACGTTATCGCCTGCGGACCCGAACTCGGCTGCCCTGATCGAGCGCGTCGCCGAGGCTCGTCCGGACTTCGTTTTCTCGTTCTACTACCGCATGCTGCTGCGGCCGCCGCTGCTCGCGCTAGGGAGCCGCGGTGCGCTGAACATGCACGGCTCGCTGCTTCCGAAGTACCGCGGCCGCGTCCCGGTCAATTGGGCGATCATTCATGGCGAGAAGGAGACCGGCGCGACGCTCCACTACATGACTGAAAAAGCGGACACCGGGGACATCGTCGCCCAGACCCGCGTGCCGATTCTTCCTGACGACACCGCGGTCGAGGTTTTCGCAAAAGTCACGCTTGCGTCGGAGCTGACGCTCGACGGCGTCCTGCCCGCGCTCGTGGCCGGCAGCGCGCCGCGCATCGCTCAGGACTCGAGCAAGAGCTCGTACTTCGGCGCACGCAAGCCCGAGGATGGCGTCATCGACTGGTCGAGGGACGCCGCCGCCATCCACAACCTCGTGCGCGCGCTTGCGCCACCCTACCCCGGCGCACGCACCACCATCCACGGAAGCCCGGCGCGCGTGCTGCGCACACGGGTGCTCGAGAGAGAGAACGGTGCGGAGCCGTCGCTCGGCGTCGAAGAAGGCCGGCTGGTCGCTCGCTGCGGCGGCGGTGGCCGCCTGGCGGTGCTCGGGCTGGAAATCGAAGGCCACGACACCGACGCGCGGGCCTTTGCCGTTCGCTTCGGCGATGCGGTGCCGATGCCGGGAACCTGAGCGCGATGCGCGGGCGGCCCCCACCCGGCGATCCGCAAACAGGGTGGTAAGTGTCGCTTGCCGGTAGAATCGGCGGCTTCACGCATACCGTGCGGCGCACCTGGCGATATAGCAACGTACTCCTATGAAAAAAATCCTCATCCTCGGCGTCAACGGCTTTATCGGGCATCACTTGTCAAAGCGCATCATCTCGTCGACCGACTGGGCGATCTACGGCATGGACATGCAGACCGATCGCATTTCGGATCTGCTTTCGCAACCGCGCTTCCATTTTTTTGAAGGCGACATCACGATCAACAAGGAGTGGATCGAGTATCACATCAAGAAATGCGACGTGGCGCTTCCGCTGGTCGCGATCGCCACGCCGGCGACGTACGTGCGAGAGCCGCTGCGCGTTTTCGAGCTCGATTTCGAAGCCAATCTTCCGATCGTCCGGGCGTGCGTGCGCTACGCCAAGCGCATCGTCTTCCCCTCGACGTCCGAGGTCTACGGAATGTCGCGCGATGCGGAATTCGATTCCGAGAGCTCGGAGCTCGTGCTCGGCCCCATCAACAAGCCGCGCTGGATCTACTCTTGCGCGAAGCAGCTCATGGACCGGGTGATTCACGCCTACGGCATGCAGCAAGGGCTCGACTACACGCTTTTCCGGCCTTTCAACTGGATCGGCGCTGGGCTCGATTCGATCAATACCGCGAAGGAAGGCTCGTCGCGCGTCATCACCCAGTTTCTGGGCCACATCGTGCGCGGCGAGACCATCAAGCTCGTCGACGGCGGCACGCAAAAGCGCACCTTCACTTACATCGACGACGGCATCGACGCGCTGATGAAGATCATCGCCAACGATGACGGCGTGGCCAGCGGGAAAATCTACAATATCGGCAATCCCGCCAATAACTACGCGGTACGCGAGCTCGCGACGATGATGCTCGATCTCGTGCTGACGTATCCGGAGTATCGCGACAACGCGCGCAAAGTCGAGCTGGTCGATACCACCGCGGACGCGTATTACGGCAACGGCTACCAGGACGTGCAGAACCGCGTGCCCAGGATCAGCAACACCTGCGCCGATCTCGGATGGCAGCCGACGGTGACTATGCAGGACGCGCTGAAGCGGATTTTCGACGCGTACCGCGGGCAGGTCGCGGAGGCGCGGCAGCTCGTGGACTGAGAAGGCGCCGTGCGCGTCGCGATGCATCCGACCGCTGCCTGAATCCGTATACTTTCCCGCCCCCGATCCTTGGCCGGGCCACGACGCCGGAGCAACCTTCCTGTTCAGTGTCGGGCCCGATCACACCGGGCGCGCGATCAAGCGCGTTTTCCGCCCGGGATTTTTTGGCAAGGTCCGGCGCACATCGGTCGTGCAGCACTACGGCGTCAAGACCCTGCTCTACGGCACGCTGTTGCCCGGACCGGACATCGGCAAGCGCGCCGGCGACGTCATGCGGCACAGCCGCGACGAAGGCTTCGAGGTCGGCGTCCATAGCTGGGACCACGTCAAATGGCAGGACGGCCTCGACGGCGCGTGCGCGGTATGGACGGGCACCCAGATGCAGCACGCGTGCGAGCGCTTTACCGAGATCTTCAAGGAGCCGCCGCGAACGCACGGCGCCGCGGGCTGGCAGATGAACGTGCACGCCATGCGTCTGACGCAGGCACTCGGCTTCGACTATTGCTCGGACGGCCGGGGCGCGTTTCCTCACCTGCCGGTGTGGAAGGCCGAGCTGATCCGATGTCCGCAGATCCCGACCACCTTGCCGACGCTCGACGAGCTCATCGGCATCGACGGCGTGACGCCTGAAAATGTCGCCGAACGCTTGCTTGCGCTCACTGTTCCGATCGAGGGCGCGGCGTCGAATCACGTATTCACCCTGCACGCCGAGCTCGAAGGGATGCGCTTCGTCCCGGTGCTCGAAACGCTGCTCGAAGGCTGGAAGGCGCAGGGCTACGAACTCACGTCGATGCGTACGCTCTTCGAGACGCTGCAGCCGCTGGCCCTTCCGCGCTGCGAAGTCGCGCCGGGAGCGATACCCGGACGCAGCGGAACCGTGCTGCGCCAGGGCGCGGAATTCCTCGCCGACGTCGATCTCGCCGCCGCGTAGGCCACTTTCCCGGGCGCAACCGATTCCATGGTCGGAAAAAAGGTCGCCGACTTCACCGCGCAGGGAACGGGCGGCGCGTTCGCCCTTTCAGCGCACAAGGGGCGTCCGGTCGTCGTGTACTTTTATCCCAAGGACAATACGCCGGGCTGCACGACCGAAGGGGTGCAATTTCGCGACCTGCACAAGAAGTTCGAAAAAGCAGGCGCGGTGGTAGTCGGCGTCTCGCGCGACAGCCTGAAGTCGCATCAGAATTTCAAGTCCAAAATGAGCTTCCCATTCGAGCTCATCTCCGACTCCGAAGAAGAACTCTGTCGCCAGTTCGGCGTGATCAAGATGAAGAACATGTACGGCAAGCAAGTCAGAGGCATCGAGCGCTCGACATTCCTGATTGGCGCGGACGGCAAGCTCGTTCGCGAATGGCGGGGGGTCAGAGTTCCCGGGCACGCCGAAGAGGTGCTCGAGGCACTGAAGGCGCTTTAACTCAAAAAGCTCTCTTTCAAGGCTGTTTTAGCTGCCGTTTGCGGGCCCGCCCGGCGAGAACCATGCTCCGCAAAAAGACGCGGCCGGGTTCCCGACCCGCGGAATGGGAGGCGCGATCAGACTTGAATGGCGTTGCCCCGTACGATGAGCGCGCCGACCACCGCTGACGAATTCCATCCCGGGCAGCTTGTCATGGTCGGGATTCGGGGGATGGCGCTCGACGATGCGCAGGCGGCATTCCTGCGCCGCAATCACGTCCGCGCCGTCGTGCTGTTTCGCGACAACCTCGGTAGCGAGGATAAGGTGCGCGCGCTAACCGCCGACCTGCGCGACGCTATGGGAACCAAAGCGCTGATCGGCGTTGACCAGGAAGGTGGCGCCGTCGTGCGCGCGACGTTCCTGCCGCAGCCGCCCGCGGCAATGGCGCTCGGAGCCGCCGACGATGCGGTTCTCGCGCACGACGTGGGCGCGGCCGTCGCCCGCGGCGTTCGCAGCCTCGGCTTCAACTGGAATTTCGCGCCCGTGCTCGACGTCAACAACAATCCGGACAATCCGGTGATCGCCGAGCGCAGCTTCTCAGCGAACCCCGACGACGTCGCCCGCCTCGGGGCTGCATGGATGCGTGGCGCGCTGGGCGAGCATGTCGCGTGCTGCGTCAAGCATTTCCCCGGGCATGGCGACACGCGCGTGGACTCGCATCTCGATCTACCCGTCGTCGAGAAGCCGAGAGAGTCGCTCGATACGATGGAACTTGCGCCGTTTCGCGCACTCCGTGACGAAGCGCCTGCGATGATGACCGCGCATATCGTCTACCCGCGGATGGATCCGCGGCATCCGGCAACGCTGTCGCGCGCGATCCTCGGCGGCCTGCTGCGTGACGAATGGGGTTACGAAGGTGTAGTGATCACCGACTCGCTATCGATGAAGGCGATTCACGACCGTTATGGCCACGATCGCGCGGCTGTGATGGCACTGCAGGCCGGCGCCGACATGGTGATGGCGCTCGGGACAGTCGACGAGCAAGCGGCGACCATCGATGCGATCCAGCGCGCGCTCGACCACGGCGAGCTGGATTCTCGATCCTTGTTGCGCGCTCGCGCACGACTCGACGCGCTCGCCCGACGCTTTCCCGTCGATCCGAGCGAATATTCGAGCGAGGCGCGCCGTGCCGACGAAAGTCTCATGCGCCGGGCGTGGGCCAGGAGCTTGGTCGCGCTTGGCGGAGCCAAGCCGCCGCCACTCGATCAGCCGTTGCGCGTTATTACGCAGCGCGGCGTTCCGGGCGACGGTATCTCGGAGCCGGGATTATCAGGCGATCGGGTGGCAATGTTGTTCAACCGCTTCAGGGCAATCGACGTCGTGCAGGTCGATGAGCTCCGCGAGTTGGACTGGTCCACCGTTGCCCGCGATGGCCGGACCACGGTCCTCGCCTCCACCACTCGCGCGCGCTACGGTGAGCACGCACGCACGTGGCGTCCGGATCTGCATTTGGTGCTGTGGAATCCTTTCCAGACGCTCGACGTGGCGGCGCCCGCAATCGTCACCTGGGGCTACGCGGACGGCGCACTCGACGCGCTGCGGCTGTGGCTCGAAGGCCGCGGCGATGCATCGGGACGCGCGCCGGTGCCGCTCGCGCCCGCTCAAGCGCGGTCGCCTTCCTAGTGCTGCGTTCCGTTCACGCTTTGTGCGCTGTGCCAACGTCAGTGCGCTGACTCGGGAACGTGCTCCGGAACGTCCTCCGTCGGTCTTGCGGCGGAAACGCGCAGCATCTCCACCACGACGCGGACGGTTTCCTCGCGCGCGCGTGCCTGCATCTCGGAGGACGAGCCGCCACAGACTCTCTGGCAGAGTTTGTTGGTGGGTCCTTCGAAATCGCAATGCGACGCGCCGCTGAGAATGATGGAGCGTAGCAAGCCCGGAGCCGCGCGAGCGATCGAACGGCCGCTGCCAAAGAGGTTGCACCCGGAGGGCTCCGCAAGCAGCACGACTGCAGGCGCGGTCAACCGCGAAGCGGCTTGAACTCCGCTGCCCGTCCTGTCGACAGGGTCGAGGCCGATCCATCCGGCCAGATCCGGCAACTTCGCCGCGGCGAGCAGCGTCGCCAGCCCGCCGGCCGACGTGCCGATCAGCACCAGGCGCGATTGCTCGATCGGCGGTATTCCGAGGGCACCTGCCTCGAGCTTTTGTGCGAGCTCTTCGATGGCGTCGCCATTGCCCCAGTGATTCAGGATGTATGGCAGATCCGGAATGACGGCGGTGACACCGGCGGCAGCGAGCTCCTGTCCTAGATCGCGGTGCCGCTCCCTTGAACGCGTGAATCCGTGCGCGACGATCGCCAATCCGTTGGACGGTGCAGCGATGGGCTCGTAGATATCCACATGGACATTGTGACCACGAAGCTCGACGAGCTCGGTATGCAAAATGAAAGTTGCGGGCTGCGCAGCCGCGGCGGCACAGAGCAGGAATGCGGTGGAGAGCGAAAATCGAAGCAGCCGTCTGAGGGCGGATCGCAAGGTCATCAACGGGAACGGCTAGGCGCGGCGCCGCTTCATTCGGTTCGGCAACGCCGCAACTCTAGCAAAGGTTGATGATGGAAGCGATCGCCCGGAAACTCCGCGATCTCGAGATAGGATCGAGCGACGGTTGTTTCCTGGCGATTATCCGGTACTTGACGGATGAAAGCAACGACCTTACGATGGTGGCGACAGGTCGGTATCGTTTTGCTAGTTACACTCGTCGTCGGCGCAATTGCCGGAGACGTTATAGATAATGTTGACCGCAAACGTGTCTTTGTTGTTCGGATCGCCAACGGGGAGAACTTGCCAGCAAAATCTAGTAATGTGTTCCGGGGTATTTGGAAACACATCAAAGTATTTGGCCCATCCCCACATGTACATAAATTTGCGCCCGGCCTGTACGTGCAAAATATCTTCTATAGTAATTGGAGCGCTTGTCAGCGGCGGCCCCAAGCTTCCCCAAATGAAATTCTTTGGCGCTATAAGAGAAGTACCAATGGCAGTAGTGTGATAGTCGAATCTAAACTCTGGCGGCAGGGGAGAATCGCGAACGACGCATTCCGTATGCATTCTCATATTCTTAGTCGGCGTGTCACCGCTATTCTCCCATTTGGGACGGAATCTCCAGCTGTGCGCTTCAGAGCCAGGAATTTTTTCCCAAAGGTTCAGCAATGCAGTGGCGAAAACAAAGGCTCGTTCTCCTGCAACCATTGCATCGCGTGCGATATTGGCGGCCCGCCTGCTTTCTCGAAAAGCGAGGTACAAGAAGATTACCTGCGCACCAAGAGCTACGAACTGCA
>WNGK01009470.1_pt1 | contig 12475 bp, 10 predicted proteins | sample 5400601 | NCBI WGS metagenome assembly WNGK01 (sample SAMN13153376, study PRJNA577476) | soil metagenome | isolation source: 60 cm soil or saprolite under Garry oak tree replicate 1 | place: USA:California | collected 2016-06-15 | reverse complement strand
TCCCCGGCCGCCCCGCCCCCGCGGGCCGCTTGGTCCCGGCCGGCCGTTCAGTGCTCGCTGACCGGGCGGTTGCTGACCGGGTGCTCGCTGACCGGGTGCCTGCTGACCGGCCCTTGCTCGCCGACCGGCCGCCGGTGCTCGCCGACCGGCCCTTGCTCGCTGACCGGCCGCCGGTGCTCGCCGCGCGGGGCTGCTCGCGGGTCAGGCCGGCGGTGGCGGCAATCTCGCCCCCGGCGGCCGTCGCGGCCCCGGCCGACCTGACCTCCGCGGCCAGGAGCGGGTCCTTGATCGCGGGAATCGAGTGGTTGGTGTCGAACTCGTCGGGGGTGATCGTGGCCGTCACGAGCTGACTGGTCGTGCCGGCGGATCCGCCTGGGCGGCCGCCACTTTCCTGGAAGCCCGGCTCGCTGCGCGGCCGATCGGGCTGACTGCGGTTCCAGACCGCGAACGGGCCTGGCGGGTAGACCGGAAGCGACTCGCCGGGCGCCGGGGGAAAGCCGCGTACGGCGTTGCCGGGCACGGCCGTCCGGGCCGCGGGTCCGCCAGGCATCCCGGCGCCTGGCCAGGCCTCCGCAGCCGGGTATTCGCCGGCCCAGAGGTAGCCCGCCCCCAGGTCGTCGTCCGGCCAGGCTGTGCCGCTCGCGGCGGCGTAATCGGCCTGCTGATAGTCCATTCTGCTCGGGCCGGACTGGGAATCAGCCCACGGGTATCCGGAGCCCGGCAGGTCCGCAGCGGTACCGCTGTATCCGGCGTCCTGGCCGGCGGGAGCGGCCGGGCCAGATCCGTCCCTGGTCACCGGGCGCGTCCCAGCGGCCGCGTGGCTTACCCGATAGGCCGGGGTAAATAGCGAAGCGCCGCCCGCTCCGGCGGCAGGCGGCGGCTGCTCGGCGGGGGTGCGCCGCTGGCGCCGGCCCGCTGATCCGCCCGGCGTTCTCTCACCCGCATTCCGCATGCCGCGAGCGTACCGTTATGGCGCCGTCAGCGAGTCAGGTAGGCTTGATAACGGTCGCCGAGACCAAGGAAGCTGCGCCGCATGAGCGGGTGGGCCTAGTTATACCTGGCTCTTTTGACCATGGATGGCAACTGCCGGTATCCTTGCCTGGCGTCCATCTGCGCCGGAGTGCCCGCGTGCCCGCTGAGCGGGTAGATTTGCTGCCGCCGGTGCTGCGGATATCCCACGTCGGGCCGGCAGACCGGGCGCGGGCTCAACCATCAGGACTCACACGCGAAGGCTTATGACTGTGCGCACATTCAGCCCGAAGGCCGCCGATGTCCAGCGACAGTGGCATGTCATCGATGCGTCTGACATCGTTCTCGGCCGGCTGGCCAGCCAGGCGGCGGTTTTGCTGCGCGGCAAGCACAAGCCGATCTTCGCGCCGCACATCGACACCGGCGACTTCGTCATCATCGTCAACGCGTCGAAGGTCGTGCTGACCGGCAACAAGCTGGCCGACAAGCGCGCCTACCGGCACTCCGGTTATCCCGGTGGCCTGCGGGCGGTCGCCTACAGTGACCTGATGGCGTCCCACCCCGAGCGTGCCGTCACCAAGGCGGTGAAGGGCATGCTTCCCAAGAACAGCCTGGGCAGGCAGATGCTCAGCAAGCTCAAGGTCTACGCAGGCCCTGACCACCCGCACCAGGCGCAGATGCCGGCCCCCTTCGAGATCTCGCAGGTCTCCCAGCAGGCCGGCGCTGGCCGGGCCGCGGCGAAGTAACCGACCGAACGCGGTCGACGCCAGGACAGAACCAGCCGATCAGGAAGCACGAGGGAAGAAACCGTGGCTGAGCCCACAGTCGCGCCGGAAGTCGGCGCTGGCGACGAGGTCGAAGAGACCGCCGAGTACCTGTCGCAGTACACCACCGAGACCGGTGAGGCGGCGAGCACCTCAGGCAAGCCCGCGGCGCGCAAGCCGGTGGTGACTGGTCATGCCCTGGGCACTGGCCGCCGCAAGGAGGCCATCGCCAGGGTGCGGCTCATGCCGGGAACCGGCCAGTCGCTGATCAACGGCCGCACTATGGACGTGTACTTCCCGAACAAGGTGCACCAGCAGCTGATCAACGAGCCGTTCGTGACGCTCGGCGCGGAAGGCCAGTTCGACGTCGTGGCGAGGATCACCGGCGGCGGAGTGACCGGCCAGGCCGGCGCGCTGCGGCTCGGGATCGCCAGGGCGCTTATCCTCGTCGACCCGTCCAGCCGCCCCGCGCTGAAGCGCCTCGGCTTCCTGACCAGGGACGCGAGGATCAAGGAGCGGAAGAAGGCGGGCCTGAAGAAGGCACGCAAGGCACCGCAGTACTCCAAGCGCTAACCCCAGCGTTGCCTGCGGGGGTGAGGGCATTCATGGGGCAGCTTTTCGGCACGGACGGAGTACGCGGCGTCGCGGGGCGTGATCTTGATGCACGCCTCGCGACTAGCCTGGCGCATGCGGCCGCTCACGTGCTCGGTGGTACGCACGCGTCAGCTGATTCACGACCCGCTGCCGTCGTCGGCCGCGACCCGCGCGCGTCCGGGGAGTTCCTCGATGCCGCGGTGGTTGCCGGGCTCGCGGAGAGCGGCATCGACGTGCTGCGCCTGGGGGTCGTGCCCACGCCGGCCGTCGCCTTCCTGACCCACGCCCTCGGGGCGGACTTCGGCGTCATGCTGTCGGCCAGCCACAATCCGGCACCGGACAACGGCATCAAGTTCTTCGCCAGGGGCGGCCTGAAGCTGCCGGATCACGTCGAGGACGAGATCGAGGCGCGGATGGCCGCGCAGGGCACGGGCGCTGGCGGCCCGGGCATCCCCGCGGCCGGGTTCGGCCGGGTTCGGGATGCCGCTGGCGAGACCGAGCGCTATCTGGCCCACCTGCTGTCCACCGTGGGCGTCGGCTCATCCGGCCCGGGCGGCCAGGTCAGGCCGCTCCGGGGATGGCGGGTCGTCGTCGACTGCGCGCACGGGGCCGCCTACGCGCTGGCGCCGCGGTTGCTGACCGAGGCGGGCGCCGACGTGATCGCGATCGGCGTGCAGCCGGACGGGATCAATATCAACGCGGGCTGCGGCTCGACCAGCCTGGGCGCGCTCCAGGCCGCGGTCGCCGAGCACGGAGCCGACGCGGGCATCGCCTACGACGGCGATGCCGATCGCTGCCTGGCGGTCGACGCGACCGGTGCGATCATCGACGGCGACCAGATCCTGGCGATCCTGGCCCTGGCGCTGAACGAGTCTGGCCGCCTGGCGGGCGGCACCGTTGTGGCGACGGTGATGGCCAATCTGGGTTTCCGGCTGGCCATGACCGAGGCCGGAATCGACGTCATCGAGACACCGGTCGGGGACCGCTACCTCCTGGCCGCGATGCTGGACGGGAAGTACGTGCTCGGCGGTGAGCAGTCCGGCCACATCATCATGCTCGACCACAGCAGCACCGGCGACGGCATGCTGACCAGTGTCCACCTGCTGGCCACCGCTGCCGCCCGCGGGCAGTCACTGGCCGAGCTGGCCGCGGTGATGACGCGGTTCCCGCAGGTCCTTGTCAACGTGCACGGGGTCAGCAAGGCCAGGGTCGCGGCCTCAGCCGAGCTGGCCGAGGCGGTCGCGTCCGCCACCACCGAGCTCGGCGAGACCGGCCGGGTACTCGTCCGGCCGAGCGGGACCGAGCCCGCCGTCCGCGTGATGGTCGAGGCGGTCGACTCGGGTCAGGCGCACCAGATCGCTGACCGGCTGGCCGAGGTAGTCCGCAGCGCGGGCTGACCGCGGACGCAGGGAGAGGCAGGCGCCGCCTGCAGCAGCAGGCGGCCCGGGCATGGCAGGCTGTGACCGTGATTGCGGGAATCGGCGTCGACATCGTGGACATCGCCCGGCTCGAGGCTGCGCTGCGGCGCACCCCGGAGCTGGCCGCCCGGCTGTTCACCGAGGCCGAGCGGAGCGAGGTGAGCGAGCGGCACGCGCCGGCCGCATCCCTGGCTGGCTGTTTCGCCGCCAAGGAGGCCCTGGCCAAGGTCCTGGGCGCCCCGCCCGGGCTGCGGTGGACCGACGCCGAGGTGGTGCGAAATGCCGCGGGCCGGCCATTTCTTGCCGTGCGCGGCACGGTCGCCGCCACCGCGCGCGATCAGGGAATCGGGGCGTGGCACCTATCGCTCAGCCACGACGGCGGGATGTGCGTGGCGATGGTCGTCGGCGAGCTCATCGTGCTCGCCGGGTAGGAAGAGCAGCGAGAGGACCGGCTCCGGTGCGACCAGGCCGGGGCCGGACGAGCAACGCAAGCGAGGCAGCGATGAGAGACGCCCATTCGGTCGCCGACGTCAGAGCGGCTGAAGGTGCCCTGATGGCGGTGGTTCCCGACGGGGCGCTGATGCAGCGGGCCGCGGCCGGGCTGGCGTCGGTTTGCGTTAGCCTGCTGGGCCGCGTCTACGGCTCGCGCGTCGTGGTGCTGGCCGGTACCGGCGACAACGGCGGCGATGCGCTCTTCGCCGGAGCGCGGCTGGCCGCCCGGGGCGCGCAGGTCACCGCCGTGGGCACGGGAGCGGGCCTGCACGAGGCCGGCGCGGCCGCGCTGCGCCGGGCCGGCGGGTCGGACGCTGGCGGGCCTGAGGTGGCCGATGTGATCGCCGCGGCCGACCTCATCATCGACGGGATCCTGGGCATCGGCGGCCAGGGCGGCCTGCGCGAGCCCGCTGCCACGATGGCCGGCCTGACGGCCCGCGCCGCCGAGTGCGGAGCCATCGTCGTCGCCACTGACCTGCCCAGCGGGGTGGACGCCGACTCCGGGGTCGTGGCCGGCGTGGCGATCAGGGCTGACGTGACCGTGACCTTCGGAACCATCAAGCCCGGCCTGCTGATCGATCCTGGAGCAAGCTACGCGGGCACGGTCGAGCTCGTCGACATCGGCTTGCGGCCGCACCTGACCGCGCCACCATCGGTCACCGCACTGCAGTCAGCCGACGTCGCCGCGCTGCTGCCTGAGCCAGGCGCTGAATCGGACAAGTACCGCCGGGGCGTGCTCGGGGTGCTCGCTGGCAGCGACAAGTACACCGGCGCGGCCGTGCTGAGCGTGGGCGGGGCGATTCGCGGCGGGGCCGGGATGGTCAGGCTGGTGTCGGCCCGGCCGGCCGCCGACGTAGTCCGGCAGCACTGGCCGGAGGCGGTCATCACGGTGATCGATCCCGCTGGTCCGGCCGGGCGCCAGCCGGCCGGCGCCGGAACGTCTGCCGGACCGGCGGCGATCGAGGCGGCCGGCCGGGTCCAGGCCTGGGTGGCCGGGCCTGGTCTCGGCACGGGTGATGATGCGGCCGAGCTTCTCGCCACGGTCCTGGCGACGTCGCTGCCGGTGCTGGTCGACGCCGACGGGCTGACCGTTCTGTCCAGGCACAGGGAGCTGCTCGCCCGGCCGGCCGGGGCGGCCACGCTGATCACGCCGCATGCCGGCGAGCTTGCCCGGCTGGTGAACGGTGACCACGACCAGATCGAAGCGCACCGGCTCGAGTCGGCTCGCAGTGCTGCGGCCGAGCTCGGAGTGACGGTCCTGCTGAAGGGTTCGACGACCGTGGTGGCGACGGCTGAGGGGGCCGAGCCGGTGTTCGTCAACCCGACCGGGACGCCGTGGCTCGCGACGGCCGGGTCGGGTGACGTGCTGTCAGGACTAGCCGGCGCGCTCCTCGCCCAGGGCGTGCGACCGGCCCGGTCAGCGGCGGCTGCGGCCGCGTTCCTGCACGGGCTGGCCGGCCGACTGGCCGCGAGCGGCGCGCCGGTCGGCGCGGGAGATGTGCTCGCCGCGATCCCCGCCGCGATCCGCACGGTGGCTGGTGGCGATCAGCCGTAACTGACGGCCACTAGCCGCACCGGCTCGAGAGCGCGTAGCGCAGCACGGCCATGTCGCCGGCCCGGGTCACCTCGACGAGCCGCGCTCGGTGCCCGGAGTGCCACGGGAACCGGCCGTCCCCGACAAACCGGGCAGCGGCAGAATCCCCGACGAAGAACGGCGCGACGGCAATCCGGAGTTCGTCGGCCAGTCCGGCGGCGAGGACCTGGGTGTGCAGTGATCCGCCGCCCTCCACCAGCAGCCTCGCGATGCCCCGGACGGCGAGATCGGCGAGAACGCGGTCGAGCCCGACTGGGTCACCCGCGTCGACGACGTCGGCCGCGGAGCCGAGCCGCTCCCGGGTCTTGAGTACGCCGGGAGCGGCGACGTAGACGATCCGGTCGGCCCCGGTCGCGAAGATCCGGGCGGCCGGGTCGAGATCGCCGCTACGGCTGACCACGACCCTGGCTGGATCCGGCCCGAGCCCGCGGGCGACTCTCGCGTCCCGGCGGGCCTGCGAGCGCAGCCGCAGGGCCGGGTTGTCGGCGCGAACTGTTCCCGCTCCGACCAGGATCGCGTCGCACGTCGACCGGATCTCGTCGACCTGGTCGAGGTCGGCATCGCTGGACAGTCGCAGCGGCGTGCCCGATTCGTCGTCGATGTACCCGTCCAGCGACATCGCGCAGCTGAGCAGGGTGTAGGGCCGGTCCACGCCGGCAAGCCTACGACGGGCTCGGCGGGTTGCCGGGCCGTGTGACGGACGTTACGGAATCGTGGCTGTCTCGCCGGCGTTGTCTAGTATGGCGTTATCGCTGGTCAGAGCGTAATGCCCGGGACCTGGACGCGACTCGGGTGCAGGTGAAACGCCTGCTCAGGCCAGGCCGATAGGTCATCAGGGCGCCCCGTATGGCCAGCAGGGTCACGCCGCCCGGCAAGCCAGCCGGTGAGTACCGAGCACGTCACGTCCTGACGGGTGCGGCGCGCTTGTCAAAGCCCCCCGAGAGAGGGCGGCCTGCCGGACCGTCCGGGCCTCGTCCGCGACCGGATACGACCGGCGTCAGTCGATCTGCTGATCACCGGCCACCTAACGGCCGGCTGCTAGCTGATCACGGTCCTCTCACGTCGAACGGAGTCTTAGATGCGCTCTCAGAACAGCAGTCCCGGCCAGGCCGGTCCGGGCAGTAAGTCGCCCAGGAAGCGCTGGCGCCGACCGGGACCACGCGGGCTGGCCGTCGCGGCTGGCGTGGTCGTTGCGGTGGCCGGCACGGTCGTCGGTGCGGCGGCGGCCGGCGTCACCTCCGGCAGCGGCGCCTCCCGCGTCCGCAGCGGTGCGTCGGCCGCAGGCACCAGCGCCCGCGCCGCCGGAGCGAATTCCAAGCTGATCAGCACCCGTCAGTCTGCTCGCCAGGGGACGGCCACGAGCCCGCGGCCGAACTCCGCCGACGCTGGATCGCGCACGTCGGCGGTCACGGGATCCGCGGCCGCACGGGCCAAGGCGGCGAAGAACGCAGCCTCCCGGCCCAGGGTGCTGCGGACCTCATGCCAGTCGGTCGCGCACATCGGCGATTCGACCTCAGTGGACCTGATCTCGCCCGCCGACCTGCCGAACCCCGCTCAGCGGCTTGGCGCCCGCTACACCAGCGTGGGCGTCCGGCATCTCAAGATCGACGCGTCGGGCGGGCGTTCGATCGTCGAGGAGATGCCAGGCCAGGTCAACGGCTACAAGGTCGCGAGCGCCTGGCGAAGCCAGGGCTACCGCGGCTGCTGGGTGTTCGCCCTCGGAACCAACGACACAGCCAACGTCGCGGCCGGATCCTCGGTCGGGATGATGGCCAGGATCGACCAGATGATGACTGTCGCGCACGGCCAGCCGGTGATGTGGGTGAACACGCGGACGCTGCTGCGCTCCGGTTACTGGACGAACACCAACGAGCAGGCCTGGGACGCGACTCTGGTCAAGGCTCTCGCGAAATACCCGAACATGGCGATCTTCAACTGGTCGGCTGTCGCGCAGCCGGGGTGGTTCCTCTCCGACGGGATTCACTACAACTCCCTGGGGTGCGCCATGCGCGCCAAGGCGATCGCCGATGCCCTGGCCAGGGCTTTCCCGGTGAGCAGGCAGAGCGCGGGCGAGATCGTCCGATAGACGCCGAGGTAGCTGGGACGAAGGAAGGGCCGGCCAGGCGGCCAGGGCGATCGTCGCGCAAATCGCGATGATCAAACTGCCGCCCGGCCGGCCCTTCTTGCAACGGTCGCTGCAGGCCCGGCCCGGCAGCCCAGTCCGAGTCCAGCGGGGCACCGCAAGCCAGGCCGCGCGGCCGGATCGGCCGCCGCGCCCGGCCGAGTGCATTCGCCCGGTCCGCCGTTTCGCGTTCCAATTCTTGCCAACCGCGATACGTAGTCGTTAATTCACACCGGGTAGTCCCTTCCCTGCCCGGAGTGAATGCACGATCTCGCGTAACGAGGCGGGACGGACCTGGGCTAGGGGGGAACATGCCGAGGCCGGTGAGCGCGGGCCAGCGTTACATGCCTGGCCTGGACGGACTGCGCGCGCTGGCGGTGCTCGCTGTCATCGCCTATCACGAGCAATTCGGCTGGGCGCCAGGAGGACTGCTCGGCGTCGGCGTGTTCTTCACGCTCAGCGGCTTCCTGATCACGAGCATCCTGGTCGGCCAGTGGTCCGCTGACGGGCGGATCCGGCTCGGCACCTTCTGGCTGCACCGGGCCAGACGGCTGCTGCCGGCCGTGTTCGTCATGCTGGCCGTGGTGACCGCCTGGGTCACGCTCGCGGACCGGGCCAGGCTGGCCAGCTTGCGCGGCGCGGTCGGGGCCGCGGCGGCCTATTTCAGCAACTGGTACCTCATCGCGAGGAACCAGTCCTATTTCGCCAGGTTCGCCCCGCCTGCCCCGCTCGACCACCTGTGGTCGCTGGCGGTGGAGGAGCAGTTCTACCTGCTCTGGCCGCTGCTGCTGATCGCCGGTCTGATCCTGGCGCGCAGGCACAAGGCAGCCAGCGGCTGGCTGATCGTGCCGACGGTTGTCCTCGCGGCCGCGTCGGCGTACGCGATGCTGCACCTGTACCAGCCGGGGATGGACCCGACCAGGGTGTACGAGGGTACCGACACCCGCGCGTTCGGCCTGCTGATCGGCGCCGCCGCGGCCCTGGCCTGGCCGGGCGGCAGCAAGCGGAGCGCGCACAGCGCGGCGCCGGCCAGGCGGACCGCCGTGCTGCTCGACGTCGCCGGAGTCGCCGGCCTGGCCTGCATCGGCCTGATGATCTGGCGGGTCGGCGAGTACTCGGCGTTCGCTTACCGGGGCGGCCTCGTGCTGCTCTCGGTGGCCACGGTGGCGGTCGTGGCCGCGACCGCGTATCCCGCGAGCCTGGTCGGCCGGGCGCTGGGCTGGGGCCCGCTGCGGTGGATCGGCGTCCGCTCCTACGGCATCTACCTGTGGCACTTCCCGGTGATCGTCCTGACGTCGCAGCCCAACACCAAGCCGAGCCTGGCGCTGGCCGGCCTCCAGATCGCGGCATCGGTCCTGCTCGCCGCGCTGTCCTGGGAGCTCATCGAGGAGCCGATCCGCCAGGGTGCCATCGGGCGGGCCTGGACGCGCGTCCGCTCCGCCGCATGGCGACCCAGGCTCAGCCAGGTCAAGCTGGGCGGTCTGGTCGCCACGGCAGGCGCGCTCGGCGTGCTTGCCGTGGCCGGCTTCGGGCTGTCGGGAGCCGCCCGGGCCGGGGGTGGCTCGGGCGTGGGGTCAGTGCTGTCGGCGGGCACGCTCCAGCTGCCCCTCACCAAGACCGTCGTCCAGGCTCCGCCACGCAGCGCAGTCCCCGGCGCCGGGCAGTCCCCGGCAGCCGGGCAGGAGGCGGCCACCGGCGGCCCGCTGCGCACGTCCTGCCGGGAGGTCGCGCACATCGGCGACTCGACCTCAGACGGCCTCGTGTCGCCCGAGTACCTGCCGAAGCCGGGCGAGCGGATCGTGGCCCGCTACGAGGATGTCGGGGTGCGCTCGGTCGTGACCGACATCTCCGGAGCACGCTCGGTCGTCGAGGTGCTGCCCGGCCAGATCAACGGCTATGACGCGGCGAGGAACATTACCCGAGGCGGGTTCCGGGGCTGCTGGGTCATCGCGCTGGGGACCAACGACACCGCCGACGTGGCGGCTGGCTCGAACATCGGCCTGACCACCAGGATCGACCGCATGATGAAGGCCGCCCAACGTGAAGTCTCTGCTCTCCAGCGGCCCGTACGCGGAGGTCAACATGGCGCGCTGGGACCGCGCGCTGATCAGCGCCTGCGCGAGGTACCCGAACATGCGGGTGTACAACTGGGCCGCCGAAGTGACGACCAAGTGGTACATCTCCGACGGCATCCACTTCACGTCGATCGGCTACAAGCACCGCGCCAAGATGATCGCCGATGCCCTGGCCCACGCGTTCCCGCAGACGGGCCAGAGCAGCGGCTGCCTGGTCACCAGCTAGTCCTCCGCGCGGCCGCCGAGGTGGCGGGCCAGGAACTTCTCCGCAGCGGCGTAGAAGATCATCCGGTTCTCCGGCTTGGCGAAGCCATGCCCCTCGTCGGGGAACAGCAGGTACTCGTGGTCGATCCCGGCTTCGATCAGCGCGGCGACGATCTGCTCGGACTCGGCCTGCTTGACCCGCGGGTCGTTGGCGCCCTGCGCGATCAGCAGCGGGATCGAGATCTGGTCGGCGCGGGACAACGGTGAACGTGACCACAGGAAGTCGACGTCCTTCTCCGGATTGCCGACCCGGCGATGGAACTGGGCGATCATCGGAGCCCAGTAGGGCGGAACGGTCTCGATCAGCGTCTTGAGGTTGGACGGCCCGACGATGTCGACCGCGCAGCAGTAGACCTCGGGCGTGAACGTCGCGCCGGCCAGTGCCGCGTAGCCGCCGTAGGACCCGCCGTAGATCGCGACCCGCTTCTGGTCGGCCCAGCCTTCGGCCACCGCGTGCGCGACCGCATCGGTCAGGTCGTCCTGCATCCTGGCGCCCCACTCCCGGTCGCCCGCGTTGACGAACGCCTTCCCGTACCCGGTCGACCCGCGGAAGTTGACCTGGATGGACAGATAGCCGCGGTTAGCCAGCCACTGGGCCTCGGCGTCATAACCCCACGCGTCCCTGGCCCACGGGCCGCCGTGCACGTTGAGCACGGTCGGCAGCCCGGCCCGCTGCGCGTCCGGCGGGAACGTCGCGTACCCGTGGATGACCAGCCCGTCGCGTGCGGTGAAGGAGAACGGCTCCATCGGGGCCAGGGTGTACTGGCTGAGGGCCGGCTGGTGCTCGAAGAGGAAGCTGCCCTGCCTGGAGGTCCGGTCGTAGGCGAAGTAGGGGATCGGCCCCGAGTCGTTGGTGAACGCGATCAGCCAGGTCGCGTCGGCGTCGTCGGCGCTCACGAAATTGGGGTCACCGGGGTGCAGCGCCCGGATCGCCGCCAGATCGTCGGCCACCGACGGGTCGAGCACGATGTACTCGGACCTGTCCTTCAGCACGACGACGATCTGCGGCTCCTTCGTATCGGGATCGACCCGCACGCCGCTGACATCGGCCTCGGCGTCGGCCGCGAGGACCTCCTGCGCCCCGGTCGCCAGGTCGATCCTGATCAGCCTGGCGGTCTCCTCGCCGACCGAGCTGACCATCAGGAGCGAGCGCCCGTCGGCACTGAACGCGACCGGATCGGTAGTCAGCGCGTCCTCCGCCGGTATCGTCAGCAGCGGGCGCCAGTCGTCGTCCGCGCTATCCCGCACCATCACGACGATCCCGCCGTCGGGCTGCGGCGCGAACGCGCCGCGGACGGCCAGCCGGGAGTCGGCCAGCCAGGCCAGGAAGCCCGGATTCGCTAGTTCCTTGGTCAGCTCGCCGGTGTTCAGGTCGAGCCGGTAGACGTCGTGCAGCTGCGGGTTGTCCTTGTTCAGGCCGACCAGCACGTCGGCCGGGAAGTCCCGCTCCATCGCCACGATCTGTGTCTGCACGCCATCGAACGGAGTCAGGTCACGGCGGGCCATCGTGGTCAGGTCGACGTCGTGCAGCCGCCAGTTCTCGTCACCCCCGGTGTCCTGCAGGTAGAGCAGATGCTTGTTGTCGTGCGCCCAGGCGAACGTCCTGATACCCCGGTCCTTGTCGTCGGTGACGACCTCGGCCTTGTCCCAGTCCACTCCGGCCTGCGGGCTGACCGGAGCTAGCCAGACATTGAGAACGCCGTCTTTCGGCGCGATCCAGGCGAGCCTGGTGCCGTCGGGTGACAGCCTGGGGCTGACCCGCTCGGGGTTGCCGAAGAGAACCTTGCGGGGAATGAGTTCGACCATGCAAGTACCTAATCACGTCGCACGCAGCGCCGCGAGACGCCTGGCGCGGTATCCGCCCGGCAGCCGAGCCCGTCCGGCTGGGCGGACCGGTGGCTGGTTACTGGCACACTTGTGGGCCATGGACGGGCACTCTGAAGCAGTTGTCGACCTCGGGGCAATCAAGTCAAACGTCGAGGCGATGGCCCAGTATGTCGGAAACGCCCAGGTCATGGCGGTCGTCAAGTCCGACGGCTACGGGCACGGCCTGCTGGAAACCGCCGCCGCGGCCCTGGCGGGCGGCGCGGCCTGGCTCGGCGTCGGACATGTGGCCGAGGGCCTGGCCCTGCGTGCCGCCGGTATCACCGCGCCGGTGCTCTGCCTGCTGGCCGCGCCGGATG
>WNGK01017847.1_pt1 | contig 12476 bp, 9 predicted proteins | sample 5400601 | NCBI WGS metagenome assembly WNGK01 (sample SAMN13153376, study PRJNA577476) | soil metagenome | isolation source: 60 cm soil or saprolite under Garry oak tree replicate 1 | place: USA:California | collected 2016-06-15 | reverse complement strand
ATCACGATATTTTTTGTTTCGATCTCCTGCGTCTCGCCTTTCGATGATTTAATCGAGACTTTCCCAGGGGCAGTAATCGTGCCGATCCCATCAAAAGTCGTTACCTTGTTCGTCTTCATGAGCGCTCGGACGCCGCCGGTAAGCGTTTTCACGACCTTGTCTTTGCGCTGCTGCATCTTCGGAAGATCGACATGCACGCCGTCGATCACGATGCCGTGTTTGGCGGCTTCCTTTTTTGCGAACGTGACATGATCGCTTGAAGTGAGCAGCGCTTTGCTCGGAATACAGCCCACATTCAAACATGTGCCGCCGAGTTCCTTGTCTTTTTCGACAATGGCCGTTTTCAGCCCGAGCTGCCCGGAGCGGATCGCAGCGATGTGACCGCCCGGTCCCGAACCGATAATTACAACATCAAAGTTTTCCATATGTCCATTTTGTCATTCCGACCGAAGACGGGCAATTGTCGAGAATCAAAGCGGCGGAGCACCGCCGCAGTCCAAAACGTGGCCGTCACGTTAAGCGCACATTATGCGCTTGCGTCTTGGAGTGCGGCGGTGTTCTGCCGCTTTTGGTTCTAAAAATCGAGTGGCAACTTCTTCGGGTCCTCAATGCACTCCTTCACTTTGATAAGGAAAGTGACGGCTTCTTTTCCGTCAATGGCCCGATGATCATAGCTGAGAGCGAGATACATCATTGGACGGACTTCCACTTTCCCATCGATCGCCACTGGTCGAGGCATGATTTTGTGCATGCCGAGGATACCGCTTTGCGGCGGATTCAAAATCGGGGTGGCGAAAAGCGATCCGTACACTCCGCCGTTTGTGATGGTGAATGTGCCGCCTTGCAGGTCTTTGATTTTCAGTTTTCCGTCGCGCGCTCTGCTGGCGAAATCGGCGATGTCACGCTCTAAATCAGCGAAACTTTTCTTGTCGGCATCGCGCACGATTGGGACAACGAGTCCGCGCTCAGTGCCGACCGCGACGCCGATGTCGTAAAAATTGTTTTGAATGAAATCGTCTCCTTCGATGCGGCCGTTGACTACGGGCACCGCTTTGAGCGCTTCCACACATGCTTTGATAAAGAACGACATCAAACCGAGTTTGACGTTGTTCTTTTTCGTGAACTTCTCCTGCGATTTTGCACGCAAATCCTGCACGGCGCTCATGTCGCATTCGTTGAACGTGGTAAGAATCGCGGCGGTCTGCTGCGCCATGACCAGTTGCGCTGCGATCTTGCGGCGCAGTGGTGACATTCTTTTGCGGACAAACCGGCCATCGCCCGAGGGCTGAATTTCGCGAGCCTCAATCTTTTCTTCTGCCTTCCCCAACCGGCCTTCGCGTAAAGCCACGGCGGGTCGAGAGGCTACGGCGGACAAGTCGGCCTTGCCGCGCTCTTGCACTGCCGCAAGCACGTCGCCTTTGGTCAAGCGACCTCCTTTGCCAGTGCCGGGGATTTTCTCCGACTCGATTTCTTCTTCTTCGACAATGCGTCGAACCGCAGGGGAAAGAGGTTTTGCTTTCTGTGGCGGCCTCTCGTTTTCCTCTTCTTCGGCGCTCTTCTTCTCAGCCGCGGGTTCCTTCTTTTTTTCTTCGGGTTCCTTCTCTTTTTCCTCGGGCGCTGTCTTTTTCTCTCGAGGCTTCTCCACCTTCTTTTCCTCTGCTGGCGTCTTTGATTCATCGATTGTCGCAACCACTTCGCCGATTTTCACTTCCTGACCCTCGGGTACCTTCGTTTCCAGCACGCCATCCTGTTCGGCCACGATCTCGGTGGAAACCTTGTCGGTCTCGAGAGTGAAAAGAGCGTCCCCTGCACTCACGAATTCGCCCGATTTCTTGTGCCAGACGGAGACGACACCGCTGGTGATCGATTCGCCGACTGCGGGAATTTTCACTTCGATAGGCATGAGCGAAACAGCGTCGCGAACCAAATACGGTTCGTCAACAAATACGGCGCATCCGGCCATATGACTTATGAGACCCATGGGACTTATGGAACATATGTGCCGGCGCGCCCACGCCCGCATCGCTGCGCGAAGCTGCTGCGAGCAGGGCCGACGGTCGCGCCCTACCAATCAGACTGAAAATGCGTCAGCGATGAGGGCGGCTTGCTCGCGTTTGTGCCTTGCAAGCGCGCCGACGGCAGGACTGGCGCTGGCGTCGCGACCCGCGTAAGCGATTTCGCTGCAAAACATCGTGCGCAAACGCGGTTCGATGAAACTCCACGCGCCCATGTTCTGTGGTTCTTCCTGGCACCAGACGAACTTCGCATTCTTTGAAAACGGCTTGCGCATTTCGCGCAGCCTTTTTTCGGCCAGCGGATAAAGCTGTTCGACGCGAATGATTGCCGCATCGTTAATCTTGCGCTCACTCCGATAATTGAGCAGGTCGTAATAAACTTTGCCCGAGCAAAAGATGAGCCGCTTCACTTTGTCGACAGGGCCGGCCTCGGGCGAGCCGAGAATTTCCTCGAACCGGCCATGAGTGAATTCTTCTGCCGACGAAGAAGCGAATTGGGCGCGCAAGAGACTTTTGGGCATCATAATGATGAGCGGTTTGAGGAAATCGCGTTTCATCTGCCGGCGCAAAGCATGAAAATACTGCGCGGAAGTAGTGAGATTACAAACCTGGATGTTGTCTTCGGCGCACAATTGGAGGAAGCGCTCCAGCCGGCCGCTGGAATGTTCCGCCCCCTGTCCCTCGTATCCATGCGGAAGCAACAGCACAATCCCACTCGGCCGCTGCCATTTCGATTCTGCTGAGACGATAAATTGATCGATGATAACCTGCGCGCCGTTGGCAAAATCGCCGAACTGGGCTTCCCACAGGCAAAGCATTTTCGGGTAATCGAGCGAGTAACCGTAATCGAAGCCGAGCACGGCAGCTTCGGAAAGCTGACTGTTGTAAATGCAAATGCGCGCCTGCTTCTCGGCGAGATGCATGAGAGGAACGTATGGTTCACCTGTTTTAGCGTCATAGAGCACGGAATGCCGGGTGCTGAAGGTCCCCCGGGCGCTGTCCTGCCCCGACAATCTGATTGGGATGCCTTCCAGAAGGAGTGACCCGAACGCGAGTGCCTCGGCGTAATGCCATTCATAGGGGCCGCCGGCCTCAAACACTTTTCGCTGATGCCCAAGGACGATGCGTTTTATCTTCGGTTGAACATCGAAGCCATCGGGCACACGCGTTAGCCCATTTACAATAGTCGCCAAAGTTTCCTCGCTAATGGCGGTCGGCTCGGATTCGCTTGTGTATTCCGGCTGGAATACAGCGGTCGATTCTTTGAACTTCGCCTGCTCGTCTGTCTTCTCCTTCTCGCGCGCTTTTACATTTTCGAGGGGCAAGTCCAGCCGAAGCTGAAACTCCGTTTCGAGCGAGGCCGCGTCGTCTTCGCTGAGTATTCCAGCCCCAAGCAGTTGCCGTTTATATAACTCGGCAACGGACGGATGCTTGTCGATCCTGGCGTACAGATCGGGTTGCGTGAAGGAGGGCTCGTCGACTTCCTGGTGACCGTATTTGCGGTAGCAATACATGTCGATCACCACGTCGCGTCCAAATTCCTGGCGAAAATCGAGCGCCATGTCCGTTACGAATTTCACCGCGAGGGGATCGTCACCGTTTACGTGGAAAATTGGTGCTTCGATCATTTTCGCGACGTCCGTCGCGTACATGGACGAGCGCCCCTCCTCGGGCAAAGTTGTAAACCCAATTTGGTTGTTTACGACCACGTGCACGGTGCCACCGGTGCTGTAGCCGGGCAGTTGCGACATGTTGAGTGTCTCGGCGACGATCCCCTGCCCCGCGAAAGCCGCGTCGCCATGAATAAGCAGCGGCAAAACTTTACGGCGATGTTCGGTATCGTTGCGGATGCGCTGCCTTGCTCGCGCAGTGCCTTCGACCACGGGATCGACCGCTTCGAGGTGGCTCGGGTTGGCCGAAAGCCTGATCTCGACTTCCGCGCCAGAAGGGAGCTTCCGCACCGTGCGATAACCGAGATGATATTTCACGTCCCCGTCGCCCGCGACCAGGTTCGGGACATAATTTTCGCTGAATTCGGTGAAGACGACATTGAGCGATTTTTTCAGAAAATTCGCGAGCACATTGAGACGGCCGCGGTGCGCCATACCCATGCAAATCTCCCTGACCCCGGCATCCGGGCATTTGTGCAGAATTACGTCGAGAATGACCATTAGCGCTTCGGCGCCCTGAAGCGAGAAGCGTTTCTGCCCCACGTAGTGCGCGTGCAGGAACGTCTCGAAGGATTCCGCTTCCAGCAATACCCGCAACAAGGCCATTTGCACTGCTCGAGGAGCATCCAATTTCGCTGGACGCGATTCGAGACGGTGTAAGACCCAGTTGCGGATGCGGGTGTTCTGAATGTGCATGAACTCGGAGCCGATCGACCCTGCATAAATCCTTTCCAGCGCCGCGATCATGTCGCGGAGCGTCATCTGCCGGTTGTCCTGGAAGAACTTCGATGAAACTCGAAGGCCGAGGTCCTTCTCGCTGAAACCGAGCTCGCGCAGGGTCAGCAATGGATTCTCCGGTCGCCTCTCGGCGAGTGGGTTCACGCGCGCGATGGTGTGCCCGAGTGTGCGATAAGCGTATACCAGCCCATCTACCCGCGATTGCAGCGAAGGCTCGGCAGCTTCGACAGCGGTTGTGACTGCGCCATCGTGGTCCGGCAGCTCGCCCAGCTCGAAGCCCTGGAAAAAGGCAGCCCATCCCGAATCGACTGACTCGGGGTCTCGTTGCCAACGTGTGTAGTTCTCCTCGATTAGATCGAGGTTCGCGCGAGCTGCAATGGAAGAGCGCATAGCAAATTTAATCTGCGACTATTACGCTGGGCGGCAAGTGCTGTAGCCGCCTGGCTGTGCGAAGCCTCGCGCTGACGAGTTAGCTATGCGCGCGCCACGCGTCTCATCCGCCTTCGCAAGGCTTCGGCGAGGCGGGCAGAGGCGCGGCTACAGTTGCGCGCACCAAGTTGACACTGCGTCTGGCGCTCCGTTACTTCTGCGCATATGACCGCGGCTGAAATCTACGAATCGGTAACGAATGGCGGTGCGAGCGATTTCGCGGAAGCCGTCACCGTGTTGAACCGAAATAAGCCATGGTGTTTGATCGACGGGCTGGCGGTGAATTGCTATGTTGAACCGGTTTACACGGTGGATGTCGATCTGGTGGTGGCCGCAAAGAATCTTCCTCAAATTGGGCGCGAACTCGAGGCAGCCGGATTCAAAATCACGCGATTTGAGCATTTGACAAATGCGCAACGGCCCGGCAGCAAACTCAACGTCCAATTCACGACCGATTCTCGTTATCAAGATTTTCTCACTAACGCGACTGAACGCGAAGTTCTTGAAATCCGCGTTCCGGTAGCAAGTTTGGAAGATCTTGTCCGTGGCAAAGTGTGGGCGTGGCAGGATGAACAGCGCAGATTCACGAAGCGGAAAAAAGATGAGCTGGATTTGCTTCGCATCGCCGAAGCATATCCGCAACTGCAGGGTCTGATTCCAGATGAAATCGTCGCGCAACTATGAAAGCCGTATTCACATGTCCGGGTAGCGCATGCGTCTCGCGTGCTGGCGAGCGCGTCCTCGCGCCTGCGAACTTTCCTTCGATCTCGCACCTCTTCGCTGCGAGCGGAAGTCAGAGAAAACATTGTTTCGGCGCGACGCCGAAACCAGCGCGCGGGACGCGCGCGCTACCCGGAACTGTGCGTCGCGCGCTCGTTGTCACGCTGCTGATTTTCGCAACATCGACGTCTTTGCTCGCGCAAGCCGATCCGGCTTCGGAACCAACCGTTTTGGCGGTAGCGAAGGTCTTACCAGCCGTGGTGAATATCAACACGGAGCGCGTGGTCAGACGGACAGTGCGCGATCCGTTTGAGGATTTTTACGCGCAATTCTTCGGGTACAATCGGGTCCGGCCGCGCGAAATTCGCCAAACCCTGCAAAGCCTCGGGTCCGGTTTCATCGTTGATCCGGCGGGTTACATCATAACCAATCAGCACGTGGTCGAACGCGCCGCGGATCTGAAAATTCACGTGACGACCAACGACGGGAAAACTTACAACGCCCACTATGTTACCGGTGATGACAAGATTGACCTGGCATTTATCAAAATCGACGCCAAAACTGATTTTCCATTCGTTAGCCTCGACGATATCTCTCCAAATATTCTTGGCGAGACAGTTATCGTGGTCGGTAACGCTGTAGGCTACGGCAGTTCAATCAGCCGCGGCGTTCTCAGCGCGGCCAATCGCAATATCACGGTGGATGATATCGAGTACAAAAATTTGGTTCAGACCGATGCGGCCATCAACCCGGGTAACAGCGGTGGGCCAGTGATTGATATTTCCGGACGGCTGGTGGGTATTAGCTCAGCTAAAATGGCGTTCACTCCGCAGGGTGTCCCTACCCAAGGATTGGGCTTCGCCATCCCGGCGGACGTGGTTCGCGACAGCGTTAACCGATTTAAAAAAATTGCACAGAAACAGCCAGCGCCAAAAAGCCAGGTCCGAACCAACGAAGTATCGGTATCCAATGCGGAACGCTTATTTGGGATGCAACTTCAGGATTTGAACCGGGAATTGAGTATTGCGCTTGGTTACGTGCAGGGACGCGGCGTTCTGATCACGGCAGTCGAACCCGACAGCCCGGCGGATGAAGCGGGCATTGAACGCGGGCTCGTCATTTACCGCGTGGGCCAATCCGACGTGAACTCTGTCAAACAAATCGAGAATCTGTTTGGCCGGGTGCAAAGTGGCGCAAACGTGACATTCACCGTCGGTGTAATCCGCGCCAGCGGAGAGGACCATCAGTTGGCTACTTTGACCTTGGCGGCACGTTGACAAAAAAATCGCAACGCAATTGCCGTTCGATTGTCTCATGGAAATATCGCGCAATGATTAAGGTTGAAAATCTGACGAAGCGTTACGCCGGCCAGCCGGCGATCCAGAATTTGAATTTCGAAGTTGGCCAGGGCGAAATCATGGGATTTCTGGGACCAAATGGCGCCGGCAAAACAACTACTATGCGCATTTTGGCCAGCTTCATGCCGCCCACTTCGGGCGGAAAATGTGCCCCTCTACGGCGACATGCGCGTAAGCGAATACCTTGATTATCGTGCGGCGCTGAAAGGGGTGCCACACCGCCGCCTTGCCGAGCGCGTGGGCGATGCAAAGGAACTTTGCGGCCTTAAAGAGGTGGAAAAGCAACTGATCGGCACCCTCTCTAAGGGTTATCGCCAACGGGTCGGGCTGGCGGACGCGCTCTTACACGAACCCGATCTTCTCATTCTCGACGAGCCGACCATTGGTCTCGATCCAAATCAAATCCGCCAGGTGCGCGAGTTGATTAAAAATTTGGGCAAACAGCATACGATTCTGCTTTCGACTCACATTTTGCCAGAAGTCGAGATGACATGCAGCCGGGTCATCATCATTCATAAAGGACGGATCGAGGCATGCGATACGCCGGAAAATTTGCTGGGAAAGATCCGGCAGGCTGGCGGTGTAGTCGTTGAAGCAAAAGTAGGAGCTGATAACGGAGTAGGGGAACTAAAAAAGATTTCAGGTGTCCGTGATGTAATCGTCGATGCGGATGGCGATTGGAAAATATTCTCACTGCGGGTGGAATCAGGGATTGACGTGCGGGAAGAAATTTTTCGGCTTGCCACGGCTCGCCATTGGACCGTGCGCGAACTGACTCAACGTCGAGCGACGCTGGAGGATGTCTTCGTCGAACTCACGCATCCCGATGTTGTGTGATGGAGAATAGAACCTCGATATCGGCTTGGGTAGCGCGCGCGTCTCGCGTGCTGGTTGCAGCGCCCTCGCTCCACCAGGCTTTTTTTGTGATGGGCAGAAGAGGAAAAGTTCGCGATGGCGAGGACGCCATCGCCAGGCACGCGAGACGCATGCGCTACCCAACTAGGAGGCATTATGCGTAAGTTTTACACTCTGCTCGCCCGCGAAGTGCGCAGCTACTTCCACTCGCCGATCGCCTACGTCGTCCTGATTTTTTTCCTGCTCATCAGCGGTGTGGATTTTTATTTTCAGATTTCCTTCATGAACCAGCGGCAGGTGCAATACACCGTGCAGGAAGCTTTTTTTAATTCGATCTTCTTCTGGTTCGTGTTCGTTCTGATTTTTCCTCTCATCACGATGCGCTTGTTTGCGGAAGAATTTAAGCTCGGCACTATCGAGCCGCTCATGACCGCTCCGGTGCGCGACTGGCAGGTGGTGCTCGCGAAATTTTTTGGCGCGCTGGTCTTTTATCTCGTCCTGTGGATTCCGACCCTGCTTTACTTTGCGATCTTTCTCAAATTGACGAACCAGCCGGCCGCTCATTCTGCCGGCGCATACTTCGGTTCGTATCTGATGCTTCTGTTGTTGGGAATGTTTTATCTTTCTATCGGTTGCCTCACTTCGGTTCTGACCAGGAACCAGATCATCGCCGCGATTGCGTCTTTCTGCGCAATTACATTGTTATTCTTCCTCGGGCTGGTGCAGTTCATTCTCCTCGACGTTAGCTCGGCAACACGCGATTTGCTCGGCTACTTTTCCGCGATCGACCATATGGTGACCTTCTCGCGTGGTGTGATCGATACGCGGCCGATCGTTTTCTACCTGAGCATGACCATCGTGATGCTGACACTTACCTATCAGGCGTTCCAATCCCGTAAATGGAGGCTGTAACCAGCGTTGGTACGGCGCGACCGCCGGGCGCGCCGGATAATCCCAACGGCAAACGAAAATTGTAGGAAATGGCTAAAGAAATTCAGCAGGCTCCAAGGCAAAAAAAGATCCGCCGGATCAAGATCGGCCTTAACGTTCTCGCCCAGATCGTTCTGGTTTTATTCATCGCTGTGATGGTGAATTCCATCGCTTTCAAACACTACGCGCGCTGGGATTTTTCCCGCGACCAAAAATACGGGCTCTCGGACAAGACGAAGCGTTTTCTCGACTCCATGAAGGGCAAGATGCGCGTCACGATTTTCTTTTCACCCAACACACCGATCACGACAGACGTGCAGAATTTGCTGACGGAATATCAATATGCGGCGAAGGGAAAGATCGACATCGAACGTATCGATCCCGAGCGCAATCTTTCTCGCGCAAAGGAGCTCTTCGACAAATACAAAGTCGTCAGCGACGAGAGCCTTTTAGTGTTCGATTACGAAGGGCGTAACAAGACGGTCAAGGCGTCCGAGATGGCGGAGATCGATCAAAGCGGGATGGCTTTGGGCGAAGCCCCGCGCATCGCCGCATTCAAAGGCGAGCAGGCTATCACAAGCGCAATGATGGACCTTGTTGAAGGGAAAAAGAACACACTTGGTTACGTGCTCGGTCATAAGGAACCGGCGCTGGGCGGGGCCAGCCCGATCTCCATCCTGAAGACATTCATCGAGAACGAGAACATCACGTTCCAGGAATTGAATCTTTTCGATGTCGAGGCAATTCCGGCGGAACTGAAGACGATCCTAATTGTTGGGCCGCAATATGATTTTTCCGATCGCGAGATGAAGTTGTTGCGCGGTTTCTGGGATAAGCAGGGACGGATACTGCTGCTTCTCGATCCGGCGGCCAAAACGTCAAAGTTGGATGGATTTCTCAACGAGCTGGGCGTAAAAAAGAACAACGATCGGCTGATGGCTTTCCTGCGGACGGGAATCCAGGAAGTGGCGCTCACGCGAGATGTGCGAGCGCATTTTCTAGGCGGCAGTCCAATCACGCAACGGTTGGCTGAGGTCGGGGCGCTCTTTTTCGGCGGCACATCTTCGCTTACTCTTGAGCCCGACCGGGTCCGCGCCGCCAATGTCCGGATCGAGCCGCTAATTCAGGCGGAAAAAGGCTACTTCGCCGAAACGGATTATAATACAGACGATCAGGCCAAGCTGCAGGCCGACGCGCAGCGAAGTAGCAACGCGTCCATTACAATCGGCGCAGCGATCGAAAAAGGCGGTAGTGCCGACCAGCGCGTAAAGGTAAATTCGTCGCGTCTCGTGGTCGTGAGCAACGCCACCTTCGTTCAAGACAATGCGGTCACACAAGACCAGCAAGCGCTCGATTTCATCTCTGGCAGCGTAAATTGGTTGCTCAGGCGGGAAGAGCTGATCGGTATCGCACCGAAAGTTCCAAAGCCCCTCACCTTCACTCTCAACGAAGATACCTTACGCAATTTGCGGTGGATCATTCTGGTGTTGATGCCGTTGATTCCAGCCGTAATCGGGACCGTAGTTTGGTGGCAGCGCCGCGTTTGATTCCTCGCGTCGAGCTATGAACTGGAGAACGACCATTGTTTTAGCCGCGATTGCGCTGGGTGTTTTCGTTTATTTGAAATTTTTTGAGCTCAAACAACCGGGCACAGAAGAAGCCAGACGTCAGGCGCAAAATGTCGTCAACTTCGATCGAGACAAAATCGACGGGATCGTTATTCTAAATGGAGATGAGAAGATTGAATTGCGCCGCCGCGACAACCGATGGCGCCTGGAAACACCAATCAAGGATCAGGCAGATGGTTTTTTGATCGAGAATTTGCTGTCGGATTTGGGAAACTGGCAGAAGGAGGGAACGATTTCAGCCAAAGAAATCGACGCCGATAAGAGCAAGCTCAGTGAATATGGTCTGAACAAGCCCAGACTGCGGCTCAAATTGCTAGGCCCGGATAAACCCCCGGCAATCTTGTTCGGAAAAGACGCTGCCTTGGAAGGCAAGATGTATGTGCGCTTCGAGGATTCAAAGGAAACGTATCTCGCGGGACAATCGATTAAGAAAGACATTGATAAAAAACCGGAGGAATTCCGCGACCGGAAACTGACGGACCTCATCACCGCGCAGGTGTCGCGCGTCATTCTAAAAACGCCCACTGGCGAAATGGAGCTGGAGAAGAAAGGCGATCGCTGGGAAATTCTAAAGCCGCTGCGCGCACCCGGCGACGACCAAAAGATTGGCGATCTGATCGCGCAAGTTACTGCTTCCCGAATTCAACAATTCGTGGCGGACGATCACGGCGACCTTCATCCTTATGGATTGGCCGAACCGCGCGGCGCAATCACACTGTTTGGTCAGGAGGACAAAGCGGGGCAGCTGCTCCAGATCGGCGGCGTCCCGGAGAAGCAGAAGGACCAAATCTACGTGCGGTTCGCACCGCGCGGATTCGTTTACACGCTGCCGAAGAAGATCGAAGAGATTCTCAATACAAAACCAGACGATCTACGCGACCGCCATCTGGTTCGAATCGACACGAACATTCTTGATCGGATCACGATCGATGCCCCGGGCAGAGGCAAGACCGTTCTTGCGCGGAAAGATGAGAACTGGACAATCGCCAGCCGCAACAATGAGCCGGCAAATTCAGGCGAAGTCCGCCGTTTTATCGATACCCTGCAGAATGAGCGGGTGACAAAATTTGTCGAAGACGTCGCTTCAAATTTGCCGAAGTACGGCCTCGATAAAGCGCAACTGCAATTGACTTTCAGTTCATTCGCTTCGGAGAACACCTCCGAGACCAAAGCTGGCGAGCAGCCCTTTGCTACCGTCACATTTGGAAATGCGGATGGCGATAATGTTTACGCACGGCTGGGCGATGAGCCATTCGTCGTGGCGGTTCGACGCAGCTTGCTCGACCAAATTCCCATTGATCCTTTGCAATGGCAGGAATTATTGATCTTCAAGTTTAAGCCGGAGCAGATTCATCGCCTGAGCGTCAGCATAGACAAAGAGCTGGCGCTGGAGCGCGGCGAGAACAACCAATGGCGCTCGCTCAAAGGAACTGGCGAGATCAATCAAACGAATGCGCAATCGCTGCTTAACACGTTGTCGAGCTTGCGTGCTGTGCGTTGGGCCGGACCAACCGCAGTTCAGCAGGGCTTCGATAAACCGCAGCTTGCGATCACGTTTACGACTTCGCCGGACGACAAAGTCTCGCACAAGCTATTGGTTGGCAGTGCGGCTGGCAACGGAACATGGTTCGCGCGGACGGAAGAACGCGAAGGCGCTTTCATCATTCGCGACTCCGATCTTAACGCATTGAAACTGCCGCTCGTGGCAGTGTCCTCTCCGTCCCCGAGTTCACCGCCGAAGGAAACCACATCGCCTGCCGCGAAGCCATGACCTTTGCGGCCGCGGAGTATTAGCCTGCGCTGCCCTCCACCTGTCTGCGGGCAATCGGCCCGACGTATGGAATGTCCCAGCGCACACCCGTAAACGCCTTCACCATTGCAATGATCCAGATTACAAGGAACGCGATATGGACGAGAGCGGCGATGATTGCCCAGAAAAATACCAGGACTCCACCGATGCCCGGAATAGCGCCGAAGACAGCGTGCACTACGGTAGAGACAATGTTAAAAAGCAGCCACGCGCAACCGAAAATGATCGATTGCATGGCATAAAAACGGACAAAGCTGTCGCGCTTTTCGAGAATGTAAAAAATGATGCCCCCGATTAGCGGAATGCAGGCGATGGCTGCCGCC
>WNGK01006321.1_pt1 | contig 12478 bp, 11 predicted proteins | sample 5400601 | NCBI WGS metagenome assembly WNGK01 (sample SAMN13153376, study PRJNA577476) | soil metagenome | isolation source: 60 cm soil or saprolite under Garry oak tree replicate 1 | place: USA:California | collected 2016-06-15 | reverse complement strand
GTTGCCCAGGGAGTCGATGCACCGTTCGTGATCGCCCTGGCCATCGTGATCGACATGGTGCGAGAACACCACGAACGCCGCGACCATTCGTAGGGACAAGGGGAAAGGAGGGGTGGATGAGGGGGCCTTGTGCTTGTCCTGACCGGGTTATCGCTCTTCCATCCACGACAGGTACCACGCCCCAACCCCTCATCCACACCCCTTCCTGTCCCTACTCCTGCAGAGCGAGGTCTATCTCGATATACTTCGTCATATGCTTCACCGCCCGCTGCATATGCATACCATCTTTGTAGAGATTGCTCAGCATCACCGCGCCCTCGAGCATGCAGATAAAGAGTGTCGCTACCTCGTCCGCGTCCACGCCCTGGCGAATCTCCTGTCGTTCGATCCCCCTGGTCACAATGCGCGAAATGGTGGTGCGCCAGTCATTCATCGCCCCGCGAGCGCGTTCTCGCAACGCCGGGTGAGCATCATCGGCCTCAATAGCGGTATTGAGGATCGGGCAACCACCTGCTACGGGAGGGTCATCCACAATCGACTGAAAGACAGAAAGAATTGCCACCAGGCGCTCAACCGCGTGCTTTTTGCCCGTGAGAGCCTGGCGGACGCGCTGCTCAACCAGCTCGTATGCGTAGTCGAATGCCTCCAGCGCAAGTTGCTCTTTGCTGGAGAAGTGATTGTAGATGCCTCCCTTTTCCAGCCCTGTCTCGCGCATAATATCTGCCAGCGAGGAGCCAAAGTAGCCCTGGCGGTTGAAGAGTTGCGCCGATCTTGCGAGGATTCTCTCGCGCGTCAGTTCACCTTTACTCATCTCTATACTCCTTTTCCCGCTAAAGCCCCGGCAGCGTGTCCGATTGAAGTAAGCGCTGGAAAAACCGGTTCATGCTCTCATGCTCAAGACGACTGCCAGGACGAGCCAGCAGAATGTTAGCCGGGTCCATACGAATATTCGGCTCGGAGGTCAGATATTCGGCGAAACCGTGTGCCGCGAAGAGTTGGGCAATCATCTCTCGATAGCGATAGCGGGAAATGCCCAATCCCTCCATATCCCAGTGCCAGGATAGACCCAGTCCCAGAATAAGATACTCCTCCAGGGCTTCAAACTCAAGCGCGAAGGAGAGCAGTTGATGCGCAATGCCCATTTTGCGCCAGCCTGTACTGACCTCAACCGCGACCTCATAAGTATTGCCAATATCTTGCCACCAGTTATCTACAGGCGCAATAGTGGCCTGGCCAACAATCTTGCCGGTAGCTGTGTAGGCCAGCGTCAGCATATTTTCAGGCTGACGGGCAATCGAGAGCAGCAGGTTATGCTCGCGTTCGGACCGTCGGGCAAAGGCGCGCAGTCCTGCATCGGCTCTCAAACCTTCTACAAGGGAGGCTGAACAATAATTACGCAGGAGCAGCAGCCCTGCAGGTGTTTCATACATTTTAATACGGGAAATGCGTGTCCTTCCAGGAAACTCGTGGTCGCCCGAAGTATACTCCCTTTCTTTCAACATCTCTGTCGCCTCCTTTTATAACTACCCATCACAGCAGAAGGCACACCTTACTCCTGGACTGTGGATGACGATGGACGTAAAATGATGCACGTAGTCGTGCCATGCGCGTAAAGTTTCCCATCAGCATCGGTCAAGCGGCCCTCGGCAGTAGCTATACGTCCTCCCACGTGAATGATCTTCCCCTCGCAGTACACGATGCCCGTCTTGCTGGTAATTGGTCGCAGGTAGTTGACTTTGAGTTCAAGCGTGGTATAGCTCGTTCCGGCGGGAAGCATCGACTGCACCACACAGCCCATCGCGGAGTCGAGCAAGGTTGCCATCACGCCGCCATGCACCGTTCCAAGTGGGTTGTAATGATATTCCGCCGGTTCTAAGGCAAAGACGACCCGGCCTTCGCTCACCTCGCTTATCCACATACCCATCAGTACGGCAATGGGCGGCGGTGGTAGCTCTCCTGATTGCAACGCTTTCAGATACGCTATACCGCTTATGGTTTTGCCCGTTTGCACTGCGGCGGTTGGGTCTTCCCAGGTAATCTTGCGTGTACGACTTGTTTGAACTTCGCTCATTGGGCATCCTTTTTTGATTTATTCGTTGAACAGACCAATTGGTCTGTTTTATGATAAAATTTTAAGACCGATTGGTCTTAAATAAATTATACTCGATTTTGCCGAGTTGTCAAGGGAAGCAGAGTCACTTCCACTCATAAATCGTCTCTTACAAAATTCGAGTGAGACAAGAAGTGCTCTGGGCTCTGTCAGTCAAGTTCTTGCCAATAAGCCATTAGAGTCACCTTTCTGATTTATGAGTGGATGTCAGCATCGAGTCATTTGACCAAAAGCCATTCGCTCAGGGAGCAACCCATAGTTCCAAAAAAATGGAGCGTTCTAGTGACCGCTTGCTTTTCTTGGCTTCGCAAGGGTCATCCTTGCAGGATGGACTACATAGGGCATAGCCCTACCATCCTCTACACCCTCCGCTGTGAAAGCATCAGGTGCTACTTTCCGTACAATATTGTACGCGCCGTTCAGATCGGCATTAATGTATCGTTTCCCAGATGCACGGTATAGCCCGCGTTTCACCCGTTTCCCGCTAAAGGTGTACTCGGTGTCGTCTTTCGGGCTACGTACTGGTAACGGATCACGATCAAGGAAGCTAGCCTTTGAGGTGTAGGACTCTTCCGTAATCAGCACGGTGATGCCGACTAACTCCGCTTTGTAGGTCAACATCTGGATCAAACGGGCGTGCGGGATCTGGACAAACTGTTGATTGTTGCGCTTGCCCATATGGACTTCCTGTTTCCAGGCGTCATTCTTGCCGATGACTAACACGCCGATCTCTTCCTGCACCAGCAGGTCAATAACCCATCGGCTGACCGTGTGCAGATACTGATCGATGCGACGGTTGCGCTTGGTGGTGATGCGCTCCATGCGCTTGGTGGTGCCAGTGTGACCAAGCTTCTTCTGTAGTTCTGCTTTGCGCTTGTTGTAGAATTGGTTGGTGGACTTCACTGGACGCCCGTTAACGACTACAGGAATAAACCCTGGTTTGTTTGAGGCTAGCGCTACCAGATTGTTCATACCGATGTCTATGCCAGCGTAGTAAGCAGGGTTGACAGGTGCTTGCACAGGCTTCTGCTCGTAGACGACTTCAACGACGTAGTAACCCTTTTTCGGGACGATACGTACTTGATCGATATCCGTGTGCTGGGTCTTGACGCTGATCGAAAGCCGAGAGGGTTGGATAAGACCGCACTTCAAGCCTCGTTTACTGATCGCCTGGATGGTGTACACCAGGATGTTGCGGCCTTCGGTTTTGTGCTTGTACTTGGGTAAACGTGGGCGTCCGAGAAACTTGGAAGGGTCTTCCTCGTAGGCTTTCAGGGCCTCAAAGAACGATGTCCAGTTCCGCTCAAGCACCATCAGGATTTGTTGACTGACCTTGGCTGGGAGGGCTTTGTAGGCTTCATGGGACTGCATCCGACGCTGTATCTCGTGGTAGTTGAGATAACGCCCCTCGTGGATAAACGCCTGCCGTATTTCATAATTGGCGGCATTGTACAGGTTCTTGGACTTGAATGCTGCTTCATCGATCACGGTGTAGCGCGGGTCGTTTTTGCCGATGCAATGTTGCTCAACTAGCTGCATACTGTTCACCTCATCGAGGACGGGCAATCTCGCCCGTCCCCCATCTACATCCCTCTTCTTCTATACCCCTGGCAAAACGGTCGGACGTTGCTCTATGCGGGCCTGCTCCGCCTCACTCTGGCTCGCCCCTCGTTGCTCTTGCAGAAAGGTGGCAATCGCGTGGTAGCCGATGTGGGCCTCGCGCGCCAGCCACTCAGAGGTGACGGGGAGGCCCTGCTCGATCAGGCGCCCCTGCGCCTCTTCTAAGCGCCTGCGTGCCTCCTGAGAGAGGGGAGGCCGCGGTGCTTTGTGGGTGACGGTCGGGCGCGGCTTTTCCGTCGGATGGGCTTGCGGCTGGGGATGGGCCGCAAAGTAGGCCAGGCGGGCCCTGGAGGCGGTGGTCTTGCTGCACTGCGCTACCTGCATCAGATCGACTGGTCGCAAGGTTGGGTTCTCTGCCAGCAGCCCGTAGATGCGCTCGGTCGCTGTTGTGTGGACGGGTGCCAGCTGCGGGTGCTTCTGAAAGTAGACTCGGTGTGCTCTGGAGGCAAGCCCATCACTACAGCCTGTTACCCGTAGCAGATCCGCCGGTCGCAGGCTTGGGTCGACTGCGAGCAGATCATAGAGCTGCTCTGTCACCGTCTTGGCGGTGGGTGCCTGCTTCCCTTTGCCTGGGCGCGCGGCCTGCTCGACTGGTGCAGAGGCCTGGGCGGCCATCTCGCGCATGGGCAGCGCGCTGACATCGATGTGCAGCGCGGCAAACTTGACCAGGGCGGCCTGGGCCTGGGGCGTGTGGCCCTTGTGCTCACTCTCGCGCTCGTGGAACTGCAAGCGCTGCTGGCTGCCGTCGGGTAAGATCACGATGGCCTTGCCGCTTGGGTAGGCCTGGATGGCTTTCTTGGTGCGAGCGGTGGCCCCCTGAATGTACTGACAGTAGCGGGTGAGGTCCACATCCAGCGTCTGGCGCATGAGCACCTTGACGCCCGCCTGCCTGATAGCGCTCTTGGCGACCTCGCTGATGCTCTGGGTATACAAAAACGGCGTGAGCCCCTGCTTGCGGCCCCGTGATGCCAGCTTGTGAAAGGCATCGGCCAGCGCCTTGCGGGTCTCCTTGGACAGGTAGCTCACCGCTTCCTGCGGCAGCCAGTAGCCGGCCTCGTCCAGGTGAATGACGCAGGGGACGCGCTCGTGTGGGGCCTGGGCCGTGGTCGTGGTGAACAGCTCGCCAATGAGTTGGCACATGGCCAGCCCCGCCGCCTCGTCGGTGTCCCAACTTTGCAGGTCGAGGATCACTTGCAGGCCCTTGTGGATGATGTCGTAGCCGCTGGGACAGCGGCTGGCTCTGGCAATCACCCCATGCGGGAGCAGATTGACCAGCTCCTGGTGTTCTCGTTCGGTATCCAGGATGATCTGTGGGAGCAGGAAGCGGCGTAACTGTTCCACCAGCAAGGCCAGCAGGTTCGATTTGCCTGAGCCTTTCACGCCAAAGGCGATCAGGCCCTCTGCGGTCAGCAGGTCCACATCGGGTTGCAAGCTCGGGGCCAGCCGTAGCGCCTTGCCTGGATCGCTGGCCATCGCCAGGGAGGCGCGCGGCTCGTGTAAGGGGGTCTGTGTGGGGGTGGTCTGCTGCTTCGTCGTCTGTAGGGTTGCCATCGCTCAAACATTCCTTTCACTTGGCTGGTGGCTCTCGTACAGGTACCATGCCCGATGAGAGAGTCTAGATCGGTTGGATTTAGCCGGTACTGCTATAAGTGTTATCATTGCTATACAGAACTAAAGGACGATATGCATGTAAAGACTATATAAGACGAACTGTCCAATATGATTATAGGATATGACCAGACCAATGTCAATACCCTCAAAGTCCGGATTTGCCGAACTGTCCGAATATGCTACAATGTAGTTATCTGTTTCCTTGCTGCTAAAAAGCAGAGGAAACAAGTAACTGAACGAGGAAATGGAAATGGGAAGGTCAACCGCGCCTAAAGGCTTCTACACGGCAGCACAAGCTATTAAGAAAACAGGCATACCAAAATCCACTTTTAATGACATGGTAAAGAAAGGCAAAATTACGAGAATTGTTCCACCAAACAGAAGCGACGGCTTCTATCCCAAAGAGGAAATAGATAGACTCGCGAAGGCGCATGAAGCATGGCTTCTGCAATACGCAACAGATACCTCCACCTTCGAGATTGTCCAGGAAGAAGATTTAGAAGGTCTAGCCGACCTGTATAGGGAACTCTTCGGAGGGGGGAAAGAGTCGAGAGAGCGCCTGATTCAAGAATGGTTTCATGTCAACCCTGAAATGTTCTATATTGTCAAACAAGACGAAGTAGTTGTGGGCTATATAGGTTTGATGCCACTCAAGCAAGAAGCCATTCAAAAAATCATGAACGGATTAGAAGAAACAAGGTTTAGGACAGAGCTGCTTACCCCTGAATACATTACACAGTTTAAATCAGGAGAAGCAGACAACGTTTTCGTTTTGATAGGCGTGAAGCAAGGAGTTAAAAAGAGCCGACTATACGGTTCCAGAGCCATAACGGGCGGCATTGAAATTCTAGAACAATTAGCTAAACGAGGGATTATTGTGAAACGACTCTACGCGACGAGTAGGACACAAGGCGGTATACGACTTTGCAAAGATATGGGATTTAAGCAGATAATTCCCGCCTTAGAAGAAGATAACCTCATGCGTTTTGAACTAGACATTGAAGCGACCAATAATCCGCTTTTCAAGGATTACCAACGACTCTCAAAGCAAGGACTTCCTTGACCTCAAAATCCTGTAATAAAACTCTATAAATCGCTATATTTTCAAACACGAGCAACCCATACCTCTATTGCTGCATCGTCGCCGCCGGAGGCAATATACTTTCCATCAGGGGACCAGGCCATAACACGCACAGGAGCAGCGTGCTGGAAAGCGAATAGCTTGCGATTAGTCATAGTATCCCACACCTGTACCGTCCTATCCTCACTTGCAAAGGCAAAACGCTTCCCGTCTGGCGACCACGCCACGACACAGACGGGAGCAGCATAGCGATATGTCAAAACTTCACGATCAGTAGTCGTGTCCCACATCTGCACAGTACCATCTTCTCGTCCACAGGCAACGCGCGGGCCACTTCGCGCATCAGAAGAACGGTCAGGCCCGATGGATGATAAAGGCACAGCTGGGAACCACGCGGCACTCAAAACCCTGGCGGATTGACCACGGTAGAGCGAGACATTTCTTCCGCTCAACGCCTCCCAGGTTTGCACTGATGTATCAGAGCCAGCGGAGACGATCCTCTTGCCATCGATAGACCACGCCACGGTATGTATGCTGCCAGAATGACCACGGTAGATGGCGATGGTCTGCCCAACAGCTGCATCCCAAATGTGTACCGTGCCATCGTTGCCGGCGGAGGCGAGGAGTTGCTGCGCTGGCGACCATGCCATGGCGTTTATTACGTCCCCAATGTGACCGCGATAGACGGCTATTAGTTGATTGGTAACTACATCCCAAACCCGCACCAGCGCATCGCCACCGCCGGTGGCAATGCGCATGCCATCGGATGACCATGCCACGCTCCGCACCGCATCAGACGCGTCCTGGTACAGGTAAACGTTACTTCCCGTGGATGTGTCCCACACGTGCACAGTCTTATCATCACTCGCAGAAATTATTCGTTGACCATTGGGCGACCACGAGAGAGAACGCACTGATGTTAGGTGACCACGATAGCTGGAGACGACCGTTCCTGCGGGCCTGGTCTCCACCATAGGCGCAGGAGATAGGATAGGGGGAAGAGTTGCTTCACTTACCACCGGTGCAACGTACCCTTTCGCAGGAGGTAATGTAGGCTCTGGTGATGCCTCGTCAACTCGTTGCACCGCACGTGCACCGGCTTGCTCAGAGATGGAGATATCTGCCTGGCTGGCCTGCTCTAAAGCAAGGGCAAACTCTCGTACACTTCCAAAGCGCTTTTTGGGATCTTTCTCAAGGGCTGTCATCACCACCCGCTCAACGGAGGAAGAAATCGCTGGAATCTTACTACCTAACGGGGGAGGAGGAACAGCAAGCTGTTGAGAGATGACCTCCGTAATCGAGCCATAATAGGGAACCTCTCCGCTCAACCACTCGTAAACAACCACGCCCAATGAATACTGGTCGCTGGCCGGACGTAGTTTGCCTTGAATTTGTTCAGGCGCCGTATATGACAAGGTGCCCGCCACATTCTGCAGGTCCTGAAAACGTGTACTCTGCGCCATGACTGCAAGCCCGAAGTCGCTGAGCAGCACCTCCCTGCGTCTTCCGAGCAGCATATTCTCCGGCTTCACGTCTCGGTGGACCAGCTTCTCATCGTGCGCGTACTGCAAAGCCTCTGCCACTTGCTTGACATAGGAAACGATAGTGGATAGTGGAATCGGTCTCCCCCTGGGATGTTGTTGACGCAGCGTTCCATTGGCTGCATAGTCCAGCACTAGAAAGGGAGTCATGCTATCCACACCAAATTCCAGTACCCGCACGATGTTAGGATGAACGAGGCGAGCAACGGTACGCGCTTCTGTGCGGAACCCCTCCACGCTGTCATTGGTCAATTGCGCATTGAGAACTTTGATCGCCGCTTGAGTATTAAGATAGATGTGCTCGCCAAGGTAGACCTGGGCGAAGCCTCCCTCGCCTAAGAGGCGAACAAGTCGGTAATTGCCAAGTTGTTGTCCAACCTTATCTGACATCTTCGCCTCCCCGGACTACATGTAATATTTATTCCAAGTGTGTGTTTAGCGGCAATTGTAGAGTAGAGGCGGTGATATGTCAAGCGAATTGCACCCATCCCTTCACGTTTATGATATCATGAAGTGCATGAAAAACGCTATTAAGGATAGTCATTATTACTATGCATAGCAAGGCAAAGGGGCAGGTGACGATCGGTGTTGACGCTAAAGAGACATTGCTTATGGATGTCTTCAAGCGTCAGCGCATCGAGGCATGTGGCGTGCTGATTGGGAGAATTGACGAAGCTGGCAATTGGCATGTTGAAGAAACACAACCGCTGCGCAACATCTATGATTCGCCCGTCTATTTTGAATTTGACCCCGAAGATCTCCTGAATGTTGATCTTACCTACCCCGGTAGAGTGATTGGAGCATATCACAGCCATCCTACAGGATTGACCAGGGCCAGTGGCACTGATCGCCTGAATATGAAGCGCGTCAATATAGATCAGCAGATTCCCTGGGTCTGGTTGATTGTCAGCGGACCTTTTGACCGCTCCCCAACGTTATTACAGCAGGTACAGCGTCAATTGGGATTGCTGCCGGATTCTTCGATCATCGCGTATCACCATTACGAAGATGAAGGATTACGCAGAGTTTCTGTGCAATTTGAAGAGGAAGAGTCGGGTAGTGCGCCGTAAGAGCAGGAGTAAGATGATAGGGTAAAAGAGTAGTCACGGTATGCTAAATGCGTTATAATGGACGCTGATGAAGAACCTTTAAAAAATTTTAAATGTATTCAGAGTTTCTACGCATCGTTGGTATCTTTTGATTGAGGTCTAGATAATGAAATGCCCAAACTGTGGGAATGAGATAAGCCAGGACGAAGTCTTCTGTGGACAATGTGGTACGCCAAGTATATCATCCGCTAAACCAACGGAGATGGTGCAGACGCCGCCTCCATACAACAGGCAGTTGAATAGTGGGTACAATACGCAATTGTCATCGACAGCAGGAGCATATACTGCTGGCGCGCAGCCGCCTTCTCAACCAGCAGGGGTAAACCCTCCCAATCCGAACCAGTCGGCAATTCGACCCACCGGGCCACAACAACAAAGCGACTTCTACCAGGATGCGACCGAGGCTATGTCGGTGCTGCCCAATAGCGGCCAGAACTATCCGGCGGGCTACCCGCAGCAGGGCTTTCCAGGCGCGTCCGTACAAGGAGGATATCCAGGTACGGGACAGTATGGACAACCCATGCAGCCTTTCCAGACGGGAAATTTTAGCGGCACCAGTTATCCGCCTTCGCAGCCATACCAGGCAGGGCAGGTGTATGGGATGCGTCCAGGACCTATGCCACCGCCCAAACAACGCAACGGTGTGGTACTGGTTATTGCCATCATTTGTTTTGCCTTCGCCATTATCGCGGTGAGCGCCTTTGGTATACTCTACCTCGTGCATAAAAATCAAGCGAACGTCCGCACAACACCGACACCGGCCGTTACCGCCACAACTGCACCAAGTCCAAGCCCCAGTCCTTCACCGACGATGACGCCTTCGCCCTCGCCTACTCCGTCGCCTACCGCTACCGCCGACACTGGTTTCGTGCTGTGCGATACTACCTGTACTACCAATGGGTTCACGATTGAATATCCGACTGGTTGGTTGCAATCAACCCCGGATACAAGTACCATTGAGTTTAACAGCCCGACGCAAACTGACGTCTATGCCCTCTTCAGAACACCTGGCATGACATCGAGCAATGCCAACAATCTTGTCATGACTGATTTGACCAACAATTATGCCATGAAAAAAACCGGCTATGTAGCGCCAACTTCGACCTCGAACACGAACATAGGTGGCGCAAACTGGACATATGCTATCGCAATGTACCAGTTGAATGGCGCAACCGAGCGCGTCGAGGTCTTCGCAACAGTCTACCAGAACAAAGCCTATATCATTGAACTTCAGGCTCCCGATGCGCAATTTGATACGCTAAACACAAGCTACTTTGAGCCCATGCTGAATCGCTTCCAATTCCAATAGATGAGGTTTGACTATTTCCGCAGAGTATTGTAGCATAGCAGGGGTACAAAACGTGGTTTTTTTGTGCAAAGGAACAGCAGAAGGGACAGATTTTTATGGCGATACTGGCAATCATAGGCGCACAATGGGGTGACGAGGGCAAAGGCAAGATCGTAGATGAATTATCAATGCGAGCAGACTTCGTGGTGCGCTATCAGGGCGGGAGCAATGCGGGACATCGCGTGGTGCATGAGAAGGGTGAGTTCGCCTTTCGTCTTGTACCATCGGGCATCCTCTTTCCAAACACGACCTGCGTGATTGGCAACGGCGTCGTCGTCGATCCTAAGGGCCTCCTGGACGAAATGGAGGAGCTACAGCAGCAGGGCATAGATACCTCGCGACTCTTTATTAGCTCGCGCGCACACGTGGTCATGCCTTACCATTTTCTCCTCGATCGTATGGAAGAAGAGGCGCGAGGCGCGGACAAGATCGGCAGCACGCAGCGCGGAATCAGCCCGGCCTACGTGGATAAACACGCGCGCATCGGCATTCGTATGGCCGATCTCCTGGACGTGGATGCCTTTCGAGCCAAGCTGGCCCCTATCCTGCAACAAAAGAACCGCATGCTGACGCAGATTTATGGACAACCCCCACTCTCCCTCGAAGAAATTCACGGCGAATACTTCCGCTATGGGCAACGCCTGCGTCCGCTTATCACCGACACGCAAACCATGCTGCACGAAGCGCTGTTTGAACGCAAGACCATTTTGCTGGAGGGCGCGCAGGGGGCGCTGCTCGATATCGATTTCGGCACGTACCCCTACGTTACATCCTCCTCGACGATGGCGGCGAATGCCTCCAGCGGCGCTGGTTTACCTCCACATTCGATTGATCGCGTAATCGGTGTGTACAAAGCGTATATCACACGCGTCGGCAGCGGCCCCATGCCAACGGAACTCTTTGATGCCGCGGGGCAGGAAATGCGCGACCGGGGTCACGAGTATGGCACGAATACAGGCCGCGCGCGCCGTTGCGGCTGGTTCGATGCCGTTGCAGGCCGTTTTGTCGCACAACTCAACGGCCTGAATGCGGCGGTGATCACGAAACTTGATGTACTTGATACCTTCCCCACGATTAAAATCTGCACAGCCTATCAACTGCATGGCAAGCTGGTACATAGTCTCCCCGCTACACAGAGCGACCTGGCGGCGTGCGAACCTGTCTACGAAGAGATCGAAGGCTGGCAGTGCGACACGTCGGGGATTTGTTCTTACGAGGAGTTGCCGGAGGCCGCAAAGCAGTATTTGAAACGCATCGAGACCCTGTTAGAGACACCCGTGGCAATGGTTTCGGTCAGCCCACAGCGCGGCAGGACTATCCAGGTCAAGGATGTGCTGGCAACGCCTGATTATGACGACCGTTATCCTCGCAATGCGAGAAGATAGAGTCGATACCGTTTCACGCCTGAATTGGAGAATGCCATTGGCAGTCTATCTATCTCCATTACCATGGCGAGCACCTCAACCACGTTCCACTCCAGGATTGAGGTCAATTTTTTACAGAAATCCGAGCGCGAAAGCCCCCGTGATTCATCTGGGGGATGAAGCGCCGTTCCCTTTTTGGAGAGGCGAGGGGAGCGCACTACGCTACTTGACAGAGGGGATCGAGCCTGCTATGATTGGAATAGATGTTCTAGCCTGAGAAAAGCGGGAGGCTGATGGGCACCAAGCCAGGTGGGGAGCGCAAGCACCCCAAAGAGAAGACGCCGACGTTTCTGCTCGAACTGCCCCTTGCGGTCGAGGCAGGACAGGCCGCACGCCTGCGTGCGCACCTGGAAGCCGGGCGGCAGTTCTACAACGCCGTGCTCTCCGCGGGGCAGCGCCGCCTGCGCCAGATGCGAGCCGATCCAGCCTGGCAGGCGGCTCGCGCCATCCCCCGGACACACACACAGGAGCGGAGAGCTGCCTTCTCGGCTCTGCGGGAGCGCTACAGCTTTTCCGAGTACGCCTTTCACGACCTCGCGCGTTCGCTGCGGGTCTCGTGGCTGGCTGACCACCTGGATGCCGTGCTGGCTCAGACGCTTGCGACCCGCGCCTATCAAGCCCTCAACCGCGTCTG
>WNGK01020846.1_pt1 | contig 12480 bp, 12 predicted proteins | sample 5400601 | NCBI WGS metagenome assembly WNGK01 (sample SAMN13153376, study PRJNA577476) | soil metagenome | isolation source: 60 cm soil or saprolite under Garry oak tree replicate 1 | place: USA:California | collected 2016-06-15 | reverse complement strand
CTTGCGGATCGCGCTTGCTGCCGCCGGTGGATCGTGCTACTCGCAACCTGGGACAACTTCTCACGCAACCTGCTACCCGATACCTCGGTCACCTCAAGCCGCAAGACTCACCGCCCGGCAGCGGATGACGATGCGGCAGGGCGGGCTTGGGCCCTGGCCCGGACGCGTGTCTCAGGCAAGCCGCCAGGCGAGGAGTCCTTCGGCTCCTTCGGCCTGGGTGAAGCCCGCGGTCACCAGTTCACGCTCGAGCACGTTCCATGGCGGGCGGTAAGCGTAGCCGGTGAGCTCTTCCTCGCTGATGATCTTGTCACCTTCGGTGATCCGGTGCAGGTAACGAGCACGGTACGCCTCCCCGTCGGTGTCGGCGATCTCCGACAGGACCGCGTACGTGTGCCGGCCCACCTGGCGTGATCCGAGTTCCTGCAGCGGGTGAGGTGCCCACGGGCCGCCGTCGCGCCAGGTGAAGACCAGCAGGCCGGCAGTTTCCAGCGACGCCGCCAGCACCGGCCAGAGCCGCTTGCGGTAGTCCGGCTCCAGGGCGTACATCACGTTGATCATCACGACGGCTTCGACTGGTCCGCCGAGTGTCACGCTGAGCGCGTCGCAGGGGAGCACGGTCACCCGGTTGAGCAGCTCCGGTTGCGAGCTCAGCCGTGACAGCAGTATCCCGCGCATTCCGGCCGAGGGCTCCAGCGCGAAGATCTCAGCGGGTGTCCAGCCGGCCAGGGACGTGGTGATCAGGCCCGTTCCCGCGCCGATTTCCAGGATGCTGCGCCGCACCCCGGTCAAGAGCGGGGGCAGGTTCTTGCGGATCTCGGGCACGTGCCCGTTTTCGCTGAACAGGTCGTAGAACGGGAGGGAGATGAAATCTGCCACGGCGGGCAACTCTACGCTTCGCGGTGGCCGCCTTGCCCGCGTCGTCGAACCGTCGCGCCAGACCGCCTCAGGCTCGGCAAGCCGCTTCTGCAGACAACAATCCTTGGCCACCTGGTGCCAGCCTTCTTGGCACCTGCATGCCGTTCGTGATCATGGTGGCAACTACCGCGAGCAAGTCGCAACTAGCGCGATCCGGCTCAGGGCCTATACACACCGAAAGTTACTTACGGAGCCCGACCGTCAACTACCGTTCCAATTCCGCCACCTAACGGTCACGGTCACAGGAACGATCTTCGTGATCTCGGGCCACGCCAGTGGCGCGACGATCGCTGGGGCCAGGTGATCACCGCGCTGACCGCGCACACCGGACTCGGCCGGCTGATCCTTACCAGCCGCCGTGTGCCTGCCGGCGTGACCGGACTCCGCGTGGAGGCGGTAGACGCCCTGTCGGCGAGCGAAGGCCTCCTGCTCGCCCGTGAACTCCCGAACCTCCGTAGGCTCATCCGCCGCGAACTACCCGGCATCGAGCCCGAGACGGCACGTCAGCTCGCACGCGGCGTCCTCGCCATAACCCAGGGCCACCCGAAGCTCCTCGAGCTAGCCGACGGCCAAGCCGCCGACCCGGAACGACTCGCCAACCTCGTCGAATCCGGCGATCAGGCATGGCGAGAACAGGGCGGCCTACCGGACGGCCTTTTCGCCACGGGTGAGACAACCGCGGACCCCGGCGACTACCTGCACGTCCTTGCCGCCTGGACCCGCGCCGTCACAGACACCTTGACCCCCGGCGAACGGGACCTCTTCTGGTTCCTGTGCTGCCTGGAAGAACCCGACCGCGAACTCTCCGTCCTTGAAGCCAATTGGGGAGGTGTATGGTCCAGGCTCGGCCGCGACGGACGGCCAGCCGACCTGCACCACGCACTCGCCATCGTCACCGCCCGCGGGCTGACGGCACACGGTGAAGGTACCCGGTCATGCACAGTGCACCCTGGCGTCGCCGCCACTGGCCGCGTCCACGCCGGAAACCGTTCCAGGACGCGGTCGACACCGAGGCCGCCGCGTTCTGGATGCAGGTGGCCCTGCACCAGGCCAGCGGCGGTGAAGCGGACACCGGGCTGATGGTGCGAGCCGGGCTGGCCGCGGTCCCCTATCTGATCCGTCAGCAGCGGCCAAAGGAAGCGGCCGACTTCCTAGAGCACGCGTTCCTCCTAGACCCGTCCCGGGCGAACGCCGCGGCCATACTGCCTGCTATCCAGCAACTCACCGATCATGACCCCGCACACGCAGGCGTACTTGGACGAGTTCTGCAGGCCATCGACCCGGCCGCTGCGGAAACGCAGTTGCGCGCCGCGCTGGATGCCACGGCATCCAGCGGCGATTACCGGGGAGCATCGGCGATTGCCGGGCGGCTATCAAACCTGTGTCGCGGCGCGGGCCGGTTGGGTGAAGCCCTTGAATTCGCCGAACGCGCGAACGAATACACCCGCCAGGGCGAGCGTCAGCGGCTAACCCTCGCTGTTCACATAGAACGGCGATTGTTCAGGTAGGTGTTCAAATGACCTTCGACGGCTCGCCGGTTCTTTGGGATCGTCGGAGGTCACGGGGACCTTTCGAGCGCGGGGGCTGGCCGGCTGGCGCGGGGGCGATGGATGTCAGGTTCCGCGGAGCGGTCGGGGCGGATCCACCAGAGGCAGAAACCGGCTAGGGCGAGGGCGACGGCGAGGTAGATCCCGGTCTCGTACCATTGCAGCGGCCAGTAGCGGCTCGCAGGCTGGTAGGTCACTGTCTGCCGCAGGTGCAGGCTCTCGATGTAGGCCTCGCAGGAGCTGCCCGACGCGTTCGGCCCGCAGGCCCCGGTGACCGGCTCGGCGGATGCGGGACGGCCGTCGGGGGTGGTGAGCTGGGTGGAGAGAATCCAGGCGCCGGGGATGTCCGGCGGTGCCGTCTGCACGGACAGGGTGCGGCGGTCAGGGGAGAGCGTGAAGCCGTTGATCGATGCGGTGCTGAGCGTCACGGTGGTCTGGACGGGGGGGATGAGGTGGGGCCGCACCCACCCGGGGAAGGCGAAGGTGACGGCGGCGAAGATGGCGAGGGTGACGGCCATCGCGGGCAGGGTGCGGCGGGTGAGCAGCCCGGCGGCGGCCCCGAGGGCGAACGCGAACGCGGCGTACCCGACAGGCGCGACGCCGCTGTTGTGGAAAGAGTTGAGTCGGCCGCCGTCCACCGCCGCGATGGGGCTGGACCACCAGGTCACCATGAGGCTGAGCAGCCCGGCGGCGCTCATGCTCGCCACGCCGGCGACGCCGAGCTTGACGGCCAGCCAGCGGGTGCGGGTGACGCCCTGGGTCCAGGCCAGGCGGAAGCTGCCGGTCTCGAACTCGCGGGCGATCAGGGGCGCCCCCCAGAACATCCCGGTCAGGCCGGGGACGGCCACGACGAGTGCGCTGAGCAGGTTCGCCAGGGTGAGCTCGGAGTTGGAGGGGAAGTTGAAGGCGTTGCCGAGCTCGCTCGCGCAGTCTCCCCGCGGCCTGCAGGCAGCGACGGCTGCGGCGTAGGCGTGGGCGAGCTGGATCCCGGTTATCGCCAGGACGACGGCGAGGACGGCTAGCGCGCCGAGGGCTACCAGGGCCTGGGCGCGGAACCGATGCCAGGCGAAGCGGATCATGACGCGATCTCCAGTCCGGGCCGGCGGGCGCGCGTGGCGTCGCCCGGCGGGCTCATGTAGGCGAGGACCAGGTCCTCCAGGCTGACCGGCCTGGCGGTCCAGGCCGGGTCCAGGATCGGCTCCTGGGTGCGGACCAGCAGCGTGCTCTGCTTGCCGGCGTGGCTTTCCTCGATGACGTCCCAGCTCGCCGGGAGCGCGCGGTCATCGCGGCGCGGCCCCGACAGCCGGTGGTGGGACGCCAGCAGTTCCTCGGTCTCCCCGGCTATCCGCACCCGGGAGCCGGTGAGCACGATGAGGTAGTCGCAGACCCGCTCGATGTCGGCGATCAGGTGGGAGGACAGCACGACGCTGGCCCCGTGCTCGGCGACGGTCTCCATCAGGCCCTGCAGGAACTCCCGCCGGGCCAGGGGGTCCAGGCTGGCGACCGGCTCGTCGAGCAGCAGCAGCTCGGGCCGCTTGGCGGCCGCCAGGGTGAGGGCGAGCTGGGCCCGCTGGCCGCCGGACAGCGACCCGGCCCGCTGCCGCGGGTCAAGGCCGAGCTGCCCGATGCGGCGTTCGGCGAGTTCGCCGTCCCAGGTGGGGTTGAGCCACGCGCCCATCCGCAGGTGGCCGGCGACGGAGAGCCCCGGGTAGACCGGGGCGTCCTGGGCGACGAAGCCGACCCGGGCGAGCTGCGCCGGGGTGCCGCCCGGGCGCTCGCCCAGCACCGTGATCGTGCCCGAGGTCGGTGTGAGGAGCCCGGCGGCTAGCTGCAGCAGGGTGGTCTTGCCCGCGCCGTTGGGCCCGACGAGGCCGGTCACCCGCCCGGCGGGCACCGCCAGGGTGCAGTCGGCCAGCGCCTGCCGCCGCCCGTAGCGCTTGCCGAGGCCGCTGGCCTCGATGACGGTGTTCATGCGACTCCCTCTGTGGAGCAGTTGCGGACCGCGGTCCGGTAGATCGACTCGATGTCGTCGGGCCCCAGGCCCGCCGACCGCGCCGAGCGCAGCAGGTCGGTCATCGCGGCGAGGAACCGTCGCTGCGCGGCGGGGTCGGTGCCGGGAAGCGACCGGATGACGAACGTCCCCTGGCCCGGCCGGCCGCGCACGAGTCCCTCCCGCTCCAGGTCGCGGTAGGCCTTCAGCACCGTGTTCGGGTTGATCGCCAGCTTGGCGACGACCTGCTGCGCGGTCGGCAGCCGGTCGCCCGGCTCCAGGAGGCCGAGCCGCAGCGCGTCATGGACCTGCTGGACCAGCTGGAGGTAGGTGGCGACACCGGAGCCGGTGTCGAGCTGGAACTCGATCATGCTCCCTCATTCCACTAATCGATTAGTGAAAGAGAGTATTCATCGTAGCCGCCGGATGCAAGCCCCACTCGCGCGACCGGGAACAGGGTCCGTGCTCACCCGCGCGGTGGCGCGAGACTGCCGGTTGTCTAACAATTGTTGTACGCTAGGTTCATGAACGTCGGATTCCGTCCTACCGAAGAAGATCTCCGCGTCATCGAGGCCAACCGCCGCGAGGATGAGAAGACCAGTGACGTTATCCGCCGCGCGCTGCGACTGCTCGACCGCGAGGCATGGGAGGAGCGCGCCCGCGCCGACATGCACCGGCTGAGAACCGAGGACCTGTCCGCCGAGGCGGACGCGTGGGAGTACGATGCCGACGGCAACATCCGGATCACCGGCACTAGCCTCACGGTTCCGGCGAGGCCGGCCGACCGGGCATGATCCGCGGCGCCGTCTACCCGGTAGACCTCGGCGATGCCAAGCGCGGCCATGAGCAGCGGGGGCGGCGTCTCGGGCTGATCATCAGCATCGAGCAGAACGCCTGGTCCACGGTGACCGTCATCCCGACCTCGACCAGCGCCCAGGCGTCCGTCTTCCGGCCGGAGGTCGTCATAGCGGGCAGGGATACCAGGATCCTGGTCGATCAGATCCGCACGATTGACGTCTCGCACGTCGCCGGCGAGCTCGTGGATTATCTCGCGCGGGATGACATGGCGCAGGTCGAGCACAGCCTGTCGCGCTACCTCGGCCTTCTGCGCTGATGTACATGTGCACATGGCCTGTCGGCGGTCAGCAATTCCTCCGCAGCTGACCAGCGCGCCGGACGGTCACGGGATGATTCTGATCGAGAGGTGCGTTGTAGCTAGAGAACACGACATATCGTGTTATTTGCGTAGGCCTGCCCTTGAAGAACTCGGGGCCTTGAGAGGTGAGCGTGATGACCGGTTGGTACGCGGAGCGGACGCCGGGTAGGTCGGCCAGGGCCGTGATCGCCGTGACGCTGCTCGCGCTGCTGCTGGTGGCGGCCGTGCCGGTGGTCCTGCTGGCCGGAGTGGTCATGATGTTGCTGGGACACGTCGTAGGCGGGCTCGCGCTGTTTGGCGGCTCGATCCTCGCCGCCGCCATAGCTGTCGTGGCCGCAGGCATGAGCGGGATGCGGCACCTGCGGAAACTGGTCGCCGGGCGCAGCTTCCGTGTCGTGCAGCTGGACGGCAGCCAGTACGCCGACGTCGCAGAGCCACAGGGCAGCGACTACACCGACGTCGTGCGGCTGAACCGCAGCGAGTACACCGAAGTTCGCTGACCTGACCCTTGTGCCGTGCCAGAATCCGGTGTGTCGCGCTGACGTGCTGGTCTACGCTCGGCGCTCGTGCCTACCCGGTTCGTCTGCTTGTTCATGGTCCGGGTGTTCGGCTGGCTGGTGCTTGCCGCTTAACCTGCATGGATGAGATTTTCGGCGAGCACGACGTCACCGCCTGCGTGACGACGCGGTCAGGCGGGCTGCCACAGCTCGACCCGGTTGCCCTCGGGATCGGTGACCCAGGAAGTTGAGCATGACCTGCTGGGCGCGGGACCCGAAGTAGCCGGTCCCGGACTCAAACGTCGCGAACACCGTCAGCCCGGCTTCGGGACGCCACAGGCCGTTCTCATCGGCGTCCAGGCCCAGGCAATCGCGATACCACGCGCCCAGGGCCGCCGGGTCAGCGGCCCGCATGAAGTACCCGCCGATTCCGATCACACGTTCGGTGCTCGTTGCCCGGATCGATCGGCCCGCCGACCTCGGGCACCCACAGCGGCACATGCTGCCGGCCCTGGCCGGGTACCCGTTTCTTCTCTGGCCGAACGAGTGGCGGTTTCCCGCCCCGCGCTGGCGATGGTGCTACGAGCCGCGTGAGCAGCACTGACTACGCATAGGTCGACGGATAATTTTGCGGACAAGTCCTAGGCCGCGACGGCGAGCACGTCCGGGGTGAGCCGGGCGATCGCGGACTCCATCGCGGGGCCGACCAGGTCCTGGGCCAGGGCCACGGCCTCAGGCATTACTACAGTCGCTGAAGTCCCCCATCGTTGAGGCGAGGGCGCGGTGTGCGGCGGCCTGGCCGCGGCAATTGACTGCGTCACACTGTATTTTCCTCTTCTTGCTTCCCTCTTAGGGAGAGAACGCTCCGCTCCTGTCTGGTCGGCCGGCCGGGTGATGGCGGCGGGCGGTAAGGACTGGGGCGAGGCGCACAGCTTGCCGCGGCGAACGCGAGCCTGGCCCACATCGACCTGGCCGCCGACGTCCGGGCCGAGCTGACCCGCGATCGCCGAGTTCATCACGGCACGCCGATGGTAAAGGACAGCCCTCATGTCTGCTGACAACCCGACGTTTGACAACACCGCGGCCGTCGACCTCGCGACCCTGGACGCAGCCCGTGATGCCCTGGCCCGGGCTCGCGATCACGCGCTCGGCCTGCAGGACACCGAAGGGTGGTGGCAGAGCGGATTCGAGACCAACGTGACCATGGACGCCGAGGACCTGCTGCTGCGCGAGTTCCTTGGCCTGCATGACGACGCGCTGATCGCCGCGACGGCGCGCTGGATACGCTCCAAGCAGCGGGACGATGGCACCTGGGCCACCTATTTCGGCGGCCCAGGCGATCTATCCACCACCGTCGAGGCCTACCTGGCGCTGCGGCTGGCCGGCGACGAGCCGGACGCGCTGCACATGAAACTGGCCCGCGCTTGGATCCTGGACCAGGGCGGGCTCGAGGCGACCCGGGTGTTCACCCGGATCTGGCTGGCGTTGTCCGGCCTGTGGTCGTGGGACGACCTGCCTGTTATCCCGCCTGAGATGATCTACATGCCGTCCTGGCTCCCGCTCAACATCTACGACTGGGCCTGCTGGGCGCGGCAGACGATCGTCGCGCTCGCCGTGCTCCAGTCCTTCTGCCCGTCCCGCCCGCTCCCGTTCACCATCGACGAGTTGAAGACCGGCGTTACGCCCAGCCGTCCGCCCGCCGACCCGTGGGCGCGCGTCTTCAACGCCCTGGACAAGGCGCTGCACCGTTATCGTCCTGTCAAGTCAGTGCGGCGGGCCGCGCTTCGGCGCTGCGCCGACTGGATCATCGCCCGGCAGGAGCGGGACGGCTCCTGGGGCGGGATTCAGCCGCCGTGGGTGTACTCGCTGATGGCGCTGAACCTGCTCGGCTACGACGTGAGCCACCCGATCATGGCGCGCGGGCTGGCGGGCCTGGACCGGTTCACGATCACCGAGGACACCGCGGACGGCCCGATGCGCACCTTCGACGCGTGCCAGGGGCCGGTCTGGGGCACCGTTCTGATGATGGTCGCGCTCTCCGACGCGGGACTGCCTCCCGATCATCCCGCCCTGGTGAACGCCGCGCGGTGGGTGCTCGGCGAAGAGATCCGCGGGCCGGGGGACTGGCAGGTGCGCAGGCCGGAGCTGGCCCCGGGCAGCTGGTCGTTCTCGTTTGAGAACGACGTCTACCCCGACAACGATGACGCTGCGGAAGTCGTGCTCGCGCTGCGACGGGTCCGTCCCGCGGACCCCGCAGACCTCCCCGGCCAAGGGCTCTCCGAGTCTGGCCTGCAGGCCGCCATCGAGCGAGGGATGCGATGGCTGGCCGGGATGCAGTCAAAGGACGGCGGCTGGGGAGCGTTCGACGCGGACAACACGCGCAAGCTCGTCAAGAAGCCGCCGTTCTGCGACTTCGGTGAGGTCATCGACCCGCCGTCGGCGGACGTGACCGCGCATGTCGTCGAGGCGCTCGCGGCCGAGGGGCGGACCGACTCGCTCACGGTCCGCAGGGGGGTGGTCTGGCTGCTGCGGGCCCAGGAACCGGACGGATCCTGGTTCGGCCGGTGGGGCGCCAACTACGTGTACGGCACTGGCGCCGTGGTGCCCGCGCTGATCGCGGCCGGGGTGAGGCCGTCCAAGCCCGTCATCCGCCGCGCCGTGGCCTGGCTGGAGAATCACCAGAACCCGGACGGCGGCTGGGGCGAGGACCTGCGCTCCTACGACGACCCGGCGCTGGCCGGATGCGGTGAGTCCACCGCGTCGCAGACCGCCTGGGCGCTGCTCGCCCTGCTCGCGGCCGGGGAGCACCGCGGCGCCGCAGCCGAGCGCGGGATCCGCTGGCTGGCCCAGACGCAGCGCGCCGACGGGTCCTGGGACCAGCCGCAGTACACCGGCACCGGATTCCCCGGCGACGTCTACATCAACTATCACCTGTACCGGCTGGCCTTCCCCATCAGCGCGCTCGGCCGCTATGTGGGTCTTACGCACCCGGAGGTAGCGCATGACGGACACGATCCCGCATCCTAGCGGCGCCGAAGCCGCGCCGGGCTCCGGCTAGGCCGTGCTCGAGGGGCCAGGCAGCGAACTGTTTTCCGCAGACGGGTTACGTCCTCTTGGGTCAGGCCCCGGTCCGGGCCAGTATAAGGAGTGGGAGAGAAGATGCTTGTTCCCAGCGGCGCGTTGCGCCTGTTCAGCTCCCCCGGTGTGCCGCCGGCCCGAGGCGGCCGGCCAGATCAGGCTATGGGGTTAGCCCGATGACCGGGCCTTTCTCCTGGCAGGATGCCGGGCCAATGCTGGTCGTGAAGATCCAGGGGACCGAGAAGACGCTGCGGCCGGGCCCGTCGTACCGGGTGGGCCGCGACCCGCGGTCGGACATCGTCATCGACGACATCGGGGTGTCCTGGAACCACGCGGTGCTGCGGACCGAGCGCGGCGCGTGGTTCGCCGAAGACTGCGGAAGCACGAACGGGACGTTCGTGGCGTCGCGGAAGATTGACCGGTTCGAGATCACCGACGACTGCGTGCTGCACTTCGGCGGCCGTGATGACGGCCCGGCCATGTCCTGCTCGCTATACCGCCTGGGACGCTCCGACTGGCCGAGCGTGGACCGGCGGCCCAGCGCGGTGATGCGCGCGCCTGCCCGCGCGCTGCGCATCGGCCGCGCGTCAGACAACGACATCGTGCTGGCCGATCTCGGCGTCTCCCGCCACCACGCGGAACTGCGGAACACCGGCGACGGCCGCTACGCGATCGTCGACCTGGACAGCAGCAACGGGACCTTCCTCAACGGCGCGCGGGTCATTTTCACCTCACCCGTGACCGAGCAGGACATCATCGGCATCGGCCCCGCCACGTTCCGCCTGTTCGGCAGCGAACTCCGGCAGTTCATCGACAGCGGCGACGTCTCGCTGATCGCGCAGGACCTCACGGTGCGCGGGCCGGGAGGCAGAGTCCTGCTCGACCGGGTCAGCTTCCCGATCGGCGAGCGCAGCATGGTGGCGGTCATCGGGCCCAGCGGGGCGGGAAAGACCACGCTGCTCCGCGCCCTGACCGGGATGGCGCCCGCGACCGAGGGCGCGGTCCTGTACGACCACCGCGATCTCTACTCGCATTACGCCGAACTGCGGCACCGGATCGGCCTGGTGCCCCAGGAGGATGTCATCTATCCCCATCTGACCCCGCGGCGCGCCCTCGGCTACGCGGCCGAGCTGCGATTCCCCGGTGACACCTCGGACGAGGAGCGCAGCGTCCGGGTCCAGGAGGTCCTCGACGAGCTCAAGCTCAACCAGACCACGAAGGACCGCCCGGAGCCGACCGCGGACACCCCGGCCGGCGCGTTGTCCGGGGGCGAGAAGAAAAGGGTCAACATCGCGCTGGAGCTGCTGACCAAGCCGTCCGTGCTCTTCCTGGACGAGCCCACTTCCAGCCTGGACGTGGAGCTCAAAGAGGACGTCATGGACAGCATGAGGGAGCTGGCCCAGGACGGCCGTACGATCATCATGGTCACCCACGACCTCGAATACCTGGATAAATGCGACCGGGTCCTGCTGCTCAAGCCCGGTGGCCAGATGGTGTTCTACGGACCGTCGGACGAGGGGCTGCGCTATTTCGGCAAATCGCGCTGGGTTGAGGTGTACCGGGCCCTCCGGGCCGAACCGGAGCGCGACTGGGCGGGAGAATTCGAGCAGTCGTCCTGCTACCTCCAGTACGTAGCCAGCGGGCTGACGGGCCAGGTCCCGGACTCCGCCCGCGGCCCCTCGGAGCCGCCTCCGGCGCCACGCAGCCGCCTGGCTCAGCTGACCATCCTGTGCCGGAGGTACACCACCCTCATCGCCGCCGACCGGGGCTTCCTGATCTCGCTGGCGGTCGTGCCGATCGTGTTCGGGGGCCTGGTCAGGCTGCTGGCCGGCCGACCGGGGCTGGTCGGCGCCAGGAACATCAACGCCGAGACCACGTTGCTGTTCCTGGCCCTCATCGCCGTCCTGGGCGGCGCGGCCGGATCGGTGCGGGAGCTGATCAAGGAGCGGGCCATGTACATCCGGGAGCGCACGGCCGGCCTGTCGGCCGGCGCCTACCTGCTGTCCAAGGTCACGGTGCTCGGGCTCATCACCGGCCTTCAGGCCGCCGTGCTGGTCCTCATCGGCGTCTCCGGCGTGCCGTTGCCGCGCCACGGCGCGTACCTTCCGTCGCCGCTGGCCGAAATCCTGCTCGCCGTGGTCGTCCTCGCCATTGCCTCCATGACCGTGGGCCTGGCCGTGTCCGCGTTCGTCGACTCGTCGGAGAAGACGATGCAGGCGCTGGTGCTGATCGCGATTGCGCAGGTCATGCTGTCCGGCGGAGTCCTGGCGCTGGGGGCCGGGCTGCGGCAGCTCGCCTACCTGGCCCCCGCACGCTGGGGTTTCGGCGCGACCGCGTCCACCGTCAACCTCAACGCCCTCATGCTCGGGAGCGGCAAGCCGGCCGACTCGCTCTGGGATCACCGGTCCTCCGCCTGGCTGCTAGCCATGGGCCTGCAGGTCCTGCTGGTGGTGGTCTTCACGCTCATCGCCTGGTGGCGGCTGCTCCGGATCGGCCCCGGCCGGGCCCGGCCGCTGATCGGGTTCCGGGTCCGGCGGCCCAGCCTGCGCCGGCAACCGGCCTCACCGGGGGGCCAGGACGCGGGCGTCAGCCGCGCGCCGCTAGCGCGAACGCCTCCTTGACCGCCGAGAGTATGGCCGGGATGGCCGTGGCCTCGTCGATGGGCTCGTGGCCCGTGACAGGTCACGCCGACCCGACATCAACTCCTGACGCAGAAACTCACCTTCTTCGCCTTCAGGCACCCGCGAAGCCTACGAGCCCCGTCGGTGCGGCAACCTCGGCCAGGTGGTGCAGCGAGTTGGTGAGATGCTCAGGGCCGAACGGCGGGAACTGGATGTACTCCCGGATGGACTGCGGCACCGCCGACCAGTCGTAGGTGAGCGTGACCTCAGTCTCGGACGGACCGAGCGGCGCAAGGTCGTAACGCCAGATCCAGCCGCCGAACTCCAGGTGACCGTCGTCCTTCTCATACCCCGTCAGCCAGCCAATGGCGCGCGGCGGGTCGAGCACCTGGACCTTGTTGGCCGTCTGGTAGTCACGGTTTGGATGGTTGGGGTGATACATGTCCATCCGGAAAATCTGCCCCGCCTCGGTCAGCGGCGCCCGGTCGGCAGCTTCCTGAACCCAGCCGGTGCCATCGATCGCAGAATGGGTCGTCGGGTCCGCCAGCACCGCGAACACCCTCGCGGCGGGCACGGCGACAGTCAGGGTGGCGCTCACGTTCTCCTGGTCCACGGCGTGCACGCTCCTTGTCATCTCATCTCGGGCCTCCGGCAGGCGCGGAAGGGGGACGTTCCC
>WNGK01006317.1_pt1 | contig 12481 bp, 11 predicted proteins | sample 5400601 | NCBI WGS metagenome assembly WNGK01 (sample SAMN13153376, study PRJNA577476) | soil metagenome | isolation source: 60 cm soil or saprolite under Garry oak tree replicate 1 | place: USA:California | collected 2016-06-15 | reverse complement strand
ACGCCTGATCGAGGCGGCGGAAAAGATACCTGTTCCGTAAGGTTCCTGCGCACCCTGCTCATGCTAAGGCCAGTATCGGGCTTTGATCCTGGGCTGGCTCGGCGGCTTGCAGGTACGCAGAATGACCGTTCGGCGCTGCCAGCTTCGGCGCAGCCGTGGCGGCGTGCCAGGCGATTTGTGCGGGTGACAGGCCGGTCTGAGCCAGCAGACCGCCGTGGATGATCCTGGCTCCGGGCGGCGGGCGGAACGTGAAGGCATCCGGGTCGATGCCGGTGGTGAGGTCAGCTCGCAGTGCAGCGCCGGGCGGCCCTGGCAGGACCAGACCTGGCGCAGGGTGATCCCGAGCTCGGCGTCGACGATGACCTCGATCTGGTCGACCGCGAGCGCGGCGAGTGTTCCGGCGCCGGCTCCCAGTTCGGTAGGGAGCGCCGCCGATCACGGCCTGTGCTGCGTCGGGTCCGAGTCGGCGATCCGGCGCAGACAGATCCTTCCGGCAACGCCAGGCCAGGTAACGGCCCGTGGCCGGCCATCCCGCCGTTCGATGCACGCGCACTCGGCTCGTTCTGCGCGCCCGCGGTAACTGTCACCCGAGGCCGCTCTGGCTGCCATAACCGCCGATCTGGCGGGTGCGCCGGGGCTGACCTCCGGCAGTTGGCGGTTCGGCGCGGCTGCGGCACTCGGGACTTCTCGGCGGGCCATATGTGTCCTCCAGTCGGGTTGCAGTGCGTGCAATCCGGCGCGCGACGATGCCGCGGACCGCGTCGAGGTCGGGCTCGGCGCGGCTGATGTCGTCCGGCCACGCCAGGACAACGGTGGTCAGCTGGTGAGCCCGCTGCGCCGCCCCCTCAGCGGCAGGCATTCCCGCCTCCGCCCGCAGCCGATCAAGCATCGCGCCCGCTTCCGGTAGGAGAGTCCGGTAGGCGGCCGCGGCCGCGCACGCCCGGGTGCCCGCGACGAGCAAGGGCCAGGCATGGCGAGGGCTTTGCCGCACGTCAAAACGGTCCAGAGCGTCATGGATCACGGACAGGGCTTGGGCCCGGCCGCCCTGAGACAGCCGTACCTGGGATTCCAGCCGGATCAACGGCAGGTGATACTGACTTTGATACCGGGCGTGATCGAGCACCGACTTGATCGAGGCGACGGATTCTGCCGCGGCCACCAGGTCGCCGCGGGCCAATGCAATGTCGCCGGCCAGCCGCCACAGGCAGGTCCGGTCCAGCTGGAGCGGGAAGAGCTGCAGCGCGCCCTCGATGATCTCATTCGCCTCGTCCCACCGGCCCAGCGAGAGCAGTGGCTCGGCGAGGCTGCCAGCCAGGACCGCGCCATAGGTCCGGGCGAGCCCGTATTCGCCGGCGGCCGCGAGTCCCTCCCTGGCGACCGTTGCGGCCTGTTCATGCAGGCCAGCGTATTTCAGCGTCTCCGATTCGGCGATGGCGGCGGCCAGGAACGGCTCGCTGGCGCTGACGCGGGAGGCGACTGCGCGCGCCTGGGCCAGCACGGCCTGGATCTGCTCCACATTCCCGCCGATCGGTTCGGCGCACGCGAGGGTGACCAGCGCGGCCGCCTCGGTCGCGGCATCACCGGCGCGCCGCGCGGTGACCACCCGCCTCTTCGGCGATCGCCCGGAGTGCGATGTCGCCCGAGCCGCCGGCACGCTCATGCAGGGTGCGATGGACCAGCGCCTGGAGGACCCGGGCCCGGGCCGGACTGGGCGGGTCAGCCGGGACCAGCCGGACCGCCTCCCGCAGATCGTCGGCGTAATCAGCCCGGCCGAGATGGTACTTGAGCTGGCCGCGGGCCCCGAGCAGGACCGCCGCCCGGACCGGCTCCGCGTCGGCATCGATCTCCTGCAGCGCGACCTGGGCCAGCGTGACCCCCCGGTCATTCTCCCCGGCCAGCTCTGCGGCTCGTACCGACTCTTCGAGCACTGCGATGTGATCCGCGCCGATCCGCTGTGCGGCGTCCGGTACCTGTTGCCACAGGTCCAGCACCCGGGCCAGCATGGCCAACTGCTCGGCGTAGGCCAGGGAACGGCCGGCCTGACCAGCCGCCTGCCACGCACTGACCAGAGCCCGGGCACTGTCGTTGGCCGCGTACCAGTGGTAGACCTGCTCACCCGCGGCCCGGCCCGGCATCACCAGCGCCGGATCGGCGGCCATGGCCTCGGCGAACCGACGGTGCACCAGGCCCCGCTCCCCGGGCAGCAGCTCATCATGAACCGCCTCGCGGATCAGGGCATGCCGGAACGCGTAGCCGTCGGAATCGGCCAACAGCACATTGGCTGCCACAGCTGGGCGCAGCGCGCGGGCCAGCGCGGGACCGTCCAGCCCGGTCACTGCGGCCAGCAGCCTATCGCTGGGCCGCTCGCCGCCCGCGCTGGCGACCCGGACCACCTCCAGGGTCTCGTCCGGCAGCCGCCGCACGGCCGCCACCAGCAGATCCCGCAACGACTCCGGCAGCCCGGAACCCAGCCCGCCATCGGCGAGCAGCGCCTCCACGAACAACGGGTTGCCTTCGGTCCGGCCGTACACAGCCGCGAGCAGATCCTCATCCGGCCCCTGGCCGATGATCTGGGCAACGAGCTGATCGGTGTCCGGCCGCGTGAGCCGACCTATGGTCCATCCGAGTGACCCAGCCGATCCTATCCAGTTCGGCCAGCAGGGGGCGCAGCGGGTGCGCGTGATGCAGGTCGTCGGACCGGTAAGTCACGACCATCAGCAGGCGTTCCGCCCAGGGCTGATTGCGGATCAAGAAGGCCAGCAGGTCCCGGCTGGACCGGTCAGCCCAGTGCATGTCCTCGACCACAAGCACCACGGGATCGGCTCCGGCCAGCCGCTCGAGCAAGATCAGCAGCTGCTCGAACAGCCGGGCCCGCGCCTCGCCCGCCTCGTCCGGGTCACTGGGCTCGCCGAACTCCGGCAGCAGCCGTGCCAGCTCCCTGGCCGAGCCACCGGGCAGCATCCCGGCCACCCCGTCGGCGCCGAGATCCCGCACGAGCGCGCGAAGCACGGCGGTGAACGGGGCGAACGGCAGGCCGTCGGCACCAAGCTCTAGGCAACCACCCATCAGCGCCCGCACGCCCCCAGCGCGTGACCGCCCGGCGAACTCGCTCACCAGCCGGGACTTTCCCACCCCGGCCTCGCCGCTGACCATGACCGCCGACGGGCTGCCGCGGCCCGCATCGGCCAGCGCGGTATCCAGGGCGGAAAGCTGACCCGACCGGCCGACCAGAACCGGACTCGACACCCGAGATTCCACGTCAGCCAGCATGCCATCTGCAGGAGAATCTCCGGAACCACGTGACGGCGAGCGCGCGCAGGAATCCCCGCCGTACCCATCGGCGTCAGCGCCCCTGCTCAGCTGCGGCCCGGCCGCGGTCAGGTCATGGCCGCTTGGCCCTTCCTGCCTGCCATTCGTGATCGAGGGTGGCGTAGACAAGCTCGTCGGCCCACCGTCCCTTCACGAACTCGCTACCGATGAAGTGCGCCTCCTGGCGCATTCCTAGCCGCTCCATCAGGCGGACCGACTGCTGGTTGCGGGCGTCGCAGGAGCCGATGATCCGGTGCCACCCCAGGGTGTCAAAGCCCAGCGTGAGCATGGCTCCGGCAGCCTCGGTGGCCAGGCCCCGCCCGTGGTACCCGGGGTTGAAGACGAATCCGGTCTCGCCCTGCCGGTGCTCGCGGCTCAGCCATTTCAGCCCGACCTCGCCGATCACCCTGCTTCCCTCACGCAACACCACCGCGAAGGTCAGCCAGTCACCCTCGGCATCCAGGCTGGCCTCGCGGCATTGGCGGTCCAGGGCCTGCCGGGCCTGGGCCCGGTCACGGGCATCCCAGTGCAGGTAGCGGGCCACGTCGGGGCGGGACTGATAGGCGTACAGGTCGTCGAAGTCACTGACAGTGAACGGACGCAGGGTCAGCCGGGCTGTCTGGATCGGGTGCACGGGATCCAGCCCGGCGATGTCCGGGCGAGCGGAGTCGCTCATGGCGGCGTCCCTTCATTGCCGGTGGGGCTGGCCTTCGCGGGTGGCGCCGGCTGCCGGCCGACCTGCGGCGCCGGGTTCCACAGTTCCTCCCACAGCGACCCGGCGGACTTGGCCAGAACCGGTTCCACAGCTTTTGCTGACTCGCGCGGCGGCCCTGGTTGTATCAGGCAGCCGCCGGTCGCAGAGACGGCGGCGGCATTTGACGACCTTGCGCAACCTTGTGCGGACCTGGTAGCCGCCAGCGCGGCTCGCTGATGAGATTGGGCTGGCGTCTGGGGTATGCCTACACGCAACCCTCCCACGCGGGTTACGGCCCCGGCTCTGGTCAGCTGATTGCTGTCTTCCTGCGGTCAGTCGCGGGCTCCCCGGTGACTTGTGGACGGTGGCGGGGTGGCTTCGGCGTGTTCTGGCCGGCTGGCGTGAAGCGGCCGGTGAGCTGGGCTTCCAGGCCGTCGAGGATGGCGTGCAGGCCGAACTCGAAGCTGTGCTCGGGTGACGCGGCGTAGTCGGCGGCGGGGCTGTCGAGGCGGGCGCGTAGCCGCGGGTACTGCATGGCGATCCCGCGGGCCTCGGCCATGTGGTCGCGGATCATCTCCTCGGCGTTGCCGCCGCCGCGGTTGAGCTTGCGGGTGAGTGAGGCTACCGCGGCCGGGCCGAGGGCGTTGCCGAGGACGTAAGTGAAGACTGCGGTGGCTGCCTGGTCGGCCTGCTCGGCGGGGAGCCCGGCCGCCTCGTAGATGGCGAGGAGGTGGTCGTCGTGGCGGGCCTTGCCGGGGCCGTTCACCAGGTAGGAGCCGAAGGCCTGCACCAGCCAGGGATGGCGTGTGAGCATCGAGTGCAGGCCGGTCGCCATCGCGCTGGCCGCGGCGCGCCAGCCGGCTGCGGCCGGGTCCGGGAGCGCGACCTCGCCCCAGACCTGGTCGCCGGCGAGGGCGATGAGGTTATCCCTGCTGGCCACGTGCCAGTAGACCGCAGTGGCCGCGGATCCCAGCCGCCTGCCCAGGGCGCGCATGTTCAGCCCGCCCAGACCCTCGGCGTCCAGCAGGCCGATGGCGGCAGTGACGATCTTCTCGCGGGTCAGCGTGTCGCGCGGCATGCGAACAGAATACGGCACCTGGCCTGGGATTGAACGGAGTTCAGGAACCGCTTGCACGCTGTACAAGTCGCTCGCTAAGCTTGGCTTGAACGTTGTGCAGGCCGCCGCGAAGGAGCGCCGGAAGGGTAGTCGCGATGCGATGCGCACCGGAGGATGCCTGGGCGCACAAACGCGAACAGGCTGCATGTTGCGAGTCGGCCAAGATTCCCGGGTACCTGGCCGGTGTCCACCACCACGACGGCGGTCAGGCCGCGGTAGCCCATGGGACGGCGAACGTGGTCACCGGGCCGCCGTTGCGCGAGGACACGTGTTCCTGTTCGGGTCGGTGACGACGGTGCTGACCACGACCGTGGTGCCGCAGCAGGCCAAGCGCGGGTTCAAGCTGACCGGGTCCCGGCAGCCGGGCGAGGCTGGGGCAACGTGATGAGCGCGGCAGACCGCGACGAACTGCCGCGGAATCCGGCAGGAGGCCGGGCAGCGGACCGCGGAGAGGCGGGAAGGGATACGAATGTCACAGGAGACGTCGTCAGGGGAGACACTGGCCGGGTTCACGGCCGCGACGGCGGAGGAGTCCGCGGTTCCCGGGGTTGCCGCCGCGGTGCTGGCGGACGGCGAGGAGGTCTTCGCCTGCCACGGTGTGACCAGCATCGTGAACCCGCTGCCGGTGGATAGGGACACGCTGTTCGTGCTGGGGTCGGTCGCGAAGACCTTCACCGCGACCGCGGTGATTCGGCTGGTCGCGGAGGGAAGGGTGGAGCTGGATGCGCCGGTGCGCCGGTATGTCCCGGAGTTCAAGCTCAAGGATGAGCAGGCCGCGGCGCAGATCACCGTGCTGAGCCTGCTCAACCACACCGCGGGGCTGGACTGGCGGATGAGCGCCGAGACCGGCGAAGGGGACGACGCCCTCGCCGCCTATGTGGCGAAGATGGCCGAGTCGGAGCTGATCGCGCCGCCCGGCACCCGGGCCAGCTACAGCCAGATCGGGTACAACCTGGCCGGGCGGGTGATCGAGAAGGTCACCGGGCTGACCTTCGAGCGGGCGGTGACCTCGCTGCTGTTCGAGCCGATCGGGCTGTCGCACACCCTGTATATGACCAATGACGTGATGACCCGCCGGTTCGCCGTCGGGCACAACATGGGCCAGGACGGGACCCTGTCGGTGGCGCGGCAGTGGAAGGACACCCGGGCCAACAACCCCGGCGGGGACGTCGCGTCCTCGGCGTCGGACCTGCTGGCCTGGGCGAGGTTCCATCTCGGGGATGGCCGCGCAGCCGACGGTACCCCGGTGCTGCCGGCCGCGGTGCTGCAGCGGATGCAGCAGCAGACGGTCGAATTGCGGGGCACCACGCTCGGCGATGCGTTCGGCATCTGCTGGTTCATGCGCGACATCGGCGGCGTGCGCACGGTCGGGCACGGCGGGTCGTCCAACGGCCAGTTCGCCGACCTGCTGCTGGTCCCGGACCGGGGATTCGCCGTCGCCGCGCTGTCCAATGCCGGCCCGGACGGCGGCATGGCCGTCAACCATGCCGTCGTCAGGTGGGCGCTGGAGCACTATCTGGGAGTAATAGACCGGGACCCCCAGCCGCTTCCATATGACCAGGCGCGGGCCGCTGAGATCGCCGGGGACTACGAGAACGACATGATGAGGCTAATCTTCCGCGCTGACGGGGCCGGGCTGACCGTCGAAGCCGTGATCAAACCGGAGATCCGCGCCGCGACCGAGACCGAACTGCCCCCCGATCTGCCGCCGGCCGGTCTCGGCCTCCTGCCCCGAGACGAGTACATCATCACCAGCGGCGGCCTGAACGGGCAACGCGGCTTCTTCACCCGCGGCCAGGACGGCCAGCTCACCGGAGCCGATCTCGCCGGCCGGATGTTCACCAGGGTCCCGGCCGCCGGGTAGCGCCCGCGAACGTCCTCGCGGCGCTGACGGCCGTGCGCGGTCCGCTCCCGGCCGCGCTGCCACCCGGCGCCGCGGTCCCGCGGCTCAACCAGGGAGGAATGATCCATGACCTCGGCGACTGATGTGGCTGTCGTCGGCGCGGGCCTGTCCCGCGAGGCCGCCATCCGTGCCTGGCAGGCGCACGGGATCGACCGGTGGTGCTGGAGGCCGGCCCGGAGCCGGCGGCTCGTGGCCGGGCTACAACGACAGCCCGAGGTTGTTCTCCCCGGTTGGCTACAGCGCCATGCCGGGGCAACCCGGCAGCCAAGCGGGAAGGCCCGTCCGGCCCCGCGGGCCGGGCCGTCACGCGACACGGACGGCGGCCACCATGCGGGACAGCTATCAGTTGTTCTGCGCGGAACGCCCTAGGACCAGAGGTTCATAAATGAACGCGAACACTAGAACCACGCGTCCCGAATCTACTATCACGAAGGCGCTGCTGGCTTGCGGCGCGGTCGCCGGGCCGCTGTTCGTCGGCGCGTCGATCATCCAGGGACTCACTCGCCGCGGCTTCGACCTCAGCCGCGAGCCCATCTCGTTCTTGAGCTTGGGACCTGTGGGATGGATTCAGAGAGCGAACTTCATCGTGGCGGGCCTGCTGGTCGCCGCGCTGGCCGTCGGCGTCCGCAGGGCGCTTGGAGCGGGTGCAGGGGGAACTTTTGGCCCGCTGTTTCTGGCTGGGCTCGGGGTAGGTCTTGTTATAGCCGGGCTTTTCCACCCTGACGCTGGCTTCGGGTACCCGCCTGGCACTCCTGGCGGGCCGCCGAAGCTCCTGACATACCACTCGCAGTTGCACGGGCTCGGATTCACGCTGTCGTTCGTGTTCTTCGTCCTCGCCTGTGCTGCCTTCGCCCGCGCCGCTGCGCTCGAGCGTCGCTGGCCCTGGGTCGCCTATACCGGCGCCTCCGGGGCTGCAGCTCTCATCCTAGGAATCTCGCCCGGAAACAGCGGCATCGCCGTGCGAGATCTGCTGGCCGCACTGGTTCTGTGGGCATGGATCACCCTGCAAGCTCTCCGGGTCTCGCGCCGAATGCAGGTTCCTTCCCCTCACGCGACGACAACACCGGCCGGACACCGACCTGGCCCGGCCGCCGATCAAGGTAGGGAGATCCGATGACCACGGTTGTCTCAGCTGATGGCACCACGATCGCATTCGACCAGTTCGGTGACGGGCCGCCGGTCATCATGACCGTGGGCGCGTTCAACACCCGGTCGGTGACCGAGCCGCTGGCGAAGGCGCTGGCAAGCCAGTTCACCGTGCTGAACTATGACCGGCGCGGCCGCGGCGACAGCGGCGACACCGCGCCGTACGCGGTCGAGCGGGAGATCGACGACATCGCTGCCCTGATCGCGGCGGCTGGCGGGTCGGCGTCAGTGTTCGGCTACTCCTCCGGCGCCACCCTCGCTCTCAAGGCCGCCGCCAGCGGCCTGCCCATCAGGCACCTGGTGCTGTATGAGCCGCCGTTCAACACCGATGACAGCTACCCGCCGCTACCCGCGGGCTTCGCCGCGGAACTCGCCGATCTGGTGACAGCGGGCAAGCGCGGTGACGCAGTCGAGCTCTACCAGACCCAGGCGGTCGGCATCCCCGAGGACGTGGTCGCGCAGATGCGCCATGCGCCGTTCCAGCCCGCCCTGGAGGCGATCGCGCACACCCTCGCCTATGACGCGGCCATCATCGGCGACCGGTCCTTGCCGGCCGGAATGCTCGCCACCATCACCATCCCGGCCTTGGTGATCACGGGCGAGCAAAGCCCCCAGTTCCTGGGCAACGCCGCCCGCGCAGCCGCCGGGGCACTGCCCAACGGGCGGCTGGCGATCCTGCCCGGCCAGACCCACGACATCAACCCGGACGCCAGCGCCGCAGTCATCGCGGGGTTCCTCGCCCGCTAGCAGCGGCACCCGCCGGCCGGCATGCCAGGACATACAGGAACGGAGGACGTCATGCACGCCGTGACATCGGCGGACGGCACCCCCATCGCCTTCTCCCGGTCCGGGGAGGGTCCCCCGGTCATCCTTGTCGACGGCGCGCTGTGCTACCGCGGGTTCGGGCCAGCGGCTAAGCTGGCCGCCCGCCTCTCGCGGCGACTCACCGTCTTCACCTATGACCGGCGCGGCAGCGCCGGCACCGCGCCGTCCGCCCCGAGCAACTCAGCAAGCTGCTGGCCGCCGGCCAGCGCGGCAAGGCGGTCAGGCTCTTCCTGCGTCAGATCGGCTCCAGGCAGCCGTGATCACGCTGATGCGGGTCCTGCCGGCCCGGAGCAAGCTGACCACGATCGCCCCCACCCTCGGCTACGACGATGCAATCATGAGCGTCGCCAAGCCCGGCCATCCGCTGCCAGCGAGCCGGGGGGCTGCGGTCACCATCTCGGTGCTGTGCGCGGACGGCGGGGCCAGCCGTGGCTGGCTCCGCGACGGCGTGCGGGCGCTTGCGCAGGCGCTGCCCCGCGCCCGGTACCGGGAACTGGACGGCCAGAGCCACCGGTAGCCCAAGATCCACGCGGCCCTGCTCGGGGAGTCCCTCATCGGCGGCAGGAGTGACACCGATGACTTCGGTGACTGATGTTGTGGTCATCGGCGCGGGCCAGTCCGGCCTGGCCGCCACCCGCGCCCTGCAGGAGCACGGCATCGAGCCGGTGGTGCTGGAGGCCGGCCCGGAACCGGTCGGCTCATGGCCGGGCTATTACGACAGCCTGACCTTGTTCTCCCCGGCCCGCCACAGCGGCATGCCCGGGCTGGGTTTCCCCGGTGACCCGGATCACTACCCGCACCGCGACGAGGTCGTCGCCTACCTGCGCCGCTACGCGGCTAGCCTGAGTGCCGACATCCGCGTGAACACGGTGGTGACGGCGGTTGAGCACGACGGCCGGAATCGCTTCCTGGTGCGCACCGCCGCCGGGCAGGCCCTCCACGCTGCGGGGGTGGTGGCCGCGACGGGCTCGTTCGGCAACCCTTACGTGCCGGTCCTGCCCGGCAAGGAGCGCTTCACGGGGCGGCCGCTGCACGTGGCGAACTACCGCAACCCGCACGAATACGCCGGGGAGCGCATCGTTGTGGTCGGGGCGGGCAACTCCGCCATCCAGGTCGGCTACGAACTGGCCAACGTGGCCACCGTCACCCTGGCCACACGTGCACCTTTCGGGTTCCTGCCGCAGGTGCGCGGCGGGCGCGACCTGCACTACTGGCTGGAGCGCACCGGCTTCGACCTGCTCCCGCCCGAATGGCTGGCCCGCTACCTCGGCGGCCGCACCGTGCTTGACACCGGCAAATACGCCCGCGCCCTGGACACCGGGCGCATGATCCGCCGTCCCATGTTCACTGGCTTTCACGCCCGCGGCGTCACCTGGCCCGATGGAACACGCGAGCAGGCCGACACCGTCCTGTTCGCCACCGGCTACCGCCCCAGCCTCGCCTACCTGCGCTCGCTCGGCGCCCTGGACGACGACGTGCCACGGCAGGTCGGCGGCATCTCCGCCACCCACCCCGGCCTTGTCTACCTCGGGCTGGAATTCCAGCGGTCGTTCTCCTCCAACACCCTGCGTGGCGTGCACCGCGATGCCGAGCATGTGATCCCCGCGCTGGCCGCCCATGTCCGCGACGCCCCCGCCATCATCGGCCGCTCCAGCCACCGCGGGGACCGTCAGAAATTTGCCTGTGATGTTCGACATATCCTTCGTATGGGCGGGATGTGAGTCCCGGCCATGGCGAAGGTAGCGCGTTCATATGAAGCGGCCAGGGCTGCAGCAGGGCTGACTTATGACGCAGATCTTCTCCGATATTCCAGTCATCACCATCTGATGGTGTTCATGGCAGCTTGCAGCCCAGCCGTGCCGGGGGCAGGGTCGGACAGTGCCGGACATTCCTGGCACTGGACATGCGAAAGTTGTCGGCCTGACTTCCTGACCGTTCTGTTCTGTGCCGCGTCCTCGGCTGTGCTGGCTGGCAATGCCGGGGCGTGGGCTGGCCCTGGCTGGGCCAGGATCGTGCGTCTTGGTCGAACGCGAAGATGCCTTCCCGCCTCGTTTGGCCCACGCTTGGGAGAAGGGATCAGGGCGGTGTCGCCTATGGCGATCGCATGGCCACCTGATCGGGACATGAGCGCCGCCAGCGAGCGCCGACTGCCGAGCTGTCCAGGCACCGCCTAACCGTGTCTCAGTTGGGAGCGGCAAACGAGACACTGGCGTCGCGCCGCCAGGCCTGCGCTGACGGCCGGCAGCGCCCCACGGACCGGCGGATCGGGGGTCCAGACGGTGACTAGTGGCTTGTCGGTTCGTGAGGTGGCGTCAGTTCCGGTGATCAGCCCGACGAGCGTTCCGGCTGACCGCGAAAGCCGGCTGACGGGCCTTGGCAACAACAGATGGCGGCTGGCTACCGACGGTGACGAGCTCAGGTCGGCCGGGCTGGCCGATCGTGGAACGGGTCGTGGACCGGGTGCGGTGCTCAACGGGTGCATCGTGTGCATTCTGGGTTTTCGGGCGTGCTATCGGTGCAGCTAGCGCGTCTGGTGCAGGCGGGCGTGTTTCTCGTAATGAACAGGTCGTCGGTTCGATTCCGACAGGCGGCTCCAGGTCAGGGGCATGATCGCGCAGTCCGGGTTCACGCCCGTGGAACGAGTCGCCGTTTTCTCGCTATCGTTGTGTCATGGCTACCACCCATAAAGGTCACATAGAGTTACTGCCCAGTGGGTCGTATCGCGTCCAGGTGTACTTCGGTACCGACCCGGTGACGGGCAAGGCGCGCCGCGTCAAGCGCACCGTCAAGACCGAGGCGAACGCGGCCGGGGAGCTGGCGAATCTCCTGCGGGCGGCGGAGGCGGAGAACGCGCCTGACGACGCTGCCACGCTCGCACTCGCCCTTGAGCGGTATCTGGAGATCACCGACCTCAGCGTTTCTACCCGGGCCACGAACGAGACCTACATCCGGCGGGTCCTGCTGCCCGTCCTCGGTCACGTCAAGCTCCGCAAGATCGGGCCGGACAGCCTCGATGCTCTCTACGCTCACCTGAGGCTGCTCGCGGCTGTGCGGGCGGTTGCCGAAGGTCGAGCACTACGCCGACGTGGCGCACGGCTGCGACAGGCGGTGCGGCCCGCTGCGCGATCACAGGACCACCCGCCCGCATGTGTGTGACCAGCGCTGCAAGCCTCATGCCTGCAAGGGGCTCGCTCCCTCGTCGATCGTGCGGATTCACGCGATCATCTCCGCGGCCATGAACCTGGCTGTCCGGTACGAGTTGATCGAGCGCAACCCCGCCGAGCGGGCGACGCTGCCGACTGTGCGCAAGAGGAAGCCGAACCCGCCAAGCCCGCAGCTGGCGGCCCGGCTGCTCAATCACGTCTGGGAGCGGGACGATGAGTTCGGGCTTTACCTGTGGGAGGCGATGGTCACCGGAGCGCGGCGCGGTGAGTTGCTGGCGCAGCGAGAGAGCCGGTTCGACTTCGAGGTGCAGGCCGTCGCCTTC
>WNGK01007381.1_pt1 | contig 12482 bp, 10 predicted proteins | sample 5400601 | NCBI WGS metagenome assembly WNGK01 (sample SAMN13153376, study PRJNA577476) | soil metagenome | isolation source: 60 cm soil or saprolite under Garry oak tree replicate 1 | place: USA:California | collected 2016-06-15 | reverse complement strand
GCAAGAGTTTATGCGCAGATCGCGCCATCCGCGCCGCACGCGTTGCATATGCCCTCGCATATTTATACGCGATTGGGAATGTGGGAAGAGTCAATTGCATCAAACATGGCCGCAAGAAAAGCCGCGCATGAGCAAGGTGATATTGGCGAGGAATTACACGCCATGGATTACCTGACCTACGCCGATCTTCAGCTCGGCCGTGATCAGGACGCCGCGCGGGTCGTCGATGATTCGCGAAAAATGACGAACCTTTCGCCGAAGTATTTCAAAGTGGCGTATGCGGCCAGTGCGATGCCGGCGCGCTACGATATTGAACGTCGAAAGTGGAATGATGCGACACGACTCACGCCGATGGATGACACGCTGCCGCAGGCGTTTGCAATTACCGCTTGGTCACGTGCAGTTGGATTTGCGCGCACCAAACAGGTAGCGGCCGCGCGTGCTGAAATTGCGCAACTAAAGAGCGGTTACGAGCAAATGCGCGCCGCGGGCGATGGATATTGGGCGACCCAAATTCATGTGCAGCTCAATTCAGCTTTGGCCTGGATAAACCATGCGGAGGGAAAAGACGACGAAGCAGCGAAGCTGATGCGTGCTGCGGCCGACGAAGAGGACGCAGTAGAAAAATTACCCGTTACTCCGGGCGCAATCGTGCCAGCGCGCGAACAGCTTGGCGACCTGCTTTTGGAATCAAATCGCCCTGCCGATGCTGTCAAAGAATTCGAGCGTGCGCTGGCCATGACACCGCAACGCCGTAACGCGCTCACGGGGGCATCGCGTGCCCGCGAAATGCTCGCCCAGAGCAAAGCTCCGAAAGTAAACTAGGTTACGAGTACAAATACTCGTCGTGGTATTCCCGCTGAGGTGCGAACTGCACGCTCTGGTCGCCGCCGAGCTCGGGATATTCGAAGATTTTTCCTTCGTAATTTCGGATCACAATCTTTTCGTTGTCGTGATACAGAATGTAACCAGGATTGATCGGCACTTTGCCGCCGCCGCCGGGCGCGTCGATCACGAATTGCGGAACCGCATAGCCGGTGGTGTGACCGCGCAGGCCTTCGATAATCTCGATCCCTTTTGCTACCGACGTGCGCAAATGCGATGAGCCATTGATCAAATCGCATTGATAAATGTAATAGGGTCGAACGCGACACATGAGCAGTTTGTGCACAAGCGTTTTTGTGGTCTCGAGATCGTCATTCACGCCGGCGAGCAGCACGCTTTGGTTGCCCAACGGGATGCCTGCGTTGGCAAGTCGCTCGAGCGCTTCTTTGACTTCAATCGTCAGCTCGCGCGGATGATTGACGTGCACGCTCATCCAAAGCGGGTGATGTTTCGCCAGAATCGCGCAAAGCTCGGGCGTGATGCGTTGCGGCAAAAAAATTGGAACGCGCGTGCCGATGCGAAGAAACTCGATGTGTTTTATCGCGCGCAGTCGCGAAAGTAATTTGTCGATCTTGTCGTCGCTGAAAATGAGCGCGTCACCCCCGCTCAGCAGCACATCGCGCACTTCGATATGTTTTTCGAGATAGCGGAATGCTTCCTCGAAATCGGTGTGTAATTCCTGTTCGCCCGCGCCGCTCACCACGCGACTGCGCGTGCAATATCGACAGTAACTCGCGCAACGATCCGTCACTAAAAACAGGACGCGGTCTGGATATCGGTGCACTAATCCCGGCACGGGCATATGCGAATCTTCGCCACACGGATCGGCCATGTCGTACGGCGATGTCCATGTTTCTTCGATCCGCGGAATAACCTGACGCCGGATCGGATCGTCCGGATTATCGCGCGGGATCAGATTAAAAAAATGCGGAGTGATCGCGAGCGCGAGTTTGTCGCCCGAGAGCAGCACTCCGCTGCGCTCTTCCTCGCTAAGATCGAGATGCTTTTCGAGTTGAGCGAGAGAAGTGACCCTGTTTTTGAGCTGCCATTTCCAATCGTTCCAGAGTTCAGGTGCAATCCCGCCGTCGCGGGACCAGTAGCCTGGCGCGTGCGAGACGCACTCTTTCCCATCCCCTTTTCCTGTCGCAAAAGTAATCATTGTAAATTTGAGAACAAAAAACGTTAAGGTCGCTAAATACCGTGTCAACGCAGGCACTTGATCGTGCGCTACGCACTCGACCCCGCCCCTAGTTGCGAGTTATCGGTCGAAATTTCTGCAGAACGTGGTTGCCAGGGACACCCGCGGTTATTTGCCGCCCAGTACACTCAGCTCCCAACGGTAGCCGTCGGGATCGTGGAACCAAAGGCCCATGTTTTTCGAGCCGGGTCCTTCCGGGCCGATTTCGTCACCGGGATCTTCTATCTCGGCCTCGACGCTCTTCAGATGCTCGAGCGCTTTCCGCAATGTCGCCATGTTTGGCAGATGAAACGACATGTGATCAATCGTTCCGGGCGACGGCTTCCCCTTGAACAGCGCAATCGTGACGTTGTCATTACCGATGGCGACACCATTTTCGAATTCGAATTCTTTGCGCAGCCCCAAAGCACGCTCGAACCATTTCGCGCTCTCTTTCGGATCGCGCACTGCTAATCCAAAGTGACCAACAACACCGAGTGTGAATGGAACTTTCATGTAAGAAGTTGAAGCGTGAAATCGTTAACAGCACAATACGTGAACGGCGGGATGAAACATTGATAGACCGCCGGTTAACCTTGTCCGGAGCCGTTTCGAGAAATCAGCGGCTCCATGAAGTGTCTATTGAAATCTTCCAGCGCGTCGCGCGGCGTCTGTCCTAATCCACTAGCGCCCTCTCGCAGTTCCGGCCCGATAAAGGCGAGCCAGACGTCGTCGGCTATTCCTATTTTCGGGCGCAGCCGTGCGGCTGGGCTGCGCGGATGGTTCTTAAGATATTCCTCTACGTCTTCTTTTATTGCAGAGGGAAGCTCTTCGATTGCAAGTGACGTCACATCCAAGAAACGTGCGTGACGCACTCGCTGGACGTAAGACGTTGCAAGCGGTCTTACTCTCGTCCCCAGATCATCGCGACGGAAGTCGTGAGACTGCCGCCCATGTTAAAGGTGAGAAATTTTTTCGCGTTTTCAATCTGGCGCGCGCCGGCCCGTTGGGAGAGTTGTTGATACGCCTCGAATACTTGGCGCACCCCGGTCGCGCCGACCGGATGGCCATCACCGATCAAACCGCCCCCGGAGTTTACCGGAATTTCAAAGGAAGCTTTGAGTTTCTCAGGACGAACCTGCGGCAACGTCGTCGCGCCGCTTTTCACGAGCTCGACACCTTTGCCCGACTCGGCGAATCCGAGAATTTCATATGCAACGATCTCAGTAATCGAAAAGCAGTCGTGCACCTCGGCGCCTTGAATGTTGCGTGGCGTTAAGTTCGCCATCCGGAATGCTTTTTCGCCTGCTTTGCGCGCGGTCGAAAAGGTAGGCGCATCCTTTTTGTCGAGCGGCAAATAATCCGTGGTGTGACCGTACCCTAGCAGGCGCGCAGTCTTCCCTTTGTCACCACCGATCTTATCCAGATATTTTCCGGAAACGAGGATGACCGACGCCGCGCCATCAGTGATCTGCGAGCAATCGGAGACTTTGAGCGGCGGCGCGACGCTCGGATTTTTGTCGGACACCTGCGACGCGCAATCGAGCGTGAGATCGGCATCGCGCATTTGCGCCAGCGGATTCAGCTTGGCGTGCGCATAGTTCTTCCACGCCACTTGGGCGAGGTCTGCTTCGGTCGCGCCGTATTTGTCGATGTAAATCTGCGCGATGCGCCCGAACAATTTCGGAAACATGAAATCGCCATATTCCGGCTTCTCATTGTGATAATCGGCGGCCGCGCCCAGCACATCGGAGCCATCGAGCGACGACATGGTCTTCTGCTGCTCCGCGCCGACCACGAGGACGACATCGTAAAATCCGCCCATGATCCATTCCGCGCCGAGTAATACTGAAAGCGCGCCCGATGCGCACGCTGCCTCGGTATGCATTGTCGGAATGCCACGCAATTTCGGATCGATCTCCGGAATGAACGCGCCGAGTTGCAACTGTTTGGTGAATTGCCCCGCATTAAAATTTCCAACCGCGCCCGCCTGAATTTCTGCGGGATCGATCTTCGCGTCCTCAATCGCCTTCTTTCCAGCTTCAATGATGAGGTGCCGGATCGTTTTCCCTTCCTTTTTCAGGTTGCGCTTAAAATCAGTCCGCCCTCCGCCGAGAATGTACACGTTGTTCATAATAGATGAGTAGTGCTCCAGAGAACTTAGCTCCCATTTCTACCGATGTCACCCGCGCGTAACGCTGCCTATAGGGAGCGCACGCGCCCTCGCGTGTATATTTCGGCGCCCCGCCAAAATGCTGTGAGAGAAAATTCGCGATGGCAAGGCTCCATCGCCAGCACGCGAAGGCGCGTGCGCTCCCCGGATAATTTACGCTAACCGCCGAAGGCACTTACGCCCGTGATGTCGCGACCGACGATCAACGCATGGATGTCGTGCGTGCCTTCGTACGTGTAAACGGTCTCGAGATTCATGAGGTGCCGGATCACGGAATAGCGATCCGTGATTCCGGCAGCGCCCAGGATGTCGCGGGCCTTGCGCGCGCATTCGAGCGCCATCCACGCGTTGTTTCGCTTCGCGAGCGAGGTCTGCGCGGGGGACGCCGTGCCAGCCTCCATCATTCGGGTAAGACGCAACGCGAGCAATTGCGCCTTGGTAATCTCCTGCACCATCCAGACCAGTTTTTCCTGCACCAGTTGGAAGCCAGCAATCGGGCGGCCAAACTGCTCACGCGATTTGGCATAGGCAAGCGCCGTCTCGTAACAATCGATGGCCGCGCCAATCACGCCCCACGCAATGCCTGCACGCGCCTGCGAGAGACACAATAAAGGTGCGCGCAGCCCTGACGCTTTAGGCAGGCGATTCTCCGACGGTATGCGGCAGTTCTCGAACCAGCACTCCGACGTGCGCGACATGCGCAGGCTGAATTTTCCCTCGATGTCCTGCGCACGAAATCCGGGAGTGTTCTTTTCCACGACGAATCCGCCCACGTTGCCGTCGTCGTCCTTTGCCCAAATAACCTTCACGTCCGCGACGGACGCGTTGCCGATCCAGCATTTGCCGCCATTCAAGACATAATGGTCGCCGTCGCGTATTGCGCGGGTTTCCATACCAGCAGGGTCTGAGCCGTGCCCAAGCTCTGTCAGCGCGAAACAAGCGACACGTTCGCCCGATACCAATCCCGGCAGCCAGCGCGCATGTTGCTCGGGCGTGCCGAAGGAATGAATTGCGTGTATTGCCAGGGGGCCTTGCACCGATGCCAGCGAGCGCAGGCCTGAGTCGGCCCGTTCAAGCTCTTGCATGATGAGGCCGTATGCCGTGTAGCTTTGCCGGGCACAACCGTGCTCTTTTAAATACGGAGCATAAAAGCCTAACGCACCCATTCGCGGCGTGAGGTGCTCTGGAAATTCGCCCGCGCGATGGCAAGGCACGATCTCGTGCATGACTTCCTCCTGCACAAAACGCCGCGCCCGATCGCGCACCGCGCGCTCCTCGCCCGTGAGGAGCTCTTCAATCGCGTAGTAATCCAGTGAGGTCATATGGTGCAGCGCGCGCGCTCAATGCCTAAACTTTTCTTTTCAACAGTGCTATATCTTTTGAAGATTCTGATCCGCGAACGGCGAGTTGGTTAGGATCATGGAACTTGCACGCAGACATGGCGCGACTTCACGAATATCAAGGCAAAGCCATTCTGGCCGTCAACGGATTCAAGATTCCCCGTGGCCGTGCCGCCTCAACCGCGGATGAAGCTATGACGGTGGCCAAAGAACTTGCGGCGGAAAAGAAGGGCGGCGAAGTCGTTATCAAGATTCAGGCTTGGACGACCGGGCGCGCCGGCATTGGCGGGGTGGCGTTCGCTAAAAAGCCGGATGACGTGCGCGCTCACGCGGCGCGCATGCTGTCGATGAAAGTTGGACAGTTTCCAGTCGAGGCCGTGCTGGTGGAAGAGAAGATCGACATCGAGCGGGAGTTTTTTCTTTCATTCGCTCTTGACGACGCCGCTCGCGCCCCGGTGATTATTTTCGCCAGCGACGGCGGCAGTGGAATCGAAGAGCGCGCCGCTTCGACCAGCCGCATCGCCTGCGATGTGAATCGCGGACCGCTCGATTCGGCAGTTCATGAAGCGGTTTCTTCATGCGGACTTTCACCGGCACACGCGAAGCAACTGGCCGAATCAATTCGAAAATTATTTGACGCCGCGCGCAGCGTTGAAGCCCGGTCGCTTGAAATCAATCCGCTGGTGCTGACCAAGGATGATGAGTTCGTCGCCGCCGATTGCCGGATCACGATTGATGATTACGCGGTGGGTCGGCACCCCGAACTCGGGATCGAAATTGCGAGAGAGTTCGATCATCCACCTACCGCTCTTGAACGCGTGGCCTATGCGGTCGAACAGAACGATCATCGCGGCACTTTTTATTTCGCGCAGTTGGCAACCATAGCCGCCAAAGACTCCAAAGGTCTGGTTGGTTTTCACGGCGCTGGCGGTGGCGGATCCATGATGTCGATGGACGCCATCGTGAACGCGGGATTCACCATCGCCAATTTCACCGACACCAGCGGCAATCCATCCGCGTCCAAGGTGTATCGCGCAGCCCGAATCATTTTGGCCCAACCTGACTTGGTTGGGTATTTCGGTTCCGGCTCCGGCGTCGCGAGCCAGGAACAATATTGGTCCGCCTACGGACTGGCCAAAGCATTTTGGGAACTCGATCTGGATATTCCCGCAGTGATTCGCTTGGGCGGCAATACCGAAGATCGCGCGGTGGACATTTTGCAGCGAATGTTGAAACTGCTTCGCGCACCGGTTGAAGGCTATCGCAAAACTGACATACCGGCCACGATCGCCGCGCGCTTCGCGGAACTTGTCGCCGGCGCGGCCGGCATGAAATGGAAACCGCGTGCTCCGCGTGTGCCGGAATTCGTCAAACGTTCAAAAGCCAAGATGCTGCCCGTGAAAAGTGGCCGGGTGTGGATCGATAACGCGCATTGGCCGCAAATTCGCGCCGCGGTGGAAACGCATTCTAGCGGATTGATTGTCGATCGCGAAGGTGTGCCCTCGCCATCGCTGCCGAGTGAAGAGTTTGCCACCAAAGATTCCGAGCTGCTCGCGTGCGATATCGAGTGCCGCCTTGCCGGAGTCCAAGGTTTCTATCTGGAACTTGATGTCCCTGGCTTGGATGAATTGATCGGAGGCGCACGCTAAATGGCAATTTTGATCGACGAGACCAAGCGGGTTCTGGTGCAAGGCATCACAGGCCGCGAAGGTCAGGCCCGCACGCGCCTGATGCGCGAGTACGGAACCAATGTTGTCGCAGGCGTGACGCCGGGCAAAGGCGGGCAGACGGTGCTCGGCGTGCCTGTGTTCAACACGCCACAAGAAGCGGTCAAAGCCATGGGAAAGATCGATATTTCCGTGCTTTTTGTGCCCGCGGCCGGTGTGAAGGACGCGGCTATTTCCGCCATTGACGCCGGCATTAAACTCACCGTGCTCGTGCCCGATCGCGTGCCGGTGTGGGACGCCATGGAGATCGCGGCGGCGGCCAAAGCAAATGGCGCGATTTTTCTCGGGCCCAACACGCTCGGAGTGTTGAGTCCGGGCAAGGGCGTGGTCGGCATGATCGGCGGTCGCGCTGAAAGCGCACGACAATGGTTCAAACCTGGAATTCCGAAAGGCGTTGGCGTGATCAGTCGGTCGGGCGGGATGGCATCAAGCACTGGCTATTATCTCGGGCAAGCAGGCGTTCGCATTTCGACGATTGTGCACATCGGCGGCGACGCGGTCCTCGGCATTCGTATTCCCGATGCAGCACTCATGTTCGAAGCCGATCCGTTCACCGAAGCAACCGTGATCTTCGGTGAAATCGGTTCGTCACAGGAGGAGGAATTAGCGCAGCTGATTCGCGATCGAAAAGTCACCAAGCCAGTGATCGCATACATCGGCGGCAAGGCAGCGCGCGAAGGCACTCGCTTCAGTCACGCGGGCGCGATCATTGAAGGTGGACGCGGTACGCACGCCGGCAAAGTGAAGGCGTTGCGTGAAGCAGGCGCGACCGTAGTTGATGCATTCGGTGAACTACCGGATGCGGTCGTCGAAATTTTGAAGAAAATGAAAGGACAGAGTCTTATGAGTGAAACCGACAAGAACGCAGTCTGGAACACCGCCATTACGCGCGTGGAGCCGAACCGCGTCGCAGTACGCGGATACAACATCGCCGAGCTGATGGGACGCGTTTCATTCGGCGTCGCGGTGCATTTAATTTTAACCGGCGAACTGCCGTCGGACGCGATTGGACGGTTGATGGACGCGGTCTTAGTGGCATCGATCGATCATGGCGCCACGCCTCCGAGCGCGCTGGCGGCGCGAACCGTTGCCTCCACCGGTGCATCGTTAAGCGCGTCTGTCGCCGCCGGCATCATGTCGATCAATCGCCATCATGGTGGCGCGATTGAAGATTGCGCCCGACAACTGAAAAAGATCGCCGATCGCGCCGCGAAAGAATCCATTTCACTTGATGAAGCTGCCGCGCGCACGCTCGCGGAGATGAAAGACGCGGGCGAACGCATGCCGGGATTTGGTCATCGCTATCACACCAAGGATCCACGCACCGCGCGACTGTTTGAACTGGCGCGCGAAGCCGGCGTGGACGGCGCGCACATAAAAGCGGCGCGGGCCGTGGAAAAATCTTTCGCCGATGCCAGGAAAGCGTTGCCCATCAATGTGGATGGGGTCATCGGAGCTATCTTGGCGGATTTAGGGATGAATCCGGCTGCGTTCAACGGCATTTTCATGATTGCGCGTACGCCCGGCCTTGTGGCCCACGTCATAGAAGAGCAAACCCGCGAGAAACCGATGCGCCGAATCGATCCAGTCAATCACGGCTACGACGGGCCCGCAGCTCGATCTGTGGGGAACAACCACGAATGAACACCAATAAACACGAATTCATAAAACAATTCGCTCCCACTCCAATTTGGCGTGCTTAAAATTAAGGATAACTTCGACACGCAGGTTCGTGATCTGCAAATAGTTCAACATCAATCCACGTTCGTGATCGGTAATTCGGTCGATCACCTTGGTATCCACGACAACAGCATCAAATGCGATCAAGTCGGGAACGAAGAGACCGACCTTGTGCCCTTTGTAAAGGACATCGAACAAAGGTTGCTGCCGGAAAGGAACGCTTTGCAGACCAAACTCAACGGCGAACGCATTTTCATACGGCTTCTCAACCAACCCATGACCAAACACGTTAAGAACCTCGATGGCACAGCCGACAATTTGAAAGACTTCTTCTTTAGCCAACAACTTTCCACTATTCGTGTCCATTCGTGTTAATTAGTGGTTAATCATGAATTAGAATTGATGTCACGACCATGAAAACAACCGAACGAACCAACTATGGCGTCACTCAAATCGCCCAACTCTTTCCCAGCTTGAAGAGGATCAAGGACAAGTCGCTGCGGGAACGAGTGGCTGCGGTGTGGAACGAGGCAATCACGACGGGTTGCGGCGGCAAGGGCTGGACCTTCGACGAACTGCGCGAGGTCAAGTTCACGCTGCTTGCCGGCGACATCGACATGACTTTCGTCGAGCATCTCAATTCCTGCGCCCGGCAATGCATCGCCATCGCAGATGTGCTCGAGAAATCGTTCCGCTGCGACATTCCCATTCAGCGCGATTATCTCATCGCCGGTGCGCTCCTGGCCGATGTGGGCAAGCCGCTGGAGTACGACAAGGATGCGTCGGGCAAAGTGATTCAGGGGAGATTTGGCCAGCAAGTGCGGCATCCATTCAGCGGCGTCGCGCTAGCCTACAAGCATGGTATTCCCGGCGAAGTGTTGCACATCATCGCTACGCACAGTCATGAGGGCGACAAGGTCGAGCGCTCAATCGAATCGATCATTTTCCATCACGCCGATTTCGTGGACTTCGATATCGCCAAGTTTCTTGGCAAACGCGCTGCCGGGAAATGATTCTACGGGCGGTTGGTGGTTGAGGGTTGATTGTTGAAAGTCTGAAGGTGCCAATCAGCAATGAACGAGATCGACATCGTGCGCGACGTTTCGCACAGATACGAGCAGGCGGGCATCCCGTACATGCTCACGGGTTCCATGGCAATGAATTATTACGCTCAACCGCGGATGACCCGGGATATTGATGTCGTGATTGCGATTGGACCGGAGGATGTCGGCCGCGTGACTGCTTTATTTCGGCCCGACTACTACGTGAGCGAGGAAAATATTCGCGAGTCAGTCGCTCATGAATCGACTTTCAATCTCATTCATCATGAAAGCGTGATCAAAGTTGACTGCATTATCCGCAAAGGAACTGAATATCGGCGCGCAGAGTTTGAGCGGCGCCAGAAGATCTCGATTCTCGATTTCACGACGTTCGTCGTGAGTAAAGAAGACCTAATCATCTCAAAACTCGTTTGGGCGAAGGATTCGCATTCCGGGGTCCAAGTAAGCGACGTGCGAAACCTGCTCGCTACTGGATATGACGCTACCTATCTGCAGCACTGGACGCGCGAACTGGGTCTGGATAATTTACTGCAAGAATGCCTCGAATGACTGATACGCCACCTGAAATCGATGGAATAATGCGCGACAAAATCATGGAGCGTTCTGGGGAGGAGCGTTTCATTATGGGCGCGCAGATGTTCGATGCCGCCCGCGAAATGGTGAAGGCATCACTACCACAGGGCTTATCGGAGGCGGAACAGCGATGGCAACTGTTCAAACGCATCTACGGGAAAGAACTTGATGTAGGATAGTTGGTATGGGCCTGACGTTCGTTGAAAAGATTGCTGCACGCCATGCTGATGGCCTCACTCCCGGCGCAGCCGTGCGTTCCGGGGACTTTGTTTCAATTCGTCCGCGTCATGTCATGACGCACGACAACACCGGCGCAGTGATTCCAAAGTTCAAACAGATCGGCGCCACCGCGATCGCGGATCCGGCCCAACCAGTGTTCGCGATCGATCACGACATTCAAAATGTCACGCCGAAGAATCTGGAGAAGTACGCCAAGATCGAAGCGTTCGCGCACGAGCGCGGCATCGATTTTTACCCGCCGGGCACCGGCATTTCGCATCAAGTGATGGTCGAGCAAGGCTACGTTGTTCCTGGTGCGATGGTGGTGGCCAGCGATTCGCATTCCAATTTGTACGGCGCGATAGCGGCGCTGGGCACGCCGGTGGTGCGGACCGATGCCGCGAGTATTTGGGCAACGGGAGTTACATGGTGGCAGGTTCCCAAGGTGGCCAAGATGGTGCTCAAGGGAAATCTTTCCGCGGGCGATGGAGTGGCGAATCTTGCCATGGCTGCGCGCATGACCATCGCCAACATGACCACCGAGTGGGGCGCGCTGGCGGGCGTGTTTCCATTTGATCAAGTGACGGTGAATTATTTGCGCTCGCGCGTTGGCGAGTTCACGAGTGACAAACGCCCAGGCACGCGTGGTCCCAAGAGTCACTCCGGCTACACCCACGCCGACATCGATGGATGGTGGAAGAATCGAAGCGAGTTGAGCGCTGATGCGGACGCAGACTACGCCATCGAACTTGAACTTGATCTGGCGACCGTGGTTCCGCATGTGTCCGGTCCCAATGAAGTGAAGACCATGGTGTCGCTGACTGAAATGGAGCGGAAACATGTTCCCATTCAGAAGGCGTATTTGTTGTCATGCGTGAACGCCCGCTTCGAGGATTTGCATGACGCTGCGGAAGTCGTGCGCGACCGCGGCGGGCACGTTGCCGAGGGTGTTGAATTTTATCTGGCCGCCGCCAGCGCCGAAGTGCAAGCCAAGGCCGAGTCCACTGGCGATTGGCAAACTCTAGTCGATGCGGGCGCTATTCCGCTGCCGTCCGGTTGCGGAGCATGCATCGGCCTGGGTCGCGGTTTGGTGGAGCAAGGCGAGATCGCGATCAGCGCCACCAATCGTAATTTCAAAGGCCGCATGGGTGATCGCGATGCGTACGTATACTTGGGTTCGCCCGCCGTCGTGGCGGCCAGCGCGTTGGCTGGATTTATTTGCGCGCCAAAAAATTTCGCAGAGCGCGCCGCGGGCACAGCGGTTCGACGCGCCCAAAGCAAACCGCAGACGCCGGGTTCGGTGGACATCATCGCCGGTTTTCCGGCGAGCGTGCGTGGTCGCGTTCTCTTCATCGACAAGGATAATTTGAACACAGACGGCATTTACGGCAGCAAACACACTTACCGCGACGATATGACGCCGGAAGAAATGGCGGCGGTGACATTTGAAAATTACGACCCGAACTTCAACACGCTCTATCGCTGTGGCGACGTTGTGGTCGGCGGCTTAAACTTTGGAAGCGGCTCCAGTCGCGAGCAGGCTGCCACGGCGCTGAAGTTTAAAGGTATACCGTGCGTCATCGCCGCCAGCTTTTCCGAAACCTACAAACGCAACGCATTTAACAACGGCTTCGTGGTCTTTGAGTG
>WNGK01006314.1_pt1 | contig 12482 bp, 10 predicted proteins | sample 5400601 | NCBI WGS metagenome assembly WNGK01 (sample SAMN13153376, study PRJNA577476) | soil metagenome | isolation source: 60 cm soil or saprolite under Garry oak tree replicate 1 | place: USA:California | collected 2016-06-15 | reverse complement strand
CTCGACCAATCGCGCAATGCGAAGCGCGAGTTGCCCGGGCGGCGGCACCAGGCTCGGATCGACCACGCCGAATACGCCCTCGCGCGCGAACACGAAACCGGCGCGGGCCAGCCGCGCGATGTGAGTCAGTGCAGAAATCACAAACGCCAGCCCGAATGCAGCGCGACAATGCCGCCGGAAAGGCTTTGCCACGACGCGCGCGCGAAACCTGCCGCCCGCATCAGTTCGGCAAATGCATTCGGTTTCGGAAATTTCCGGATCGACTCGACGAGGTATCGATAGGAGTCGGCGTCGCCGGTCACCGCGCGGCCGAGCGGCGGAATGAGCCTGAAGGAAAACAGATCGTAAATGCGATCGAGGCCGGGAACATCGACGGTGGAGAATTCCAGACAAAGAAACCGGCCGCCAGGCCTCAGCACGCGAAACGCCTCGTTCAGTGCAAGATCGATCCGCGGCACGTTGCGGATGCCGAACGCAATCGTATAGGCGTCGAAACTGCGGTCAGGGAAAGCCAGCGCTTCGGCATTGCCTTCGACAAAGGACACCCGGTCGTCGAGATGCCGGGCCGCCGCGCGCCCGCGGCCAACATCCAGCATATCGGAATTGATGTCGCATACGGTGGCCCGAAAGCCCGAGCCTGCCGCCCCGGCGGCGCGAAATGCGATATCGCCGGTGCCGCCGGCCACATCGAGCAGCGCAAACGGCGTGTCGCGGCGCGGCGGATTGAGCGCATTGATCATCAGGTCTTTCCAGACCCGGTGCAGACCCGCCGACATCAGATCGTTCATCAGGTCGTAGCGCTGTGCCACGCTGTGGAACACGTCGTTTACCAGCGTCTGCTTGTCGCCCAAGGGGACATCCCTGAAGCCAAAATGCGTGGTTTGGTCCCGCCGATCCATCAATTTTTCTCCATCGCGCAGACCATAGCGCGGCTGGTTGGAGCGCGCTACAAGCGTGGCCGCGCCATCGTTAAAAGCGCCGCACGACGAGAGCTTTGGTTAATCTGCAAGGTACGCCATGACACCACGGTTTACGCGGACCATCCCCACGCTGAGAATCTTCGATAGCGGCAAAGCCAGGGAATTCTACATAGGGTTTCTCGGCTTCAAGGTCGACTTTGAGCACCGCTTTGAGCCCGACCTGCCACTGTTCATGCAGATATCGCTGGGGGACGTCGTTCTGTATTTGAGCGAGCACCACGGCGATTGCTCGCCTGGTGCCAGGATCGTTATCGAAACCACAGGCCTTGCCGCCTACCACGCCGATTTGATCGCGAAGAAATACGGATATGCCCGTCCGGGGCTTGTCGAGCAGCCGTGGGGTACGACCACCATGACAATCGCCGATCCGTTCTACAACCGCATCGAATTCAGCGAACGTCGCAACGAGACATTGTCGGCTTAGCCGCAGGATCGACCGATGCCCGAATTACCCGAAGTCGAAACCGTTCGCCGCGGCCTGCAACCGGTGATGGAGGGATCGACGATCGTGCGAGCGGAAGCCAGGCGAAAAGACCTGCGATTTCCGTTCCAGAAGGATTTTGTCGCGCGCCTGGAGGGCCAGATCGTGACCGGGCTCGGACGCCGCGCCAAATACCTGCTGGCCGATCTCGCCTCGGGTGACGTCCTGCTGATGCATCTGGGCATGTCGGGCTCGTTCCGCGTCACCGAGGGCGAGGAGCAGAAAACGCCCGGCAAATTTCACCATCCGCGAAACGAGGATCGCGCGCATGATCATGTGGTTTTTCACATGTCGTCGGGCGCGGCCGTTGTCTTCAACGACCCGCGCCGCTTCGGCTACATGAAGATCATTGCGCGCCATGCGCTGGAGGGGGAGCCGCTCCTGAGCGGCCTCGGTCCCGAACCGCTCGGCAACGAATTCGACGCGGCGATGCTGGCGCGCTCCTGCGCCAACAAGAAGACCAGCCTGAAGGCGGCGCTGCTCGATCAGCGCGTGGTAGCGGGGCTCGGCAACATCTATGTCTGCGAGGCGCTGTTTCGTTCGCATCTGTCGCCGCGGCGACTGGCCGCGACGCTGGCGACCAAAGCCGGACCACGCAAGAGCGTTGCCGCCGGACAACGCAAGAGCGTTGCCGGGGGCGAACCGACCGATCACGCCAAACGTCTGGTCAATGCAATTCACGCGGTGCTGAATCAGGCGATCAAGGCCGGCGGCTCGTCGCTGCGCGATCATCGCCAGACCTCCGGCGAACTCGGCTATTTCCAGCATTCCTTTCAGGTCTACGACCGTGAAGGCGAGAAATGTCAGACCGCCGGCTGTGGCGGCATCGTGCGGCGCTTTACGCAGAACGGCCGCTCGACGTTCTGGTGCCCGAAATGCCAGAAGTGAGCGAGGGACGTCACTCCGGAAAACTTTCCATGTCATTGCAATGACGAACGCAATCGGCGCCCTTCTTCCGAAGGAAGGGAGCGGCGCCTTGTCGTCACATCGTTGAATTCAAACCGGCTTCAGGAAGCCAGCGCCGCCGTTCTCGCGCGCGCGTGCAAAAACATCGCGGGATCGATTTTGGACGCTATCGGGAATTCGATGACGGTCGGCAGTTCGTCGACGGCCTGCAAAGCGTTTTGTTCGCCGATATTCAGCTTGGTCTCGATCCACTGCCAGAGGCCGCGAATCTCCTCGGCCGATTTACCCTCCGGGGCGAGTTCGGTCACCGCCAGTCCGGCGCTCAGCGCATCCTGGTGGTCGTTGCGCATGACGATGAACGGCTGCGCGACAACGTCGGCGATGTCGAACATCTCGCTGCCAAGCGCGTTCGCTGCTTCGCTGATGCGGTGGCCGCGAAGCGGCGTCTGGTTGAGGACAAACGCGAACGGTTTCTTCCAGGCGCGGATGACATGAAGCGTCACTGCGGTGGCTTCGATATCGGCGATGCTCGGGCGCGCCGGGATCAGGCACAAATCGGCATAGCGAATCGCCTCGGTGGTGGCGGCGGTGATGCCGCCCGCGGTGTCGATGATCGTCAGCGTTACGCCACTGCGTTCCAGCGACAGCAGCCGCTGCTCGATCTCGCGGCCATTGTAAACCGGCTCGACGATGGGCTCGGCATCGCTCCGGCGCGCCTGCCAGTTCGAAAGCGTGCCTTGAGAATCGGTCTCGATCAGGCGAACCGTATGGCCGGCTTGCATCGCCACAAGGGCGAGGCCGATGGCAAGCGTACTCTTGCCGCTGCCACCCTTTTGGGTGGCCAATACGAGCGTAAGCATTGAAGATTCCTTCAGAGCATTTTTACGGGATCTGCGGGTTACGCCGAACTGAGTGCATCGTGTTACGATGCCGAGCAATTCTCGCTCAGGACGTGCCGGCCCGACCCCTTGAAGACTGCGAGGATCGCGGCTGTCCGAATCACCAACGCGTAATTATGCCTCATTTTGGAGAATGTGGCTAATCCGGGGTAATACTGGACGGGGCCGCGTAACGCGGCGCCGGCTGCTTCACGACTGGATTGACTGTCGCCGGCCGCGGGGTCGTACCCGGCGGCCGGCGCAAGTGCGGCCGTCAAGGCGGCTATTTCGCAAACTTCGCTTTGATTGTTGCGAGGCCGGCGTCGTAAATTCCGGTCAGCGCTTCCTGCGCATCCTGTTCCTTGCCAGGGTCGGGAACGTAGGTGCTGCTCCACGTGACGGTGGAAACGCCGGGCGTTTTGGCCTGCACCTTGATGGTTGAAGTGTAGCCGGTAACCGGCAGCGGACTCGATTTGAAGGCGTAGGAATAGCTGTGCTCGACGTCGCTGCGCGCGGTCAGCGTCTCCACGAAGGTCGCCTTGCCATCCTTGGTCACGAGCGTTCGCTCCGGCGGAGAGCCTTCCTTCTCCATGCAGGTACCGACGGGCGGCAACCAGTCCCTGATGGCGCAGAACGGCCCGATCATCGACCACACCGCCGAGGGCGTGCCGCTGACGTCGACACTACGCGACAGCGTTGCGGCGTATGCAGGCGAGACACTGATGCTGAGAAAGGCAAGCGCGCCGAGCGCTGCAATCCGGGTCAACGCAGAGATATTCGGCTTAGTGATATCGCTTTTCATTGGGTATCCTTTTGCTGGTGCTGAAATGCGGATTAGACTTGGCGGCGAGCAGATTGGCGTGGAGCGTTGAGAACAACCCGTGCCCGTCATCCTGCCAACTACAGGGTCGCGGCCACGCGCCGCCAGTTCAGGAACTGAATCCGGGCCAGTACAGAAACTGAACTAGGAAACTCCGCCGTTGCGTCCTAGGCTTCTCACCATATTTCCTGCGGAGGACGCTATGACGATAGGCAGCTACAGGCAGTTCTGTCCGGTCGCGATGGCGGCGGAGATATTATGCACCCGCTGGACCGTGGTTCTGCTCCGTGAACTGATTGCCGGTTCGACGCGCTTCAACGAATTGCGTCGGGGTGTTCCACGAATGTCGCCGGCGCTGCTCTCGCAACGTCTGAAGGATCTCGAACTGGCTGGCATCGTTGCCCGCACGGCGTCGGCCTCCGATCCCAACGTCTTCGAGTATCAGTTGACAGTATCCGGACGCGAACTTGGGCCGATCGTGGAGGCCTTCGGGGTCTGGGGTCAGCGCCGGATCGAAGCGGACCTGTCGCTCGCCCATCTCGACGTGCAGCTTCTGATGTGGGATATGCGGCGAAATCTGAACACAACGCCGATGCCGGCGCGCCGCAGCGTGGTGCAGTTCATCTATCCCGAGTTACCGAGCACACAGCGTTGCTGGTGGTTGATCGTCGATCCCGAGACCGGCGTCGATCTGTGTTCAATCGATCCCGGCTTCGATGTTGACCTCTATGTATCCGTGGACCTGCGGACCATGACGGCAATTTGGATGGGGCTCGATACCGTGCGCGTTGCCGTTGCGAACCGGCGGATGACACTGACGGGAAGCCGGCAACTCGCAGCCGCCATGCAGACCTGGCTGGGCCTTAGTCCTTTTGCGAAGGAACGCAAGCTCGCGAGTTAACAACATACGGCCTCGTCGACCCGAAGCTGGGCGGCCGCTTAAATTTCGTTGAAAACCCTCGGTAGCTGCGAATTTCACGATCGGGAAACCAGGCTCCGATACCCTTGCTGAATGAGACGTTTCCTGAATCATGCGGTGCCGGCCCTTATCGTGGTGTCCACCATCCTGTGGGCCGCCGAGAATCTCTATTTCATGAAGCACGCATCGGCCCGCGCGACCAAGGCATGCGCCGGCCAAACCTCGATCCTTGATGGACCGAATTCGTATTATTGGTGCCTGCGGCATGTAGAAGCCGGCGGCCAACCGTAACTCAAAGCTTTTCAACGGCCCTGAAAGTCCCGTCGCGCTGGATCACCGTGAGAAAGACCTTGCTGGGAGCGTCGTGCATCTTCGACCCGAAGGTCATGATGGTTCCACTGATGTCGAAACTTCCGACGTCGTTGATGACCCGGAGCATATCCGCGCGTGTCGGATTCGGTCCGGTGTTCTCCAGCGCGGAGGCAACGAGGCGTCCGGAAAGATAGCCCTCGAGAGATACAAATTCCGGCTTCATGTTCGGATCGAGTGCCTTTTCGGCGGCCTGGTAATCGGCGACCACCTTCACTGACGTATCCCAGGGGAAGGGGACTACCTGGGAGACAATGACTCCCTGGCCCTCGGAGCCAAGCTCTCTCGCCAGCGCGTTGGCGCCAACGAAGGAGATATTGACGAAGATTGGATCAAAGCCGCTCTTGTGCGCAAGTTTGATGAACTCGGCGCACGGCCCGTATGTGCCGACCATGACCACTGCTTCCGGTTCGGCGCGCTTGATCGTGCGCAGTGCCGAGCCAACCGCTTTGGTATTGCGCTCGAATGTACCTTCGGCCGTCAGTTCCATGCCGCGCTTTTCAAGCGCAAGCTTGACGCCGGCCAGACCGTCGCGGCCGAAAGAATCGTCCTGATAGAAGATTGCGATGCTTTTGAAACCAAGATCTTCGGTCAGGTGCTTGATCCAGGCCTCGGCCTCGGCGCGGTAGCTCGCGCGAATATTGACGACGTTATGGAGCTCCGGTGCGCGGAGAAATTCCGCTCCGGTGAATGGACCGATGACCGGCACATTCCTGGCACTTGAAATTGGAATGGTAGCGACGGCAGTTGGCGTGCCGACAGCGCCGATCAGCGCGAAGACCTTGTCCTCCTCGATCAGCTTTGTGGTTTGAGCAACCGACCGGTCCGGATCGTAGCCGTCATCGCGGCTGACAAGCTTGAGCTTGCGGCCGTGGACGCCGCCCTTGGCGTTGATCTCCATAAAGGCTGCGAGGATACCTTGCCGCATGCCTTGGCCGAGGGCCGAGGAGGGACCTTCGAGCGCGGCCGCCTGACCGAACAGAATGGTGTCGGAATTGACACCAGCCTCCTCGGCCCCGGCATGCGGCGGACGAGCCACGGCGAACAGGATCGAAAGGCCGGTGAAGATCGTCAGTTGTAACCGTTTCATGGATCGTTTCTGCGAGATGAGGAAGTCATCCGCTTGCGCCTACGGTATCCCTCCGTAATGAAGAGCTCGCTAATCTCCCGGCGTCTTGTCTGATGCAACATGAACCCGCTCGCGCCTCACACGGCGACACGCAGGTTGCATTTTACCGATCGCGTTCAATCGTTAACTAATCCATACATGCTGGGCGGCACTGGTCCCCGATATTTGTGAGTTTTTAACCTAAAACCATGTCCGATCATGGACGAGGGGACACCTGTTCGGTGGCCACTGTGCTGTTCGAACGAAAGACGAAGATGACCGATCGAGATCCCGGCGACGATTGCCAGGGAGACATCGTCGAGCGGCGGCGAATCTCTGCATCGCGGTCAGGACTCTACCGGCCTGCGCTGGTTGCAGTAGGCATCGGCCTGATGCTGTCGCTGATCGCGGCCTACGCGGTCGGACGGTGGGAACAGCGCGTCACCAAGGTCGAGTTCGAGGGCGTCGCCGCGACCGAATTGCTCGTGATGCAGAACGGGATCAACGAATATCTCAGCCGGTTGGTCACGCTGCGCACCCTGTTCGAATCCACCAACGAGGAGATTACCCGGAGCGAGTTCGAGGTTTTCGGCGGCCGCCTGTTTGCGGATCATCCGGGGATTCTTCGCATCGGCTGGCTGCCAAGGGTCAACCGAAAGGAGCGTGCCGACTACGAGGCCGCGGCGGTCAATGATGGCATCGCCGGCTATCAGATCAGATCTCTCGCGCCGGATGGCGGCCTTTCTCCGGCGCCAGAGAGCAAATTCTACTTCCCGGTCTTCTTTTCCACCGAATCGAAAACTTCGATGGTTTACGGGCTGGACTATTCGACCGAGCCGATACGGTGGGCGACGCTGGAGCGCGCGCGGGATAATGACGCGGTCGCGACGCTGCCCACCAAACTGGTTTACGATCCGAAAGGCGGCACCCCCGGGGTGCTGGTCAGCGTGCCCGTATATGCGAAGGGAACTTCGCGCACCACGGTTCCAGACCGGCGGCGCAATCTGACTGGTTTCGTGGTCGGAGTATTCGATCTGGCGCAACTGCTGCAATCGATCCGAACGGCGACCGCGGCATCCACCGCCATCACCATCAACGCCTATCCGCCTGAGATGGGCCCCGGCGGACCGCAATATCGCTCGATTCCCGATTACTCATCGGCACCGCAAACACGGCAATCGAAGCAAGATTTCGCGGCACGGACGCACTGGTCGGGCGCGCTCAGGATCGGCGATGCCAGCTGGCAAGTGCAGGCCATCCCCGCCGCCGGTGGCCGGCTGATCGCGCGGTACGACCGTGCTTTGATCGTGCTGACCGCCGGACTGATCATCACCATATCCGTGGCCGTGTATCTCGGTCTCGCAAGCCGCAACTCGCGCCAGCTCGCGCTGGCGAACCGGCGGGTTCTGGAGCTTGCGCAGACCGACATTCTGACCGGGCTTCCGAACCGGGCGTTCTTTCTGGAACAACTGGATGAGGCCGACTCGGACGAGCGCCAGCGCGGCGGGGCGTTTTCAATCCTCATGCTCGATCTCGATCGTTTCAAGAACGTCAACGACTCGCTCGGTCATGCCGCCGGCGACGCGTTGCTGCGGCAGGTGGCGCTTCGTTTGAAATCCGCGCTGCGCAGTACCGATGTGCTGGCGCGGCTGGGGGGCGACGAATTCGCAATCATCCAGGCGAAGTGCGACGATCAACGGACCGGTTCGATCACTCTGGCGACCCGAATCTCCAAGCTCATCGCCGAGCCATTCCTGCTGCAGGGCCATCAAGTGGAAGTCGGTGCCAGTATCGGTATTGCGATGGCCCCGGAGCACGGCAGCGATCAGGAGCGGTTGCTGAAAAAGGCCGACCTTGCGCTGTATCGATCGAAATCGGCCGGCCGGAACTGCTTTACCCTCTACGATGAAGCGATGTCCGCGGAACTGGAAGCCCGAAACACGCTGGAAAGCGACTTGCGGGACGCCGTCGCACGCTGTCAGTTCGAGTTGCATTATCAGCCTTTCTTCGACTTCCAGAGCGGCGAGCGGCGCGGCCTGGAAGCCCTCGTTCGCTGGCGTCATCCGACAAGAGGGCTGATACCGCCCGACCAGTTCATCCCGCTCGCCGAGGAGACCGGACTCATCGTTCCGCTTGGTGAATGGGTGCTCAAGCGAGCTTGCGACGACGCGACATCCTGGCCGGCAGACATCAGGGTCGCCGTGAACTTGTCGCCGGTCCAGCTCAAGCAGGCCGAGTTGTTTGATGTCATCCGGTACGCGTTGCGGAGTTCCGGTCTGCCGCCGGAGCGGCTGGAAATCGAGCTCACCGAATCCGTTCTGCTGGAAAGGGCGGCCGAAAATCACGCCTTGATGGAACGACTCAAGGGTATCGGGATCTCGCTGGCGCTTGACGACTTCGGCACCGGATATTCATCGCTGAGCTGCCTGACGGCGTTCCCGTTCGACAAGATCAAGATCGACAAGTCGTTCATTGCCAATCTCACCAACGGCCACAAGAGTTCGGCGATCATATCGTCGATCGTGGCCCTGGCGCGCGGTCTGGGCATGTCGGTCACTGCCGAAGGTGTGGAAACCCACGAGCAATTCGAGAGACTGAAAACGCTAGGGGTGAACTTCGCTCAGGGCTACTTGCTCGGCCGGCCGATGCCGCTCGACGCCTCAAAGGTCAGTCTCAATCAGATCATGCGCACCTGGGTGCAGCTTTGCGCCGCCAGTCGCGGCAAGGACGATTTTGGTCGCGTTTCCCTGAACGATGGAAGTCTTGTCCGTGGATCGTTCGCGCCCGCTCAGCATCATCCGCGGTCGCTTGCCGGGTAATTGTGGAGGTGCTGGTTCGCGTCGGGATGAGCGTGATCGCAGTTCGCGGGGGCCAGACAGCGTCCGCCTACTTCCTCACACAGATCACGCGCACGACCGACGCCTTTGCATCCGACGATCCGTCGGCCGCGTTCACGCCATTCACTTTAAGAAATTCGCGCACGGCATCCGCCGATACCAGCGCCGCCTGCGCCGCGGGCGCGGCATTTGACGGCCCTGCAACGACCGCCGGCTTGAGCAGCGCGATGCCGGTGAATTTGCCGTCATCATCGAACGCCGCTGCGCCGGAAAAGCCCACGGCGGGGGCCGGTGCCAGCGCGAGATCGGTGCCGCTGCCGGCTGGGGTAATTGAGGCCCTGACGCTGCTCGCCGCGGCGCCGCCGCCCTGGTTTTGCGGATCGGCAATACCTGTGAGTTCGACACCGGTTTTCGCAGCGCCGCTGCTCAGGCCTAGCGGCTTCAATCCGCGCGCACCATAAATGCGCAGCAGCGCGAGATCGTGGTCCTTGTCCTCGGCGACGCGGTCGGCATTGCCGTAGCCGGCGATCGCGATCGCCAGGCAGCCGTCGGAGATCTGGCGGTCGGCAATGATGGCGCCGTCGGCGCTCACCACAATGCCGGTGCCGTATTCGACGGTCTTGCGCGGCGGTGGGCCTGCAATCTGCGCGCCCGATGGAAATGGATTGAACGCACTCGACATCGCGATCACCACCGGCTCGACCGTGCCTTCGGTGGCCTGGTCGTAGAGAATGGTGAGAATGCGGACTTCGTCGCCCTTGAAATGTCCGCGCACGTAGAATTTTTTCAGGCCCTGCGTGCCCGACAGCACGAAGAAGTCGGGCTTGACCACGCTGTAATCGACCTTGCGTCCGGCGGGCTCCCTTCTTTCCTGATCGGCGAGTTTGGCGGTGGCGGGGGTGGCTTCCTTGCGCCGTGCAAGCTGAATCTGGATGGTGCCGGTCGACGAACTCCATTTGGCACCGTTGGCGTCGCTGGATTGCTGCGGCACCAGCTTGGTCGGGATACCCAGCCGTACCCCGCTGCCGGCGTCGGTGACGATTTTCCAGCCGACATTGTCCTGCCGCCGCTTGGCGGTTTCGGCGAGCACGCCGCGCTCCTGCGGGTTGAGCACGCCGGTCTGCTTGCCACCCCTCGCTTTTTGAAACTCCTTGATCGCGGCCACCATGCGCTCGCTGACTTCGCCCGTGATGGCGCCGTTGTAGTTGCCAACCCAGGCCAGGTCCGACTGGATCGCCTGCCGCTCCGCCTGCGCCATCGCATTGGCGGTATCGGCGGGTGTCTGCAGAGCGGGGCGGATCGGAACGGTCGTCACCGGCTTCGGCTTGACGCCGGTCACGGCTGCCGTCCCGGACATTTGAGCCTGGGCGGAAGCCCCCGCGGCCACGAATATCAATGTTGCTGTCAGCATCGATCTCATGACAAATCTCGGGTCCATTGAAGCGCGCGCAATTAAGCACATCTGCTTGGTCGGCGACAGGGATGCGATGGTTCAGGGAATGATGCATACCCTCATCCTGAGCAGCGGCCGTTTGGCCGCGTCTCGAAGGATGAGATGCGTACTCACATGGTTCGAGACGCGCGAAGATGCGCTGCTCATCATGAGGACCGACAGGACTGAGGGAATGCCCCGATCATGCTGAGTCCCGAAGAACTCGAACGATACGCTCGCCACATCGTGCTGCGCGAAGTCGGCGGCCCCGGCCAGGCCGCCTTGAAGGACGCATCCGTGCTGGTGATCGGCGCGGGCGGCCTCGGCGCACCCGCGCTGATGTATCTCGCCGCGGCCGGCGTCGGCATGCTCGGCGCGGTCGATGATGACGTCGTCTCGCTGTCCAATCTCCAGCGTCAGATCATTCACGCCACGCCGGACGTCGGCCGGCGCAAGGTCGACAGTGCCGCCGGGCAAATTCATGCGCTCAATCCCCATGTCAGGTTTGCGGCGCACGCCGCGCGGCTCGATGCCGACAACGCGATGTCACTGATCGGCAGTTACGACCTGGTGCTCGACGGGTCGGACAATTTCGAAACCCGCTATCTGGTCTCGGATGCGTGTTTCCTGGCCGGCAAGCCGTTGATCACGGCGGCGCTTGGCGTGTTCGACGGATCGCTGACCACGATACGCGCGCATGAGACCAACGCCGAAGGCGAGTTCAATCCGACCTACCGCTGTCTGTTTCCCGAACCGCCGCCGCCGGGCACGGTGCCGGCCTGCGCCGAGGCTGGCGTGCTGGGCGCGCTTGCCGGCGTCCTGGGATCGATGATGGCGCTGGAGGCGATCCGCGAAATCGTCGGCTTCGGCGAGGGTCTGGTCGGGCGATTGTTGATGGTGGACGCGCGCGCGATGCGGTTCGAGACCCTGCGCTACCAGCGCGATCCGGCCAACCCGCTCAATGGCGACGCGCCGACGATCGTGGATTTGAGCGCGTATCTGAGCGGTGACCTCTGAAGGCCACCATCCCAACCCTCCCTCGCAAGCGCGAGAGGGGGTATGCCGCGTCGTTTGGCGAACGGCGCAAATGGCCAAAAATATGAAACCGCATCCGATGCGGATGTTTAGGCGCGCCGTGCGCCGCGAGTGTTGACCGCTCCCTCTCCCGCTTGCGGCGCTTGCGGGGGAGGGCCGGGGTGGGGGCGCTTCAGTCGACAGCCCCTCACAACATGCTGGGCAGCACGCGGTCCGGCGGCTTGTGATTGTCGAGGAAGGTTCTGATGTTGATGATCACCTTCTCGCCCATCTCGACGCGGCCTTCGATGGTCGCCGAGCCCATATGCGGCAGCAGCGTCACCTTGCCGGCCTTGGCCAGCCGCACCAGTTTCGGATTGACCGCGGGCTCGTGCTCGAACACGTCGAGGCCGGCGCCGCCGATCTCGCCGGCTTCGATCAGCTTGGTCAGCGTTTCCTCGTCGATCACTTCGCCGCGCGCGGTGTTGACGATATAGGCGTCCTTGCGGATCAGTTTCAGCCGCCGCGCCGACAGCAAGTGAAACGTGGCCGGCGTGTGCGGACAATTCACCGAGATGATATCCATCCGCGCCAGCATTTGGTCGAGGCTTTCCCAATAGGTCGCGCCCAGTTCGTCGGCGATCCGCGGCGCGACGGGACGGCGGTTGTGGTAATGGATTTGCAGGCCGAAGGCATGGGCGCGGCGCGCCACCGCCTGGCCGATGCGGCCCATGCCGA
>WNGK01006827.1_pt1 | contig 12483 bp, 7 predicted proteins | sample 5400601 | NCBI WGS metagenome assembly WNGK01 (sample SAMN13153376, study PRJNA577476) | soil metagenome | isolation source: 60 cm soil or saprolite under Garry oak tree replicate 1 | place: USA:California | collected 2016-06-15 | reverse complement strand
TGACTCGCCGTGAGAAATACTTTCAGCGGAGCGTCCGGGAACACCACGGTCCCGATGTCGCGGCCGTCCACCACCACGCCTCGGGAGTGAGCCTGCACCGCCTCGCGCTGCTGGACATTGACCCAGTGGCGGACCTCGGGAATAGCGGCGATCTCAGAGACCCGCTGCGTGACGCGCTCGGAGCGGATCGCCTGCGCCACGTCCACGCCTGCCACCTCGGGCCGGAATACGTCGTCCACGAGGACCAGCCGCACCGGGAGGTCCTCCGCGAGCGCCACAATTTGTTGGGCGGACCAGGGGGAACCGCTCCCCGCTCCCCGCTCCCCGAGGTTGTCGAGCGCGCCGAGCGTGATGGCCCGATACAGGGCTCCCGAGTCGAGGTGCGCCCATCCCAACCGGCGAGCGACGAGCGACGCCGTCGAGCTCTTGCCTGAGGCGGCCGGGCCGTCGATCGCAATGACCCGGAGGGTCACGTTTCCCGCTTCCCGCAGGAATGGTGCCCAGCACCGCGAACGCCATGGCCAGCCGATGATCGCGCGCCGTGTCAACCGGGCCGCTGGGGCGTCGCGTCGTGCCGCACACCAACAGGTCGTTGCCGCGCGCCTCCGCCTCCGCACCCACGGCGCGCAGGTTCGCCGCGATCAGCTCGAGCCGGTTGCTTTCCTTTACCCGCAGCTCGCCCACCTCGCGGAATACCGTCTCGCTACCCTCGGCGGCCCGGCTCGCGAGCACGGCGAGCACCGGTACCTCGTCCACCAGCGTGGGCACCTCCGCCGCGCTCACCTCCGTGCCGCGGAGCGCGGCCGGGCGAGCCACCAGGTCGGCGACCGGCTCGCCGCCCTCGTCGCGGAGATTCACCCGCTCCACGTGCGCGCCCATGCGCTCGAGGACCACCAGGAACCCGGTCCGGGTCGGGTTGACGCCGACGTTTTCGATGACCAGCTCGCCGGCCTCGGCGAGCACGGCGGCCGCGACGAGAAAGGCCGCCGAGGAGGCATCGCCCGGAACCGATAGATGGAACGACGGCACGACGCCACGACGCTCGGGAGGCTCGTACACGATCGCTCCCGCGCGCTCGTGCAGCGCCAATCCGAGATGCACGAACAGCCGCTCCGTGTGATCGCGTGAGCGATACGGCTCGCGAATCGTGACGCCCACGTTCCCGGTCAGTCCGGCCAGGAGCAGGGCGCTTTTGATCTGCGCGCTCGCGACCGGCGTCGTGTAGGTGAGCGCGCGGAGCCGGCCGCCGCGGATCGTGAGCGGCAGGGCGTCGCCGCCCGTTTCCTCGATTTCGGCTCCCATGGCGCGCAGCGGCTCGGTGACCCGCCGCATGGGCCGGCGGCGCAGCGAGGCGTCTCCCGTGAGCGTCGCCGCGAAGTGCTGCCCCGCGAGAATGCCGAGCATGAGCCGGGCCGTCGTGCCGGAATTGCCGCAGTTCAGCCGGGATGCGGGATGCGAGATGCGGGATGCATGAACGGTCACAGTCGCCCCGTCGCGGACGGACGAAACATCTGCTCCGAGCTGCCGCAGGACCCGCGCGGTGCTCTTGACGTCCGCGCCGGTCAACAAGCCTGAGAGCTCGCTCGTGCCGCGGGCGAGGCCTGCGAGCATCACGGCGCGGTGTGAGATGCTCTTGTCGCCCGGGGGCCGGACGCTGCCCCGCACCTTCACGCGTCGGCCTGCCGCCGCCACTGCGCCGCGCGGCTGAGCCACGCGGTGACGGCCGGTGCGTTCCCCGTCTCGAGCGCGCGCTCCAGCTCGCCCAGCGGCTCTTCCAGGGAGCGGAGCGCCGGGAGCAGCTCGTCCCGGTTCATGAGGAAGATCTCAGTCCAAAGCGCCGGCTCCGACGCGGCGAGGCGCGTCGCGTCGCGTGCCCCTGGGCCGAACGTCGCGCCGGGTGGTGTGGCGCGCGCGAGATGGTGGGCCAGGAGGGACGCGACTGCCTGCGGCAGGTGGCTGGTGAGCGCGAGCTGGCGGTCGTGCTCCGCCGCGTCGATCCGCACCGGGTGTGCCGCGAGTACACTTTCCCAGAAGTCCGAGACCTCGCGCGCGGCGCCGTCACCGTCGTGCGTCGCGGTGATGTACACGATCGCGCCTGTGAACAGGTCGACCCGGGCGGCGGCGAAGCCGTGCGCATGGGTGCCCGCGAGCGGGTGCCCGCCGGCAAAGCGGCGCCCGAGGCCCAGTTCGTCCGCCCGGGCGACGATTGCCCGCTTTACGGACCCGACATCGGTGACCAGCGCACCGGCGCCGAGGTGCGGCTTGAGGTTGGCGAGCAGTGCGAGGTTGGCGGCGGGCGGCGCGGCCAGCACGAGCAGCTCGACCGCCCGCGCCACGTCGGCCGCGCGGGGCGGCGCGTCGTCGATCGCGCCCTGCCGCATGGCAGCCACGCGCTCTGCGGGCTGGGGCGACCAGCCGAGCACGGTCGGGACGCCGGCCCGTTTCGCCTGGAGGGCGAGCGAGCCGCCGATCGCGCCGAGGCCGATGACGCCGAGTTTAGTAGGCCGCACGGAAAGGAAACTAGCCGCAACTGCTGGTGGCGTAAACGAGAAGGGCGGCTCCGAAGAGCCGCCCCTTACCTGTAGTAGAGAACGTGCGAGCGCTCAAAGCGGGGACGGCCGTTTGCGGGTCCGTACCACACCAGCCTTGAGCCGAGGCGGCGCTCCGGACGGCACGCTCATCGGCGCAGTGAGCGAGCCGTTAATGCCTGGCGCGCCGCTTGCACCGCTCCCACACGTCACGCCGGCATTGTTCGCAATGGGCACGGTCGCGAACGGCGTGAAGACGGCCGCGAGGACATCCGCGGGGACGTTCGCCGGACCGGCCGCATTGCCCCACCAGTTGCACGTCAGGTCGAAGAGACCTGCGCCGCCCATGGGCACGACATAGGACGTCACGTCGCTTCGGTTGAGCGTCACGCTCGTCGTCGCGAGCACACTCACTCCCGCGATCCCAATCAACGTCCCGGTGACCACGTTGTCCGTCCCGGTGATCACGGCATCGCCCGCACTGATCCCGGTATCGGCATTGACGATGGTGTTACGCGACAACGTCGCATTGTCAACCGCCTCAGGCGGCAAAGCGGTGACCACCCGGCCGACGCCTATGCCTGCTCTCTCAATCGCGTACCCTGATGGACCCACGCCGACCCCAGTGACAGTGTTGCCCGTGATGACGTGCCCACCGCCAGGGACCGCGGAAGCGGCAATGCCCCAGCGAATATGAAACCGATCAGAGAGGACTCGATCTCCCTCCACTGTGACCGAATTGTTCCTCACCTCGACCTGGCCGTCGAGGACCGTTCGGATGCAGCCGTTGAAGCCACACGCGCTTAGCGTATTGCCGTTGATGAGCCCGCTCGAGCCCGACTGGTGCTGGATTCCACTGAAGGTGAAGTCGTGGAACGTGCTGTTCAGCACGTCGAAGTGTGGGGCCGTGGAGAGGATCGGATTCCCGGCGTCGTCCACATCACCCGATGCGTGCACACCACTTTCCCCTCCGGTGAACGAACTGTGGTTCACGACCACCCTCGATCCTTCGACGGTGCTCGAGCCGCCGAAGACACCCGTTCCAGCCGAACTACCGGTGATGGTGAAGTCGGAGCTGTCTACTACGACCTGATCGTAGGTGCCCTGGGCCGAGATCATGAATGGCCTCGTGCCGGTGCTAACGAAGCTCAAGCGGCGGAAGGCGACCGTCCCATTTTGCACGCCGTCAATCAGGAACCCGTTCGCGTCGGGAAAGCCCACGTCGCCGGCGCTGTACTGGATCACCGGCCGGGTCGCCGCGTCCGGCGCTGCTTCGATGGTCACCGGCCTGGTGACCCGGGCATTATTCACCGTGAAGGTTCCGCTGCATACCTCGATTTTCCCACCCGGCGCGACGGTAGCGACGGCATCGGGGAAATTCGTGAAGGTGACGAGTTGTCCCACTGTCCCGCTCGGGCAGACGCCGACTGCGCCAAGGGTGTCGACGGCAATGAATGGACTGAAAGATCCCGTCGAGCCGCCCAGGCCCGAGTGACTCGCGTACAGCTTGGGCGGGCCGATCAGTCGAGCGGCGAACTCACCCAGACGTTTCAGCACCGCGCCGATGCCGCCGTCCGGCAGGAGTGCGTCGGTGCAGTCCAGGTGGAAGGGGTCCGACACCCGCGTGGCGAATTGGATTCGGCCGTCTGGGCTCGGGTGAGCGAGGACCAGCCGACCGCGGATCGGCTCGGGGGGTGGCGGCTCGAGCTGGCAGACGACCACGGTCACGCTCGTGCTGAACGTCGTCGCCGGGAAGACGGCGTAGTCGTAGCACAGCGGGTACTGCGTGAGCGAGGTAGTGAGGCACGTTCCTTGTTCCGCGAGGTCATCCCGGCGTGCGATGACGAACAGGTGATCGCCCGACACGGCACCCGCCGGCACCCGGAGCCCGGCTAGCCGGCGCTCCGGCAGGAGATCGCCTCCTCCAGCGCCGATCACGGCGGAGGCTCCGTCGGAACCTTGTGCTTCGGGCGGGACCGGCGCCCCGAGCCCCACGAAAGCGTAGAGGGCGTTGATGAGATCGAGCACTGCCCCCTGCGTGGTAGGCGGATTCGGCCCGTTCGGATCGAGGAGCTTTTGAGCGCCGAGCTTCTGGACGGTGAACGCCACAAGGTCCTGCATCTTGCTCTGCGCGTCCGCGGTGAGACCGGCGGCCATCCGCCGGGCGATGATATCGAACTGCGCGAGCGCCGCCGTGCGGGGACCAGGCGCAGGAAACAGCGCGACGATCTGCGCCCGGATGTCGTTCGCGGAGGGGGCGGAGCCGGCGGTAAGCGATGCACTGGGAGCGGTCGCTAACGGCTGACGCGTCTCTGTGCACCCCGCAGCGAATAACGCTTGGGCGAGAACCAGTGTCGTCAGGTGCCGGCGCATCGCTACCTCCTTGGCGACCTCCCACCGGGTCGCGACTACTGAACGAGGAGCTTCAGAAGTCTCCCTGACGGTTGGAAGACCGTACGGGTGCTGACTAGCGAGCCAGCAGCGGCGAAGATATTGAGGCCCGCTTCGAAATCGATCGTTTGCCCGCGACTTACGCTGATATCGTGGCCGTCCCCGCTCCGGAGTGGATGCGACATCTCGATGACCGTCTCCCCACCGTTGTTCCCGTATGCCCCTTGACCGTCCGTCACGTCGACGGCGTCGCAGAGAGCGTTTGGCGGACACTCGCCCACTGACGAGTCGAACCAGTATGCGTCGACGAACGTGAGCTCAGGATTGCGGAAGACGATCAAGTCATCTCCGCTGTTGATTCGGCCGCTACGGTTCTGATCAAACTGAAAGTCCACCGAGCTCTGGGGATCCGGCGCGCGGCTGAACCGCGCGAGGAAATACACGTTGTTGGCATCGTTCATCGCGCACAGCATTGCAGGGATGGGAGCGCCGTCCGGGACTGCAGCGAACGTATGGAGGCACCTCGCCCTAGCCCACGACTCATCGAACGCGCCATCGATCACTGCCGTTCCTGCGCCCCCGATGTCCGCAACAATGAATGGCTGGGAACTCACGCTCATTTGTGCAAACCCGATCTTGTCGCCGAGCGCGAACAGCGTGGCACCTTCGCATGCGCCGGACACGTCAATTAGCGAGAAGGTTGCCCGACCGGTCTCGTCCGTGAGCCCAGTCAACTGCTCGCTCCCCATCCCACACCCTAGTGCGCTGTTCTGCGGCCCGTCTTTCAAAACCACGCGAACGCCGGGGAGTACCGCTCCAGTTTGGTCGAGGGCCCGTACCACGACCACGAGGGTCCGCAAGTTGGCGATCTGGCTCGTCGGCTGTTGAACGAAGCCAAGCGTACCTTGGCTGACGACGTCGAACGGCGCGCTCGTCGCCGGAGTGTGAATCAGCGAGTCGCCTGTGAAGGTCGAGCTGAGCGCGTCGGCTACGAGCGTGTAGCCCGTCGCCGAATTACCGATGGTCAAGTTGGCGAACGTCGCTATTCCGTTGTTCGGAGACTGTATCGTGTCACCGCCGAGCGTGGCCGCGCCCGGGTTTGTCCCGATCCCCACCTTGATTCGGTTCGTAATCTCGGTCGCGATGGCTCCCGTTCCGAGATCCCTGAGGGCGACTTGGACCGCGGGGGTGATGGGGGAGCTGGGTTCGGTGTTGGAAGGCTGTACGTCGAAGCTCAGCCGCACCTGCACCGCCGTGACCGGGCTCAGCTTCGGTCCCAGCAAACCGCCGAGGCCGGAATGGCTGGCGTGCAACCGTTTTGGACCGAGCACGCGCATGACAAGCGAACCGAATTGCCACACCGCCCTGCCGATACGGCTGATGCCAGAAGGTCCAAAGTCCTGAGTGCTCGTGCAGTCCAGACCGATGCGCTCCACTTCGATTGCGAACGGGTCCGGCACTACTGCCAAGAGTTCGACCTTATTGTCCGGAAGCTTGTGCGCCAACCGCCGGTCGAGCGGGTGCCGGTCCTCCGGCTGACAGATCACCACCAGCACAGGCTTGGCCACCGTTTGCGCCGGCACGACGGAAAAGTCGATGCACAACGGAATCTGCGTCAGCGTCGTGCTGACGCACGTTCCGTTCTTGGCAAGATCGTCCCGTCGCGTGATCACCCACAGGGCATCCTCCGACACCGTGCCCGCCGTGACCTTCAGGCCCGAAAGCTTGTCCCCCGCTACGAGCTGGCCCCCATCCTTCCCGATAACCTTGGTGGTCACCGTTACATCAGCGTTCTTGGTAAGATCGAGCCCCGAGGGCGGCAATCCGACCCAGCACAGGATCCCATCGATCAGCGTGACGACGGCCTCCGCTGTCGTCGGTGGATTCGCTCCGTTCGGATCACGCAGCTTGCCTTGATAGTAGCTCTGCAGGGTGAAATCGACGAAAGCGAGCGCCAGCTTCCGCGCGCCCGCGATGTCACCCCTCGACATCTTCAGGTTGATGTTGCTCTGGGTGCTCCGAGCGAAGGTGAGGAGGTCCCCAGGAGTAAAAAGGGCGAGCGTCAGCGCGGCGAGCTGCAGCGGGCTCGGGCATGAGAGCCCGGTCAGGCTGGGGGAAAGCGGTGGTGGTTCCGTAGGTAATGGTGAGCGCTGATCGGAGCACGCGGTGGCGAATAATCCGGCAATCACCAGCGCACTGGTGGGAAGGACACGGCGCATAGCGACCCCCTCGGCGTGGGGCTCTCCTGCGCTGAGACGGCAACACGTGCCGCACACACATGCACCGTGTCATCCCGGCGAGGACGAGCTATATCTATTCGTTATATCTTGAAACAGGGGGCTTGGCAAGCGCTATGTCACGCTCTCCTCGCTACTTCGCAGTGCCGATCAGTTCCTTAAAGCGGGGGTCGTCCTTGATGTCACGCCACCACCAATGCGTGGACCGGGCCAAGCCGACTCGGTGAGCGGGGTTCGCTGCGATCTGCTGCTTCAGGAGCCGGAGCGCTTCGTCCCGGTCACCCAGTAACAGGTATGCAAACGCCTGGTAGGAAAGCAGTTCGGCTTCCGGGTCCACGTCGGGACCGCCTCGCGACCGTGCGAGCAGGTGTCGGGCGCTGTCATTAAGCCCGGCGCGCGCCAACACGGCGGCCACGGCGTCCTGCAACTCCAGTCGCACGTAGTCGCGCATCCGTTTGGGGGTGAGCTTGACGGTCTGATCCAGCAGCTCCCAGGCCAGCCTTACGTCCGGGGGCCTCGCGCTCGACGTCAAGAGCCAGAGCTGGCATTCCACGAACCTCAAGTTCTCCGGAAAGCGCCGACGTCCTTCTTCACACCAGCGTTGCGCGTCTGTGAACTGCTCCAGGTCGTACGACGTCGTATACAGCCGCCACAGGATTTGATCTGCCACGCTGAGATAGGCGTCCGCTTCGTACGCCCGCTGCGCGTCGATCTTCGCCTCCACGAAGTCGGGCTTCTGATAGTTGAGGAGGCTGAGCATGTTCCAGGCGCTCGCTTGACTCGGCGCGAACGACACGGCGGCCCGCAGGTCCGCTTCGGCCCGGCGTAGCAGGTCAGCACTGGCTGTGGGGGTCGGCGCAAGGCGCAGGAAGTATTGCAGAAAGAGCAGCGTGCCCCGGACCTCGAGCGCGTCCGGGTTCCTGGGGTCGAGCTTCAAGGCTTCTGCGGCGAATGCGAGTCCCTTGTCGATCCAGGGGCTCGCGTGCCCGGCATTTAAGTCAGCTCGCGCCTGACGGTAGGCGACCCCAGCTCGGAGCGCCACCGGCTCGGCCCACTGGGGGTCCAGCCGCTGCGCTTCGGCGGCGAGCGAGTCGGCGAGCCGAAACGCGCTCTTCGCGGCGGGAAGGCTGTCAGTGTCGAGCAGCGCGTTGGCGTTCTTTCGTGCCAGCTCCGCTCGCTGGAGCAGCGACCACGCCCCCACGTTGAGCGTCCCCGCTCGAACCTGCCGCAGTCGCACCTCTTCCCCGAGCCGCTCGCGGAGGAACTCTGCGACCCTTGACGCGAGGCTGTCCCGCACCGCCAGTGCGCTCGCGGCCGGCTGCTCGAAGCTCGCGCGTTTGAAGTCCACCCCACTGGCGCCGTCGATCAGACGGACCATGACCTGGTAGCGGTCGCCCCGTTCCTCCACACTTCCCTGCACGAGCGTCCCGACTGCCAGGGCTCGGGACACACTGTCGCGCGGGATGCCCGGATTGCGGTACGCGGCGACCGCGTTCTTCGACAGCACGCTGAGCGACGGTACCTGACTCAACGCATCGATCAACGCTTCGGTGAATCCGTCCGCAAGGTAGGCCAGATCCTTCTTTGGGCTGAGGTCCTCGAAATACAGTACCGCGACGCGTCGGGGATCGAGCCCACCCTCCGAGCCGGCGGCGGGAGCGACGCGCCGGCGGCCGAGCACGGCCGCGACCGCCGCCACCACCACCGCGACGCTTGCCACGGCCAGCGCCCGCCGTCTTGGACGCCGACGGCCTCGGGCTCCGGCCAACGTCGCCCGCCGCACGGCCCCGGTCGCCCGCGACGGCGTGTTCAACGCCTCCGCGAACAATGCAGTCGTCGCATAACGGTCCGCAGGAACCTTCGAAAGCCCGCGGAGGATCGCCTCCTCAACGGCATCGGGAATCGTGCTCCGCACGATCGACGGCGGCGACACCATGTCGAGCGAGTGGCGCGCGATCACGGCCTGGGCGGTGGGCCCGGTGAACGGCGGCTCACCCACCAACATCTCGTACACGACGCACGCCAGGCTGTACTGGTCGCTGCGCCCGTCGATCTCGGCGCCCCCCGTCGCCTGCTCCGGGCTCATATAGGCGGGCGTCCCGATGATCGTGCCGGTTTGCGTGAGATGCTCGCCGCCTCCTGCCGCGCTCACGGCGCGCGCGATGCCGAAGTCCGTCACGACGGCGGTGCCGCCCGAGAGCATGATGTTCTCGGGCTTGATGTCGCGGTGCACGACGCCGTGGCTGTGTGCGTACGCCAGCGCGCCCGCCACCTCGGTGGCGATTCGGAGCGCGTCGTCCTGGGGGAGCTGCTTCTCGCGGGTCAGGCGCTCGCGCAGCGACTCCCCTTCGACGTACGGCATGATGTAATAGAAGAGGCCCGCGGCCGCGCCGGAGTCGTATAGCGGCAGGATGTGGGGATGCTGCAGCCGGGCGGCGATCTCGATCTCCCGCACGAACCGCTCGGGCCCGAGCGTCGCCGTGAGCTCCGCGTGGAGGACCTTGACCGCAACCGACCGATGATGCTTCGAGTCCTGCGCCAGGAACACCGTCGCCATGCCCCCCCGACCCAGCTCCCGCTCGACCGCGTAGCGGTCAGCGAGAGCATCACGCAGGGAGTCGAGCAGATCGGGCACGGGACGTGGGGCTAGCTTACACCGCGCCACAGCCCCCCGCCAGCGGCCGGTACCGGCGTCGCCGCTCTTGTCCTGCCGCGGCTCGCTCCCCTATTTGTACCGATCGCATGACCAATCCAGCGTCGCTTCGCCCTCCGCCCGTTCCGAGCATCAGCCGGCTGTTCGCGGCGGCGTTTCTGGCCATCGCCGTCGCCGGTCTGGCCGACCGCATCGCCACCTGGCAGAGCGCACGACGCACGCAGGCCGACATGATCGAGCTCAGCCAGCGCCTCGAGCAGCTGGCCCGCGTCTCGCCCTCCCCCGCCCTCGCGCCGCAAATCGCCGCGCTGCGGGAGCTCTCCGCCGAAGTCGGCGACAACGCGATTCAGGCGGCGGTGCAGACGACGGTGATCTTCCTGATCATCCTCGTGGCGCTCGGCATCGGGCTATGGTACAACCGCCGACGGCTCGCCACTCCGTTCGCTCACGTCGTGGGCGCGCTGCAGCGGGTGGCGGCGGGCCGCTACGACGAGCGCCTCGACGAAGGCCAGCCGGAAGAGTTCGGTATGATCGCGCGGGGCGTGAATCACATGGCGGCGGCGCTTGCATGGCGGGAACGAATTCAGGATCAGGCCGGGCGCTTGCTCACGGCGCTGAACGCACCGCCGGGCGAAGCGGCTGCGGGGGGGAGCTTCGGTCCCGCGCTCGACGTCATCGCGGGCGCGACCGGCGCACCGGCGCTGGCGTTATATCAGCCGCAGTACGACACCAACGAATGGGGGCCGACAGCCGTGCGCCGCGCCACCGCCCGACCGCTGTCGCGCGACGTCGTGCGCCAACTGGTGGGTGATGCCGTCACCGTCGTCTACCATGCGAGCGCCGCGGCCCAGCCGGTGCGGGCCCAGCTGCAGCTCACCACTGCCGACGACGCGTCCGCCGGGGGGCTCGCACTCGCGCCCCTGCGCTCCCGCGGGCGGCTCGTGGGACTGCTCGTCGCGACCGTGGCGGGGGAGCTCTCTGCCGACGCGCGCGTCGCGCTCGAGCACGCGGCGCCGAACCTGGCCATTGCCTGCGAGCGCGACTCCGCTCACCAGCACACCCGCCGCCTGGCGGTGGAGGTGCGCCACGCCGCCCAGCGCCTCGAGTCGCAGAACGCCGAGCTCGAGGAGCAGCACCGGGAGATGTCTCGCCTGAACGCGGAGCTCGACCAGGCGGGCAAGCTCAAGGATCAGTTCCTCGCGAACGTGTCGCACGAGCTCCGTACGCCGCTCAACAGCGTGATCGGGTTCAGCGATTTGCTCTTGACGATGGCGTCGCCCGAGAACCCGCTCACCGAGACCCAGCGCGACTATCTCGAGACCATCGCGCGCAACGGGCGCCACCTGCTCGAGCTCATCAACGAGCTGCTCGACCTCTCAAAGATCGCGGCGGGCCGGATGGAGCTGCGCCTCGAGGCTTTGGAGGTGAGCGCGCTGCTCCGGGAAGCCGCCGACACCGTCCGCGCCCAGCTCGAGGCCCGGCGGCACAGCCTCGTGATTGAGCGGCTCCCCGACCACCTCATGGTGACGGCCGACCGGGGGCGCCTTCGCCAGGTGCTGCTCAACCTCCTGTCCAACGCCATCAAGTTCTCGACCGACGGCGGCCGTGTCACGCTCAGCGCGCGGCTCGAGGACTCTGGCGCGGTGCGCGTCGCCGTCACCGACACCGGGATCGGGATCGCGCCGGCGGACCAAAGCAGGCTGTTTCAGGAGTTCGTGCAGCTCGACGCGAGCGAAAGCCGCAGGTACGAAGGGACGGGCCTGGGCCTCGCACTCTCCAAACGCCTCGTGGAGCTGCACGGTGGCACCATCGGCGTGGACTCGGAGCTCGGCACGGGCAGCACCTTCTGGTTCACCCTGCGACGGGCCGAGAGCCGGCCGGAGCAACCGTGATGGCGACGATCGTGGTGGTAGAGGATCAGCCCGACAACCTGAAGCTCATCAAGGCCCTGCTGACCATGAAGGGCCATCGCGTCGTCGGTCTGGCGTCGGGCGAGCCGCTGGTCGCCACCCTGCTCGCCGAGCAGCCGCCCCCCGCGCTCGTTCTGCTCGACATCCAGCTGCCCGGGCGGGACGGCTACAGTGTTCTGGCCGACGTGAAGCGCATCGAGGGCGACCACCCCTGGAAGGTCGTCGCCCTCACTGCCCACGCGATGCCGGGGGACCGGGAGAAAACGCTGGCGGCCGGCTTCGACGGGTACCTCGCGAAGCCCATCGACGTGCGCACGTTCCCGGACGAAGTGGCCCGCTATCTGTCCGCGACACGCTAGGCTAGACCGCTTTCTTCAGCTTGATCGAGCCGTTCACCGTCACCAGGTGAACCTCGCGCCCGCCGCGCCCGAGCGTCCCCTTGAGCTTACGTCCCGCGAACTTGCCGTTCACCGTGAGTGGATAGTCGGTGGTGATGGAGCCGTTCACGGTCGTCGCCTCCACGTTCGCGTCGAGACGCGCCGGGAGCTCGGCCGTCAGCGAGCCGTTGATCGTGCTGGCGGAGACCCCACCGCTGTCCCCGAAGGCCTCCATACGAACGCGCACGTCCCCGTTCACCAGCTCGACTCTGACGGGCCCTTTGGCGGTGACCACATCCACGTCGCCGCTCACCACATGCACCTCCAGGGGGCCACGCGCTCCCGCCACGTGCACGTCGCCCACCGTGGTCGTGGCGCCCAGGCCCG
>WNGK01006311.1_pt1 | contig 12485 bp, 11 predicted proteins | sample 5400601 | NCBI WGS metagenome assembly WNGK01 (sample SAMN13153376, study PRJNA577476) | soil metagenome | isolation source: 60 cm soil or saprolite under Garry oak tree replicate 1 | place: USA:California | collected 2016-06-15 | reverse complement strand
GCGGGAGGCGCGAGAGACGGTGGTCGATTTGTCGGGGCTCGGAGTGCGAGCGTTTGCGCTGCGCTGCGATGTAACGGACGAGAAGAGCGTGAAGGCCACGATGAAGGAAGTAGCCCGAGAGCTGGGGACGATCGACATTCTGGTGAACAATGCAGCCAACTACGAGACGGCGGAATTTGAGCGGATGACGGTTAGACAATGGGATCGAATGTTTGCCTCGAACACTCGGGGGCCATTTCTAGTTTCGCGGGAGGCGTTGAAGTGGCTGCGGGATCGGAAGGGAAGAATCATCAATATGGGTTCGCTGGGCGGGTTGAGGCCGTGGGCAACGCACGCGCACTACTGTTCGTCGAAGGCGGCGCTGCACATGCTGACCAAGGTGATGGCCGAGGCGCTGGCGCCGGAGATTGCGGTGAATGCGGTTGCTCCCGGAATGATTGATCTGGGCGAGAAGTCGGCTGCCAGCTTTATGAAGCGCATGGCAAGACAGACGCCGATGCGCCGGAACGGGCAGGCGGAGGAGATTGCGGCTGCGGTGTTGTTTTTTGCGACGGCTCCACACTTCATTACGGGAGAGGTGCTGACGGTGGATGGGGGGTTGGGGCTTTAAGTCGAAAAGGATCAGGCATCGGCCGAGGTCGGATCGATCATGCGCTTGACCTCGGAGACGCGGTTGGCCGGGAATCCTCCTTGTTTGGCATGTTCTTTGACCATTTCCTCGTTGGGAGCGATGTACACGCAATAAATTTTGTCGTCAGTCACGTAGCTGTGCACCCATTGAATCTGGGAGCCCAGATTCTGAAGTACGCTGCAGGATTTCTGCGAAATGGCCTGAATCTGCTGCTGCGTCAAATCTCCTGCCTTAGGGATATCTCGCTCGATCACATATTTCGGCATGTGTGGCTCCTGTCGGTAATAAATTAAATGCAATTGTTCATGGGGCGAAGACCGCACGCACCCTCCTGAACCCCCTCAACAATCCGGCTATTCTAATCGCTAAAGCGACGGATTGCTATTTGGGGTTTCGGAATGTGGTGATGCCATTCAGCATTCATTGCTATGCCGCTCCCTGCTCGCTGTATATTGGGGCGAATGAAGAAATCCAGAAACCGTTCATCTGCTCTGCCCGCTCCTTCCGTAGCTAAGACTTCTCTCACTGCGAAGGCCCATTCGTTGACCGTCCCCAGCGTTGGTCGCGTGGCCGTGGCGATTATGGCGGCGGGGAAGGGAACGCGGCTGAAGTCGCAATTGCCCAAAGTTCTGCATGAGGTTGGCGGAAAATCGCTGCTGGCGCACGTGGTTGCCGCGGCTACGCAGGTTGTGGCAGAGCGAGACGTATACGCAATCGTTGGGTATGAAGCGGAGCGGGTGCGCACGGAGCTAGCAAATTCCGGTATTCAATTCGTGCTGCAGGCGGAGCAGCGAGGCACAGGGCATGCTCTGATGGCAGCGCGGCAGGCGCTTGCCGGCTACGACCACGTAATCGTGCTTTCCGGCGATGCGCCGCTGATCACGGCGGAGACAATTGGGCGGTTGCTGCAATTTCATCTTGCCGAGAAAGCGGCGATGACACTATTGAGCACAGACTTGGAAGATCCCACAGGCTATGGCCGCGTCATCCGCAAAAGCGCGCGAAGTGCGGAGGTGAAGGCGATTGTCGAAGAGAAATCGGCGACCGCGGCCGAGAAGAAGGTTCGAGAGATGAATGCGGGGTTCTATACGTTTTCGGTGCCGGCTCTCTATGGGAATATCGGAAAGCTTTCGACCTCCAACCCGCATAGCGAATACTACCTCACCGATATGGCGGAGGTTTTGCGGAGGGCGAAGCAGCGGGTTGTGGTCTACAAGACAGATGACGCCAATGAAGTGCTTGGGGGAAATACGCGGGCCGAGCTCGCGGCCATCGATGAGAATCTACGGCTGGCCAAGTGCCGGCAATTGATGGCAGAGGGCGTAACCATCTTTTATCCGGCAACGTGCGTGATTGATTGCGAAGTGGAAGTTGGCGCCGATACCGTGCTTGAGCCGTTCGTGCAGATCCTGGGGAAAACGCGGATTGGCTCCGGATGCCGAGTGCGCTCCTACAGTGTGATCAAGAATTCCGAGGTTGCTGATGAGGTGACGATTCGGCCTGGTTGCGTACTGGAAGGCGCGCGCGTGGGGGTGGGCGCGGTGTTGGGACCCTATTCGCACTTACGGCCGGGGAGTGAGATTGGGGAAGGCGCGCACGTGGGAAATTTTGTAGAGACCAAGAAGATCAAGCTGGGTAAGGGATCAAAGGCAAATCACCTTACGTATCTGGGCGATGCCGAGATCGGTCGAAACGTAAACATTGGAGCCGGAACCATCACCTGCAACTATGACGGTGTAAACAAGCATATGACTGTAATCGAGGACGGAGTCTTCATTGGGAGCGACAGCACCTTGGTGGCTCCGGTGCGCGTCGGGAAAGGCGCATATGTGGGCGCGGCTTCTTGCGTGACGGACGATGTGCCCGAAGATTCACTGGTCATTGGGCGGGCGCGGCAGATCGTGAAACAAGGATGGGCGCGTGAGAAGCGTGCGGCGCGTCCAACGACGAAGTAGCCTGCAGGCCATTCCTCCAAGGAGACCGCAACAGCCGGCAACAATTCCCGGCGGCCCTAGGAACCGAGAGTTGTAATCCCTTAGTCATCGGGGACTGCGGAAAACGCTGCTACAATCGCCGCTAGATCCACAGGAAAACACCACCTGCATCGAGGAAGCTAATGTACAGGTTCCCCCGAGCCACGCTGGCACTCCTGGCGTTTGCCGCCTTGTGTCTGCCCACTCATGGCCAAGCGAGGGCGAAACGTGCCCCGGCAGCGACTTCGGCTGCGTCGGCATCTCTGCCATCAATCCGCCGGTTTCAAGTTCTCGGCAATCAAAGCGCGGTTGAGATTGAGATTGAAGCCAGCGAGCACATGGCGCCGCAAGCCCAAATGTTAACCGGCCCGGATCGTCTGGTGGTGGATTTTCCCAATGCCGTTCCCGGAAACCAACTGCGCAGTCAATCCGTGAATCACGGAGGAGTCAAGGATGTGCGAGTCGGCCTTTTCACGGCCAATCCGCCGGTGACGCGTATTGTCTTCGATTTGAACGCGGCCCAGTCTTACCAGATTTTCCCTGCCGGACGAACTGTAATCGTGAAATTGAGTGGAGACGCGGCGGACAAATCTGCTGGGGTGGATGATTTTCCGGAGACCGGTCCCCCTGTGGCCAGGCCAGGCCTAGTTAACACAAATTTCCCCGTGCGACCGTTGCCGCTCTCCACCGCCCAAGCTTCGGCCAGGCCCTCCCTGGAAGTTTCATTCAAGGATGGACTGCTGGCGATCAGAAGCAACAAGGCTAGCTTGTCCGAAGTTCTGTATGCAGTTCATCAGCGCACAGGAGCCGACATTCCCGTGCCGGCGGGCGCCGAGCAAGAACGGGTAGCGGCCGACATCGGCCCGGGCCCGGCGGCGGAAGTACTGGCGCACTTGCTGAACGGCTCGAGGTTCAATTTTTTGATTGTGAATTCCGCCAGCGATGCGCGCGTGCTAGACCGCGTGATTCTCAGTCCGCGCGGTGAGGGGGCAGTGGCGCAGGTTTTAGCGCCAGTCGCGGCAGACGATAGCAACGCTGATGAACCCACGCAACCCGAGGCCGCGCCGGAACCTACTCCGCCGCCCTCACCCGGCCCTCCACCCGGAAATCCACCACCCGACACCAATCGGCAGGAAAATGATCCTCCAGATTAGTTAGGTTCCGCTTTTTCTTTAGGGGTACGTAATGAGCCGGACCGGGACGGGAGAGGTCCCGGAAACCGCCGCGCCAGTGGAATTGGTGCCATTGCCGCAGCCAGCAACATTGAGGACGGTCACGTTAACCGAGTTGTTGCCGGTGTTGACGGAATTAATGAAGACCTGGAGGAATCCTATGATAGTGACTGAGCTTGTCCCGCTTCCGTTGATTGGGGGTGCGGGTGGCGCGCTGTCGTAAATCGGAAAAGATACGATGGAGTTGCTGCTGGTGATGACGCTGCCCGAGCTGACTCCAAGCGGATTCGCGCTTCCCGCCCTGATTTTGTAAGGGTACGAGGATGGATCGAGAGAGTCCTGGCCCATGCCCGGGCCGTTACCTGTCGCGCGGATAAGACATTGCCCGCCGAGAACTGAATCGCTCGTTACGTCATTCTGGCCCAGGTCGACCGTACCTTCGCCATTAGTGCCGCACTGGTACTGCGTGGTCTGATCGCAACCGGCGACTGCTTCCTGGAAATCCGAACCAGCGCAAGAGGGAACAGCCGTAAAAGAAACCGGAAGCTGCCCGGGAACGTACCGAAGATTAGGAGTCCCTCCTGGACCCGAGGCGTTGGCTTGCGGCGGTCCCACCGGGTTGCCGCTGTTTGCGCAGGGACCGCCACCTGGTTTGCAGTCGGCGAACAAATCGAAAGTCCTGCCAATTATGCCCGGTGGCGTGTTATTGATCATGATCCCCTGGCTTGGCGTTGGAATTGATCCATCCAAGTTGTTCACGAAGGGTGGGCATCCTGTGCCGGTGCAACTCGCAGGGGCATTACCAGGGTCTTGATTGGGCACGATCCACGGCTTCACACAGCGGGGCTGCACCGGAGTTATGTTTGCAGTTGAGACGTTGCCGACGTTGCCCGAATTGGAAGAATTAAAGGCCTCGGCGGTCGCGGTGGCGCTCACACTGGCGCCCCTTCGGCCCCAAATACGGGCAAAGAACGTTGGCAGATCGGTGCGCTGAACCTTAACCGTGACTAGGGGATTCACGCCGAATGGCAAGTTGGGGCCAGAGGCAGTGCAGAATTGCGTGTCAGAATTATTGGGGAATGTAACCGTAACCTGGGCGGGTAGAAGAGCGATGCCGCCCATAGAGTTCTGTGTCGCCACCGCCTTCGCGACCGAAGTGGCCAGCGCGCATGCTTGCTGCCACGGGTTGATCGCTCCACTGTTGGAGGGATCGCCAGTCATCCCAGTCAGGGAAAGAACTCTGGCTGCGGCCAAAGCCGCCGTGTCAGCGGAGCGCTGTGACTCGGCGTTGGCGAGATAAAGAGTGACTACGTCAATGGAAAGGGCAGCCATGGCGAGAATAGCAACCATGGCGAGCGCCATCAGCACCATGGTGACCCCGCTTTCGCTGGTCCTTTGTGGCCGAAGATCCCATGACCTGCGAATTGCCGGTGGCTTCATTAAGATTCCTCAGTTTTCATTGAAAGCCACCGCAGTGGTGTTCAGGTTGCTGATGCCGGCATAGGTCGCTGCTGGCACCAGCAGCGTAATCACATTATTGAAACGCCACTTATAAGCGTAGGTGATGCTGACGCATGTTCCCACCACGTTAACCGTATTTCCACTGCTCGGCTGGGATGTGCATCCCGTCGGGCTTGAAGCGCCCGTGGGTGGGAAAACATATCCTCGGTTAATCGCAAGGGTGAGGCCACCAGTCGGACACCCGTTGCCAGTCGCCGTATATGTCCAGGTCAAACCACTTGGAACGGAGGGGGTGCTCGGATTGAGACCGCAGTCGTTTATGTCTACCCCTTCCAGATATTTGTCGACAACCCGCAGAGCAAGGTCGACGGAGGCAGGCACCGGATTCGATGGGTTGCCAAGGTCGTTGGCGGGCGCGGCGGCAGCAACGCGTGCGCCTTCTCTCGCGGCGTTGGTAAGCTTCTGCTTCAAGGTGAAGGCCCCGCTGAAATCGAAAATTCCGACAACGAATACCAGCAGCAAAGGTAGGGAAACAGCCAACTCCACGATCTGCGCCGCGCGGTCATCGGAGCACAGGCGACGAGTTAGCGTGGTCGGGCAGCGGTTGAGGCGGATCCATTCCATCATTGGCTTTCCATCTTCATGCGTGCCTGCGCCGGCACAAATATTCGCTGGTTGTTCAGACTAGTGAATGGAAGCCAGAACTGATAAGGATACTGGAACGTGACGGAAACGCCGCAGCCTGCCAAGCCAGTGGAATTGGTGCCCGATAACTGGACGTTGTTCTGGACGCAGACGCCAGCCTGTGTCAGCTGGGTGCCATCGCACGGCGCCGCGGCCCCGGTGGTGCACAAAAACAATGCCGGGCGGGTGACAGGATACTTCTTTGGTTGGGCAGGGTCGAGTTTGGCCGCGAGCAGAGCGTTCTGCAGAGCATTGACCGCATTCTGGGCGAGCGTGGGAGGGTTAAGCGGCACGCCACAAGTGGCGCAGAGCGGAGCGACTGCCGCGCGTGCGCCCTCGCGCGCCGCGTGCGTGATTGTGCCGTAAATTCTAAAGGCCTGACCGAACCAGAAGATTCCGAGCATTACCATAAAAACAATAGGCAGCACCAGGGCTGCTTCGGCAATCTCCTGGCCGCGAGTTTCGCGTGCCAGCCGGCTCGTGGTTCTGGTGATTGACTGCGGCACTTTACACTGCACCTCTGGCCCGAGCAATTCCGTAGAGCACCACGGTGAACGCCAGCGCGACGCCATAGGGAACCTTCAACGACTCTGGATTATCGAGCGAGACTTCTGGTCCGGGCAAGCGCAAATTCGCGAAGGCTGCCAGCATGTGTCCCATGTTGCGTAAGGTTTCGCGTACCCGGCCTTTGTAAATGACCAGCACCACGGCCATCGCGCCGGCGACAAATATCGAGGCCAGCAGCAGATTGAAGATGACGCCCGGCCCCACGAATGCTCCCAGCGCGCCCGCCAGTTTCCAGTCCCCCGCTCCCAGGCTGCGCAGGATGACTAACGGGAGCAGGAGCAACAGAGCTAATCCGGCACCGAGCAGGGAAGTCTTCAACCCCTGCCACCCTCCCACCAATGTGTTGGCGGCGATCCCGACGAACAGTCCCGGTACGGTCAGCCAGTTCGGAATCCGTCGGCTGCGGTAATCCGTCCATCCTGCGATGGCAGCCAGAAGCACCGCCACAGCCAGAATTACCGGCTTCAAATCAGCTCCGACCCGCGCCGAAGGCGCGCCCGCACCAATTGTGGCTCAGCCGAAGGTTGTGCGACTGATTCATTTCTGAGATTCGGGAATCGGCTGCCGGACGGTTGCTCTGCCTCATCGCCCTTGCCCTTCGGCGCCAACGCCGCTGATGCGCGGATTTTCACATAGAGGCGAGTCCAAGTCAATCGAACTAAACATATGACGGTGAGCCGCTCCCCAGTCGAATCGAAGTCAAAACTAAAGGCCCGGCACTCGTCCGAGCCCTCGAGAAACGAAACGATTCCGGTTGCGGCTAAAGTTGATTAACGGTTAAAGGCCGGTGCGGCATTGTGCTCGGCCACAATCTTTTTGGCATTCTCCGCTAACGCCTTGGCCTGCGGCATAAGTTCGAGCCCTTTGACCACCAGCGGATCGGCCTCGGCCCGCACTTTCACTCCCTCATCCTGGCCGAAGGCATCCACAAAGATCTCGGCCTTGATGTTGGACTTAACCCAGTCGGCGTTGTCGACCAACTCGGCCTGGGTGTAGGGAATGTTGGCTTCATCGAGCGACTTGCGGAAGTCCTGCATCACGGCGTCGTCCGCTTCAAAATTCTTCGTAGGGCGATGGCTCACCACGTAGCGCTTGGCGTAATTGAAGAACCCGTAGTGCTGCAGCAGTGTGTCCTGGAAGTGATTGCTCTTCACCGGGGCCACGGGGACATCCGGAGTAATGCCGCCACCTCCGTATACTGTGCGCCCGCTGTCCGTGAGTTTGACTTCGCGGCTGCTGTTGTTTGGAGCCTCAGCACTGTCACGGCTGTAGTAGTAATCGTAGAGAGATACGTTGCTGTAGTCGCGTTGGATCAGGCGTCCGCTCGGCGTGTAGTAACGAGCCGTGGTTAATGCCAGGCCGGTGTTTTCCGAGAGTGGATAGACCGTCTGGACCAGGCCTTTGCCGAAAGTGACTTCGCCCACAATCAAGCCGCGATCATGGTCCTGAATGGCTCCGGAAACAATTTCTGCCGCCGATGCAGTTAAGCGATTCACCAGCACGACAATGGGATATTCTTTGCCAGAGTTGCCATGCTGCGCCATGTAACGCTTCTCGGCAGATGCACGGCCGTGGTGAGAGACGATGATCTGTCCCTTCTTAAGAAATTTGTCAGCCACGCCCACGCCTTCGCTGAGCAACCCGCCGGGGTTTCCGCGGAGATCGAGAATCAGGCCCTTCAGGTCGCCGAATTCGTCCAGCGCCTTGACCACTTCGGTCTCGGTGGTCTCATTGAAGCCGGATACATGCATATAGCCAACCCCGGGCCGAATGAGGAAATGCACGTCAACGCTGTAGCGCGGAATTTCATCGCGGATCAGCGTGAACTCCATGGGTTTTTCCACGCCCTCACGCGAGATGCTGATGTGAACCGTCGTCCCCTTTGGGCCTTTTAGCAAGTCGGCAACATCGGCGGTGCTCATGTTCTCGGTGGATTTTCCGTCGACGGCAACGATCACGTCGCCGGGGTGGATGCCGGCCTTATAAGCGGGCGTCCCTACGAAGGGGAAAATCACGATGACTTTGTTGTTGCGCGGTCCGACCGTCATGCCCACACCGTAGTACTTGCCGCGCTGGTCTTCGCGCATCAGCGCGTACGACTTGGGATCGAAGAAATTGGAGTGGGGATCGAGTGCATGCAACATGCCTGGAATGGCGCCGTTGTAGATAGCCTTATCGGCGTTCACCGGCTCGGCGTAGTTGTCCTCGACGATCTGATAGACATCAGTGAACTGTTTCAGGCTGTCACGGACGTCGGAGTCTCCTCCGAGCGATGTCTGCTGTCCCGAGTGCTGGGCGAAAAGAATGCCCAGGCAGCCGCAGGTGAGAAGAAAAAAAACTACCAGGAACAGTGAACGGCGAGAACTACGAGCCATCTTAGATTGTCCTTCGATTCAGGGCTTTAGAGCTAACCCGGCTAACGCACCAAATGAACGCAGTATAACACCACTTTAGACGATCCCGAGCCCGAATGGTCACCTCTGGTAACCTTGGCGAAACCTCTCTTGTTTCAGATGCCAGACAAGCCGTTTAGGGTTCTTGGCACGGTTGCCGGAAGTGGTTTCCCCTGTGCGTAAAGAACCCCCGGGGGGCTTGGCGCTCTATCAGAGCTTCCAATCCTCACCCTTCGCGATCCGGATGATTGCGGCTAAGCTGCGCTCGACATCTTCCTCCGTGGTGGCCCAGGAAGACACGCTGATACGCATGGCAGTATGTCCATGCCACTCAGTACCCCCGCACCAGCAAGTTCCGTCGCTCTGAACTGCGGCGATCACGCGCCGGGTTTCATCAGCATCGCCGAACGACACCAGTACTTGGTTCAGCACGACCTCGTTCAATACCTGGAATCCTGCCTGGCGCAGCCCTTCGGAGAAGCGTTTGGCCAGGCGGCAGTTACGCTCAATCAGTTCTCGCAAGCCGCTACGTCCGAGCGATCGCAGCGCTGCCCACAGTTCGATTCCTCGGGCTCGTCGAGATGCTTCCGGGGTATAGAAACAAGGTTCCCGCAGAGCGCTGGGTTCGAGGTACGCTGCGCTGATGGCCATCGCGTCGCACAGGTGCTCAGGATTGCGAACCACGGCGATTCCGGAATCGTAGGGCACGTTGAGCCATTTGTGGCAGTCGATTGCCCAGGAGTCGGCATCGCTCGCGCCTGCGAGAAGTTTCGCGTAAAGCGGGGAAGCGGCAGCCCACAGTCCGAAAGCGCCATCCACGTGAACCCAGGCACCGGCTTGGCGTGCGCGCGAACAAATCTGTTCAGCGGGATCGAATGCTCCAGTGTTTACGTTTCCGGACTGGATACAAATGATAGTGCGATCATCGAGTGGGGGAAGCGCCTCAGATCTCATGCGGCCCTGATCGTCAGCCGGAACCGTGGTCACACGGGAGCGGCCCAGACCAAGCAGCGACAAGGCTTTCCGCAAAGACACGTGAACTTCGGCGCCGACTATTACGCGAAGGGCAGGAGCGCCAAACAGTCCATCTTCCTCCACATCCCAGCCGGCGCGCTTCAGCAGTGCACTCCGCGCCGCAGCCAAGGCGGTGAAGTTCGCCATGGTTGTGCCGGTGACGAATCCTGCGCCACAGGGGGCGGGCAAGCCGAAGAGATCGACCAGCCATTGCAACACGATCTCTTCCATCTTTGCGGCGACCGGAGACATTACATAAAGAGCCGCATTTTGGTCCCAGGCTCCGCCCAGCCAGTTCGCTGCCAACGCGGCGGGCACAGTGCCGCCGATGACGAAGCCGAAATAACGGGGCCCAGTCGTTGCCACCGTGGCGGGCGATCCCGCGTCATCAAGCAATGCCAGTACTTTTGCAGGGTCTGATGAATGTTCGGGCAAGACGCCGCCGAGCGATTCCAATCCCGCAACGCTTTCTGGCGCGGGCGCGACTCGACGCCGGTTGATGCCCGCGAGGTACCGGGAGGCACGGACGGCTGTTTCTTCCAACAATTCCTTCACGAATGTCTCCTTCGCATCAGAAAACCCTCCAGATCGTACGCGGGGTTCTCCGGACTTCACGAGATTCTAAGACATCGCCCCGGGGAAGATATGGGCGCTGTTTAGGAGCGATGTCAGAGTCAATTCCTCGATGCCCGGTCCAATCCCGTTACGAGAAAGCTGTTACCTCCCCGACATTGCCGCTTCCACGGCTGGGGCAGTATGATGGGCGCATGAGCTTTGGGGAAACGATTTTCCTGTTCCTTCTGGCGCTCATCATCTTTGGGCCCAAGAAGTTGCCGCAGATCGCTCGCCAGGTGGGCAAGGCGTTGAACGAGTTTCGCCGCGCCTCCAACGAGTTCAAAGCCCAGATCGAGCAGGAAATTGCAAATCTCGAACATGACTCTCCACCCCGCACCCTGCCAGCCACCACTCACGTCGAAGGAGTGGTAAGCCACAACAGCAATCGAGACATTGTGGCCGATTCCATTCCGGAAGAGCCAGTGACCCCAGGGACTCAGCCAACGACTCCCTCTGATCCCGTGACCGTAGCTTCCCCCGAGATTGTGTCTGAGGTGAACCGGGAAGCAAGCCAGCGCGAAGCGTCCCAGCCGACCGACATCGCCGACGATTCGCTAACCACAACCAGCCCTCAAGGCACTCATGTCTGAAATGTCGGCAACGGTTTCAAGCGATCAGGGCGATCCGGAGCCTCTGCCTGCGATGGGATTCCTCGATCATCTTGAAGAATTACGTCGCCGCATTGTGTATTCGATTGCAGCAGTTGCGCTAGGTTTTTTCGCGTGCTGGTGGAAGGTTGAAAAAATCTACGAAATCATGCAGCGCCCCATCATGGACGCGCTCAGAAACAATGGAATGTCGGAAAAGCTGGTCTACCTGAACCCGACCGAACCCTTCAACCTTTACTTGAAGATTGCAGCGCTGGCAGGCTTGTTCTTAACCTCACCGTTCGTCCTCTATCAGGTCTGGATGTTCATTTCCCCGGGACTGTACCGCAATGAAAAACGTTACGTCGTGCCCTTTATGGTCTCCACGATCGCGCTGTTCTCGGCAGGCGGCTATTTCGGCTTCAAAATCGTCTATCCGGCGGCCCTGAATTTTCTGATTAGTTTCGGCAAGCAGTTCCAGCCGATGATCACCATCAAGGAATACACCGAACTTTTCCTGAGCATTATCCTGGGCATGGGATTGATTTTCGAAATGCCGATCCTGGTATTTTTTCTGGCCCTCATGGGCATTGTGACTGCCGGATGGATGTGGAAGAACTTTCGCTATTCCATTTTGATCATCTTCATCGTGGCCGCGATTGTGACGCCGACCAGCGACATCCTGAACATGTGCATCTTCGCCGCCCCCATGATCGCGCTGTATGCTCTCAGCATCGGCATCGCCTATGTGGTGCATCCAACGCAACGTGCCGCGCGAAGAGAGAAGCAGGCATGATCTCGATTCGATCACTGAGAGACTTCCGTTGACCGGCAAGCCATTCTCAATTCCGATTCTGCTGCTGGCATTGGCCTGCACATTTCTGAGCTGTGACCGGGATAAGGATGCCGCTCAGGCCCAGGGCCAGCCGCGCACGGACACTTCGACCCCAGGCTCCAAGGCGTCGACGCCCCCGCTTACATTTCCACCCGACTCTGGGCCTCCGCCCAGCTTCGACGGCAATCGGTCGATCGAATATGTAAAAGAAATTGTTGCTTTCGGACCACGGCCGATCGGCAGCGCCAATCACAAGAAAGTTGAGGATTACATCACGTCTCATCTGAAAGGCGACTCGGTCGAGGACGATAGGTTCACCGCCGACACGCCCGAAGGTAAATTTCCGGTCCACAACATCATTGCAAAGTTTTCAGGAACGAAAGACGGCATCATCGTGATCGCCAGTCACTACGACACGAACTATCCCTTGCGCAATACTCCGTACGTCGGAGCGAACGATGGGGGATCTTCGAGCGCGTTGCTTCTTGAACTCGCGAATCAAATACGAGGCCAGAAACGGGACGGCTACAGCGTATGGCTGGTGTGGGATGAC
>WNGK01006309.1_pt1 | contig 12487 bp, 13 predicted proteins | sample 5400601 | NCBI WGS metagenome assembly WNGK01 (sample SAMN13153376, study PRJNA577476) | soil metagenome | isolation source: 60 cm soil or saprolite under Garry oak tree replicate 1 | place: USA:California | collected 2016-06-15 | reverse complement strand
ACGTTTAATTTTCCGAGAGGCGAATTATCACGATTTGTCGGAGGATCATACCTACCGGCATGGTAGAATCGACATGCTCTTGGAAGGGTAAGAATTGAAAGCAGCTATACTTGCAGGGGGAGCCGGCATCCGTCTGAGACCACTGACCTACGTCTATCCCAAGGTCATGATGCCGCTCGGGGGAAAACCGCTGCTAGAGTACACGATAGAGTATCTGAAGGGGCAAGGCGTCCACGAGATCGTTCTCTGTGTTGCTTACTTGCGCAGTCGAATCAAGGAATACTTCAATGACGGGTCGGACTTTGGCGTGAAGCTGAGCTATGCCGAGGCTGATGAGCCACTGGGAACGGCAGGACAGCTATCAACGGCCAAGCACATTCTGACCGATACGTTCATCGTGATGAACGGAGACATACTGACTAACCTGAACTTGTCGGATCTTCTGCAGACTCATACCGTTTCCGAGAACATGGCAACAATCGCAGTGAGGAGGTTCACTTCCGAGGTACCTTACGGCTGTGTTGAACTTGACGATGGGATGCGTATGACGGGATTCCGGGAAAAACCTGTCCTAACCTATCTAGCCAACGCCGGCGTTTACGTGATGAACCCAAAGGTCTTCGACTACATCGATACCAATACTGTCCCAGCAGATCTTGAGAGAGACGTCTTCCCAGCAATGATAGCTTCTCATGAGAGGATCGGTGGATACATGAAGGAAGCCTCCTGGGCGCACATTGGTAGCGTGGCCGACTTGGAGAGGGTTGACAAAGAGTTGTTCTCCAACGGGAATAACCACGATAAGCCAGAGCTCCATCCGGTTCAAAGGCAGGCATAGCCCGGGGCTTTCTTCGAAGCATCTCAAGGCTTTCCGCCTTGCTATTAGCCACATAGCATCCTCCGAACCGATCAGACTAGGCTTGAAGAAGCCGAGGTAAGTGATTCCCTACTGGCTGGACTCATGTAGCAACCGCTATCGAGATTCGGAGGAGAGCTAGTTGACATCTTCATCAACTAGAAAAGATCAGTGAGTCTTGGTATGACATCTAGTCTGTCCTCGTTCTGCGCCCTATGTGGTTGTGAAGAAGCCTCATGCGCAAATTGCAAGGCTGTTAACAGGTGTTACACGTGTACCTCATGCTGTTGCAGTGTTTCTCATCAATCCTGGAGAAAGAGTAGGATTATTACTGGAGTCAAGGTCGAATATCTCAGCTCAGCGTGGATGGCTGTCGAAGCTGTAGGCTCGCTCGCGATTGGGCTTATGGCTGGAAGTCTCGCATTACTGGCTTTCGGGGGCGACAGTATCGTCGAACTGGTCTCCGGCATCGTGGTCTTGAGCCATCTGCGAAAGGACCCCGATAGCACTCGGGCAGGCAACAGGCGAACTGCCCTAGTTACAAACGGTCTACTTTTCACAATCATTCCGGTAATTGGACTCGGCGCAGTATACTCCTACTTTGCTGGGCTAAGGCCAGAGGGCTCGCCTCTTGCAATTCTCATCGCCGTTGGAGCTGTTATCATAATGCCCTTTCTCTGGTTTGAGAAAAGAGAAATTGGCCGTGGGACCCGGTGTCTACCTCTCTCTATTGACGCGGTCGAGTCAGCCACCTGCTTTTTCATGTCGCTCACACTGCTTGCCGGTCTCCTTCTAGAGTACTTTGCCCGCCTTTGGTGGGCAGATTATCTAGCCACGATTGTGATACTGGCTTTCGTGGCCAGAGAGGCCGTGGAGTCTCGCCGAGAAGTTAGTGGTGAGGAAATGCCACGTAATTGATGCTCACCATGATTCGGTCATTGTCTTAACTAGGGGACAATCTCAATACACACCGTGCTTCGTTGCCACTGAGCCTGTTCCCGGCGGGCGAGTTTATCGTAGCGTGGCGTGGATGAGGTACACATGATAGGCACCATAACCGCACGATGAGCCCGAGCTCCAAGAATTACAACGGCAAAAGTAGCTGGTCCCACATGTGGCTTGGGAGCGGGTTCTTGTTCCTAAAGGGTAAAAATCTTCGATAAGACAAAGAAAGTTCGCATCACCTAACTTATATTGGAGTCGTGCCGAGCTTGGTGTCGGCAATGAGTGCACCGCTAGACAAGAAGCTAGACTCGCCCGAACAGTTGAGACCGAAAACTGTACGAGGCAGAAGTATAGGCAGCGGATATCGTGCGCTTTTCGCGTACTGGGGTCCAGCCTTGATTACCAGCATGGCATACATGGACCCAGGGAACTATGGGACTGACATTCAGGCAGGAGCCGCCTTCAACTACGGTTTGCTTTGGGCTGTCTGGATGGCGAATCTTATGGCGATGCTCCTTCAGTACCTCTCAGGAAAGCTGGGAATAGCGACAGGCAAAGACCTGCCGGAGCTTGTCAGAGAATCACTCAATTCTAAGTTTGATATTTATCTGAACTGGATTGGTGCCGAAGCGGCAGCGGCAGCGACCGACCTTGCCGAGTACCTAGGTACAGTCATCGCGCTGAACATTCTGTTCAACGTGCCCCTCCTCTACGCGTCAATATTCGGAGCAGCTGACACCCTGATCTTGCTAGGTCTTGCATCGCGCCGTTTTAGAGGAGTCGAATACTTCTTCATGCTGTTCGTATCAATAATAGGTGTTGGATTCCTTTACGAAATACTCGTGACCGGTCTAAGCATACCCGAGATTGCCCACTCCTTTGTCTCCCCCGCAATCGGCTCAAACAACATACTCTTGATAGTTGGTATCGTAGGCGCGACTGTAATGCCACATGCATTATACGTACATTCTACCCTGACGAAGAACAAGCTTACGGACCATACAGTTGAAGAAAAGAAAAGAGTACTGAAGTTGCATATCCGCGAAAGCATCCCGGCTTTCACGATTGCAGGAATGGTCAATGCGGCCATCCTCATCGTTAGCGCCGCGGCATTCTATCCAAAGTTTAGCAATGTATCAGCAGTAGATGACGCGTATCGCATAATGATACCGATTTTCGGATCGCTAGCTGCTATTATCTTCGCAGTGACGCTGCTATGTTCCGGTTTGGCCTCCTCAACGACTGGAACCCTAGCCGGCATAGCTATCATGGACGGCATGCTAGGAACGAAAGTGAACAAAACCCTTCGGAGAATTATTACCAGAATTATCAACGTTTTCCCAACGACCACGGCGGTGCTTTTGGGCTTGGATCCCTTGTCCTTGTTGGTCTACAGCCAGGTACTCCTGAGCCTGATGATAGCATTACCCATGATTCCTTTGATAATATTCACTGCTAGGAAGGATCTCATGGGACAGTTTGTTAACCGCCGCTTTACCACATACCTCGCCCTACTAATAGGGACGGTAATCGTGGTACTGAACGCCGCCTTGGTATACGTTATTGTGGCCCAAGTCAGCATCTATCTGAAGGCTTTGATTCTAGGAGCTTATGCTGCGTACCATGTGTATCTTGTCTACGCCATGTTACGGTAGACCCCCTTGCCGAGAATGCACCCAATAGAGTGAGTACGGCGAATAGTTGACCAGGGCATTGGCAATAGCGTCAGCAAAACGTAACCACCGGGTTCAATCTCTATCCGCTATTCGCGTTCGTCTAGCAGAGCGCTGGTCCAATCGTGATGCGGTCCTCCTTATCACTTCAGTGAGTCATGTGCAACAGTGCTTGCGGATGTCTGACTCGAAGTTGCGCAGCATTCTCCCGAGACTTGCTGTTATCTCGTCGACTCTGTGCTCGGCCTCCGCCTTGATTTTTGAAATCTCCATTGCGCTGTAGATATGGTAGTATCCGCCATCTTTGATGGTTCTCGTCTCTTTGTAGCACAGCTGGTTGCTTACGAGTTTCTGTAGGCTCCTATGGACGGTGCTTCTATCGCGTTTCATCCGCTGAGCTAGGTCATCGAGGCTAGCCGAGCTACCACCTGCGAGAAGGTAGAAGATTTCAAGATCGACTGGATTGAGGTTGTATACTGCACACAGAAGGTCGTTGCAGGACGCATTTTTCTTTGTCAGGACCTGAAGGCTCATTGTCTCCTTGTGGTCTTTACCCATTCTTAAGTCTTGCACATTATTGGCAATACCGAGAAACCCTTATACCCGAAACCGTCACTATCCAAGACAGAGAACAAAAATGGTCGCGCGTGACGAGGAGCTTGAGGCGATTAAGCAACAGAAGATCCTTGAGATCATGCAGTCGAGAGCGTCGGCAAAAACCGCCAACGGAGAACCGGTAGTTCTCACCGATCAGACGTTCGAACAGAATATCGAGAAGACTCCAATAGTAGTGGTTGACTTTTGGGCTGCCTGGTGTGGGCCATGCAGAATGGTTGCCCCTATCATCGATCAACTGGCAAAGGAGTACGAAGGTCGTGTCACATTTGGGAAGCTAAATGTGGATGAGAATCCAATGGTTGCTAACGCGTTCCAGATCCATAGTATCCCAAGTCTTCTTATATTCAAGAGCGGGAAACTCGTTGATGGCCTCATAGGTGCCGCGCCTAAGCACCTGATAGAATCACGCATAACGCCTTACATAGGCAGTTAGGCATAATTCGGATCCCGGCGAACGTACCTAAGCTCTCGTATCTTTCTTCGTAACTATTCGTTTCGTATTCGACCGATCTATTGTGCTGCGCTCTCGACCTTGGCCCAGTATTTTGTGCCGCACGTCCTGCAAACAATACGGGCCTTCGCGGGAACCTCGTTTGTGAAAGGCTCAGACGAATTCTTGTCTTTAAGAGGAATCATTAGCTTAGGGCCCCGGCACTGCATGCAATAACGCCTTATTGTCTTGCCATCCAGATACAAGCGCTGCATCTCCTCATCAGAAACGAGTATTTGGTCTGCGTTGATGAGTCCTTTGAGGGTTCTTTTCGTTGTCATCATATGCCCAGCCCTTGTTCGGGTTTCAGTGGTCTTAACACCATCAGAAAATGGGGCTGGCTTTAGCCTCTTTCTTTGGTTTGGACCGTTTTCTTCTCTAACTCTTTGACTGGCTTCGTCAAGGGTCTCAATGCGACAATAAGCCACCATACAACAGCCTGAGCAGCTACCGTTATGGCGGTCAACACGAGCCCACTGATCGCGAATAGCGGCGCCATGTATGTGAGAATCGAAGCGGTTGGAATGCTGGCAGTTTTCCGCGGCACCTGTGAGCTCTTGTTTAGTGCCGTGGGTAGAGCAAAGAATGCCAATCCAGCGCTGCCGATCGAAATCAGAATGTCAGCCAGACTCAGCGCGTCGTCCTCCTAGTTGGGCAGGGGATAGTCGGCATCAGGATATCGGCTCGCACGTATCCCGATTTCTGGATACAAATAGGTTCAGTTCTGTTCGGCTCTACGTCAAAACGCTCAATCGTGCTGGGACGAAGACGTTAGGAAGGATTCCCGATTTTGCAATTTAAGGAATTCCTAGGAGAACCAACTACTATCTCTCCATGCACGTTGTTGTTAGGTTAATCTGCTAATTGTTCGCAGATGGGGTCAAGGCAAGGGAGGATTTCTTCAACTCGCAAGAGTCTACGGTTTGTGGGCCTTTGCTGTTTGGGGAGGTGGGCACTAGGCTGGTTCTTCGTTTTCCTATTTGGTCTGCCAGGATTAAGATTGTAAGGGTAAGATGGTGCGCATGTAGTCTATTCCTAGACTCCTAACTTCTCGTTGACGAGTATTAATGTCAAGCTTCGTTGTGAGGCTCGTTCTCGCTCGAAAATCAGCAGCTTACCGATTGCGCTTCCGGTGTATCCGAGGTTTCTCATTTTGGCGCTCTCTATTGGCAGGCAATACTCCCGAACCCGCCTCAGACCGTCGCCGAGACTTGCAACAATCTTCTGGGCTCCCACGACCCAGATGACATTGTTTGAGCTGTACGCGTATGCAGGAATTTGACTGCCTGAGGCGCTAGCTATGACGATCTCCCCCTGTCTCTGCGACCGCAAGTGCACTTCCAATGAAGTATTGGGCTCCGGCGGCCCGAACTCGAAGCTCTCGTTGTCTGACGGGGTCTTTTTCACCAGTGATTTCGCTCTTGAGATTCTTCCATTGATGTGTGCCCAAACAGCAGTTGGAGGAAACCGATTTCGTCAAGAGTGGCCGATGCTCCCGTCATCAGCTCGGAGCCAGGAGGTATCCTCTTCACAAGGAGCTCAAACGCATCCTCTCGGGTGGAGACGGATTCAGATTTGATTCCTCGGTCTTGTAGAGCAATGATCGTCCGGACAATCGATTTGTCGTCCGGCAGGTGGGTCCATTTTTCCGAATCGTCTGTAGCGACCGAAGACTCAACCCTGCTCATCGATTATCCATCACACGTCCACTCGGTCGTCCTCACTTACGTATGGACGTCAATTAGGTCCATGTAGAATATGCTGAGTCAACATGTCATCCTGAGATCGATGAGCATGTCTCTTTTTCGACATCTTCAACTATCACGATTAACAGAGCGCGATTGAAAATGAGTCTGCTCATTGACAATGTACGATTGTGGGACGGCACGGGCTCTCCCGCACGGGCCCGAATGAGCGTAGAAGTTCGAGATGGACGAGTATTCTGGGTAGGCCCTGTCGCAGACTGGCAGGGAAATAGAGCCTCGGTCCGAGTGATCGATGGTTCGGCAAGAACTCTGATTCCTGGTCTGATGGACTGCCATGTGCACTATAGCAGTCCTGGGGGTCCCGACTGGATTGCACGATTCACAGACCCTCTTCCGGAGATCTCGATACGGGCGGTCGAACTGGCGGAGACGAGTCTGCGGAGTGGAATAACAACAGCGCGGGATGTCGGAGCCCCCCATGCTATCAATATCAAACTAGCTCGAGCTTCCAAGGCCGGCGAAATTCGTGCTCCAACCATCCATCCAGCAGGAACATGGATCGCACACCGCGGAACCTACGTTCCCTTCGCAAGACTGTTCGGAGATGCGAACGAACTGCGCGAGGCCATTCGAGAGGAAATCGAGGCCGGTGTCAGTCTGGTCAAAGTTGCCTTGTCAGGCTGGAACGAGGGAGCGCGTCCGAAGGATGCGTCCGATATTCCCTTCGACGCTCGGCTACTTTCAGTAGCCGTTCAGGAGGCACATCGAGCGGGATACAGGATTGCCTGTCACGCAAACGATCGTGAGAGCTGCCATATTGCCGCACGAAGTGGTGTTGATTCAATCGAACATGGTATGTTCTTGGAGAAGGAAGATATTGAGGCAATGGCAAGAAACAAGACGTTCCTTGTCCCAACAATGTCGGTGTGGGATGCCATGCTGTACTATGCGTCTGCAGTTGACTGGCCAGAGAGTCGTCGGACCAGAGCCGAGGGTCTTCGGGAAGGGTCCCGCAAATCCGTGCTACTGGCATCTCAGATGGGCGTTCAAATTGCGCTAGGTACTGATGCAGGCGGAGGAGCGGCACGTCATGGGCGGATTGCTCGAGAAGCAGAGCTGATGGTGGAGTGCGGAATGAGCATCCAGGATGTTCTCCTTGCTGCGACTTCTAGAGCTGCTGGGCTCATTGGGGAAACTGAGCGCGGGGCGATTCAGGCGGGAAGGATTGCCGATCTAGTTCTGCTCGATGCTGATCCCACTGAGAGTGTTGCGGCTCTGAGACTGGTCGCGTCTGTCTTCCAAGGAGGAAAGCGGGCCTCCTAGGACTACTTTAGACTGTAGGAGAAAGGAGCTGTTTCTTGGGAGCTAGGCTTTTCCGGCGATTGTCTGGAGGAGCCGTCGTATCAGTTCGTTTTGGACGATTTGAACCGTGTTTTGTTTTGATATCTTCCTAAGCTCCAGAGCAAGTTCGGTATCAGTCTTTCCAGGCTCGGAGGGGTTGCCTTTGATTTCAGAGTCGAGAAGAGTGTGGGCCAGTAGCTCCCTGTCAGTCCACTCGTAAAGTGGCCTGCTGGGTGCCGGGTCGATATGTCTTGTTTCGAGCAAAGGGGAGTGTGGAAGGTTCTTCTCGTGTCGATTGTCTAGATGTTCGAGATGACCGCTATGATCCGGACCTTTGTGTTTTGTGTGGGAATTCTTGTCTTCAAAATTTGCATGCAGGGTAGAGACTTGCTCCTCCCTACCATGCTTTCGAAGGTAAGCTAGGATATTCTCCTGTGTAATCTGAGGGATTTTTTTCCATGCCTCGCTGAAAAGCTCTGGGTCGGAGTTTTTCAGCTGTAACAGCTTTTCTGCCATGAATGCGGGTTCCTTAGAAGACCCGTGATGGGCATGGCCTTGGCTGTGGGAATGGGATGCCGTACCAGCCTCCCGGGCACTGCTCATGGGTGATACGTCGATACTCAAAGCTCTCCCCTGTACAAAGGGAGACTGTAACCCGACTACCTCGCGTCGATGGTTTTCGGACAGAATCTTATAGTCAATCAGGCTCACTGGAAGTGCAACCCATGTCGATTAGTGTTCCGACTCCAGGGATGACCATTGAAAGTGTTCCAAAGTGTTAGGTGGCTAGCATCAAAGTTATATCGCATTCAGCCCTTGGATGCCATTGGTGTGTCGAGCGTTCTATGTCGACGCGAAAGTTCATGCAGACGTTGGACAACAAGCATTATGTTGAGCTTGATGTCATTGCCCGAAAAAGAGGCATAACTCTCCAACAGCTGGTGAGAGCAGTTGTCATCCCTGAATGGATGGATGGAAGAGCACGTGAAAGGCCGCCCGAACGAAGGAGAAGACCTAGATTCAGATCCCGACGGAGTCGGCTGGCGCCCATCGTTACGGCATAAGAAGAACGAAACCCTTTCCACAGCTCGGTTTTCGGCGCTCGGAAAACCAGCCTGTTGGACCAACGGTCGTGGGCATGATTTCCCTTGAATAGGCCAGGTAGCCAGATTTTCTGGCTTATCCTTTTCGGGATCGCATGCTATGGTTTTGGTGTCTTGTCAGTGACTGCGGACGAACTATATGGCATCGCGCTATTCTATGGAGGCTCAGCCGTGTACTACTTCCCCATCCTCGGCGGGAGGGGAGTATGGGATGCCTGGGTTCTCGTCTTCGGAGGCCTCGCGGTGTGCTTCTTCATCGCTGTTTTCTCTATAATAATGCACCAAAGGTCTCGCACCAAGGATTGATGAGCTATGCCGCAGTCATAGTCTTTGGTCCACCTGACCCTCGCACCTAGAGTTTTCTGAGAAGGGTCCTGTTCGACTCCATTAGACATGACTTAACCCAGCTATTTTTTCATCTGATATTCTCTAGTCTTCGGAACCCAAGCGGCTCTTCCACGTACGCCCCGCATGTTGAGCACCTGTGTCGGCCGCTTAAGGGCGAGTCTTTCGATATCCTAGTCTGTTTAGGAGAAACCTGCTTGCCCATGGCTACGATCGCGCTGCCGCACATTCCACATTTTTTGGTTTGAGGCCTGCTCAGTACCGAGCCCCCTTCTGAGGAATGCTTCTGCGGCTTACAAGTTAAGTCGGATGTTTACATTTGATTATTTTTCCACACAATCGGCTCATGATAACCGGGAGAGCCCAGTATAGCTTGGAGGACAGGATGAGATTAGCAAGTCTTTCCGTAGGAAAGGGCGAATATGCTTAGGTCCATTATGTTGATTCTTCCGTCATTGTTTAGGTCGAAAGAAGACGCGTAGAGCGGTGCGCCTTGATTTGTTTCATAGTGATAGCCGAGAAGGCTGAGGTCGAAGATGTTGACTCTGCCGTCTCGGTTAAAGTCAGACAATGTGCACTTTGAAATGCCTGGCTGAGCCGGCTTCCAGGCGGTCAGCTCGAGATACCAGCCGCTATAGTCGTGGGTGGCGTCAGCTGGGGCTAAGAAGCTCCAATATACGAATCCTTGAACGTCGAGCTGTTGACCCTGCTGAGGCAGCCCATAAGCTGCCAAGCTTGGGGCATCGTTTCCTGAAGCGCTCCACTGCCTTTCGACCTCCCAACGCATCTCGTGCATGTAGATGGTTCCCGGAAGGCATGCATCGCATAGTTGACCCAAGTCTGCAATGTTGCCGACAATATCACAACTATCCGCTCCGTTTATGGTGGAACAGTCAGTTGTCGTAAAAGGGCCATAGGTGACTGTGAGATTGTGGATTTCCACAAAGATGGAGAAACCGAAATTTTCACAGGGGTAGTCGAGAGTGTGTTTTAGGATAAGACTGGTGGTCTTTGCCCCAGAGAGGTCAGCGCCTCCGTTAGAGTTCGCAGTTGTGCCTATGATCCCGGAAATTGTCGTTGGGGAAGCCATGCAGGTTACTTGAGAATTCCACGAAGGCATTGATCCTGGAGCGAATGGAGAACTTGGTAGGCTTTGCAGTTCCGTAACGTCATGCGATATCGTGAACGATTGGCCACCAGAATCGGACGCGACTAGGGTGACAAGATACGTGTTGGGGGAGGGAAATGAATGGGTAACGGACCCCCCTGTGTCGCTTGAGCCGTCGCTGAAATTCCACGAAAATGAAAAGGGAGGAGTGCCACCTGTTGGAGTGGCGATGAAGTTTGTGGTTTGCGGAGTAATGCCAGTAACTTTGAAGTTGGCACAGAATGCAGGGGGGGTGCAACCTATTTGCTGGGAGGAGTGAATCGGTTGGACCAATATTGTCAAGATAAGGAGGATCCAAGCCACTGAGGTGAGGTTTCTCAATCGCAAATGGTTCTCCATCTCTCGCTGTTGCCTGAGCACCTTGAGGATAGACGAGAACAGACCTTCCGAATCAGACGTTAGGGCGGTGGCTTAGGCGCGGATCATATTATGGTGCCAAGCCGGAAAAGTAGCTTGTTACCCTTTCAGCTGAGACTCGGGACCTCGCCTTATGCTAGGTCGATCTCTTTCGGACCCTGAAGCTTAGCGGGAAGCTGGTTCTTCGCTAGACTTGTCCTTTGAGAGATCTGTTTCGATTCCCAGGCTGACTGGTTGGCGTTTCAAGTTCGTTTGGAAACCGTTTCCTAGCATAGCATTTGTTGCACGTCTACTTCTAACAAAGAGTGCGATTGACGGAACAATACCGATTACCAAACCGATTGAAAGCGGTAGAACCCACATCATTGTCCAATCAGGAACAGTGGATAACGAAGCGGTTCCAAGGAGTGAGCCCGAAACTGTGACCACGACTCTCCCCGTAGTCGCTCCGCTCAAGCTGTTACTCGCTGCGAACGAGATCACATAGCGCCCCGTCTGTGTTACGGAGGGAATCCATGTGAGAACCCCTGTATCCGAATTGAATGTGGCACCAGGGGGTAAGCCTGAAGCTGAAAGGATTATGGGGAGTGGCGGAAGGTTCAAGTCTGTTGCTATGACCGCGAACGAGAACATAGCCCCAGCGTAAATTTTCTGTTCGCCTGATGGAACGGCAAGGGTGGGAAGGAGCATTGCTTTCAACACTTGAACACTTACGGTCGCTGTCACGGTTATGGGCGGCGGTTTGGAATTGTTAGAAGCGATAAAACTCACTGTGTAGTTTCCTAGCGCCTGTGTTGCAACAGGGGCCCACGCGAATGTGGAGCGGACGGGATTTCCTGAGGCGGCTGCCATGCTAGCCCCGTTGGGGAGACCGGTCCCCGTCAGAGTAATTGTAGAATTTGGATAGCTTGGCTCAGAAGCATTGATGTCGAATGTGATTGATGAGCCTGCCCTTACCATCTCAGTGGCGGGAACGGTCATTGTAAGTGGGCCGTTCGTAACTGTGTTGGTTAGCAGGTCGGATCCGATTACTGCTGTCTGTGGTTTCCCTTCATCGATCTTGGATGACGGTGGATTGCGCAGTATTCCGGTGTCCTGCTGGAGCTTCATGGCGGCCAAGGGGTATTGCTGATTATGAGCTCCGCTAGGGATATACGCTCCGAATACCACCGGTAGCGAAACGAATAAAAAGATAGCTAGGATTATTCTTGATCGGGTCATTCGCTGTCTCCTCCTTTCGCCAATCGTCTAGACATAAACAGCCCGCGAATCATTTGTACTCACCTATAGCCATCTCAATCATTCCGTATACATCGGTCTTATATCCCTAACTTACGGCGGCCCCGTAGGAAACGTAAATAGCGAGGGACCGACTTGCCATTCAACCTGCTTCACGACAAAGAGATATGATGAGTTAGTTTGATGTCAAGAGAAAATAGCCGAGAAAGGAAGGTTTTTGGCGAGGCCTCGAGGGGCATACGGCTGTCTCCTCTTGAGTGGGGAATTATCGGCATTCTTGTCTCGATATTAGTCGTTCTCGGATCCTTGGACATCTTGGGTTCTTCTGGAGGGACCCAAGCGGTGATTGTTCTTCCGAGGTTTGCCGTTCTGAACAGCCCAGTTGCGATTGCCACGGCACTGATGTCCTTCTGGACAATATGCATTGTAGCCGGATATCGTGAGTGGCGTAATCATCTTGCCAGACTTGAGTCTATACCCATCCGTATCCACGTTAACGGGAGCCGAGGCAAAACAGGCACCTCCCGGCTCATAGGAGCCGCTCTAAGAGCCAACGGCCTCAGAGTGGTAACAAAGACTACTGGAAAGATGCCTGCGATTATCGACATTTGGGGAAATGAGCGGATAATCAGAGTCGTCGAGAGCG
>WNGK01029813.1_pt1 | contig 12488 bp, 11 predicted proteins | sample 5400601 | NCBI WGS metagenome assembly WNGK01 (sample SAMN13153376, study PRJNA577476) | soil metagenome | isolation source: 60 cm soil or saprolite under Garry oak tree replicate 1 | place: USA:California | collected 2016-06-15 | reverse complement strand
CGTTCGGGCCGAGCAGGCCCTGCACGGTCCCCGCCGGGACGCTCATGTCCACGCCGGCCAGCGCCCTGGTCTCACCGAAGGACTTGCTGATGCCCTCCACCTCGATCATGGCGCCACGACCCGGCGAATGGGTGGTCGTTGTCATGGGAACCTCTCTAACCCGCAAGTCGCGTGATCCCGGCACGGTGCCGTCCGGCACGACCTGAACTCACCCAGTCGCCGTACTTTCGGAGTGATGAGGTGGTCGGCGAGCGTGTCACACACGGGGCACTGGTCATGGGAGCGGCACCTTGTCATAGCGGGGTTCGGTGCGCCCGAAACTAGCCGCCATCACGGTTAGCCGGTGTCACCTGATCCTGGTGATTCGCAGTCCGGGTGAGCTGGCAGACCTCGAGCACGCCCAGGCCGAGCCCCTCGATCTCTGCGAGCACGCCGTATAGTGCCGACCGGTCCAACAGCCCGGTGAGCACGGCGTGCGCGCTGCGCCGCCGGTCTGCCCAGGCGCGCTCTCACCGGTACGCGTAGCAATGCAATCCAAGGCGGCGGCAAAAGCGGCCCGCAACCAGCACATTCACGCCTGTCCGTGGTCGATCGGTTCTGCGGTGCCCCGGTCGGGCGAATCACCGTGATCCGGTGACGCCTCCTCACCTGCCTGGCGGCAAGCCTGGCAGTGGCCCGCCTCCCGGCGAGCCGGTCCCCTCCCCGGCAAGCACATCAACGGCGGGGGAGGACTGCGAGGACCCGGTTGAATGTGGACGACTCATGGTGCGAGGCACTGTTCGCCTCCGCGCTGCAGCGATCGGCCGCTCCGACCGCCGAAAGCGTGGCCGCCCCGCGTGGCGGGATCACCCGCGACAACTGCTGACCAGCGCAACCAGCACGGAAGGAACGAGACACAGTGAGGCAGATACAGGTCCAGCGGCGCCCGCCGCGCCGCGCGGACAGCGAACCGCCGCGCGCGGAATACCACGACCCGGCCATCCGCCGGGCCCGGCACGCCACCGCACGCGCCGCACGGAAGACGCGATAACTGATGACCTACTACGGCGATGAAGCGTTCCCGGCGCTCAGCGATGAACAGTGGGCGCTGCTGCAGACCTACCAAGCGACTGTCCTCGCAATGCGCCTCCGGAGCCTGGAGGAAGCCGACCAGCATGTCGGCGCACCGGGGTTGGCGCTAGCCTGCAAGGAGGCGAGGAGGATGGCTTTGGCGGCGACGACGCCGGTGACGGTCGAGGCCGGCGCCGCCTGGAGGGGTGGGATCTGGGGCACGGTGAGCCGAGCCGTGTGGCGGGTGGGCGCTGCCAGTGTCGCCGGTACCCGCGCCCGACCTGCCCGCGCCTTCGGCTGGCCCTGCACCGCGGCGCGGTGACCTGGCATGGCTCATGCGGCTGCCTCGGCGCCACCGGCGTCGCCCGCGCCGATCGCGGAGACGCCGCTGACAGGCTTGACCAGCGCGCAGGTTGCCGAGCGGCGCTCACGCGGGCTGACGAATACGGGCGGGGAGCCCACCAGCCGGTCGGTCGCTGAGATCTTGCGCGCGAATATCTTGACCCGGTTCAACTTCATCCTCGGTGTCCTGCTGGCCGTGATCCTGGTCGCCGGCCAGCCGCAGGACGCCTTGTTCGGCGTCGTGCTTGTCACCAACGCGCTGATCGGCATCGCGCAGGAGCTGCGCGCCAAGCTGACGCTCGACCGGCTCGCGGTGCTCACCGCCCCACGGGTCCGGGTGATCCGCGACGGCGCGCCGCAGGACATAGCTGTCGCGGACCTCGTCGCCGGTGACCTGGTCGATCTGCGCGCCGGCGACCAGCTGGTCGCGGACGGGGTGGTGCGCGCCAGCACGAGCCTGGAGGCCGATGAGTCGCTGCTCACCGGTGAGTCCGAGCCGGTCGACAAGCGAGCCGGTGACCGCCTGCTGTCGGGCAGCTTCGTGGTCGCCGGGTCAGGCGGCTACCAGGCCACGGCGGTAGGCGCCGACGCGTACGCCCGCAAGCTCGCCGCCCAGGCGCGGCGTTTCGCGCCGGTGCGCTCGGAGCTGGTGGATGGCATCAACCGGATTCTGCGCTACGTCACGTGGGCGATCGCACCGGTGGCCGTGCTGCTGGTGATCAGCCAGTTGCACGGCCACCGGACACTACGGGAGGCTGCCGTCGGGACGGTCGCCGCGCTGGTCGGCATGGTCCCGCAGGGCCTGGTGCTGCTGACCAGCGTCGCGTTCGGCGTGGCCGCGGTCACGCTGGCCCGGCGCCGGGTGCTGGTGCAGCAGCTTCCCGCGGTCGAGGGCCTGGCCCGGGTGGACGTGGTGTGCCTGGACAAGACCGGCACCCTCACCGACGGGACCGTCGCGTTCGACAGCCTGATCCGGCTTGAGGACCAGGCGCCAGCCGAGGCGGCACTCGGAGCGCTCGCGGATGATGAGAACCGCAACGCGACGCTAGCCGCCATCGGCCAGGCATTCCCTCCACAGGAGGGGTGGGCGCGCCAGGCAGCGGTGCCCTTCTCGTCGGCGCGTAAGTGGAGCGCGGCCAGCTTCGCCGGCCATGGCACCTGGGTGCTGGGGGCGCCGGAGATGGTGCTGCCGGCCGGCCAGCAGGACCAGCTGTCGCAGGCCGCCGGCCTGGCCGCCAGCGGTCGGCGGGTTCTGGTGCTGGCGAGCGCCACGGGCCCGCTGGACGGCGAGTCGCTCCCGGACGGGCGGCGGGCGGCGGCGTTCGTCCTGCTCGGGGAGCGGCTGAGATCCGACGCCGCCGAGACCATCGCCTACTTCGCGGCGCAGGGCGTGGCGCTGAAAGTGATCTCCGGGGACAGCCGCTGACCGTCAGCGCCGTGGCGCCGCGGGCCGGCCTGCCTTACGCCGACAGGCCGGCCGATGCGCGGGATCTGCCGGACGACCCCGGCGCGCTCGGCCGCCTGCTGGAGGAGCTCTCGGTCTTCGGCCGGGTGACACCGCAGCAGAAACAGGCGATGGTCACCGCCCTGCAGGCCCGCGGCCACACGGTGGCGATGACTGGCGACGGCGTCAACGACGTGCTGGCGCTCAAGCTCGCCGACATCGGCATCGCCATGGGCTCCGGTGCGCCAGCGACCAGGGCGGTCGCCGAACTGGTGCTGCTCGACAGCCGGTTCGCCACCCTGCCCGGCGTCGTCGCGGAAGGCCGCCGGGTGACGGCCAACATCGAACGCGTCGCCAACCTGTTCATCACCAAGACCGTCTGGGCGACGCTTCTCGCGGTTGCCGCGGGCGTCACGCTGCTGCCCTACCCGTTCCTGCCCCGCGACCTCACGATCATTGACACCCTGGCCATCGGCGTGCCGTCCTTCTTCCTCGCGCTCGCCCCGAACTCGCGGCGCTATCGGCCGGGGTTCACCGACCGCGTGCTGCGCTTCGCCATCCCCGCCGGGGGCATCATCGCCGCAGCGACGTTCGCCGCATACGCCTTGGCCCACGCGCGCGGTCTGCCGCTGGTGCAGCAGCGCACGGCCGCAACCCTGGTCACCCTCATCCTCAGCCTGTGCGTGCTGGTGCTGCTTGCCATCCCGCTGACCTGGCGCAGGATCCTGCTGGTCGGCGCCGTGCTGGCCGGCTTCGTGCTGCTGTTCCCGGTACCGGCGGTGCGCCGCTTCTACGCGCTGCAGCTGCCCCACAGCGGGCTCGCAACCACGCTGGTCATCGCAGCGCTAGGCGCTGCAGCGCTCGCGGGTTTCTGGGTCCTCTCCCGCCGACATGGCCGCGGGCCGCCCCCAGTGGTCCGCCAGTGATGGCCGGAAGTACCCCGAACGCCGGGCCCTCACGGTCGCCGACACGGCGAGACATCCTGGAATAAAGTCCCGGCGGAGGTTCGTGCCTGTTGTTCACCGCCCCCAGGTACTCAGCGACCCTGCGGTTGCTCCCAGGGCATTACGTGACGGAACGCTCCGGCTAGGGGTGATCAGCTAGTGAGATCGCGACGACCCGGGGCCCGCAGCCTGCCCTAAAGCTGGGTGCCTTCCTCGGTGCCTGCGCCGGACGTCCCGCCGTCGACACAGTCCTCTCGGTATCAGTCCTGCGTAAGCCCTCAGCGGCGCACTAATCACCGGGATCTGGTGGCGACCGCTCACCTGGCTGGCGGTGAGCCTGGGCCCGTTGCGAAGGCCGCAAGGCCGCCAGGGGGACGTGCGCCGAGATTCCAGGGAGATACCGTGACCGTACCAGCCTCCGGCGCCGGCGCCGCCGCGGACCGCGCTCGAGCGGTTCCCCGGCGACCCGCCGGAACCGATGGATCATGTTATGGTCACGGCCGTCGGTCCCGCGGGCCGTTGAGGCCGGGTGGCTTGCCGTGACTGTCTTGACCATTCCGCTGTTCGCGTTCTTTACCGTGCTCACCGTGCTCGTCCTGGCGGCGGGCCTGCGCCGGCTGATGGGGATTACGCTGTCGCCGCTGCGCACCGTGATCGCCGCGCTCATCGCGCTGTTTTCCGCCTCGCCGATCATCACGGCGATGGCGGGCGCCGCGGTCTCGCGGAAGCATCCGGGCATCCTTCCGGGCCTGTGGTTCGTCTTCCTCGGCGTCGTCATCGCGATGCTGGTGGGCATGATCTTCCTGGTCATATCGGAGGCGCTGGTGCCGAGCGGCTCGCTGCCGGGTCCGTTGTACGTGCTGCGCGGCGCGCGGCGGATGGCCCGCCGGGCGCGTCGCTACTCGCAGATCATCCGGATACTCGCCCGTCATGGCCTGATCCCTCACCTGCGCGGCGGCCGGCGGTCGGAGCTGGCCACACCGGAGGGACGGGCGCGGCTGGCTCGCTCGCTCCGGCTGGCCCTCGAGGACGGCGGGGTCACCTTCGTCAAGCTCGGGCAGGTGCTTTCCACGCGGCGGGATCTGCTGCCGCCGGAGTTCATCAGCGAGCTGAGCCGGCTTCAGGACGACGCGCCCAAGGTGCCGTGGCCGGACATTAGCGAGGTGCTGGAAGCCTCGCTCGGCGGGCCGGTGACCGAGAAGTTCGCCAGCTTCGACACCGAGCCGATCGCGGCCGCCTCTATCGCCCAGGTGTACAGGGCGATGTTGCCGTCCGGGGACCGGGTGGCCGTCAAGGTGTGCCGGCCGGACGTGACCGGCGTGGTCGGCTCCGACCTGGATATCGTGCAGCGGCTGGCGATCCGGCTTCAGCGCAGCACCCGGTGGGGCCGCTCGGTTGGCGCCGTCGACCTGGCCGACGGCTTCGCTGCCGCGCTGCGTGAGGAACTCGACCTACGGATCGAGGCGCGGAACATGACGGCGGTGGCGGCAGCCGCCCGGGACGAAGACCTCCGGGTGCCGGCGCCGTACCAGCCGTACTGTGGCAAGCAGGTGCTGGTGATGCAGTACCTCAACGGCCGCCCGCTGCTGACCGCCGCGCCGGGCCTGCCCGCCGAATCGCGGGCCGCGCTGGCCCGCGTCCTGCTGGACAGCCTGCTCGGTCAGGTCATGCTCGACGGGATCTTCCACGCCGACCCGCACCCCGGCAACATCCTGCTGCTCAACGACGGCCACCTCGGCCTGATCGACTGGGGCGCTGTCGGCCGGATCGATGCCGGGTTGCGCGGCGCGCTTCAGCGGCTGCTGCTGGCGTTCTTCCGCGGCGATCCCGTCATGCTTACCGACGCCCTGCTTGACGTGGTGAACCGGCCGGAGCAGCTGGACGAGCCGCGGCTGGAACGGACGCTGGGCCGATTCCTGGCCCGGTACTTCGCGGCAGGCGTCACGCCCGACGCGCGGATGTTCACCCACCTGTTCCGCATCGTCGCCGACTACGGGCTCGCGGTACCGCCGGAGATAGCAACGGCGTTCCGCGCGCTAGCCACGATGGAGGGGACGCTGACCCAGCTCGCTCCCCGGTTTGACATCGTGGCCGAGGCCAGGCGCTTCGGCGGAAAACAGCTGGCGGCGCAGCTCAGCCCGGAGGCGATCAGGAGCACCGCGGCCGACGAGCTGGCCGCGCTGACGCCGATGCTGCGGCGGCTCCCCCGGCGGATCGACCGGATCGGCGGCGCGCTGGAGGACGGGCGGCTCACCGTCAGCGTCCGGCTACTGGCCGACCCCTCCGACCGGCGGTACCTGACCGGCCTGCTACACCGCGTGCTACTGGCCTTCCTGGCCGCCGCGGCGGGAATCATGGCAGTGCTGATGATCGGGATACACGGCGGGCCAGCAGGCACGGGCCGGCCACCCTCCCGGCATCACCCGCCAGGCGGTGCGGCAAGTTAATCGTGCTTTAGTTGGAATCTCGGGAACTTCATTCCGCGCCGCCGTTCACGAGTCTCGCGTCGACAAATACGCAGGGGTGAACCGCTCCGGAGTTTCCGGAGGCTCCGGACTTGCCGGGGCGATTCCACTGCCGACAATCTCCGGGTGCCTTGTCTTGCGGGTTCAGCAGACGCGCGGCTGTGGTTCACCAGCGGCGTATTGTTTCCACCGACCGGCGCTGCCGCCCGGTCAGCCGGATCCTCAGCCCGGGCCGCGCTGGCCGGCGAGCTCCGATAACACCCGGACCGGCCATCGCCCGCCCGTTGAAGTCGGGTGCCGCCGCGATCCCGTCCCGTCCTGCGTTGTCCCGGTGCGGCAATCACCACGATCCGGTGATGACCTCTTACCTGCCTCCTAGCAGCCCCCGGGCCGTAGCCACGGTTGAGAACCTAAAGGCGCATTACCCGCCCTCCCCGGTCGGCGATGGCGTCGGCCACGGCTGCCAGACCCGCGTTATACAGCCGGGCGGACTGCCCGACCGCAGCGCATATCTTCAGCTCGAAGAGCTCGTCTTCACAAAGCCCGCGGCCCGTGCTGCCACGAAATCCGCGTCCGTCACCTGCACCGGCGCCTCGTGGCGACTTTGCCGAGCAGCCCATCCATTGGCGCGGAGAGGCCGCCGTTGCTGAACGCGCGGGCCCGCCTGTTGTCTTCAGTCAGCACCGCGCGGTGCACCTCCTCCTGCTCAGCCACCGTCGCGTCCCCTCACGGATACGACGCCGAAGTTGGACATCTTGCGTTTGACGACGCGGGGGTTGGAGCGCCTGCGGCGTGGGGGTAACAGGCGGGCGGTGATTTCGCGGAGTCCGTCGGCCAGTGCCGTGGCCAGGTGGTCACGTGATAGCTGCGAGGCCGGCAAGCTGATGGAGTTGCGTAACGCGGAGCGATAGGTGACGGAATGATCTGGCACGGATCTGGCACGCCGGGCCGCGCCAAGCCGGACATGAGTAACGCCCTGGCCGAAGGGATTTCTCCCCCGACCAGGGCGTGTGTCCTGAGCTGTAAGGGGTGAACCGGAGGTTACAGCATACGAACCGCTACAGTACGGTCCTGACCTGCGGTTCCTTGCTCTCGCTGGTCCGCGAGCGCCGCGCAGCGACCGCCGGAGCAACTGGAAGCCCGCGCTAGTTACCTCCCTTCGCGGACGCCGCGACTGCGGACGCGTAGTCCGGCAGTATGCCCAGCTGCGCGAACAGGGTGGAAAAAGCGATGTGGCAGTCGAACACCTCGATCTTGCCGTTGCGCAGGTACCAGAAGTCGGCGGTCGGGAAGTCGATCTTGGCCCCCGTCGGCTGGATCACGCCGGCGGGCGTCTGGAACGGCCCGAGGAAGGTGCCCTGGATCGACAGCTCGATGCTGACCACGTCGCCGCTCACGGTGATCTGCTTCAGCTCCCGGTGAATGTCGGGAAGGAACTGGGCCAGGAAGACGATCAGACCGCTCAGTTGCGTACCCCGCAAGCTCGTCTGGCCCTCCACACCGCCGATGCCGTTGAGCACACCGTCCGCTGCGAACAGATCCCTGAACCCCTGGGGGTCCAGGGAATCACCCTCGCCATCGTGGTACGCGCGCAGGACGACCGCGAGGTTTTCCTTCTCACGCCTGGTCAGGTGGCGGTCGGTGAGCGGCAGCGCGGACGGCGGGACTGGCGCGGAGTCGGCCAGGGTGGCGGCCGACGCCTGGCCGGTCAGTGTGCCCCCGGCCAGCATGGCGACCGTAGGGACGGCCGCGAGGGCCGCGCTGCGCGCGAGGAACGAACGGCTGTTCGTGGAGGACATGGTGATTCCCTTCGATGGGTAGGCCGCGTGCGTGGGGTGGACGTCGCAGGCGTGTGCAGCAGGGTCATGAGGACTTTCTCCAGGCAGGGCGCGGCGAAGTCCAGCATTTGTTGTCGGCCGGATGCCTTCAGCAGCGTGGTCAGTGTCACCGCCGGACAGGTGAGAGACCATTACCGGATTCCGGTGATTCTCGGACGCCGCGGGCCGCACTACCTATCAGCCTCGCCGCGATCGCGCGGCACCCCGAAGACGGCGGACGACGATCATCTCGGCGCCCGCTGGCAGCGGGAAGACGTCACTGCAGCACGCCGGGGCCGACCGGTCGGGCCAGGACCCGGATCACAATCACCAGGATCCGGTGACGACCGTTCACCCGCCTGGCGGTGAGCCTGGATCCGTTGCGAAGGCTCGCCCGGCCACCAGGGGACGTGCCTCAGATCTAGCCCACGATTCCCCCATGGCATCTGGGCGACGACGTACTGCTCGACGCCGAACACCCTCACCCTTGAACGCAGTTGCGTTCACCGGCAGAACGGAGATTGTCATGTCTGAGGCCAGGAGCGCCGACGTCCAGATCTCGTCGGAGACCATGATGTCGGAAACTCCGCAGCGCGGCGGCGTCCTCGAGCGCGGCCTGCTGATCGTGTGGGGTGTCAGAAGTGCGCCTAGTCTGTGAGCTGCAGCGACAGGCCAGGACCAGCCGTCGGGCATGATGAGCGACCATGTCCTTGCGCCTGCTCTATCTCATCTTCGTCCGGCTCTGCGGCTGGCTGATCCTGCTCAGCCGGCCATCCGCCTGCAAGAACGCCGAACTGCTCGTGCTGCGACACGAGGTCGCCGTGCTGCGACGGACCAATCCGCGGCCCCGCCTCGACTGGGCCGACCGCGCAGTCCTCACCGCACTGACCCGGCTCCTGCCGGCAAAGCTGCGAGCCCACCGGCTGGTCACCCCCGGCACCGTCCTGCGCTGGCACCGCCGCCTGGTCACCCGCCACTGGACCTACCCGCACCGCACAGGACGACCTCCGGTCAGCGCCGAGATCGCCGGACTGATAGAGCGGCTCGCCACCGACAACAACGGCTGGGGATACCAGCGGATCCAAGGCGAGCTGCTGAAACTCGGCCACCGGGTCAGCGCGTCCACGATCCGCCGGGTGCTCAAGGCGCTGAAGATCCCGCCCGCACCGCAACGACGCACCGACACGGCCTGGCGGCAGTTCCTGCACGCGCAGGCAGCCACGATACTCGCCACCGATTTCTTCCACGTGGACTGCGCAGTGACCCTCCAGCGGCTGTACTGCCTGTTCGTGATCGAGGTCGGCCGCCGTTACGTGCACATTCTCGGTGTCACCGCCAACCCGGACGGTCCCTGGACCGTGCAGCAGATCCGCAACCTGCTGATGGATCTAGGCGATCGCGCCGCAGGCTTCCGGTTCCTGATCCGGGACCGGGCCGGGCAGTTCACCGCGGCCTTTGACGCCGTCCTAGCCGACGCCGGTACCGAGGTAGTGAAGATCCCGCCCCGCAGCCCGCGCGCGAACGCTTATGCCGAACGGTTCGTGCTCACTGCCCGGCAAGAGGTCACTGACCGGATACTGATCTTCGGCGAGCGGCATCTGCGGACGATCCTGAACGAGTACGCGGCCCACTACAACGGACGGCGGCCCCATCGCAGCCTCCAGCTCCACCCGCCCCGGCCCGATCACCCTGTCGCCGACCTCTCCCAGCAGCGGATCAAACGCTGCCCTGTCCTCGGCGGCCTCATCAACGAGTATGAGCGGGCCGCATAGAAGACCAGGTCAGAGGCAGTGGCCGAGTTCTGAAACCCCACAGGCATAGCCGGCCCGGGCGCCGGCCTGCTCGACGGTCAGGTCTTCGGTGAAGTAGGCGCGCAGCGCCTCATACCGGCGCTGGTTCGGGTGCCGCGGGGCGGTGAAGTACTCCGCGCCGGAGGCGGGTTTCGCTGCCACTGGCCCGGTCTATCAGACCCGCTATCCGGGCGGCCGCATGCCCGGACGCGGCATGTCAGCCCTATATCGGCCTGATCGTCCTGTTCAATCGGCCAGGAACAGGACGATCAGGCCGGCACCTCTCACATAACTGCTTTATAACACTTCTGGTGAATCTTACCGAAGACAGCGATATCAACCGTCAGATACTGCCCGGCAGGAACCTGGGAAGTCGCATCTTCGCAGGTAGCAGACAGCCGGGCATGACCGGTGCTCCACCAGCACGGTCAAGGTGGAGGCTCAATTATCGAGCACGGAAGTCCGCGTTAGTTCGTTCACTCTCTGGAACACTAGTCGCGCAGCGTGATGATCGCTGGTCACGGACATCGCGCGAGATCCGCCCAATTCTGGTCGACCAGCAACTGTCGCATATCAACGCAAGAGCTGCTCCGGATCTGGACGTTCTGGGCGCCATCTAGATCCGGTCGGCCAGGAATTCCTCCCAGGTCCGCTTGCCGACGGCGCGATCGGGGGCCAGGTTCGCCCCGGCCCGCAGCGCCCCGGCGGCCTGGCCGGGAATGTGCACGGGGATCAGCGGCCGCCGCGTGCGGGCCGCGCGCAGGTAGCTGGTGACCAGCTCGGCCAGGGTGTAGATCTTCGGGCCTGCCAGGTCGGGGACCAGGCCGGACGGTTCGCCGAGCGCCAGCTCGGCCATCCGCTCGGCGACCTCGGTGGCGTCGACCGGCTGGAACCGGGAGCCGGTCGGGGCCGGGATCACCGGGAGTCGTGCCAGTGCCCTGGCCACCCTCAGGATCAGGTCGTGGAACTGGGTGGCGCGCAGCGTGGTCCAGCCGAGGCCGGACTGCTCGAGGACCCGCTCGGTGGCGAGCTTCATGCCGAAGTAGCCGAACAACGCCCGGTCGATCGCGCTGGCCTGCGGGATCCGGTCCGCGCCAACGACGGAGATGAGCACGATGTGCCGCGCGCCGGTGGCCGCGCTGACCAGCGTGCGGGTCTTCTGCTCGTCGCCCTTGCTGCTGCCTGCGCAGTGCACGATAACCTCGGCGGCCCGCACGGCGGCGTCGATGCCCGCACCGGTGCTGAGGTCACCGGCCGTGTAGCGGATGCCGTCAGCGGCTTCCCGGGGTGGCGGCTGAGGACGGTCACGCTGGCGCCGGCGTCGCGCAGCCGCTGCACCACGGGCCGGCCGAGCGTGCCGGTACCGCCCGTGACCAGTATCGATGTCGTTATGCCGTCTCCCTTCACCGGTAGGACGAAACGGGGCTGGAATACCTAGGAAAACACCGCCGCACAGCCAGCGAGCAGTTTCTCCGCCCGCCGCCCGAATTCAGCCATCAAGAGCCGGAAGGCGCCGGGGCCGATCGACAGCCGGGCCGCGCCCGCTTCTGCCAGGGCGGTCAGCGGCACGGAGGGGTTGACGTTGAGCGGGCCACCCACCGCGCTGGCCAGCTCGGCCACGAGGGAAGGGGCGCTCAGCCCGAGCGGATAGACGCAGTCGGCCCCGGCCTCGAAATTCAGGCGGGCCCGCCGCACCGTTTCGGGCATGGCTGCCTGGGCGTCACGCTGGGGGTGGCGGGCGATCGTGTCAATCCGGGCGTTGATCACGATGGGCACACCCGCCGCTGTGGCGGCCGCCCGGACCTCAGTCAGATAGGCGGCATGGGCGTCGGCGTCGAGGAGGCCCGCGCCGGTGGCGTGATCGGTGTCCTCGATGTTGCACCCTACAGCGCCCGCGTCAAGCAGCGCCTCGATCAGCTCCCGGCCCGCCAATCCGTAGCCTGCCTCGACGTCCGCCGTTACCGGGACGCCGACGCCGTTAGTGATGGATGCGGCGCAATACGGCAAACGCAGCCTCGCGGCCGGTGTTGTTGTCCTGGCCGCCCCACGCTGCGGCCACGGCCGCACTTGATGTGGCGACGGCCAGGCCGCCCGCTGCCGCGACCTGCCTGGCCGTCGCCACATCCCACGCGTTGACAAGAATGAGCGGGTTTCCCGGCTGGTGGAGCTCCCGCAAGCGCTGCGCGACCACACTCAGCAGCTTTACGTCGATGCTCATATCTGATAAGACACCCAGGCGGCCGCAAATTCACCGCCCGAAGTGTTCAGGAGTGTCCGTTGACAGTGTTTCCCGGACTAGACGGGATGTACGACGGTGGCCAGGGTCCTGATCAGCTGCCGGAGTCGTTGGACTGCCCGGGTTTCGCCGGTGATGCCGAAGACCGACGGCAGGTGATCGTCCTGGACCTCAACCGAGCGCCCAGTCCCGCCTGTGCTGCGAGCGGGAGCGGTGGTTCCTCTCGCGATGCCGCGGAGATCTGGGCGATCGGCTTGGCAGTCGCCGCAGCTCAGTCCTGGCGGGTCAGCATGAACACCGGAAACTGCCGCGTGGTCCTGGCCTGGTGTTCGCCAAGAGTGGGATACTCCGCGACCAGCTTCGGCCACAGCTCGGCGCGGGCGGCGGCGGCCAGCTCGTC
>WNGK01006640.1_pt1 | contig 12488 bp, 10 predicted proteins | sample 5400601 | NCBI WGS metagenome assembly WNGK01 (sample SAMN13153376, study PRJNA577476) | soil metagenome | isolation source: 60 cm soil or saprolite under Garry oak tree replicate 1 | place: USA:California | collected 2016-06-15 | reverse complement strand
CCCTGTTCGCGCTCATCGATGGCTACGTCAAGTTCGGCCATCATTCGCGCACGAACCGCTGCGTCAACATCTATACCGAATTTCCCGGTCGCCCCTCATTGAACGCCCCCAAAGAAGCTGTCGCCGTCGCGGAAGCGTAGTATCAGGTAACAAAACTCAAGAAAAATACACCCTACAAAAGTAGGGTGTATTTTTCTTGAGTTTTTCACTATCTATGGCTGCGGCTGGGTTGGTGGACACGTAACCTTCAACTGGTGAGCATTGCTATCCCACGTGAAACTGCATGGCTGCCCATTAATGGTCGTTGTGCCTGTGCATCCTATCATCACGTTACCATTGACCGAGCAATTAAATGGCGTGAAGATCGTCTTACCATTGATGGTTGCATTAACCACTACCCCATTGCCATCTGTTTTGACCGTAATAGGATCAGGAACCCCCAGCAACTTTGCGCAGTTGAGGCCGTTGTTCTCAAACGTCGTGACAAAGCGCTGTGCCAGGAAGGTGAAGAGCGTATTGGCGGCGGCTGGATCAGGCGAAGCCGCTTGCTTCGTGAAGCGTGAATCGATCTGGAGGCGCGGTGGCGCAACATCAAGCACGTTCTGGCAGTAGAGGCGCGTATTGGCAGCATTCAGATTCTGCAAGCTTGGCTGATCCACACCCACACGATACGCGTTGAGTTTGTTGAGATTGGTCTTGTTATTCAACAATACCATAGGGTCGCGACCGGGTACCAATGCCACGGGCGCTACTTGAGATGCCGCGGCCTGCAATTCGTTCAAGGGAAGAGCGGGCAGCATATTCCCAGGGTTTGCCAGGTCGGGCGCCATCCAGGGAGTACAGCCTATAGCTTTGTCAACGAGCGTAAGGAGGCGTTCATCGCTGCCATTTTTCTGTACCAGTCCCTGCATAGCAGTGGCGTTGGCTGCCGTATCCTGCGCGGTCTGACCCGTCCCGTTAACGAGATAGGTTGTGGTCACGTTATCGCTCTGATCCTGGTCAACGATTGAAAAATCACGCGTGGTCGGGCATTGCATTCCATCTTTTGCTCTGCCTATAGGCGGAACCTTGAGCTTGCCTGCCTGTATTGCCGAATTCGCTCCCTGGAAGAAGGCCGGGGCATTACAGTAGGAGAACTGCCCAAAGATCGAGCCGTCGACCCCATTCGTACACTGACCCTGTTGTAAGCTACCATTCGAGTCCTGAAGGGTCAGGGTATTTCCGTTGGAGCCGAACCACAGTCCAACGACTGCTCCCGCTGGGAGCGCCGGCACAACCGGTTTCACCGCTGGCTGTGTGCCCTTGTCAATTACAAGCGGATCATAGATAGAGATGTTGCCCGTTGCCGGGTCAATGATGGCTCCCTGTACGAATGCTGCTTGAGCAGCATTCGCTTCGTTACAGGGTCCATTGTCAGGATTGGTCGCCGTCAATTGATAGGGCGTTGCCAGACCCCGCGCGCTTAGTGGCCTGGCTGGTACAATCAATGTGCAATCGCCATTAGCTGCCGCAGCGTGCGATCCCAAACGCGGCAGCACGAAGACGATGGCGCCCACCAGCACTACAATAATCGTTACCAGTGCTCCAACGAGCATCAATGGCGACAAACGCCCGCGTCTTTTTGGGACTGAGCCAAACGGGCTGCGTCGTAACTTTCGCATTTTACAAAACTCCTCGGCTTGCATCATGTGAAAGCAGGGCTTCCTTCATCACAGACAACAGGATGCCCGGCTGACCACATCTGTGGAAGCATCTCGACATTTCTGGACGCGATAAAGCGTGTCCTACATGCGCGTCACACCCCTGGACGTTTCCGTCGATACGCGCTTCTTGTTCTCTAAAGATAGGTAGTCACGGATAGACACCGTAAGCTAATTTGAAACTGTATGAAAATACTTAATACGGTTGGGATATTACCACAGCCGAATCTTGCTGTTCGTTTACTTGCTTTGTTTAATGGTAGGAAAGTACCGGGTTTGGGTTAAGATTTCTTAACTTCACCTTTCCAACCAATGGAATAATCTGTAATGTATACTAATAGTAAGTGCGGTGAATCAAGCCAGAAACCGAGCCGAAAGGATATGATAGCTATGCGAGCGATTGTCAGTGTTGCCGACCGTGAGGGACTCGTCCCGTTGGCACGTGAATTACAGTCCCATAACGTCACGGTCTTCTCAACCAGCGGTACAGCCAGCGCACTGCAAGATGCAGGCATTCCGGCGGAAACGGTAACTACGCTGACCGGGTTTCCAGAAATACTTGGTGGGCGCGTCAAGACTCTACATCCGGCTATTTTTAGCGGCATTCTGGCGCGCCGCAATAGCGAGACCCATGTACAGGAGTTGCGGGAACACAACCTTGAGCCTATCGATATCGTGGTGGTGAATCTGTATCCTTTCGTCGAGACGGTGGCACGCCAGGATGCGACCATGGACGAAGCTCTGGAGCAGGTTGATATCGGTGGAGTCTCATTAGTGCGCGCTGCAGCGAAAAATTTTGAAGATGTGATTGTGCTGGTGCGCCCGCAAGATTACGCTTCTGTCATGCAGGAATGGAGCGAATCGGGACAGGTGAGCCATGCTACTCGCCGTCGTCTCGCCGCTATTGCGTTTCAGCATACCGCAAGCTATGACACCGCCATCGCAGAGTATTTACGTACGCACACTTCGGAACCAGAATATTTCCCCGAAGACCTCACGCTCTCCCTGCGGCGCGTTCAGTCACTGCGCTATGGTGAAAACCCGCATCAGCAGGCCGCGCTGTACAGCTGGAACAAAGCGGCTACCGCCTCGCTAGAGCCAGCGGTTACCAGGGCGGAGATATTACACGGGAAAGAACTCTCATTCAATAACTTGCTTGATCTGGATGCCGCGCTCACCTCGGTGAAGAGTTTCAGCGCGCCCACAGTCGTCATTGTCAAGCACACCAACCCGTGCGGCCTGGCCTGCGACGATACACTGCTCGATGCCTATAAAAAAGCGCACGTGGGTGATCCCATTTCGGCCTATGGCGGTATTATTGGCTGTAACCGCCCCCTGGATGCGGATACTGCTCGCGAGATTCACCAGTTGTTCTACGAGGCCATCATCGCCCCGGAATATACACCCGAAGCGTTGGCGATCTTGCGCGAGAAAAAAAATATTCGCTTGCTGGCCACGCATCTCCCATTTGAATCCAATACGAACGGCACCAGGCCGCTTGCGCTTCCTGGCAAAGAGCTTGATGTGCGTAGCATTAGCGGTGGGCTGCTTATACAAACCTCCGACACATTAAGAGAACAGGAAGTGGCCTACCGTGTCGTGACCGAACGAGAACCAACCTTAGAAGAAGTGACCGACCTGATGTTCGCCTGGAAGGTTGTCAAGAACGTGAAGTCGAATGCAATTGTGCTGGCGCATAAACTGGCAGTAGTGGGTGTGGGCGCGGGACAGATGAACCGCCTGGCAAGCGTGCAACTGGCGCTGGAGAAAGCGGCGCAACGCTCACGCGGCTCGGTGCTGGCCTCTGATGCGTTCTTCCCCTTCTCAGATGGCGTGGAAACTGCGGCCAAGGCGGGCATTACGGCCATAATTCAACCTGGAGGTTCTATCCGCGACGAGGAGACTATTCGCATGGCCAATCGCTATGCTATCGCCATGATCTTCACAGGACAGCGGCATTTCCGGCATTAACGAAAAAATGCAGGGGCCGTACGTTCCGCCCCTGCATTTGAGGAAGCTATCCCTCTAAGGAAACCTCATCTGAGAAGAAGCGTATCCATATCAGGCAAAAACCCAGGCCGCCGACAAGCGCGAAGAACGCAACTGCGCCCCTTGTGCCTTCATCGATCGCTGGATTTGTGAATGGATAGAAGAACATCAGCGCCAGCCAGACAATCGAATAATCAACGCTCAGGCTCAACTTGGTGACTTCTGTGGATGAGCGGTAGAAAATATGATACAGCACGATAATGAGCAGGCCAACAATTATCACAAACAGTTTGAAATTGAAGACAAGCCCTGCTCCAAAATCGATTACGAGCGTTGACCTTATATACATGAAGCCAAGTAGCCATAAGATGGTTAAAATAGCGCCACCAAAAACCTTGGCCAATCCGTTTCTCACGATACAAATCTCCCTTCGTTGACATCGTTGCCGAGCGCCAGTTTGTATGTATTGTAGTCCTTAGAAGCAAAGAAATCAACCGCTTTGGGACGCTTCATAATACGCGCGAGCGAAACGCGCCGCCCACACTGCATTATTGACCAGCAAGGCTTTATTGGCCTCGACGCTCTCGCCCCTGGTCGCTCTGGCGACGTGAGCAAGCAGAAATGGCGTCGTTGCCGGGCCGCGAATACCCTCTTTTTGCGCCAGTTGTAAGGCTTCCTCGGTAGCAGCTTCCAGGGGTTGGGCTGCCATTGCATACGCCTCTGGTATGGGGCATCCCACGACCAGCCCTTGCAGGTGACAATCCCACTGCGCACGCGCGATAGCCGCCATCGTCACCACATCATCGACACGATGGTTCAGGCGTCTCCCACTGGAGCGCACGTAGAAGGCCGGGAACTCGTCGGTCTGCCAGCCAAGCACGGGTACGCCCTGTGTCTCCAGGTATTCTAAGGTCAGGTCGAGATCAAGGATAGATTTCGCTCCGGCGCAGACGACCAGCACGGGAGTGCGTGCAAGCTCGGTCAGGTCGGCGGAGATATCCATACTGGTCTGCGCGCCTCGATGCACGCCGCCGATGCCGCCTGTCGCAAAAAAGCGAATGCCAACCATGCTCGCGCACAGCATAGTCCCGGCAACCGTGGTTGCGCCCAACTGACCCGTCGCCAGGGCCACCGCCAGGTCGCGCCTGCTGATCTTCAAGACGTGCTGCGCGGTTCCCAGGTGTTCAATGTCGCCTCTTGACAGGCCAATGACGATTTTGCCATCGTGTATGCCGGTAGTCGCGGGGATCACACCCTCGGCCCGGATCGCCGCTTCCATCGACAGCGCGACTTCAATATTGCCAGGGTACGGCAAACCGTGCGCGATGACCGTTGATTCGAGCGCCACCACTGGCCGTTGTGCCTGTAAAGCTGCCTGCACTTCGTCTGACAGCTTGATATAGGATGAGAATGCTTGCATTATGCCTCGGTACGTGTGAATGTATGCTTCCACCATTCCAATGTTGGCACGTTGCCATCCTCGATCATGTGAAAGCGCACCAGGCCGACTATCGAAAACTTACATTCCTGGATGTCTTAAAAGTATACGAGCAATAGTACCAAAGGGCAAATGCGCTGTATAGCGCATTTGCGCCCAGGTTATACAACATGATATATTACCCTTCGGGCTGACTCAGCCACTACTTCGATTGAACGGAAAGAGGCGCAACGGTAGGATTTGGATGCGCAAGGTAGGATGATAACAGAGGGGTTAGCTGGGAGCGAAAAAGAAACTGATCGGTTGCGCGTATGTAAGGTAAACAAACGTATACTATTGAGGAGAAGTGCAAGTGAAATTTACAGGTAAATTACTTACCACCACCCTGGTGTTGGGCGGTACGCTTGGGGCATTGGCCCTGGTAAACAAAATGGAAGAATCGCAGGCGGGCGAACTCAACACCATCTTGAAAGGCGAAGAGCGCCGTTATCCCTGGAAGTATGGGGATGTATTTTATCAAGTCAAAGGCAATCGCGAATCGAAGCCATTGTTGCTCGTTCATGGTTTTGGCCCCGGAGCGTCGTCATTTGAGTGGCGTAAGAATGTGGATGCGCTGTCGGAGCAGTTCCGTGTCTATACGCTCGACTTGCTGGGCTATGGTCTCTCGGATCGCCCCGTTATCGATTATACCGCCGAGACCTACGCCGACCTGATTAGCGATTTCCTGAAAGAAGTGATTGGCAAACCCACGGTGGTTGTCGCGCACGGCGAGACCTGCGCCTATGTCATCGCCAATGCCTATCGCCGCCCGCTGCTCTTTGAGCGCCTGGTGCTGGTTGCGCCTTCCCCGACTCTGTTAGAGGAAACCGTGCCTGGCCCCCTCAACACCGCGCTGAAGTTCTTGCTGCGCACACCCATCGTCGGCCAGTTTGTCTATAACGTACTGACCTCGCGTCGTGGCATCCAGAACTACTACGATCGCCAGGGCTACCACAACCCCGGCTTGATTACCGACGAACTGGTGGAATATGTCTTCAGCAGCGCACACCAGCCCAATGCGCGCTACGCCGCGTCCTCCGCCCTCAGCCGCAATCTGACAATGAACGTGCATGAACCACTGGCCCGTCTGCAAATGCCCATAGTGGCTATCTGGGGCCGCGAAGCTGTCCCCACTCCCGCGGAGGCGAGCGCGGCCTTCAAACAAGTCAACCCACGCATCGATACTCAGACCCTGGACCATTGCAGCCAGCAGCCCCAGGATGAGCAGGCGACGAAGTTCAATACTCTGGTGCGCGAGTTCGTCGGCGCGAAGGTTGCACAGTAGCAATTTGGTAATAAACAAAAAGCAAGCAGGCACCTGTCCGCCGGACAGGTGCCTGCTTGCTTTTTGTTTATTATGAGGAGTTATTTTCGTATATTACCCAACAATGCCCTGGCAATCACCACGCGCTGAATCTGATTCGTCCCCTCGAAAATCTGCGCCACCTTCACATCGCGCATGTAGCGTTCGACGGGATAATCGCGCACATAGCCTGCCCCGCCGAGCACCTGCACGGCGTTGGTCGTGACCTCCATCGCGATATCGGTGGCGAAACACTTCGCCATCGAAGCGTACATGCCAGCGTTCTGTCCCTCGTCGAGTTTATAAGCGGCCTCGTAGACCAGCAGGCGCGCGGCCTCGATCTTCATCGCCATGTCCGCCAGCAGGAACTGGATGCCCTGAAATGCGCCTATGGGCTGGTTAAATTGTTCGCGCGTGCGGGCATAGCGGGCGGCGGTTTCAAATGCGGCTTGCGCTACGCCTACGGCAACGGCCCCGATGTTGATACGCCCGCCATCCAGCGAAGAAAGGGCGATCTTGAAACCCTGGCCCTCTTCACCAATGCGATTGGCAGTGGGGATGGCACAATCTTCAAAGAGCAGCTCGCGGGTGGGTGAAGAGTGCAGGCCCATTTTGCGCTCCTTCTTGCCAAAGGAGAAGCCGGGCGTGCCTTTCTCGACGACAAAGCAGGAGATGCCCATCGAACCCTTACTCTCGCTGGTGCGCGCCATCAGCAGGTAAATATCAGCTTCACCGGCATTTGTCACCCACATCTTGGAGCCATTGACCAGGTAGCGATCACCCTGGTTTTCCGCCCGGCATTGCAGGCTGGCTGCATCTGAACCGGCCGCCGCTTCGCTCAATGAAAAAGCGCCCAGCAGCTCGCCAGAAGCCAAATTCGATACCCAGCGGCGGCGCTGTCGTTCTTTGCCAAAACGGGCAATCGAGCCTGTGACCATGTTGTGTACCGACAGGCCAACCGCCGTCGCCATCTCGCCTTTTGCTAGCTCCTCGTACACTAACGCGCCCGTCAGTCGGCTCAGCGCGCTCCCGCCGTACTCTTCCGGCGTGGTCATACCCATCAGACCCAGGTCAGCCATTTTCGTATAGACTTCACGCGGAAAATATTCTTGTTCATCCCATGCTTCAGCGTGCGGGGTGATTTCCTGTTCGGTAAAGCGACGTACCATGTCGCGAATATCTGATTGCTCCTCATCGAGATCAAATTTCATGGCGGGTTCCTCTTTTCAAAATCGTCACGTCATATACTATAGTGTTTACTCATAGCACGCTTTTATTGTATCTCATCGAATCTTTTTCGAGCGGTTTAGAAAGGCTCATGAAATATGAGCAGCATCACCCTACTGGGCACCGGAACATGCCAGATCGAACACGAACGCAGAGCATCGAGCGTGCTGCTGGACCTTGATGGACTGCCCATCCTGTTCGATTGTGGACACGGCATCGTACAACGATTGCTCGAGGCTGGCGTCCAGCATAACCGGCTAAACCATATTATTCTCTCACACTTTCATCCCGATCACGTCTCTGACCTCATTCCCTTGTTACACGCGGGTGCGTGGTCAAGACGCGACCCGCGCAGCACGAATCTGCATATCTATGGGCCAGCAGGTATACAGAAGCTGGTAGATGGCTTGATGAGCGTCTTTGGGGCATCAAGCTTCACGCAGTTATCATATGCTGTGCAGGTTCATGAAGTCACGGAAGGACCATTTGAGGTAGAAGGACATGACTTCGAGTTCATCAGTCTACCACCCGCGAATAATCATGGCCTGCGTTTCACGTGGAATGGCAAGCGGTACGCCATCACCGGCGATTCCCATTTTCACGAGCAGGAAATCGCGTTTCTGAGCCAGGTTGACCTTGCCATCATCGACTCGGGTCATCTTGAGGACGCGGAGATTGTGAAGCTTGCGGCGCGGTCACAGGCAAAAGTGATAGTGTGTTCACACCAGTATCGCGAATTGGATGCTAACGACTTGCAAAGGCGAGCCAATGAGGCTGGTTATAGGGGAACGATCATGATAGGGCGTGACCTGATGTCGTTTGTGCTCTAAATTGCGACTTCCCATTAGCTTTTACCGTTTCTCCCACACCTGAACCGTATGATCAACACTGGCTGAGGCGAGCAATTTTCCGTCGAGCGACCATGTGAGGCTCGTCACATAACCGGTGTGGCCGTGATAGGTATAGACTGAGTGGCGCGTCACGTTATCCCAGATTTGCACCATTTTGTCATTGCCGCCAGAGGCGATAAAGCGGCTGTCGGGCGACCAGGCTACAGCATTCAAACCGGCGTTGCTGTTACGATTGATGAAATATTTTTTACTCGTTGACGCGTCCCACACCTGCAAGGTCTTGTCCGCGCTGACCGAGGCGAGACGCTGCCCATTGGGCGACCACATAAGCGCGTGTACCTTCGCGCTGTGCCCGCGATACGTCAATTCACCGCGTGCCGGTAGGATCATGGTAAAGAAGCCGCTTTTTGGCTTAACTGGCATCCAGATCTGCACGGTTTTGTCGTCGCTGCCGGAGGCGATGCGCCTGCCGTCTGGCGACCATGCTACCGTTTGCACTTTGCCGCTATGTCCGCGATGGGTGAAGACGTTTGCCCCACTCGTGGCATCCCATACCTGCACCGTTTTATCGTCGTCGCCCGACGCTATGCGCGTACCGTCTGGCGACCATGCTACTGCCGCGACGGGCAAGCTATGCCCGCGATAGGTGAAAAGATGGCTCCCGGTGGCCGCTTCCCAGATTTGCACGGTGCCGTCGTTGCCCGCCGATGCGATACGTTTGCCATCAGGCGACCATGCCACCGCCTGTACTCGATCCCAGTGTCCGCGATAAATAATCACGCTGAAGCCGTGCGCGGTATCCCAGAGTCGCACGGTCTTATCATAGCTGGCGGTGGCGATGTGTGTGCCCTTTGGCGACCATGCCACCGCCGTCACGCGGCTGGTATGTCCATTGCAAATGTAGCGCGTATTGCTCTGCGTCTGCGGTTGAGGCTTGCTGGTGCGCGTGAGCCTGGGCAAGGGTGGCGGCTGTGGTGGTTGATAGGTTGTCGGCAGACCCGCTGGCAGGGGATTGGTTTTGCCGATCAACAACTGCGTAGCAATTTGCTGGAGTTCCTGCCGCACGGCTGCAACGCTGGCAGGGCGTTTATTGCTATCCATCTCGACCATGCGTATAATCAACTGTTCCAGCCGTGCCAGGATTGGATGACCGGGCAGTTTGAGTGCGAGAAACTGAAACGGTGTCTCGGAGGGATCATGACCTGTCATAAGCTGGTGCAGCGTGGCTCCCAGCGCGTAGATATCGGCGCGGGGCGTGGTCTGAGCTTTACCGTATTGTTCCGGCGCGGCATAGCCCGTCGAGCCAAGCGCGGCGGTATCCCTGGCCTGCCCCGGCTTGAAGTGACGCGCGATGCCAAAGTCGATCAAGTAAATATGCTTGTGCGGGGTTAACATGATATTGCCGGGCTTGAGGTCGCGGAAGATGATGGGCGGCTGGCGCATATGCAGGTATTCGAGCACCATACAAAGCTGGACGGCAATCTCCAGCGCGGTTTCTACCGGCAATTTCTTGCCCGGCCGCTTCTCCAGGTGATCTTCCAGCGTCTCGCCCTCGATATAATCCATGACGAGGTACCAGCGCCCCATATCCATGAATTGCTCATAGATGCGCGGCAGGTTGGGATGGGTCAGTCCCGCTAGAAGCATGGCTTCGCGCTTGAAGGATTCGGTCGCCTCGACCAGTTCTTGCGGACTCAAGCTGCTCTGGCTCATCTCCTTGATTGCCACCTGCCGGTTGCCAAACTGGAGATCAGCCGCCTTGTAGACCGCGCCGAACCCGCCCTTGCCCACCTGTTGCAGGATACGGTAGCGCTGTTTGAGCAGGTGATTGTAGACCAGTAGCCCCGTGGTCTGTCTCGCTGATTTCCCCCCTTGCGCCTGCAGCGGCTGCCCGCAGGCAAAGCAAAAGAGTGCCTGGGGACGATTTGCCGCGCCGCAAGCGTCACAAAAGAGAGGGTTGGAAAGAATGGCGCATCCTCCTGCTGCTATTTGAAAATCTAAATATGGATTGCTTCGGCAGCATGGTAGCATGAAATAAGAACAAATGTCAATATTTTCCGAAAGTGAATCTTACCCCTTAGTCCTACTCTTTAGGCAATTTGCTTCTTCTCTACGTCCCTTTTGTAAGGCATAATGCTATAATAAGGATGCCGAGAGAGCGAAGTGCATTACTAACGTGAACTGTTACATGAGGGGGCGCCGATGGCGAAAAAAATCCTGGTCATGGACGATGACCCAACCATTGCTGATCTACTGCGCGAGGCGCTGGCCGATGAAGGCTACGAAACGTATATGACGACGCAAAGCCTGCGTTTCTATGATGCCGTGCGCGAACACCAGCCGGACCTCATCTTGCTGGACCTGATGATGCAGTACCTGGACGGACGCGACGAACTGCGGCTCATGGAAATGGGCGATCATAAGATTCCCGTAATTGTCGTGACGGCCTTCCTGGATGCCAAAAATGAAGAAGAAGAGTTTCGTAAGGCGGGCGTCGTGCATATTGTCTATAAACCCTTTGACCTGGACAAGCTGGTTGACCTGGTGAGGGCTACCATTGGTGAGCCAGAGGGCAGACGAGTATGAGTGAAACCGGTGTAGGGGCCGCAGGCACTGCCCAATTCATTGCGCCTACCACGCGAGTGGCCCTGGACGCTATGGGCGGCGATAACGCTCCTGGCGAAATTGTCGCGGGCGCTGTGCAGGCGGCGCGCGAGTATCACATGGGCGTCTACCTGGTGGGCCGTGAAGATGCCATCCGCGCGGAACTGGCGAAACACGACACGCAGGGGCTTGATCTGCCTATCATTCATACCGATGAAGTCATCGAGATGGATGAGCATCCCGCGAATACCGTGCGCCGCAAGAAAAATGCCTCGATGACCCTGGCGCTGCAGCAGGTGCGCGATGGGGCAGCCCTGGGAGCGGTCTCAGCCGGCAATAGCGGAGCGATGATGGCCGCCTCGCTCTTCACCCTCAAACGGATCGAGGGCGTCGAGCGGCCAGCCCTGGGCGGTGTCTTCCCTACAAAAGACGGCGTGTGCCTGGTCATCGACATGGGCGCGAACACCGATTGCAGGCCCGAGTACCTACAGCAATTTGCCCTGATGGGTTCCATCTATATGGAGCGTATCTTCTCTATTCCGTCTCCCCGCGTGGGCCTGCTCGCCAACGGCGAAGAGGAGAGCAAGGGCAACCAGCTGGTACAGGAGGCCCACCAGCTGCTCAAGGCTACCGCCGGTACGCTGGGCCTGAACTTCACCGGCAACGTCGAGGGGCGCGATATTCCGGTGGGCAGCGCTGACGTGGTAGTCTGCGATGGCTTCGTCGGCAACGTCGTCCTCAAACTCAGCGAGGGACTCGCCGAAACGCTGATCGGCCTGCTGCGCACGCAGATGACCAAATACGGCGGTGTGCCGCTGCTCGGCGTCAATGGCTCGGCCATCATTTCGCACGGCCGCTCCAACGCCAAAGCCATCAAAAATGCTCTGCGCGTAGCTCGGCAGACGGCGGAAACCAACGTGGCGGGGGCTATTGCTGAGGGATTGGCGAAATTACATACAGGTACGGAAGCGAGCGGTTGAAAATCTACGCTCATCCCACCACGCTCGTGTAGATCTCCACGACGATACTTCTCGCTTCCTCCTTGCCTACGTGCTTCTCTAAATCCTCCTGGTGCTTCCCACCCTTTCGTGATCCAAATCAGTGCCGTCCTGGCCGAAATGCCCTCGAAAGAGATACTCGTGGCGACAAACTCACCTTCCGAAAGCGACAAACTTATCTTCAATCCGCACTATGAGTTCATCACAGAACGCATAAGATAACTCATCCACAGGATAATTATGCAATTTCCACCATCAGAATGAATATTGGGATTTACAGTGTACCTGAGTAGTTACATCCATTGTATTGGGTACCATTATAATGGTACCCAATACAAT
>WNGK01006869.1_pt1 | contig 12490 bp, 13 predicted proteins | sample 5400601 | NCBI WGS metagenome assembly WNGK01 (sample SAMN13153376, study PRJNA577476) | soil metagenome | isolation source: 60 cm soil or saprolite under Garry oak tree replicate 1 | place: USA:California | collected 2016-06-15 | reverse complement strand
GCCACCCCACCTGTGTTCTCAAATCGCGTGGTTGGCTGGCGTAGCTCACATCTTGCGGGATATTTTTCACACGAACTGGCCTAGATGTTAAGGATCATTATGAGGGCCAGTTGGTGGCCCAGGTCGAGTATCAAAAACAAATTAGGAGTATCTCACTCCCCGCTTCGTATAATTAGGCTTTATACGCACCTCGCTCCCCCTCCCTTTCAGGGACTTTGTTGGCGAATGCAAGCAATAGTGGAATGGTACAATACCGGAAAAGGTCATCACCGAGAGCAGAGATAAGGAGGAGAACCATGTCGATGTATCCACAAGCGTTGGGAACCATTCCAGAGGAAACGGTGCGGGTGGCATGGGCAGCGTGCCCGAAAGGGACCTTGGCGATGCGTTTGCGAGATAGCCTGGGCGAACTGTATCAGGATGAGCAGTTTGCGGCGCTCTACCCTGTGGAAGGGCAGCCTGCCTATGCGCCCTGGCGACTGGCGATCGTGACCGTGCTGCAATATGCGGCGGGACTGACCGATCGACAAGCTGCCGATGCCGTGCGTGAGCGCATTGATTGGAAGTATGCCTTAGCCTTAGAACTGACCGATCCCGGCTTTGATTTCTCCCTGTTGTCGGAGTTTCGCCTGCGTCTGGTGGAAGGGGGAGCCGAGACCCTCTTGCTGGATCGGCTCCTGGAGGTCTGCAAGCAGCGTGGCTGGCTCAAGGCCGGAGGCAAGCAACGCACCGATTCGACCCATGTCTTGGCACGGGTGCGCTCGCTTTCTAATCTGGAATGCGTGGGAGAAACGCTGCGAGCAGCCCTGGATGATGTGGCGAGCCTGGCTCCTGATTGGCTGGTCCCTCAGATCAGTCCCGAGTGGTTGGAGCGCTATGGCCACCGCGTCGAGAATTATCGCTTGCCCAAGGCAGAAAGCCAGCGCACGAGCCTAGCTCAGCAGATTGGGGCCGATGGGCTGCATCTGCTGCAGGCTCTGGAGCAAGCGGATGCCCCTGGCGAACTGAAGGAGATCAGCAGTATCCAAGTGCTGCGACAGGTCTGGCAACAGTATTACGACCTCTCGGGAGGCCAGGCTAAATGGCGAGCAGGTCCGCAAGCCAGGGACAAGGAGGGGATCATTCGTTCTCCCTATGATGTCGAGGCACAGACGGGCAAAAAGCGCGAGCTGACCTGGCTGGGCTACAAAGTGCATCTGACCGAAACGTGTGCGCTGGAGGAGGAAGAGCAGGCAGAGGCACCTCCTTGCCCACACTTGATTGTCCAGGTGCAAACGACCGTGGCCCCGGTCCAGGATGTGGAGATGACGGCCACCATTCAAGAGGAACTGGCCACGCATGACCTGTTGCCGGAGGAGCAGTTCGTCGATACGGGCTACGTGGATGCCGACCTGCTCGTCAGCAGCCAGCAGCACCATAGGATCAGGTTGGTCGGACCCGTCTTAGCTGACAATAGTTGGCAGGCCAAAGAAGGCCGTGGCTTCGATGTGGCCCATTTTCAGCTTGATTGGCAGAACCAGCAAGCTACCTGCCCACAAGGTCACCTGAGCTCCCGCTGGAGCGTAGCGGGGGAGCGTAGGGAAGTGGTCTTTCCCCCAGAGATCTGTGCTCAGTGTCCCGTGCGCAAGGAGTGTACCCACTCCCAGACGACGGGCCGGGTGCTGCACCTGCGTCCGCGGGAAGCGCATGAGGCGCTGCATGCGCGACGACACGAGCAACAGACGCCGCCGTTTCGGCAAGCGTATGCGACACGAGCCGGAATTGAAGGAACGCTGTCCCAAGCCGTACGAGGCAAAGGATTACGACGAGCCCGCTACGATGGCCTCCACAAGACCCACTTGCAGCACGTCTTGATTGCCGTGGCCATCAATCTGGAGCGCATCGATGCCATTCTCACGAACACGCCTCGTGGCAAGACCCATCAATCCCACCTGGTACGCTTGGCATCCCATCCTTCTTGGCAAGGTCAAATTGGAGCATAATTTTCATGCGATTTACAGTGTCATTCGCCAACAAAGTCCTGAAAGGCTCCCCCTCCTCTGTGCTCACCATTGGTACGATATAACGCTTCCTGAGCAGAGTTATACGAACCAAATTTTTTCAGCTCGTCGTTTCATCATTGTACCCAACGTGGTTTCTGACAGTTGACAAATAACGATAACTCTCCATAATATGATCTTTAAGTTTTGTGGGAGATATAGGTCAAGCAAGAGTACGCTCTATGAGGAAGAAACAAATGAAACGTTCCCTGCAAGAGAGATGGCCGTGGTTTCAGGAAGTGCACGGGATGCGCTTGCAATTGCTCGACATCCTCAGCAATGCCGATCTGGCGTTCAGTCCTGGCGGACAGAATATGACGTTGGGCGCGCTGGTGCGTCGGATGGGAGACCTCGAATATTCGTACATTCAGTCATTGAAAACCGGTGTGCGAGATTTGTCTTATCACAACACGGAAGCAGGGCTGGAGAGTGATATCACTCGTCTCAAGGCCTGGTTTCAAGCACTGGACGATGAGATGCAAGCCACAATCTCTGCTTTCTCGAATGAAGATTTGACCAGGCGTGTTGATCGAGGCGGATTTCACTCGACAGTTGAACGGGAAGTCGATCACTATGGTGAAGCGCTCTTAATTTTCTTTGGCAAGGCTACCATCTATCTTCTGGCGATGAACAAACCAGTGCCGGAGTCTATTGAGTATACTATTGGGTAAAGAATACCCATGTGAGTATTTTTGACTATCCCCTCGTGTTAAAAATGCCGGTTTTTCCCAAAGTGTTCTTTCTCTAAAAATAGGCCGTATAACCGCACTTCTCGCGAGTTATAGGGCATTTGCTGGTCAGTTATTGCCATTTTTGCCAAATTTGAGGCTAAACCGACATCGTAAAAGGAAAATTGTGCGACGTTGGCAGTCTTTAGGTGAATGTGCTATTCTTAAATCCTTAGCACCAGAAATTTCTTAATTACTTCCGGAAGGTCCATATAGTTTACAAAACAGAGGAGTAAGAAATGCACTTTGAAAACTTAGGTGACATGGGCTGTCTTGGCGGTCTTAGCTTAGTTTTAGTGTTATTGGGAGTAGTCTGGTTCATTGTTGGACTGGTCACGACGCTTACTGGAACGGTGCCTATAAGCCAAGGAATAGTAACAATGATTATGGGCATAATTGTTCTCTTCTTTGGTGGCTGGGTGGGAGACAAAACTGACTGAATATGTTCCGCTTCTAGCAGAATAGCTCTTTGTGGCAAGATCGTCGTCTGAGTCATTGCGCTTTGACACACTTGCGCACCCGCGCATTTAGCTTGCCTGAGAAGTCCGATCTTTCCTTTTTCCACCTTGGCTATTTTTGGGAAACGCACCCAAAAGGTAAAACAAGAAACCCTTAATTTCTAAATTCCTCCCATTGCCAGCTTCCCATACTTCTCCTTCGCATCCTCCCACGTTGTCTCATTCAACCCGATCTTTTTCAAGACACCCTCTATCCCCTCTCCCCGCTTCAAACTCCGGACAACAAACGTATCGCGTAAAATGCCGGCAGTCACTTTTTTCTGTACCCCTGCCCGCTTTGCGGTAGCTGCGAGGAGCATTTCAATAAACCGTGGTGTATAGGGAAACAAGACTTCAGTAATGCCATACTGTTTCACGTAGTCGTTGAATACCGGTACTATTTCCGGAGGCAGTTTTAGTTTCCTGTCTTTCTTGACCTTCTTGCCGGTATGCTTGACCCACAGTTCCGGCGCATACTTATTGGATAAATCAAAATGGATGATTTTTAACTCACACAATTCCTCTTTTTTGATGCCTGTTTCAAGGAGCAAGAGCACCAGGACATACGTCCGTGGATCGGTGCTTGCAACCGTTAACAGTTTTTGACACTCGCTCTCAAAGAGAATATCCGGCAAGGGCAAGGTCACCCGCAGATACCGGATCGACGCTGCCGGGTTATTTGTCAGTACCTTTTCTGTCGCAAGCCAGAGAAAATAATTGGTGAGTGCCGATATCTTCCGGCTGACGGATTTTTCCGTCATGACCTTTTTCAACGCCCCGATCCACTGCTGGATATCAACGGTGCGGATCTCCCGCAACTTCTTGTCTTTGACAAACAACCCGAACTTTTTGACATCACTGGTAAAATCATCCGGCGTATACTTTGAGTATCCCCCGCTCTGCAGATAGGCGTAGTATGCAGGCACGGTTTGCAGGACCGTACAATCAGCTGTGGGGGGTTCTAAGGGATACGCCTGTGGTAGCACACCGGTATACTTTTTCCGGTCAAATAATGACGGCTGCTCGCTTACCATATGCATCAAGTATACCACTTCGCAGAGTCATATGTGCTCTCCATTCTTCCTCCCTCATTCCCCTCTTTTCCCTTTTCCAGCCTCGTTTTCCCAACCGCCTTACCATAATTTTTTCCTTGGTAGCGCGGGCCCGGTGAGCATGCGGGGAGAGTCGGTTGGACTCTGCGAAGTAAGATGTTTTGACTATGAATAGGTATCTGAAAAACCGTCTTTACTCTCCAAAAGCAGACGTTGATTAAGAGATGCATTTATGAGACGTGAGGATATACTTATACTGCTTCTCAATAAGTGCTCCCCTGCGTAGTAACAAAGAGGAAGGTTTTTGAACAATGACTTGCCTGCTCGATTAACAGCAAGCAAGAAGTGCTATAATCACCTTCTCCCATGAACAAGTGTCAGCACTTCAAACGCATAGGCGATAACTACGGCATCACCTGTCAAAGTTGCGGAGCAGTCCTTGAGGGGTACGGCTACGGCGGGTTCTTTGGCAGCAACCTCACTGGCACCGAGCAGTGTATACATGGAGAAAACGCATGGTATAAGATCAGCGCGCAGCAGGAAGAATGTTATTATTGTCATAGCGTGCGTGAACGGCTAACAAATTAATCCCCTTTTCAACCGATTGAAAATCCACCGGCAAAAACGCGGAGATCGTCAAAATTTCCCCTTAGTTTTTCAGAGTCTAGGTAAAAATTGGGTAGTCACCCTGCATAGAGGTGATAAAGATGTTGCAAATAGCACAATCCTGCTTCCAAAGCGGCCTCTTGATATCGCTGTCCATGTACTTTGAGATGGCTCTAGAGGCGCATCACCTCTATCGAGAGTGACTACCAAAAATTGCCAATTCTATTGAAAAAGCAGCTTGCAGATCGTCGTATTTCACGCGCAAAACTTACCGGCCATGGAATTGTCGTACTTATTTTATCGCTGCCCGAAAGGGGTGCGCCAAAGGAAGAGTAAGAGACGAAATATAGTAGCGGCCAAAATGACTGAGAAGATGGATAACTGTGACGAACTTAAGCTGGGATGATTGCTCAAATACCACAGATCAATACCTACCCATATCACAATATAGGCGAGAGCCATTATTACACCGACCGCATTCTCCTCGTTAGAAACTCCAAGAGAAAAGAGAAACAGAGAAAAGGCCCCTAGCACTACTGTAAGTATGGCGGAATGCGATTGCTGATAAACGGCAAAGGGCAGCAGGCCGAGGTCAAGTAGTACAAACACAACAAGAAGAAATGCTGATTTCCCCTTCCAGCGGTGACACCGTTTCTTAAACGCATGACCTGAAAGGTTACCAACGAAAAACAGAAGCAACTCCTGTATTGCGTCTCCAATTGAGATTGCATGCGTTTTTGGCAACGCTTTTAGGCGTCTTGCATTGGCGGGTATTGTCCCTACATCTGCAAACGTATTGCTCTGTTGGTTGATTGGTATCCTCTCTCTTCTCTGCGTCGTCTGCGTTCTTTGGGTAGCATTCGTCGTTCTCTGGCGCGTTGACGTTAGCTGACTATTCTCGATACGCGCATTATGCAATGGGTTCGGCCGAAGTGGTTCCATATAGCCACTGCGAAGAAGGCGAAGTTCTTGCACCACTGTTTTAATCTCGCCGACAATATGAGTGAAAGCGGCGTCTCTGTTACTCCATAGAGTAACCGGGCGCATACCACGTGGAAGAACTTGCAAGGAACTGAATGCTAACTCATCCCATGTGCAAGGTTTGAGGAGGATCGGGATGACGCGAATTCTATCAATGTGGTATCTTTGGAGGGCATTTACTAAATCGCCTGCGTAACAATCATCAGAGCTAATGAAGTTTGCGCTAATGAGCAACAAGATAAGGTCTGCTCGCTTCAGTTGGTTATCAATTTCGCGTTGACGTTCCTGTCCTGCTGTTACTTTATGCTTATTCCAAGTTACAACCCCTCCTCCGCGCACGAGGCTGCTGAGATGCTTTTCTAAGCCTTCTTGTAAGGATCGGTCTTCATCGGAATAGGAGCAGAAAATCCTGATTTCCGCTGGTTTCTCTGAGGCCATGGGGTACTCCTCGTTTAAGCTCATGACAACCTCATTTCAATTATAATCATTTTCTTACATTCCATCAATAGAACATATTTTTTATATTATTTTTTGCATGCTTGCTATTTTTTTGACTGCTGCTCATACACCGTGGTACTCACCCGTTTCTCTTTGAGAAGCATTTGTGGAGCCTGCGTTAAGGCAAGGCGGTTAATGGTTTGTGTCTCCCCTGTGGGAAAGGTTACGGTATCGACCCGCAGAATGCCAGTGAGCACGACCCGATCCCCAGGCTTGAGGCTTTTACGCTGGCTGCGTGTTGCCAGCTCGTTACTCGCTGAGGCTAACAGTTCCATATCAATATCCGGTTGGAAAATGCTTGGTTGCGCATGCAGCGAACACGACCACTCCCGCCGTTTTCCTGTGTCTTTGTAGACCGGCAGCGCCAGGACAAGGCAGTTCGCAAGCTCTCTTTCTTCCGGCTTCTCAGCTTCCAGCCCTGCAAGAGCGGGCTGTGTCAATCCGTTTTCTTTCCCGTTTCGTCCTCCCATACGAGATGGCAGGAAGACTATAGAAGAAACACCTCTTTTTTTCAATCCGATGCAATAAGCCCGTTGACTCTCCTCTTCCCTATAACCAGTATTTTCTTACCTACCTCTCACCCAAGGCACAGCCCACCTCTTCTATACTGAACTCATCTAGAGCAAGCAGGCGGCAAAGCTTGACCACCAGAGCGGTTGAGTAACGACGAATGTTTGCTTTAGCTCTTTGACAATTTGTTGCAGTTAGTTTTCAAACAGGAGAAAAAGACGTGGAGCAAATCAAACCACACGGAGAACAGGCAAGGCAGTTCACCCGCGATGATTGCAGCCGGATCACGGCAAGCACGCTTAACACCGTGCTTGAGCAATTAGGTATCCGGCAGATCGTTGAGGGCATTGCCGTTTTTCCCGCAGGCGAAGGTGCGTATCTGGTCGATGCGGTCATGCGTGACCTCGCAACCAATACCACCTGGGATGTTTCAATCACCATCCCACCACCACAGGAGGGAACACATGGACTCACTTGAGTGGAGCAGAACGTATGCAGTCCTCTCCATCAGCAGGCTGTATCTGCACTCGATTGGCTTGACCACCGGGCAGATCAACCGCTTATCTGATGCGGACATGCAGCGGATCGCGGACATGTTACAAGCCCAACGGTTCGATGCTGAATTTGACGAGGAGGTGACGTTTACGGCACGCATGGTGCTTGCAGAAAAGGAGGAAACAGCATGAGGAAGCCAGCACGAGGTGTAACACATGACTGAGTTTCAGCACGACCAGGTAACCCAGCACTCGCTGTGGACACATGGCCTGGATGCACCGGACACCGAACACAGCCGGGCAACGGTCAAGCACTTGCGGGAACGCCTCCAAGTAAACGGCGCATCTGTCCTCTCAAATGCTGATCTGCTCGCTATTGTGCTCGGGACTGGTCCGTCCCCTCCCAGTGTGATCCGCCAGATACAGGCGCTTCTTGCATCCACAAGTTTGCAGGAGTTGTTAAGGATTGCCTTTGGCGAACTGAGCAAAACACACCAGCTTGGCGATACCAAATCAGCGCAACTGCAAGCTGTCGTCGAACTGGCAAGACGCTTAACCCTGCCTGCTGACACACAGCGGTATCAGATCCTCAGTCCTGCCGATGCAGCCAATTTCGTTCAGGCTGAGATGTCATTCTTAGACCATGAGGAGCTGCGTGTCCTCTGTTTAGATACGAAAAATCATGTGGTAGCAAATATCAGGCTCTATCAGGGTACGATTAACAGTTCCGTTTTGAGAGCGGCTGAGATCTTCAGGCCGGCGGTAACCCGCAACTGTCCAGGTATCCTCATTTGCCACAACCACCCAAGCGGCGATCCCACACCCTCACTAGAGGATGAACAGGTGACCCGGCAATTGGTGGAAGTGGCGAAACCCTTGGATATTGACCTAATCGATCAGGTGATTATTGGCAGCAACCCTCGCTTTGTGAGTTTGAAAGAGCGCCTGCGGTGGTAATTTTCTCCTCATCAGGACATCCTGATGAGGAGAAAATTACCACTTCTTTGTTGAGCGGGGCCCGCTTTCGGGACAGTTACAATCAATGTTTCAAAGCCTGCGTATACAGCGCTTCAACCTGTTCTTTGGCATCGAGGTAAATTTTCAGATCAGCTTTTGAGAGGCAGGAGATGTCTCCACTCGTTTTCCCCTGGTAGGTAATAGTTGTGGTTGAACCAAAGGAGATAGATTTTATGCAGCCATGATCGGGTATGGCAGAGACATCGCCTATTTGCGTGAGCAGATTTTTTAGTTGGGCGACCTTAAATGTTCCTGCCGGAAATGTCTTATCTACAAACCTGCTGGAATTTCCTGCGGTTGTGTCTTTGCGATACATCAATGATCCGCTGCCGTCTGTGTTGATCGTTAGTGTTGACTCCGGCGTGTTGGTTGAGCCAGAATTGGTGATAACAACAAGTGAACCATCTTTGGGTGCTGCATTTTGAAAACTATTTGCTGTAGTATGCATGCTTATCGTTCCTATTATGACCAGGAGAATGATAGCCATTCCCAAAGCTATCCATAGCAGAGGGCGACGCCACAACTTTCCCTTTGGGGTTGAGTTGTCAGCATGCTCTCTCATACGTTCTCCTTTATGCTTTCCTAAAGAGTCTCCTAAATTATAATATATAGACGTTCAGGCGTTTCAAAGGTTCCTTCCAGATGTACTTGTAACTTCTGCATCATGATTCCTCACTGCACGTGCTCGATAAATCGGCACTCTACAGCAGTTCGCAAGGGTTTTTGTTGTGTGAGTTGCAGAGTTGGCAGCCGCAGGCTGCCAACTCTGCAACTCACACATGGATAAGTGAGTCGCCTACGGCGACGAGAAGTCCTGGCGATTTTTTGGTGTGCTGCTTCTTTATACTGCTTGTCTCCTTTGTGCGCTATGAAACGTGTTTATTGGTAGTGTTTAACTTCTCTGGCTGTTTACTGTTAACTGTTTCAAGGGAGCGTACATGTATATTCTGGGTATCAATGCGGTCTATCATGACTCGGCAGCGTGCCTGGTAAAGGATGGACGAGTGATTGCGGCGGTGGAGGAAGAGCGTTTCACCCGTATCAAACACGGCAAGCGACCCATCCCCTTTTCAACCTATGAATTGCCGTTTCACGCCATCGACTACTGCCTGCGAGAGGCTGGTATCACCCTCGTTGATATCGATCACGTTGCTTACTCCTACGACCCTTATCTGCTGCTTGGTCGTCACCGCGATGCGGCAACAATAACGCTCCCCCTGGAGCCTGGCGCACATCCCACCCCTGCTGAGTGGGAAGCCGCGTGGGACCCACTTTTCCTGGCCTCTATTGTCAATGCTCCTCGCCACCTGGTCGGCGGAGCGCCGCACCATTTGCGAGTGCGCTTTAGAGGAGCGAGAGCAGATGGGCCTTATCGCTGGCATTTCGTAGAGCACCACATAGCGCACGCTGCCAGCGCCTTTCATGCTTCACCCTTTGATGAGGCTGCCGTGCTGACATTGGATGGACGAGGTGAGAAAGCTACCACAAGCTATAGCCTTGGCAGTGGCAACCAGCTGCGCTGGCTGGGGCAGGTCAACTTCCCGCATTCGCTGGGCCTGCTCTATGAACAGGTCACGGGCTACCTTGGTTTTCTCCCTTCCTCAGACGAGTACAAGGTCATGGCCCTGGCATCATTTGGGAAGCCGCGCTACCTCTCTACTTTTCGCGAAATTGTCCAGGTTGGCTCAAACGGTCAATACACGATACAGCCGATCTCGCTTGAGGAACGGTTTGGGCCGGCACGAGTGAAGGGCGGGCCATTGGAGCAGCGCCATTATGATATTGCCCATTCGCTGCAAATTGTGCTCGAAGAAACCGTTCTGGAGCTTGTCGATTGGCTCTACCAGGAAACACATGCAGATAACCTGTGCATGGCAGGCGGTGTTGCTCTCAACTGTGTCATGAATGCCAGACTGCGAGACAAGGGACCGTTCAAACATATATGGGTGCAGCCGGCGGCCGGTGATGCAGGAACTGCCCTGGGCGCCGCGCTCTGGATTGATGCCCTGGAACGTCGAGAGCAAGGAAATAACGGACGCCTTTTTCGCATGGATCACGCCTTTCTTGGCCCATCATACAGCGATGACGAAATTGAACAGTTCCTGTGCTGGTCGAAACTGCCCTACCGCCGTTTGACCTCTATCGCGGACGAAGTGGCCGGTATCCTTGTAGAGGATAAAGTTCTTGGCTGGTTCCAACAGCGCATGGAATTTGGCCCGAGGGCACTTGGAGCGCGCTCAATTCTGGCCTCGCCGATCTCTCCCGGCATGCAAGCTCGACTCAATGAGATCAAGGACCGTGAAGACTTCCGGCCGGTGGCTCCGGTTGTCCTGGAGGAGGAGGCTCCCAGGTGGTTTGCGCATGCCGGTGTGTCCCCGTTCATGCTCTTTGTCTACGATGTACTGCCTGATAAGGTTGATCGCATTCCAGCGGTTCAGCATGTCGATGGCACGGCCCGCATCCAGACGATCAATCGCCAGCAGCACCCGTTATATTACGATCTCATCAAGGCCTTTCAAGCGCGCACGGGTGTGCCTGTGCTCGTCAATACCTCGTTCAATACCCGTGGCGAACCGATTGTATGCACGCCGCGCGATGCTATCGAGTGCTTCTGGACTTCACCGCTCGATGCATTGGTGATTGGTTCATTTCTTTTAGAGAAACTCCAGGGGCGCATATGATGCCGGAAAGTCAGTATCGTGTTTCGGTTGTGGTGCCAACGTTCAAGCGTCCTGATCTCCTTATTCGCTGTTTAGCCGCCCTTATGTCGCAGGATTTTGATGCCTCGGACTACGAGGTGATTATTGCTGATGATGCGGCTTGCGATGAGACCAGGCGGGCGGTGGATGCCTGTTGTAGCGGCGAGAGTAGGGTTCCTGATTCCCTTGCCTGCAGGCAATGCCTTGGTCCCGAGGTGCGCTATGTAGCCGTAACAGGTAAGCATGGCCCTGCTGCCGCACGCAATGCCGGCTGGCGTGTTGCTCGCGGCGAGATCATAGCCTTCACAGATGATGACTGTGTCCCAACGCCAGGGTGGTTGAGAGCGGGCCTGGCGGCTTTTACAGATGGCGTCACAGGTGTATCCGGACGGCTCATTGTACCGTTGCAGCGCATTCCCACCGATTACGAACTGAATGCTGCTCGGCTTGCAACATCCAGGTTCGTGACCGCCAACAGCTTTTATCGGCGCGCCTGTCTTGCCAGGATTGGCGGCTTTGATGAAAGCTTCACAAGCGCGTGGCGGGAGGACAGTGACGTTTACTTCACGCTGCTGGAACATTATGCTTCAGACGACCGAGGCAGGGCGATCCCTTGTGGTTGCTCCTGCTCAATGGGGCGTCAGCCTCAGCCAGCAGCGTAAGAGTATGTTCAATGCTTTGTTGTATAAGAAACATCCAGCCTTATATCGTGAGAAGATTCAGACCGCGCCTCCCTGGCACTACTATGCCATAGTGGGTGCGCTCCTGGTGGTAATCGGAGCTTTATTGGGGAGGAAGCAAGGCCTGGCCTTTGGGGCCGCCTGCTTGTGGATGTTTCTGACCGGGCGTTTTTGCTTGCAACGTTTAGACCAGACATCGCGTGAGCGACGACATGTGGCGGAGATGCTGGACTAGTGATGAGCTGAGTCTAAGCAAGTCATTTATACAAACAAAGCGAGGTATTCTTTTATGAGCTATGATCCCAACCAGCCGCCACAATCGTATGGGCAACAACCAAATCAGCCACCTCCGGGCTATTATCCAGAGCACCAATCGCAATATGGGCAGCCACCACAACAATATGGACAGCCGCAGCAACAGTATGGGCAGGAACCACAACAATATGGGCAGCCGCAGCAACAGTATGGACAGGAACCACAGCAGTATGGACAGCCGCAGCAACAATATGGGCAGCCGCAGTACGGTCCACAGCAACAATATGGGCAACCACAGTATGGTTCACAACAACAATATGGGCAGCCACAGTATGGCTTTCCAGGCGCACAGGCAGTACCAAAGGACTGGATGACGACGCTGCTGCTGTGCATTTTTCTAGGATGGCTCGGAATTCACCGTTTCTATACAGGAC
>WNGK01006305.1_pt1 | contig 12491 bp, 14 predicted proteins | sample 5400601 | NCBI WGS metagenome assembly WNGK01 (sample SAMN13153376, study PRJNA577476) | soil metagenome | isolation source: 60 cm soil or saprolite under Garry oak tree replicate 1 | place: USA:California | collected 2016-06-15 | reverse complement strand
TAAAAGTCTTTGTAGGCGCGAATACGCCGCTTAAAATGCTCCTGCTGCTCGGTGCCCCGGTCATGTTCAAGCACCAACCCGACGTAGCGTTCCGGGCCGCTGCTTGCGCGGATACGGAAGTCTAAGAAGCCGTCAGGAATGAGTGTGATACCATTATTCTTATATGGACTACGTTTCAGCGCCCGCTCCTGAATATACCGCGCCAGGTAATAGTTTGGATGGGTATACTTTAGGCGTAAGGCAGCAATCAGGACATCATTCAATTCTAGTGCGTGGCGGAGATGCAAGTACGACTCAGATTGTTCCTTATTTGATCGGAAGTTGGCATCCGTATCCAAGCCCAGGCTCTCTAAGTATCGTATTCCCTTCGTATCTATAGCATAGTAATACGGACTCTTAAACAGCTTGGTAGGGATGCAATCCGCTTGGATGTACCCATTGTCCACGAGCACCTTCAACCGCTTGCTGACCGTCTTGAGCATACCGGGCTTGTAATGCAGCCTGGTTAGTTGCTCAGTCGTCGCCAGGTGCAGGTGGTACAAGCCGACCGGCATGTCTGCGCTGCCGCGTAACAGCAGATCGTGGACGGGAGTTATAGCGAATGCTTTACTCATGGTGTGTTCCTGTTAGAACAGAGCGGTAGCGCCTGCCTTGGCGAACATCAGTGCGCACTGACGACCACGTAGGTTTTTGGATTACCCGATGGCTTCCGCCCAGATACGGCTTAACAGTAAAAACTCATCGAGGTAGAGCTCACGGCGGTTCTCTGCTTGAATGAGGAAGAGGAATTCCAGCCTGCTCACGGGTCGGTCGTTCTCTGTCTCCATAGCTATCCCTCTCCAATAAGGCTATCGGCTGATCGTTCAAAAGTGTACCCCAGCGCCGCAGACGCAAATTTTACGGCGTATGACCATCACGCCACCGTACCAACTGCTCTTGATACAGCAGCAGGAAATCGAACAGCTTGGTTGCCGCTGCCGCATCTAACCTGAATGTTTGTGCCGCTTGTACGCCCGGCTCCAAGACTTGCACCAGCCACGTTACACCGTCGTCGTCTAATTCCACGCGCTGTGCTTGACTTAGCTCCATACGATCAATAATTTCTGCCATAGTCCTCACATCCTTTCATTGCCTGAATAACCGCATGCTTTAGGCCGTCCGTCCAGAATAGAACCGGTACCAACCCTTGTGGCGATGGTAGGAAGAAAAATGGGTCAGCTGCCCCGTTCTCATTCTCTGCCAGAAACTCATCCAACCAGGCTGGTGGCTCGACACCCACCCCCAGTAGTCCGCGTAATATCTCGTCTCGATCAATCATTCCAGCCATCGTTAACCCTCGCTTTCTTGCTCACTCGTATCTTCAATCTGGTAGTACCCCCCTGCGTCGTCCAGGTGATACACCGTCAGCAGCTCGACGAGCGCCGCAAAGCCGCCCGTATCCAGCGCGGTCAGTACCTTGCCCTCAAGCCCCGGCACCCGTGCTATTTTGTGATAAAACCAACTGGCGAATTTCACCACATCGATACCCCCGACTTCCTTACGCGCCTTATCTTCATCAGACTCATCCGTCTCATTAGGCAGGAGCCGCGCTCGCAGCCCCTTGGTAAATCGGATAACACTCCTGCCATATGACTCTCGCTCGAACTCATGATACAGATCAAGCAACGCCACATCGCCGGTGGCGAAGAACTCAGTGGCAATTTCGAAGGGACTCAGCGAACCGGCCCCCCTGCCCCGCTTGAGATCGGCGCGTACCAACTCATGCGCGGTATGCAGCCGGATATTTCCGCCTTCTTGCAGCTTGGCGACGTATCTTGCTAACGCGACACTGTTTAGCTCTACATGCTCTACCCGTACACCATGCTGCCGCGACAAACCGTCAAAGCCGTACTGGCTGTAAAACTGGTTCAGGTAGTCGTAGTACACACTGGAGAGGATCGCAAAGTGCTCAAGCGACAGCTCATGCTCCATATACTCAATATCATGGCTATGCGGGTGCCAACCGTTGAAACCGTACGTAATCTCTTTCGCGGCTATGCCGCCGATGTATCCTGCTGACTTCCGCACTCTTTTGACCACCGTCTGGTTCGAGACATACCGCCGGCCCTCGGTAAGTAGACCGAGCGTCACCTCTAATTTGTCCTCCGCACTATGGGGGATGGTGCGCGTCACGAATAGTGCGTCCATACCCATTTGGAGCGCCGCCACGACGGCACGGCTCACCTCATCCGCACGGTGAGCGCGAATCTTGGCTGCACATACTGGGCATGCGAAGCCAAAACCGCAGGTACTCATTCCCGTAAAATGATGGATGCCATCCAGGCGCCGTGCTGTCATTTCACCGAGCGGTAACCCGCAGGAACTGAGCCGCTTTAAGCTAGTTACCCGCCGGAGAGCCGAGCGTAGCTTATACCGCGCCTCTCGTCGTTGCATGCGCTCGACGACTGCCGCTGCTGGCACGTAGCCTGCAATGTCAACAGCAATACCGCTTTCAATGGATAGATCGCTTGTTATATTTTCCATTCATAGAACACCTTTCTCTGGCGTGGCAGCGTTAGGGCTAGCTCCCAACCTGAGTCACCTCAACGTCCACCAGGAGCCAGCCCTAACGGAACTGTCACATAACTACTTACTCAAGCCTCTGCTGCCACTGCTGAAGCGGCTGACCGTTGAAATCAAGCTGCTGCATGTAGCCTTGCTCGTAGGCTGGCAGGTGCGGCGCAGCTTGCACGCCCGTCCACCGCGCCACCATCGCTAAAATTGCCTCATCGCTCCACCACGGGGCACGAATCAACGTCGGCTTGAGATTAAACTCGCTCACCACAAACGCGCAGCCCTGTCCGGCAGGCCCGAGCGGAATGCGCTCACAGTAGGCCCCCGCCTCATGCATACCATCACCGAGTACCAAATCAACCATTTGTTCAGGCAACCCAAGTGCCACCCGATAATGGAACATGTCACGAAACGCCAGTGTTTCCTTGCGCGGGTCCTGCGCGGCACCGACCAAGCTATAGCCGCCAGACCGACCAAGCGCCAGAATGGTCTTCATCGCCGCCTCAGCTCGCGCCAACAACTTTTTATCGCTAATCATGGACGACACGTAGGCCAGTTCGTCAATGATAATCACATTGAGCGGTGTGTGCTTGCTGGGCGTGAACTTCCGCGCGCGACCCTGCAACCCTGCATGACGCTCATCCAAGTCGGCACACGCTTGTTCGAGCAACGCCACAATGTTCTCGACCGTATCCGCATATTCGTCAAACAGCGGCCTGGCGAGACCTAACTCGACGCGCTTTGGGTCACATGCGATCAACCGCACTAATCCAGCCTGGTGCGCCAGTTCCAGGCCGCCGACAAGCTGCCAAATGAATGAGCCTTTCCCAGAACCGGAACGGCCAGCCTTCAGCCAGTGATTGCCTTCTATGGGCATTTTCACCCACCGACCGTTGATGTCAACTCCTACCGGCACCCCTCGCAGCAGCGCCCGCGCCTCAACGTCATCCTCGACCAGCACCGGTAGCGGTGCAGCCGGCTCAGGCAGCGCCGGACGCGGCGTGGATGCTTCAACCAGTGCATAAGTATCAGGCTCATACACGTCCGGCACCGGTAGCTTGCCCGCCCGAACATGTATGCGGCCATCCTCAGCAGCCTCGAAGCTCATATGCGGTACCTGGTATGCAAAAGCTAATTTGTCTGCAAATTGGTTGTAGCTGCTGGGGTCCTGCCCACCAAATGCCGTTATATAAGCCGTGAAGCCCTCCGCATCGCCACGCACCTCGCGAATTTTCGGGTAGATCGTCTTTGTATCGCCATCAATATACGCGCCCTTCAGACCCCGCTTATACGAACGCCCTGTACCCGACATGCCAGGCAGACCCGAGCATGTAGCTTTCCAAATGCGTTCAACACGCCACTCGAACGGCAACCCTTGCTGGACGGCATACCAGGCCACAGCCCCATCAGCCACAAGCATCGCCATGACCAGCGGTAGCAGATTAGCCGTATGCCCGCACAAGGCACACAGCGCCATAAAGAGCACAGCACCGCTGGCGATCAGCGCGAACCGGACAAGAACCCGCGCTAGCCGTGTATTGCCATAGGCACTATTCATTGTCACCTCCTTTGTTTGCTACTGGCCCGATGTGGCCCGCGCCGATTGCTGCGGCTGGCTTGAGGCCGCACGCGCCGGTTGCCCAGGTTGCGCAAATTGTGCAGATTTCAGCGGACGGATGGCATCAGCCGTGTAAAAGATGGTGACGGCTTTCCCTTTTCCAAACGGCATCCTGCCCTCGATAAGCCGCTCAATCTCCACTTCACTCCCGTTCGGAATACTCTCGCACGGGTTTTTCGGATTGGTTACCGTGACTTCAATTTCGTCGAACTGCTTCTTACCAAAGGAAGACTTCGTTTCCACCGACAGGTACACCGTCCATTTCGGCACCCCATTCTTGTCCTGCGCGGGCACCTGCTCGCTGTTCGGGTTATCTCGCTCTTTTCGCTGCATTTTCGGCTCACAGCCGCGCAGCATCACCCCGACGAAGGTATTCGGAACATCCACAACGAGGTCTAGCATGGTTCGTACTTCCTTTCTGTACTTGGTTGCGCATCACAGGCGCAACACATCACTAGCAATGGCCGCCAACGGACGGCCAACAGTGGTGCTGATAATTGCACCTAAAATCGAAAGCTCAACTGGCAATTCCCTCAGAGACACGCTATAATGAGCGGTAACAAACATGCGCGTCAGGCGCATTTTTTTCTAAGGGTAATACCCGCTTTGTTGCTGACGACTTTCTATAGCTAGTCTGCATGAGGGCGTGTGCAAAAATGGCGGGAAAATGTGCAATTTCGGGGAAGCTAACGATGCTTGAGGAAAATCGGTTTGAGAATGTGCTTGAGTCCTTGCGAGTTAGGCGAGGTTGGACACAAAAAGATGCAGCAGCGCATATAGAAGAGGCAGGAGAAGGGCTGAACCTACGGACGTACATCAAAGTGGAGACCGGGCAGCTCCCTCCCTCGGAGAAACACCTGAAGCTCATAGTAGCCGGGTTCAAACTAAATCCAGCAGACATCGATGCGCTCTACCATGCGGCACACCACACGCCACCGAGAATACACACCTTGCCGTTCAACCGGAACCTCTTGTTTACAGGCCGTGATGACCAGCTTAAGGATATACGTCAATTCCTGAAGGACAACTATCGCGTAGCACTCAGCGGACTAGCAGGCATCGGCAAAACGCAACTGGCGCTTGAGTACGCGCATCGGTGTTACAAAGATATGGTGTACCAGGCAGTATTCTGGGTGAACGCGGCAGATGAGGCGGTGCTTCAAGGGGATTACGTCACGCTGGCAGAAACGCTAGACTTGCCAGAGAAGAACGCGCAAGAGCTAAAGAAAATCGTCTATGCCGTCATGATGTGGCTAGAACGGCATACGAACTGGCTGCTCATTATGGACAACGCCGACGATCTACAACTGGCCCGCTCCTTTTTTCCAAAAGTTAATGAAGATGAAGTTAATCCTGGGCACATTTTACTGACTACCCGTACGCAGATCGTCGGCAATGTTGCCCCGAAGATTGACATTGACAGGATGGAACCAGAGGAGGGGCGTATTTTCCTGTTGCGACGATCAGGCGTGTTACAGGGTAAAGCCACGCTCGATACGGTTGCCACCGATACCCGTCACGCGGCTTCTCAGATAGTGGAACTGCTGAACGGGCATCCTTTGGCACTCGACCAAGCAGGGGCATACATCGAGGACGGAGGGTCGTTTACTGAGTATATTAATCGCTACCATATGAAGCTTGGTGAGTTGTTGAGCGAACGCGGGTCACTGGATGAGGAAAACAAGGGCAAGTATAGCGAGTATCCCGATACCGTGGCGGTGACTTTTGGACTATGCTTTGTCAAGGCATTCAAGCGGTACCCGCTGGCGATCGGCGTTTTGCGCGCCTGTGCGTTCCTCCAGCCCGACACGATACCGGATGAACTGTTACGGCCTGACGAGAGATATTCTGAGCTCGATAACACTGCGCTCAAAAAAAGCGTTAAAACCTTACTCCGCTACTCCCTGCTTAAACACAACGCGCACGAGCAGACATTCTCAATGCATCGTCTGGTGCAAGCAGTGCTTATAGATACCATGTCATCTGATCGTCAGAAAGAAATTAGAGCGGCCGTGGTGCTTGGGTTGGATTCAGATTTTCCAGAAGGAAAGTTCGAGCACTGGAAGCGATGCGAGCGTTTGCTGCCGCATGTATTGGTCTGTGCAACGTGGACTGAAGACGAATTAGTCCCTACTGTTGGAGCCGCGGGGTTATTCACTAAGGCAGGCGGTTACCTACGAGAACGATGTCAGTATTCAGAGGCGGAGCCGCTTCTGGTGCGGGCGATCTCGCTCTGGGAGTTGCTTCTGGGTAAGGGGTGCCCTGAGTCGGCAAAAAGTATGCATCACCTCGCAATCCTCTATGAGGCACAGGGTAAGTATGAATGGGCATTGTCACTATACGAGCAAGTATACTCGATCTATACACAGCACAAAGGGTTTGATCATCCTGATACAGCTTCCATTCTGAACGATCTTGCAAACTTCTATCGCGAAGGGGAATATTTTGAAGAGTCAGAGCGATTACACCTGGCAGCGCTCGGGATTCGGGTAGAACATCTGGGGTTTAATCATCCTGATACAGCGCTCAGCCTAGTTAACCTAGCGGCGGTCTATCACGACCAACGCATGTTTGATAAAGCGGAAGCTTTAATGAAGCGAGCCCTCGCAATTCGCGAGACACAGTTGGGGGTTGAACATCCTGATACTTCCAGCAGCTTGTATAATCTAGCAACACTCTATCACAACCAAGGCAAATACGAGCAAGCGGAAGCTTTGTATCAACGTGCTCTCGCAATTTGCAAAAAGCACTTAGGGGCTGATCATCCTGATACAGCGTCCACCCTGCGTAACCTAGCGATGCTCTATCATGACCAACGCAAGTTTGATCAAGCGGAAGCTTTGTATCAACGTGCTCTCAGCATCCTAGAGCAGCGATTAGGGGCCAAACATCCAAACACCCAAGCAACCAGACTGGGCTACACGAAGCTTCTGCAAAATTTGGGGCGTGACGCAGAGGCCGCAGCGCTAGCAGCGATTGATGAGCCGCCAGTATAACGTATAAAACCGCTTTATTATTGCTCTCGACTTGACAGCCCTGCACTCACCTACGGTTTGAGCCGCTTGCACGCAACTGTGCTTTGTCAAATAATGATTCCCGCTTCGCCGGATAAACCTGCCACTTTTTGAGCTTGAATGGCAGAGCTTACAAACAGAGCTTCGCCAGCATTCTTTGCCGAAAGTGCGGCTTGTCATTAACTGACTGCCAAAAGATTTTTCTGTTTTTTTGGAGAGCGGTAAGCCGTATTTACCTATAAAATCTGTTCTTGTAGCCGTCTTTATATGGCAATGAGGCAAGGTTTTTTGGCGATGAATTCTCGCTCTCAGTTTCGTGCCGCGTGAGAAACGGTGAGAACACGAGTGCCACTCCATTCATAAGAAACATTCAGAAAGGCTCAACCCCAACGATCTTAATACTAGAGGCGATATAACTGCGTAGCGCTGAGGTGGGAAGACCGAGATAGTTGTAGCGCTTTTGCTCCTAAGAGCCGTGCAGCCACATGTCCTCGCTCGCTTGTTGCCTTTGCACCAATTTTCGCTGATAATAGACTCAAGCAGCTTTGATTGGTTAGGAATACATCTGAAATACAGGGAATACGATGCGAAGGCCTTCACGAGCCACCTTGATTGGCGTTGTGGTCACAGGTCTCCTCGTGGCACTCGCCAGTGAGATGGGGAATATTGGAGCTACTGCTCTTACCTGGCTCTCACCACGGGTAGCCTTGGTGCTCTTTGTACTCATTTCACTGTCCCTCATCGGGGTCTCCTACTGGCAAGAGAAGCTGAAAGCTGCTTCCGAACCATCAGCAGCCGACGCACGCGAAAACCGCGAGATCATGCTGGGCCGAGTCCGGAACCAGTGGATTACCGGCCTTCTCGAAAATCCCCTCTACTACAGCTATGATGAGCAGCTCTTACCGTTACCACTGCGCGAGCGGATAGGAAGTCGCTTTGATCTGGTGCTCTCCAATCCGCTGGAGCCGACGCAGACCATGCCACCTGGCACAACGATTACTCAGGTGCTTGACCGGGCCGGAGGCGAACTGCTCATTCTGGGTGAGCCTGGAGCAGGCAAAACCACGAAATTGCTCGAACTGGCCCGCGATCTGCTCAAGCGAGCACAAGACAACCCAGAGGCTTCCATTCCTGTCGTGCTCATGCTCTCCTCCTGGGCTACCAGGAAATTGCCACTGGAGCAATGGATTGCTGAAGAACTTCAGGCGAAGTATGACATTCCCTCCCAGATCGGGAAAGCATGGGTGAAGGCCAACCAGTTGCTCCTCTTGCTTGATGGGCTGGATGAAGTAGATCTAAACGCACTCCCCGCCTGCGTCGAAACCATCAATGCGTATTACCGCCAAGCGCGTCGATCTCTTGTGGTGTGTAGCCGGACGAAAGAGTTCCTGGACCAGTCGGGACGACTTGCCTTGCACTCGGCAGTGACAGTTCAACCCCTCTCGTCTAAGCAGGTCGATATCTATCTAGACGGCCTTGCGGCAAAGGGTGAGGAAATCGAGGGGCTGAAACGTGCCTTGCACCAGAGTGCGAAACTCAGTGCACTGGCGACAACTCCCCTCTTCCTCACAGTGCTCATCCTGGCCTATCATGGCAAACCAGTGCAGGAACTACTTGCACTCGTGAAGGCAGCGCCAACAGATCAGCAACACCTGCTCTTTCACAACTACATTGAGTGGAGCCTCCTGCGCAAAGGGGCACGCATACATGCATCATCACAGCAGACCAAATACTGGCTGGCGTGTCTGGCTCGCCAGATGACGGCAAACTATCAGAGTGAGTTGTACCTGAAGCGGCTCCAACTGAATTTGCTTCCCAAATGGCAAAGGACCTTCTATCTGTCGAGCAGCATGCTGGGCGAAGGGCTGGGCATCGTGCTGGCCACCGTGCTGGGCTTCGGGCTGGGCTTAAGGTCGGACTTCGGGCTGGTCGGGCTGCTGCCCCTCGGGCTGGGCTTCGGGCTGCTGGCCCTCGGGCTGGTCGTCGGGCTGGGCTTCGGGCTGCTGGCCCTCGGGCTGGCCCTCGGGCTGGTCGAGGGGCTGGTTCTCGTGCTGGTCGGGCTGCTGCCCCTCGCGCTGGTTCTCGGGCTAGCCTACGGGGCGGGCCCCCGGCCGGGCTTTGGGCTGGTCCTCGGGCTGCTCGCCGGGCTGCTCTTCATCCTGGCCAGGTGGTTGTTTGAGGACAAGTCCTTTCCAAATGAGGGGATACGAAGTATTTTACAAGAGGGGCTGGTCGAGGGGCTGGGCTTCGGGCTGCTCTTCGGGCTGGTCGGCAGCCAGTTCCTCGGGCTGGTTGGCGGGCTGGTTAGCGGGCTGATCGGCGGGCTGATCGGCGGGCTGATCGGCGGGCTGTATGATACTATGAAAGGCTATATCCTTCGCTTCTGGCTCTGGCAAGCGAGATGCACACCAGCTCCCTGGCGGTACGCCTCCTTCCTAGATGATGCGGTAGAGCAACTGCTCTTGCGCAAAGTCGGGGGCGGGTACATCTTTCGGCATCGCTTGCTGCAAGACTACTTTGCCTCACTAGTTGTTGTACCTCCTCATGATCTCTCTTCTTAGTTATGCAGAAGCACGCTCGGTATTACAAAATGCGCCCAATGGTGATCCTTCGGTGTAGGCCACGTTTCTCTGTTGTGCTTGCACCGCAGAAAAGCGGGGCTCCGGCACAGGATTACCATCGATTCTTTGCCACTGGCAAAGAATTATGGCGAAATGGCCGGGTTACTTGGCAAGGCACAGCAACCCCTGTTAACTACCTCCGAAAAAACATCTTGCGTGGCTATCCAGCTTTACGTAACTAACCTCTAATGTCATACTATACCAGTTAAACAGGCAACCAAATTGTGCCAGAGAATGCCCCCAACCAACAAGACTCCAACGTCGGTGAGCCTGACCCGCTACGACAGGCATTGCTGCGCCCGTTACAGCATCAACTAGCCAAGCAAGGAATCGATGTTTCTCCCGAAGGAGCACTAAAACTATTCGTGCAAAAGATCATACACGATGCCAAACTCGGGGTACAGCAAGATCTAGCTGAGCACCGCATTATCGTATCCCCAGACGAAGCGGTTGCTATCCAGAAGCTACGTATCTTTCACCTCATGATGGAGCACACTGGTACCACCGACCCACATGGGGCAATCGAACGCATGGTATCTGACGGCCCACCCAAACAATACGAATCAAACGAGTAACCGACTCGCAACAACCTACCCAGTTTCAGGCCGCTTATCTCTATTTTTTGCTACGTCTTGTCCTTGTCCCTAACTTGACACTTCGCACTCAACCGTAATTTGCAAAGTCCCCGTATTACCAAGGGATATATGCATTTGCCACGTGCGCCCTGCTTTCGGGCGGCATGGCACCCCCGCTGTCGCTTCGCTATCGCGGGGGATGCCAGCCGCCGAAGCAAGCACAATGCGCAATATAAGATATTGCAAGTAGTTCTTTACAAGACACGACTTTACACTATAATAGTCTACATATCGTAAACAAGGAGAGCCGCATGATGTACAGTTTACTCGAACTCATGGCCTGGGGCCGCAAGAGCCGGACCTGGAAACGCTGGATATACGGCAGACAGCTAACGCGCAACTATCGACGGCAGCTTAGGGAGCTGGCGTGGCTGCTTCAGTACGGCTGGCCAGAAGGGCTGTTTAAGGTGGAACAACATGTATAGGTGCGACATATGCGAACGCGTCTTCGGACCGAAAGCACTCGGTGCAGGCGTCAGCCAGCTACAAACATTTAATGGATATACCGTTGATTTCCCACTCCGGGAATTCCGAAGCCTACCCCGAGACGCCGGACCTGAATTCATCGGCTTCGATAGCTCGAAAGGCATGCAATTGTGCGCTGTGATGCATGAAGCCGCGATCAATCAGTTACGTAAGAAAATTGCAAACCTCGCGTAATACCTAATTAGAAGGGAAATGCGTATGTCACCCAATGATCAAGTACAGACCGACGATGAATTGTTAAAACCAAAGCAGATAGCTGATGAACTGAAGTTGAATATCGAAACCGTCTACCGATATATTCGTAGCCAGCAGCTACACGTCGTACGGCTATCCGCCCGAGAGTTCCGCATCCGGCGGTCTGAGCTGACGAGGTTTTTGCGAGAGCGTGAAACAGGCAAACATACCGATGAGTCACGGGCTAGGATGTGAGGCTTTTAGCAAATTGTGTAACCCCAGGCAGGTCTTAAACAAACAATTCTCTGCAATGACTTCTTACAATTAATTCTTGCAGCTCTATCTGTGAGTTCGCGCAAGGGACTGGGTGGAACAGCCTGCAAAACCAAGCTTAAACAGCACACTGCTCTGCTCTGCTGCCTTGCTCCTAACTTTGCGAACGTTTTTCTTGATAACACCGCCTAAATATTGCATTCCTACCCTATAACGCCTACACCAAAACAGCCAGCTCGCCGGCTGGCAACGAAAGCGATTGATTGCTTGACTACGGGGTATGTGGCTGTCGCTTCGTCAATGCGAAGAATACGCCAGCCGGGTTTCTGATACCGGTTCCCTGCTCCGTCGCAATGCCCAAGAACCGCATAATTGAGCCCCTGAGCCTCCAGGAGAGGGCTAGAATCGCTTTCAGACTACCAACCTGTAGTTTGAGCCGTTCCACGACCAACAGCGCGTTACGGCGCACCTGCCACGTCTCATGCACCATTGCTAGGGTTATGGTGGCCCACTTCCCTGCTTTCTTGCTCGTCATGGTGGCGAACAGGTGGTACGGGCTCTTCTTGGCCGTGGCGAGCGCGATCTCGGCGGCTGTTTCCAATTCAGCACCGTAGCCCTGATCGTACCGCTCCCGGATGGTTATCCAGAGGCCAGGGAGATTGATCACGTGCGCAAGCTTGGCTTGCAGATCATCCCACGACGGCATGGACGGCTTGACGATAATAGGCTGAACCTCTGGGATGATAATACCAGCATTACTATACTTCCCTATCTGTTCCTCTTGATTGTGTTTATATTGCGCGAGCCTTTGCGCGAGTATGCTACCCGCTGACGGAGTGTTCATAACCGTTACCCCTTATTGGTGTTGTTTCGTGCCGATTTCTAAGGGGGTAAAAATGAGAAAGGACCCCTGTTGGGGTCCATGTGTCTTCTCCGATGTCAAATCGCCTAAGACCATATTAGAGCAACGACCCACGCATGTCAACACCGTGAGCGTCAGTTTTACCCCTACTGTTGACCGGGCGGTCCTCCGATACGCAAATTGGCGATTTGACGTCGGATCTGACGCACCAAGTCACCTTAAGCATAACCCCCATTGTCGGTAATTGCAATAAAA
>WNGK01006304.1_pt1 | contig 12492 bp, 10 predicted proteins | sample 5400601 | NCBI WGS metagenome assembly WNGK01 (sample SAMN13153376, study PRJNA577476) | soil metagenome | isolation source: 60 cm soil or saprolite under Garry oak tree replicate 1 | place: USA:California | collected 2016-06-15 | reverse complement strand
AAGAAAAGATCGGAATCCCCGGCTCGAGGGATTCTAATTTGGCTTGTAACTCCGATTGAGAAAAAAGCATGGGGCCTTCTACGAGTTCGTGGCCGCGGATGCGCGTGAAAAAAAATGATTTCCTGCGGGCATCCCCAATCGCGCAGTATTCGTGCGCGTCGCATTGAATGGCGCAAATCGAAGGTAAACCGATCAGGCGCGCGCCGGAAGAGAATTGCAACCCGATTGCGGCCGAAATGGCAATGCGCGTCCCGGCGTACGACCCGGGGCCAAGTCCAACGATGATCGCCTCAGGCGCGCCAAGCTTTTTCGTTACAGCATTGAGATTCTCGAAAAAGGTTGAGGAGTTTTTCCGGTCGTTAGGCCATTCATGCCCATCTTCGATCTCTCCATCGAGCCAGGCGAGGCTGCCGCGGGCAGTGGAGAGTTCAAGCGCGAGAATCTTCATTGAAACGTAATCGCCCGATGAGTTTCCGACTTTATCTCAAAGAAAATCCAGCGCGCTTGTTCAGGAACAAATTCCGGGAAACGGTCGGCCCATTCGATCACGGAGATACCATTGCCAAAAAAGTAATCATCAAGACCAAGTCGGGCGAGGGCTTGTGGATTTTCAACACGAAAAAGATCGAAATGGTAAACAGGCAGTCGCCCTCCTCGATACTCATGCAGGATGGTGAATGTGGGGCTAGTCACATCCGCGCTGCTGCCCAACCCGTCGACGACACCTTTGACGAACAACGTTTTGCCGCTCCCCAAGTCTCCCTTAAGAGCCAAAACGGATCCAACACCGATGTTCTCTGCAACTTGCCGCCCGATTGCTTCGGTTTCAGCTGGGCTGTTGGAAATGAACGTAGCCACCTTTCAATTGCGGATTGCCCGCTGCGGCGGATAAACTTCTTACGGATTGCGAAGTGAGCGAGCCGATATGTGTCAGCGGCAGTTTCGGAAATTTCCGGTGCCATTTTTCTTTCAACCGTTTGTTCTCGCGCCGCGGAACAGCGAACAACAATTCGTAGTCTTCCCCTTTCGAAATTGCATCATTGATTTTTGCGCCGCGACTAAGCGGCAGTTTGTCGGTCTCGATTTTGAATCCAACTTTGCTGGCGCGCGCCAGGCGCGGTAAGTCGGTCCCCAGTCCGTCGCTCAAATCCATCATGGCGTGGATCGAGAAATTTTTAGTAAGCCATCGCGACTCCATAAGCCGTGGAATAAATCGCAAATGTTTCCGCTTCCATGCGCCGCCGAGTCGTCCGGTAACAAACAGATCGTCGCTCGGCTTGGCGCCGCCGCGCGACACCCAGCGATCTCGTTCAACGAATCCAATGACGCTCGCCGAAATGGCAATCGCCCCTGGCGTGTTACTCGTTTCGCCGCCGACTATGCTCACGCGAAACCGATCCGCAGCCCTGCGCAGACCTTGATAAAGCTGTTTCACCCATGCCACGTCGGTCTTTTCGGATAGCATCAGAGTAATCAGTGCAAACTGAGGCACAGCGGACGTTGCCGCAAAATCGCTCAGCGGCCGCATCATTGCCTTCCATCCAACATCAAGCGCATTCGTTCCTCGTAAAAAATGTACGCCTTCGACAACACAATCGGTCTTGAGCACGAGAAGCTTGCCGCGATCCTGCGTTTCCACTACAGCACAGTCATCACGCGGTCCCGCGACAACCGCTTTCCCTGGCGAAAGGCGTGGCAAAAGCTCATTGAGCAGCCGGTCTTCGCCGAGATCACTAAGTTTCATGGAGAAAAAATCTCCGGAAATGCAAGGGCGGTCAGGGTGACCGAATTGAAAAGCGAATGCATTGTCATCGCGACAAGAATGGAGCCGCTCCACTCGTAGGCGATGGCGAAACAACTTCCCAGAACGAATAGCGGCACAAACGAAGGAAAGTGTGCGTGAGCTGCGGCGAACAGCAAGGCGCTTAATATCACACCAAGAAGGCGGCCGAAATAGCGTTTGATTACATTGTAGAGGAAGAATCGAAAAAGAAATTCCTCAATTGCTGGTGCGATTGCCACCGCGAAAACGATGATCATGATTCGTTGGTCGATCGTGCGCGACCCGCTGAAAAACTCGACAATGTTCTGCTTACTTGAACCGCCCCGGAAGAGCCGCTGAGTAATGATGTCGGACCATAAGATTAATGGATAAGCAAAAAACAACAGGATCGCTCCAGTGCTGAGTCCTCGAATGAAGCTGATTCTAGAAAACCCGCCCAACGAGGCCAGGTCAAAGCGGCGAAGCTGAAGGAATGTCACGATTGCAAGAACCACGAAAATCATGAGAAGGAAATTTCCCAGAAGATTGGGTGCGGTGAAATCGTTCGATGGCCGCGAAATCGATGCGCCGATGTTCAGCAAGAGAAACAAGATCAACACGGCAGCGAGTATCGCTTCGGGTAGCCCGAAGATTCGTGCCGGTGCATCGGTCCCCACGGGGTTCGACGCTCGCGCGCTGATCTGATGAATCAGCGAAATATAAACATAAACGCTAACAAGAACGTAAAGAAGGGAAAGGAAGTTGACGGTGATGCTCGTGGCGGTTCCGAATGCCGCTAACAGGCTGGCGGATGGCATCGGACCCGGCGGCTACGGTGCGTAATAGCTTGGCAGGAAATACGCGCGTCCCGTTTCCAGTTGCGGAAGGAGCTGCTTTGGAAGCTGGAGTTCGATTTTTGATTCGGATTCTCCAAATATTCGGAGAAAGCGGCTTAGACTGAAAGGCGGACCGTACTTCACCACTTTGGCGTCCGGCGCGTTGCCCAATTCTCTTGCTTTACGGAAGGCGTCGTCCAACTCGCCAAGGCCATCGATTAGCTTGTGCTCAAACGCTTCCTTGCCGGACAAAATCCGGCCGTCGGCAATCGTATTGCGCAGAAGATCAGCCTGAAGGTTTCGCTCCTTCGCGACGATGCCGAGAAACTTGTCGTAAGTTTTCATGATAAAGTTCTGCACGAGATCGCGCTCTTCCGGCGTAATTGGCCGGGCACCATTGAGCATGTCCTTGAATTTGCCGCTTTTGAAAACCACGGAAGCAAGCCCGACCTTGTTGAATAACTGCTCATAATTCAGCGTTTGGATGATCACTCCGATACTGCCTGTGATGGTCGTTTCGTTTGCCATTAAAAATTTACCGCCACAGGAGACATAATAGCCACCGGACGCCGCCAGCGAATCCATATAAACGACGACTGGTTTCCTCGCGCGCGTCTTGACCACCGCACTGTAGATCTCGTCGGAAGCAGTCACTTCTCCGCCGGGAGAATCGATCTCCAGGACGATGGCTTTGACCCTACTATCGTCGCGGGCCTGTTGCAGCGCCGCACGCATATCGTCAACCATTGAATCGCTCACGTTGCCCGGGATCGACGTACTGATCAGGCCGCGCATGGTGATGACAGCGATCTTGTCGAAGCTAGCGCGCGCGCCTCTTTGGAGCAGAATCTCGCGAAAACGCGGCATCGGTTCCGCTTCTCTGACACCGGCCAGGCGCTGAAACGCTGCAACCATCAGCACGAAGTTCACGAACAGACTGGCGCAAAGCGCGACAAACAAAAAGATACTGAGACAACCAAGCTTGCGATTTCCCGCCATGATAGGACGAAGCTGGCGGAGAACCGCCGCGCGCACAAGCGGTTTTGTGGCCGCTGCCCCTCTCGCTGCAGGCGGTGAGCGTTAAACGGTTGAAGCGCCTGCTTGCGAAAACCTTCGCAGTGAAGCGGGAAGACGGACGGTGACTATTCGCGGACGCCTCGCTATTGATCGCTCGCGACGAGCTGCGGCGCAGCTTTACCTATTTCCACCTGATCAATCACTTTCTGGATTTTTGAGTCCTGTTCTTTGAGACGAGCAACGAGCGCATCCATCGCTTTCTTCAACTGTGCGATCGTGGCTTCCTGTTCCTGAATCCTGCGCTCTTGATCGTGCACTTTGCGGTGCTCTTTGAGAAATTCATTGAGCAACATCGCGTTGACTGCATCGTAGCGCACGGCTAAAAGCTCGCCGCCGGCGTCGCGTACCACCAAGTCGGGATTTACCTCGGCCACGTCCTCCGCAATCAATCCAAATTGCGGCGCGTCTTCGGCTCTTTTGGTGTCTTGGTTCCTATAATGAAACGTGACTGGTCTGAGTGCCAGGACGGCTTCGCTGATTTGATCCATCGGTCTAATGTCTTTCTTAAACCGGCGCGAGGAGTTACTCGTTCCGAGCTGGCCAGAGGAGTCTATGATGACATTTATGCCGTCGCCGTTTCCCACTGTCCTTCCACGAATATAACCGATATAGCACCTGTTGCTCACGTTCTCGCCCGCGGCACCGATGCAGACCACATTGTCCGCCGTGGTGACGCCGATGCCGGCCATCACCACAAGCAACGTCAAGTACGCTGGCATTCCGCGGTATTAAATTTGAGCACCACTCGCTGAGGACCGAAACACGCCTTTTGTGAACGTATCCCCCGTGAAGCAACTCGAGAAAACTCATCACCTTTGTAACGCGCCGATCGCTAAGTCATGGAAAATCGCGAGCCTAGCTACTTCGAACAATGACCGAGCGGCAGCAATATCGTCATTCTGCGCCGCTAATACGCTCATAGAGCCTTACGCGGGCAACCGACTCCACGTTACGCCAGCGCTGATTGTCCTTCTCGACAGCCGGCATCGAATCATGCGGGTTCAGAATAACATAGGAAGCTGGAACAGACTCCAGCAACTCGCGCACGCGATCCTGATTTCGCTCTGCTGGCGGGAACACTGCGCGGCGGCCAGTACGCAGGTAGCAGAGTTGCGGCAGCTGCGTGACGACAATGGCATTTGGATCCGAGTGGCTCTGGATCCAGGCGATTGCCACATCCCAACCACGATAAACGTCATTGTAAATAAAAAAACGCGGGCCCATGGCTCCACGACCTTGCACATAGCTCGCCCCTCGAAGCGCACGGTTGTAAAAAAGTTTTTGAACTAAGTCTATCTGCAGCATCAACGCGAGCGACACGAGCACGGCGAGCGTGATTTGTCCAAATGTCGCGATCGCTGGACGCGCAGGAAGAGTCGATAGCGCTGCAAACAGCTCGTCGAAAGCCACCATGACTCCAATTGCCAAAAACGGAGTCAAGGGCATCAAATACCGGGAAAACTGATTACGCCAGGCCATTAAAATGATCGCAACCGATACGAGAACGATAAGAAGTATCATCCAGGCGCGGCGACGAACCAGCATCGCAACCCCAACGATGGCAAGCGCTGATAGAACTAAGGTCGGCACACGCCTACTTGTGCTTATCGCTTCGCCAAAACTCTCGACTAGTGGACGTGTATTCGCCCGCAAGTTATTCATCAGGCGGCTCAGACGCAGATGTCGCCAACCGGGATGAGAAGGATCAATCAGCCCGATGCTGTCGGCATAGCTCACATTGTAGGACTGGTGGGGCTCCCGCTGGTACGCGTAGGCCGGGTGTGCATATTCATAACTTTGAGTCACTCGCACTACGTACGTCCCCCAGGCAATGATAGGCAGTATGGCAAGGGAGCCACGAGCTAGTGCCAGCTGCCAACGGCGACGTACAAGCGCCTCGAGCACCCAGGCCGCCAGGAGAGCTACGCCCACGGTCCTGAAAAGAAAACCTGCGGTCGCTAGTACGAACAATGCGACCTCGCGCAACCATGGACGTGACGAAAACGGTCCACCAGCAGCGACAAGCACGAAAAGAACACTGATCAAAGCGAATGGAATTTCGGTCAAGAGCAAATCCGAAAGATAGATTATGTAGGGATGAAGTAGAGTGAGCGCCACGGCGGCCACAGCGAACACGGGCCGCACATACCTCTTTGCCAGAGCGAGCACAGCCAAGGCGTAACAAAGGAACAGCACCGCGTATAATATCCGAAGCCACGGTGCGACAACGTCAGGGTCTGTCGAACCCAGAGCCCGCTGGCACACTGCTACAATCGCTGGCAAAAGCGGCGGATATTGCAACGCTTCCGGCGAACCCGGTTCACTCAGGATTCTGTAACCCTGGCCAGTGGCCAGTGAGGTACCAAGCACATAATAAGCGCCCGCATCCCAGCGCAAATCGATAGGGCCCGAGATACGCGGAGCCCAAAGCGCGACCGCGATAGCGATGATCACGCCTTCAGGCCAATAACGACTGATCAGCCTAGCAAATCGTGACGGCTTTCTTTCAACCGTGACCGAGTCATTCAGAGTTGTCTCGCGCGCCCAAGTCTCGTCCCTCATCCCGCTCCTTCGTTTGTCTTGCGGATCGACTTGGTCGCGTCAGCAGACGAGGACAGTTGCCGCGTTCTGCGTTCAGCGACCAGGTTCATAAGGCCAAAGTAGAAGCCAGCCAGAAGCGTCTGTCCCCGAGCAGCAGGAAGAGCACGGAACAAATGACGAGCCGGAGGATCCACACGGCTTCCAGGCCTCCGAAACCTACTAATGACCATTGCCTGGCCGCCATAATTCCCAGCACCACGCCAGCAACAATCGACCCCATGCCAACCGCAATGCACCATTCCAATGTTCTGCGTTGCTCAAGAAACCAGTCTATGATTACATATTTCCCCTGCGCTGCCTCAATGCCGCCTGCCAGAGCCGCGCCGTATCCTCGTGTTTCCACGGTCACAACTCTGGCACCCATCCTGTTGGCGAGTTCTACCGAACCATCCCTGCTACCGTTGTCGGCCACGATAATTTCGCCGGCTATATCGTGCTCCTTTGGAAATGCTTGCGCTTTTGCGATGCATAGCGCCAATGTGCGCGCCTCGTTGAGGCAGGGCATCACGATTGACAATTCCGGCTGCATAACCTCACGGTTTCACTTTACTTTTTGAACCAGCAATAATTGCCTGCCCTCTATCATACCTAAAGTGCTTGTTTTGTAAGCCGGATTGTTTTGACCCTCATTTCTACCCACCTGGAACAATGGAGATCCTGAGCCGTGCATCTTGGCCGGAAATTTGTGTCAGCCAAAATCAGAAAACCCGATCGTGCTCGCTAAGAAAGTCCGATAGCTGAACAATGTGATCGGCGACGCGAAGGCCGCTGCGCCGTCCAGAATGTGCGGCTCCGAAGATGCAAACGCCCCATCCGCCACCGGACGGATTCACCGTGGCGAACAGGGGCGTGGCTACAACATTTGTGAGATGGCTTCTAGGACAAATGCCCTAGAGCGTCTTCAAATATTCTAGCAATTTCTCTTTGTCCTCGTTCGATAGCTGCGTGCCGTAAGCATGGCCTTGATTACCGTTTCCTTTTTCTCGCGTATCAAAAGAGAAGTTGGGTTGCGTTAATTCGCCGTTGGGGCCGGTCGGTCGGGGCGGTGGTTCTTTGAATCCAACTTTCACCGGATCGAAAACGTCATAGCCGCGATGAAAAGTCTGCGGACGCTCGTTCGGCGAATTCAGCAAATCGTGCAGCGTCGGGACGGAGCCGTTGTGAAGGTAGGGCGCGCGGAGCCAGATTCCATCCAATGGAGGCGAGACGTATCCGTATGGATTCTGGGTCTCCACCATTGGTGGACGATCGATGCCCAGTTTTTTGACGCGCCGGTTTGCCTCGGCCGCGGCATCTTTCGACCACGAATACATCCGCTCCGGATCAGTCTTAATCTCGGTGATAGGAACCACCTTGTTTGTAAATTCAGCGCGGGGTTCGTGACACGCTGCGCAGTCGCGCGTGTAAATCGTCTTGCCTTCACTCGCCATCTGCTGGTTGATCGGATTTGTTTGAGCAAAGGGCCATTTGGGCGGCGGCAGATTGCTCAGATAATGATCGAGATCGGCCATGCGCTGGAGAAACCACGGCCGTGCCGGTGCGCCAAGACCGAGTGCCGAATCGATCAGAACCGAGCGCACCGCCGGTGTGTCGCCGGTCCAGTTCAGGAACATCTGTTTTCCCACGTTATCCTTTCCGCTGCGGATTCCCAGATTCCAGATCGACGGAAAATCGGTCGGCCCAAACGTGTTGTCCTCCGGCATACTGGTCATGAAATATTTTGTCAGGTTCATGGCATCATCCCGGCCCGGACCCCAATCCGGCTTTGGCTTGTCCCCGGTAACAAAGCGTTCCATCCAGGTGAATTGTTTTTCCTGTTGAAGCAGCGCTCTCCTGGTCAACGGAATCAACAGGTAACGGTAAATCTGTCGGTCGATAAATGAGAGACCTCCGTTGCCATAATTGTTCGCGCTGACCAGGCGGATCTCATTCATGATGATGTCCGAATTGAACCTGGGATCGTGCGCAGCTTTGAATAGGAACCTCAGCATGCTTTGCACGTTGTTGGTGTGACCCGGCCCCGCAACGACGATGTGCGGCACTTCGTCCTCACTCAAACGATAGGTCGCCGTGTGACAGACAGCGCAGTTGTTGGTGATCCGCTCGAACCCAACGACTTTTTTCGAAAAGCCGACAGGAATTTCATGTCCCTCTTCCCAAACAACACCAAGCGATTTGTAGCCGCCTGGCCCCGGCATCAGGTCGGGAAAAACACGTGGCAAAACGAGCCAGAGATAATACGGAATACCGCGATCGCCCTCTGCGCCGAGCGAACCGTATTTGAAATGTTCCTCTTCGTTCGCAAAGACTTCCTTCTCTTCGCGGAAGAATTTTGTCCACGTAAACAAAGCGCCGAGCGCAAGCAGGACCGCGATCACAATCGTGGAGACCCAAAGAATGCGTTTCTTTTTCGGCGAAAGACTCATTGATTCGTCGGTGGTCAGTGCGTTTAAAATGTTTTCAAATATTCAACGATCGCGTCTTTCTCCTGGGCAGAGAGCATCGTCCCGTATGCCGGACCTTCGTGGCCGACATTCGAATTGCCTTCATTCCGATCGCGCGGTGTCGCGCCGTCCGGTTTTACTTGTGTGTCGAACCTGAAGTATTGCCTTGGATTTGCCGGCTCATCTTTGCTGCGCCCCTCGTCATCGAATCGAGTGATGTCCGAAATAAATCCGACCCTCGCCTGGTCGAACACATCATACCCGCGGTAAAAAACTGCCGGGCGTTCAGCGCCAGGGTTTAGCAGATCGCGCAGCGTGGGGACCGAGCCGTTATGCAGATACGGCGCGCGCAGCCAGACGCCATCGAGCGGCAAGTTTGCGTAGCCAAAGGTTTTTCGGAAGTGGCTGAACCGCCACGGATAGCCTGCGTAAAGCGTGTTTTGCGTCACAGCCAGTTCTTCGGTGTAGGAATCGAGCCGGTGACGGTCGGTGCCAATTTTTTCGATAGGCACGACATCGCCAACATATTCGCCATTAAAATCGCGGCCATTGCGACCGTGACAATTTGCGCAGTATTGCGCGTAAACTTTTTCGCCCTGCCTGCTGAGCTGCGTATCGATCGGGAACGGGTATTTGGGCGGTTGCTTGTCGAGCAGCCACTGCTCGATCCGCGCCATTTGTTTAAGATCAATCGTTGGCGGAAACGCGCCCGTGCCAAATGCAGCGCTCTTGTTGCGCTCCTCCATCATGCTGTTATTGCCATCCCAGTGGGCGTGAATGTTTTTCTGTTTGCGCAGGCCTTGCAGCCAGATCGATGGCAAATCGCAGAGCCCAACCAACTCTCGCGTTTCCAGCTTTTCCAACGGAAATTCCAGAAGTGTTTTGGCGGGATTAAACGTGTCGGTGCGGCCGGGGCCTGCGTCCGGTTCCCAGTCGGCAAAACGGAAATGACCTTTCAGCATGAGCAATCGCTCGCGCATGAACGGGATCGCGTAATAGCGCATGAGAAATCGATTGATGAAATCGTATCTGCCGCCGATCGCTTCAATCTCGGCCATCATCCTTGGAGCGTTGAAGCGTTGGTCGGTTGCGCATGCGAAAATGAAACGCTCGAATCCCTCCAGATCGACGGTGTTCGACGGCATGCCAGCGTAGATGACGGGGCGAGTTTGAGGCGTTTCGCGCACGGAACCAGCGTGACAAATCGCGCAATTTAGAAAGACGCGATCGAGTCCCTGAGTGTTCCGACGCGAAACGCCAATCGGCAGATCTTTGCCGGGCTCGTAAAGAAAACCTAACGAGGCGTATTCGCGCCCCGGCGTGTACGTTTTGCCTGGCAAATACTCTGGAAACATTTTTGGCAGCACTTTCCAAATCCAGTAGGGAATGCCCGATTCGCGCTCTCCGCCGGATGAGCCGTATTTGAAATGCTCTTCCGCGTCGGCGTATCTGATTGGATCGTCACGCGTAAAGCGCCAGATCAGATACGAAAAACCGACTGCGATGACCGCAACAGCTGCCAGCAACAGAATCAACCAGCGCCAGCGCCGGATTTCCGCAGGTTGATCTGGAGCCTCGGCCATTGCCGCACAACGGCGATCACCCTGACGCCGGAAACTCAAGCGCGAAATCAATCAATCGCTTTTTGCCCAGGTAAACTTTGCCGAGGTAAGTGCGCGGAGAGACTTCGCGGATCTCGTCACGGACCCAGTGGGCTACCAACGAAGTCTCCGAATAGTCGAGAACAATGCACTCTTTGTTGTCCATCCAGCTCTGGCCTTTGTACACCTTGGCGATGATCGCGTTAAGCCCAAACGGCAAAATCCTGTTTCGCAAAGTTCCCTTTGCTGGATCGAAAATTTTGCCCTGCCACGCAAAATGACTTACAAAATTAGCCATGTCCTGTGTGTAAGTTGTTCCCGGTGCGATAATCGCCGTGCCTTTGGCCTCGCCGCGTGGGATTTCGCCCGTTGGACTTTGAGTGAACAAATCGTCGAGCTGCGCCTGCGACATTTTCAACATTTCTGGAACTGTAACTGCCATGTTTTCTCCTTCGTTTAACAGTGCGCGCTTAGAACGTTTTCAAATATTCGATCAACGCCCGCTTATCGGTATCTGGTAAGTCTGTGCCGAAATAGTGACCCTTGTCCTCGATGAAGTCCGGACACTTGTTCGCCGCGAGCAGGTCTGGAATGAGCTGGTTGAATTCGGCAGCGGCTTCGTCGCGTGAAAGTTTCGTGGTTTTCAGCTTGATCAACTTTTCAGCGGCTTTAACAAAGACAACCTTGTGTTGAGAGTCCGGGTCCAGATTGGCGACCAAGTTCACGGGCGTGCCTTTAGGGATCATCCCGACTTTGATGTATCCGTCATTATCGGCCATTGCTCGGATCACATGCAGCTCTCGTGGCACAAACTCCTTGCGCAAGTGCAGCGAGCAATCGTTCTGCGTCCGCCAGATGGAATCTTTGTTCAGTCGTTTTTCCGGCCAGAGTAATTTTTCAATGGCATCGTTAAACGCGTCCATGCGCCCCGCCACCGAAGGATCGCCGGTAAATTTTCCAAGCATGTTGTTGTGAAGAAACGGCGCTGAACTCCAGACGCTGACCAGTGACGCGGTGCGATAATAACCGGGCGCAACATCTCTCTCTTTCGGTTGGAATTTGATCGGGTGGGTCTCATCGAACGGGTTGAAAAATTCGAGCTCGTCCACGGGGGAAAGTTCCTTGTAAGTCACCGAGGAAAAATTGTCCCAGACGTGGCCGGCTTTTGCGTTTGTGCCAAACGCGCGCGCGGAATTGGTTTCGATTTTGGTCAAAGGATAACGCTTGTCGTTCGACAAAAAGTTGTTCTCCAGGAAATCGGGCTTCATGACCTCAGCGCGGAACCACTCCTTTCCTTCGCCGGAGCGCGGATCAATATTCGCGGGCGGCTGCTTGCTCGAGTGACAGACCGCGCAGCTTTCGGCGAAAACTTCCTTTCCGCGCGTCATCACGGCTGCATCTGCTTTGAGGTACGCCTGTGCGCCGGGCGCATCGGCGAGGTGAAATGGTTTTAGCCGGCGGAAAAAAGCAGCAACGTTCGCAAGGCGTTCCTCGGTGGCGCGCCAGAAAACCGAATGCTCCCGCGCATAAGGAATCTCAAACGGTTTTTGTGGCGTAAGGCCGATCAAGCGGTTGTGGCGCGTCAACCAATACTCGGAAAACATGCCGATGTTGACATAGACACGGATGGTTGCGCCAGCGACGCCGACTGAATCTGCGCCATCTTTTAAGATGTGCGGAACCGGCGACATGTCTTCTTTTTCGCCGGGCAACGCCAGCGCCCCGCCAGCCACTTTTTCCGTCGCCGCGATTCGTTCGCGTTCGGCAAGCAAGAAGATTGCGTTGATTGCATTCGGATTATTGATGTGATCCGTCGCTATCCGCGAAGTATCGGAAGTGCCGCGCGGCTGCGCGGCAAGCATCTCGTAGAAGAAGCCGCCCTTTTGCACATTGCAGGCGAAGACTTTCCCCTCATTGATGTACTGATTGCCAATCGCCGACGCGAGATTTTCCCAGCGCGGATTTTCCGGGTCTGCCGGCGGATTACTCGGATTTGGCGAAATGTGGCAGGAACCGCACGCTACGCCGACGCGATACGGACGGACGAGCCTGTTATCATTGTAATAAGTTGGATCGTTCATGAAACGATCGCCGTCCCATTTCTTGCGCGCTTCATCGTTGAATTCGGGATTTGGAAAAAGGCGAAAACCAAGAACGCCGGAGGGTTTGCC